>Ga0136621_1000170_pt1 | contig 23723 bp, 18 predicted proteins | sample AntDryUQ445A2306_FD_104673 | JGI IMG/M metagenome (GOLD analysis project Ga0136621, IMG submission 104673) | Polar desert sand microbial communities from Dry Valleys, Antarctica - metaG UQ445A (23.06) | ecosystem: Environmental > Terrestrial > Soil > Desert | place: Antarctica: Dry Valley...
GCATGGCCGGCCAGAAGCGCAATGTCGTGCTGCTCACTGCCGACGCACTCGGGGTCCTGCCGCCGATCAGCCGGCTGACCCACGAGCAGGCCCAGTACCACTTCATCAGCGGCTACACGGCCAAGCTCGCGGGCACCGAGATCGGGGTCAAGGAGCCCAAGGCGACCTTCTCGGCCGGCTTCGGGGCACCGTTCCTGCCGCGCCACCCGGGCGAGTACGCCGGGATGCTGGCGGCGCGCCTGGCGCGCCACGACGTGCCCGTGTGGCTCGTGAACACGGGCTGGACGGGCGGGCCATACGGGACGGGCGAGCGGATGGACATCGACCACACCCGCTCGATGGTGCGCGCCGCGCTGGGCGGCCAGCTGGCCAGCGTGGAAACCGTGGCGGACCCGATCTTCGGGGTCGCCGTCCCCACCTCCTGTCCCGATGTCCCCGACCGTTTCCTCCGTCCGCGCGAGACCTGGACCGACCCCGACGCCTACGACCGAACGGCGGGTCGGCTGGCCGGAATGTTCGCCCGGAACTTCGAGTCGTACGCGGCCGGTGTCGATCCCGCCGTCCGCGCGGCCGGCCCCCGGGTGGAGGCGCAGGGCTAGCGGGCCCACATCGAAAGGAGCCGCCGTTTCATGTCCCGCCACAAGGTCACCGTCATCGGCGCCGGCAACGTCGGCGCGACCACTGCGCAGCGGATCGCCGAGGCTGGCCTCGCCGACGTCGTCCTCGTCGACATCGTCGAGGGGCTGCCCCAGGGCAAGGGGCTCGACCTCGCCCAGGCGGCGCCCGTCGTGGGCCACGACGCGCGGGTGATCGGGACCAACGACTACGCCGACACGGCCGGCTCGGCGATCGTGGTGGTGACGTCGGGCCTGGCGCGGCAGCCGGGGATGAGCCGCGACGATCTGCTGGCGAAGAACGCCGGGATCGTCCGCAGCGTCGTGGAGCAGGCGGCCCGCCATTCACCAGACGCGATCCTGATCGTCGTCACCAACCCGCTCGACGCGATGTGCCACGTCGCACTCACGGCCTCGGGCTTCCCGCGCGAGCGCGTGCTCGGGATGGCCGGCGTCCTCGACTCGGCCCGGTTCCGCACGTTCATTGCCCAGGAGCTCGGCGTGTCCGTCGAGGACACCCATGCCTTCGTACTGGGCGGCCACGGCGACACCATGGTCCCGCTGCCGCGCTATTCGACGGTCGCGGGCGTTCCCATCACCGAGCTCCTGGCGCCCGAGCGTGTCCAGGCCCTCACAGAGCGAACCGCCAACGGCGGCGCCGAGGTCGTGGCGCTGCTCAAGACCGGCTCCGCCTTCTATGCGCCGGCGGCGTCCACGTTCGAGATGGTCGAGTCGATCCTGCTGGACCGCAAGCGCGTGCTGCCCTGCGCGGTCCTGCTCCAGGGCGAGTTCGGCACGCGCGACCTGTTCGTCGGCGTGCCCATCGTGCTCGGGGCCGGCGGCATGGAGCGGGTCTTCGAGATCCAGCTCACCGAAGAGGAGCAGGCGGCCTTCGACCGCTCCGCGGCCTCCGTCCGCGAGCTCGTCGCCAAGCTGGGCTGACGACGGCCTCGAGCAGACAGCAGGACCAGGCGTGCCCATCGCCGTCATTGCCCTCGAGTTCGATCCGTTCCTGCACGTCGGCGGGTGGGGCATCCGGCTCGAGACTCTCGGGCTGGCCCTCGCGATCGTCTCGGCGGTCGTCGTGGCCGCACTCGTCGCGCGACTGACGCCGGCGGACCCCGGCTCCGCCAACGGTGCCCCCGGCGGCGCCACCCTGGGGCCCGCTGACGTGCTCTACGTCGTGCTTGCGGCGATCCCCGGCGCGCTGGTGGGCGGCCGGCTGGGATACGGATTGGTTCATCTCGTGTACTACATGGCGCAGCCGGCGGCGTTGCTCGATCCTGGTCGAGGCAGCCTGGAGCTGTCGCTCGGCGTCGTGGGCGCGGCGGTGACGGGCGGGTATGCCGCTCGGCTGCTCACGGGCTCGGCCGGGCCGTGGTTCCACGCGGCCGCCTTCCCGACACTCCTGCTCATCGGTGCCGGCAAGGTCGCCCTCGCGCTCGGCGGGGCCGGCCAGGGCGTGCCGAGCGACGCCGCCTGGGCGACGAGCTACATCGGGCCGGGGCCGTGGGGCTCGCTGGCTCCCGACGTGGCGTCGCATCCCGCCCAGCTCTTCGAGGCCGCCGGTACGGGGCTGGTCGCCATCGCGCTGGTCCGCCTGTCGATCGTCGGCTGGTTCCGTGTTCCCGATGGACGCGCCTGGCTCGTGGCCGTCGGCGGGTGGGCGCTGGTACGCGCCATCTCGGCGAGCACGTGGCGCGACCCGGAGGTCCTGGGCCCGCTCCGAGCGGAGCAGCTGCTGGCCGTGGCGCTCGCCGCCGGTTGCGCGGCCATCGCGATTGCCCTCGACCGGCCCTCGGCGAGCAGGGGTGCGGGCGCCGGGGGAGTATCGTGGCCCGATCCCGACACGTCGAGCCGGGACGCAACGAACCGGCTGCTGCACGGCAGGCAGGAACGCACATGACGCAGGTTGCCGAGCCGCATGCCGGCCGCGCCTGCGAGACGCCCGGGCCGCTCGCCGCCGACAGCGTGCCGCACTGGATCGGTGGCCGGCGCGTCGAGGGGACGTCCGGCCGGCAGGGGCCGGTCTTCGATCCGGCCACGGGCCGGTCTTCGATCCGGCCACGGGTCGCAAGGCGCGCGACGTGCTCGGCGCGATGTGCCTCGTCGGCGCGGTCAATGGTGCCTCGACGACTTTGCCGTTGCCAACCCGCCACGGCGGCTTGAAACGGGCACTCCGGACCGCCACTATGGCGCCTACAAGCCCGCCGCGAGTGCGCGACTCGCCTGGCCCAGTGTGAGGCCGTCCCCAGAGCGACAGCGGGCGTCCGACGTTCCGGAGTGGAGGTACCGATGCGGAGACCGCACAGGACATTGCTCGCAGTGGTGGTAATGGCGATTGGGTTGATCGTTCCTGTGGGCGCGTTCGCCCACGATGCGCAGCACGGGCCGAACGAAGGCCACCTGCTGTGGGAGAATCTGAAAGATCCCGCGCCGTCGGACCCCGACGGCGACGGCGACTGGGGCAAGATCGAGTTCGTCGCCACGGTGCCGCTCAGCGGCGGCGGGCCGGAGCTGATCGCCGACGTCGCAGTCGGCCCACAGGGCGAAGACGGCACGCAATATGCCTACCTCGCGAACTGGGGCTCGCCTGACTGCCCATTCCTCGAGGACATTCCCGGGAACGAGGCCGGCGGCCGGAAGAATTCTGACGCCGGGGTCTGGGTGGTCGACATCAGCGACCTCGACAACCCCGAAGAGGTCGCCTTCATCCCCATGAGCCAGGACACCCGCCCCGGCGAGGGGATCCAGGTGCTCCATATCGACACCCCGGAGTTCACCGGCGACGTCCTCGCGGTCAACGAGGAGAGCTGCGGCAAGAACTTCAAGGCCGGATTCAGCCTGTGGGACGTGACGAACCCGCTGAAGCCGAGGAAGCTTGCCAAGAACTTCGGCGACTTCACGACCGACGGCGGCCGCAACACGCCGCGCGACGCGAACCAGACCCACAGCATCTTCATGTGGACGACCGGCGACAACGCCTATCTGGTCGCGCAGGACGAGATGGAGACGGCCGACGTCGACATCTTCGACATCACGGACCCGAAGCACCCCGTGCTGATCGCCGAGGTCGACGCGAACGACTTCGCCGTCGACCAGCCCGAGCTCGGCCTCGTCGACTCGTTCCTCCACGACGTCGTGGTCAAGCAGGTCGAGGTTGACGGCGTCCTGACCTGGGTCATGCTGCTGTCCTACTGGGACGGCGGCTGGGTCCTGCTCGACGTCGACGACCCGGCGAACCCCGTCTATCTGGACGACACGGACTACGCGGTCGAGGACCCGCTGCTGCCGGGCACCGGGTTGACGCCCGAGGGCAACGCCCACCAGGCGGAGTTCACGGACGACAACCGGTTCATCATCGGCACCGACGAGGACTTCAGCCCGTACCGAGCCGTCGCGACCACGGATGACGATGACGAGTTCTTCGCCGTCCAGGGTTCGGACGTGCCGGGGGTGCCGGTGGGGGGCTCGATCGAGGGCGACGCCGTGTACGTCGGACGCGCCTGCCCCGGCGATGACCCGGTGCCCGCGGCGCCGACGACCGACAGTGGAACTCAGATCGCGATCGTCGAGCGCGGCGTCTGCACGTTCCAGACGAAGTACGACGCCATCCTCGCAGCCGGCGGCTACGAGGCGATCATTGTGATGAACCGCGAGGGTGCCGACGCGTGTGGAGGTCTCGTCTTCATGGCCGTCGAGGGCGACGTGCCAGCATTCTTCGTGACCCGTGAGGTCGGCTACGACTTCTTCGACCTCGCCTACAACGACGCCGCCTGCCAGGCGGGTGCCGGGACGGCGACCCTCTCGTTGGATCCCGGAACCGTCGGCGACTTCATTAGCATGGAGTCGATCTTCGACGGCTGGGGCTATGTCCACCTGATCGACGCCACGACACTCGCGGACGTCGACCAGTTCGCGATCCCGGAGGCGCTCGACCCGGCGTACGCGACCGGCTTCGGTGACCTGACGGTCCACGAGGTCGCGGTCGATCCGCAGGACGCGTCACTCGCCTATCTGTCGTACTACTCGGGCGGCCTCCGCGCCGTCCAGATCCAGTGCGGCAACCCGGCCGACACGAGCACGTGTGACCTCGTCGAGGTCGGCGGATACATCGACCCGGTCGGCGGCGTCACCGCAGCCGGCGGCAACAATTTCTGGGGCGTTGAGACGTTCGTGGACGAGAACCCCGACAGCCCGTACTTCGGGCGGACGGTCATCCTCGCCAGCGACCGGGACTCCGGCCTCTGGATCTTCATCGATCCGTAAGCCGACGCGTCCGACGTGAAGACTCGAGGCCCCCGGCATCGCCGGGGGCCTCTTCCTTTCGGCGGGCTTCTTGCCGCCCCGGCCCGGGCCGCCCTGTAGACTCCGACCCGTGCCGATCGCCGCCGTGGTGCTCCGGTTCGACCCGACCATCGGTTCGGCGAGCTGGTCCTCCGCCTCGAGACCGTCGGTTCGCCGTCGCCATCCTCGCGTCCCTCGCCGTGGCCAGCCTGATCGTCCGTCGGCCGGCGGCCTGGTGGAGCGCGGGGGGCGCATGGACGTCGCATCACTCCGCGTCGACGACCTCTTCTTCGTCGTGCTGGCGGCCATCCCGGGCGCTGTCGCCGGCGGTCGGATCGGCTATGCATTCCTCCACCTCGACTCTATCTGGCCAACCCCGGCGCGCTGGTCGACCCGGCGCAGGGGAGCCTCGAGCTCGGGCTTGCCGTTGTCGGCGGCGCGCTAACCGGTGGCTATGTTGCGCGCCTGCTGACCCGGTCAGCCGGCGCATGGTTCCATGCCGCCGCGCACCCCACCTTGCTGGCGATCGGCATCGGCAAGGCGGCCATGGCGCTCGGTGGCTCCGGCCAGGCATCCTCGGCCTCCGCCGCCTGGGCGATCGCCTGCGCTGGCCCGGGACTGTGGGGGTCGCTCGGCGCCAATGCCCCTCGCACCCGGCGCACCTCTACGAGGCGATGGCCGCCGGCTCCGTCCTCCTCCTCGTGCTGGCGTTCGCCGCGACCGGGGTCCCTGGCGGGCGAACCTGGCGTCCCGCGGTGGCCGGAGCCCCAGAATTGGCCCCGCTTCTAGCGACCACGGACTCGTCGGCTGACGGTTCCCTGTCCCCGGCCGAGGAGTATCGTGATGCGTCTCAGGTTGTCCTAATCCTGCGTGCGTCGCCGCGCCGCCCGACAGAGAGGTCAGAATCATGACGCAGGTCGCGGAGCCACAGACCGCCGGCGCCAGCACGCCGGGGTCCTCCTCCGGCGAGGCTGTTCACCACTGGATCGGCGGCCGGCTCGTCGAGGGGACGTCCGGTCGCAGCGGTCCGGTCTATGAGCCTGCAACGGGCGTTCAGGCACGCGAGGTCGACTTCGCCTCGGCCGAGGAGGTCGACGCAGCCGTCCGGGCAGCACGCGAAGCGTTTCCGGCCTGGCGGGCGACGTCGCTCTCGAAGCGCACGGAGATCCTGTTCCGGATCCGCAACCTCGTCGATCAGCACCGCCGCGACATCGCGGCGATCCTGACCGCCGAGCACGGCAAGGTCACGTCCGACGCGCTCGGCGAGGTGGCCCGCGGGATCGAGAACCTCGAATTCGCGACCGGCATCCCCCACCTGCTCAAGGGCGGTTACAGCGAGCAGGTCTCGACCGGGGTCGACGTCTACCAGATCCGCCAGCCGCTCGGCGTCGTCGCCGGCATCACCCCGTTCAACTTCCCCGCGATGGTCCCGATGTGGATGTTCGGCAACGCGCTCGCGTGCGGGAACACGTTCGTGCTCAAGCCGTCGGAGAAGGATCCGTCGGCCTCCATCTTCATGGCCGAGCTGCTCCACGAGGCGGGCGTGCCGGTGGGCGTCTTCAACGTCGTCCACGGCGACAAGGTCGCGGTCGACCGGATCCTGGAGCATCCGGACATCCGGGCGGTGTCGTTCGTGGGCTCCACGCCGGTCGCCCGCCACATCTACGAGACGGGGACGCGCAACGGCAAGCGCGTCCAGGCGCTCGGCGGGGCAAAGAACCACATGGTGGTCCTGCCCGACGCGGACATCGAGATGGCCGCCGACGCCGCGGTCTCGGCGGCATACGGGTCGGCCGGCGAACGGTGCATGGCAATCTCGGTCGTCGTCGCCGTCGGGGACGTGGCCGATCCGCTCGTCGAGGTGATCAGGACGCGGCTCCCCCGGATCAGCGTGGGGCCGGGCTCCGACTCGTCATCGGAGATGGGCCCGCTCGTCACCCGCGAGCACCGGGACAAGGTCGCCTCGTACGTGGCCAGGGCAGCGGAGCAGGGGGCCGAGGTCGTCGCCGACGGTCGCGAGCATGCGCTCTACAAGGATTCGGACGGCTTCTTCCTGGGCCTGTCGCTGCTCGACCGGGTCACCCCGGACATGGAGTCCTACCGCAACGAAATCTTCGGTCCGGTGCTCGAGGTCGTCCGGGTCGGGACCTACGAGGAGGCGGTCCGCCTGGTCAACGAGAACCCGTACGGGAACGGGACCGCGATCTTCACGCGGGACGGGGGCGCCGCCCGGCAGTTCCAGTTCGAGGCGGAGGCCGGGATGGTCGGCATCAACGTGCCGATCCCGGTGCCGGTCGCGTACTACTCGTTCGGCGGCTGGAAGGGCTCGCTGTTCGGCGACCTCCACATGTACGGCCCGGAAGGGGTCCAGTTCTACACGCGCGGGAAGGTCGTCACGTCGCGCTGGCCGGATCCGGGCACCTCGCAGGTGGACCTGGGCTTCCCGCGCACCCGCTGACGTCCGGGCCGATTCTCAGGGCGCGGCGCGAGCGGCTTCAGCTCAGGCGCGCGACGTCCGCCGTGGAGCGCTTGACGAAGCGGCCGTGGCCCGGGCGGCCCGTGAATTCGCCGTCGCGGACGATCACGGTCCCACGCGACAGCACGACGTCGGAGGCGCCACGAACCTCGCGACCCTCGTAACACGAGTAGTCGACGTTCATGTGGTGCGTCCGCGCGGAGATCGTCCGCGTCCGGTTCGGGTCGTAGACAACGAGGTCCGCGTCCGAGCCGACCGACACCGAGCCCTTGCGCGGGTACATGCCGAACAGCTTGGCCGGCGCGGTTGAGATCACCTCGACCCAGCGCTCGCGACTCAGCCGTCCGCCGACCACCCCACCATCGTGGAGCAGGTCGACGCGGTCCTCGACCCCCGGCAGCCCGTTGGGGACATTGCGGAAATCGCCCCGCCCCAGATCCTTCTGGCCCTCGAAATCGAACGGGCAGTGGTCAGTCGACACGACCTGCAGGTCGTCCTTGACGAGCCCGGTCCACAGGTCCTGCTGATGGTCGGCCGTGCGGAGCGGCGGGGAGCACACGTACTTGGCGCCCTCGAACCCGTTCTTCATGTCATCGAGCGAGAGGAACAGGTACTGGGGGCACGTCTCGGCGAAGGCCATCGCGCCCCGGTCACGCGCCGCGCGCACTTCGTTGAGCGCGTCCCGAGCCGAGAGGTGGACGATGTAGACCGGCACGCCGGCCGCCTCGGCCAGGCGGATGACCCGGTTGGTCGCCTCGCCCTCGAAGATCGGGTGGCGCGCCACGCCGTGGTAGTAGGGATCGGTCTTGCCCTCGTCGACGAGGTCGCCCGCGACCACGTCGATCGCCATCCCGTTCTCGGCGTGCATCATGATCAGCCCGCCGTTCTTCGCGGTCTGCTGCATCGCCCGGAAGATCGCGCCGTCGTCGCTGTAGAACACGCCGGGGTAGGCGGTGAACAGCTTGAAGTCCGGCACGCCCTCCTCGACAAGGCGGTCCATCTCCGCGAGCGTGTCGTCGTTGACGTCGCTCATGATCATGTGGAAGCCGTAGTCGGCGACCGCGTTGCCCTCGGCCTTGGCATGCCAGGCGTCGAGCCCCTCGCGGAGCGACCGGCCGCGCGACTGGACGGCGAAGTCGACGATGGTGGTGGTCCCGCCGAACGCGGCCGCCCGCGTGCCCGTCTCGAACGTGTCCTTGGCGGACGTGCCGCCGAACGGCAGCTCCATGTGGGTGTGGACGTCGATCCCGCCCGGGATCACGTACCGGCCGGCAGCATCAATCGTGTCGTCCGCGCCAATCCCGGCGCCGGCCAGGTCCCGCCCGATCTGGGCGATCGTCTCGCCGTCGATCAGCACATCGGCCTGGTACGAGGCGTCCGCGGTGACGATCGTGCCGTTCCTGATCAGCGTGCGCATCCCGGGATCGTCCCTCCTGGCAGCGGGTGGCGGTCCTGCCGCGTCGACGGCGGTCATCGTAGCGAACCGGACGCCCGATTTCGCTCGCCCGGGCACCCGGGTCCGCGGCACGCCCATCGTCGGTGCCCTATTCGAGGCGGATGCTGTCAGGTCGGGTGAGCCGCTCGATCGCCGGCAGCATCAACGCGACCACGGCGAGCGCACCCCCGACGCTCGCCGCGAGCGTCACCGCGAGCGACGCGTCGGGCAAGGGCACGACCGCGGCGTCGACGAGCCTCAGGATCGCCTGACTGACGCCTACCCCGAGCAGAGCGCTGAAGAACGCCACGCAGACGAGCGGGGCGGCGGCCTGCAGCATGACGACGTCCCGGATGCCGGATGCGGGCATCCCCGCGCTCCGGAGCAGCGCGAACTGCCGCCGCCGCTCGAGCATCCAAGTCGTCACCGCGACGGCAAGGCTGCAGCCCGCGAGGAGCAGCGTCCCGATCAGCCCGAGGTGAACCACCCGGCCGAACTCCTGGTAGATGGGCTCGGCCGCCACGCGCTCCTCCGTCCGCCGGCTCCAGCTGGCCGGGAACTCCGCCGCGATCGCCGTCCGGACGCGCTCCGCGACCGCCTGCGTCCCATCGGTCGAGACGTACAGCCGGCTGAGGGGCAGGTCGCCCAGCCCACCGAAGGCTGCCGGGTCGATGAGCAGGTCCGGGAGGTACGTCCCGCCGAGCTCCTCGCTGACCGTCACGCCACCGACCAGATCCTGTCCGACGACGAGCTCGAAGGGCGTCACCTCGTCCAGCGCATGCCGGCGCTCGGGCATGAGCTCGTATCGCCCGGGCGCCACCGTGGCCCGGACTGGATGGATGGGACCTCCGCCGCAGGTCGAGCTCGCCAGGTCAAGCTGCTGGATGAGCCCCTCGCACGAGACAACCCAGACGCGGACCGGCATCCCCTCGACGAGGGTCTCGGCGGCCCCGATCGGCAGCACCGCCCGGACGCCGGGCAGCGCCAGCAGCCGCTCCACGAGCGTCGCGCCGCTGGGTCCGCTGCCGGACCGCAGGTCGGCCACGACCTGGCCCGGCCGGATCGAGCCGGTGATCTCGGGCGACTGGCCACGGGCATAGTCGGCGAAGGTGAAGAAGGCGCTGGCGACGAACACGGCCATGACGACGCCGGCGATCGAGCCGAACGAGCCACGCGGGTCGTCGGTCAGCCGCCGGGATGCGAGGAGCGCGGCCGGGCCACCCCCGAGGCGGTGCAGCGCGCGCCCCACGAGCGCCGTGAGCCACGGCCCGGCGAGCGCGATCCCGCCCACGACGCCGGCGAACGCGGCTCCCAGGACGAGCAGACCGAGGCCGTCCGTCGCCTCCCGGCGCGCGAAGGTCAGGGTGCCCAGGAGGATCGCCACGGATGCAGCCAGCGGCACGAGGCGAAGGGGGCCCGGTGGGGGTGGGGTCGTCCGCCGCTGGACGCCCAGCGGCGTCACGACGACTCGCCGGAGCGTGGCGATCGCCGCCACGGCGCCGACCATTGGGACGGCAACGAGCAAGGCGATGGCCTGGACCAGCGGCGGACGGATCGCCTCCGGGAACCACGTTGCCTCGTCGAGCGGCACCAGCGCCACGAGCGGCAGCGCGAGGAAGAACAGCGCGACGCCCACGAGCGTGCCCGTGACGGTCGATGCGAGGGCCTCGACCACGGCCAGCCCGGTCACCTGCCGCGGCGTGGCGCCCACGAGCCGCAGCGCGGCCAGCCGCTGTTCCCGCCGGGCGGCCGACAGCCGCGTCGCCGTGGCCACGAATACTGCGACCGGAGCGAGCGCGCCGGCGACCGCGAGGACGATGACGAGGACCATGATCGGCGGGATCGTGGGGTCGCGCGGCTCGGTCGCGAACTCGGCCAGCGGCGACGCGCCGTCGGCTCGAAGCGACTCGACATCCGCGCCGATGATCGCGACGAGCTCTCCCGGGGAGCGGAGGGCCTCGTCCCCGATCGTCCCGACGACGGTCCCGATGCGATTGGCCAGCTGATCCGCGGGCACCGCGGCGATCCGGGCCGCGAGAGCCGGCGAGACGAACGCCTCACCGCGGGCCGGCAGGCGCGGTACCCCCGGCGGGACCGGGGCAGCCGCGCTGAGCGGGGCGACCAGCACGCGCAGGAGGGCCTCGTCGAGGTAGCGGTCCTCGACCACCTCCATCAGCACGCCGTCGTGCGCCTCGCCCATGTCGAGGAACACGCTGGGCGCCCGCCACGCCGCCCGTTCTGAGCGGTCCTGGAGGGCGGGACCGAACGACAGCGCGAACAGGAGGATGGCGGTGCCGAGGGCGACGGCCAGCGCCGTCAGCGCGATGCCGACGACCGAGCCGCGCCCACCCGCGAGCGCTAGGCGAAGCCCGAGCCAGATCATTCGGCCGCCGGACCGCTGACGCGGCCGTCACGCACGATGACCTCGCGGTGCGCGTAGGCCGCGACGCGCGCCTCGTGGGTGACGAGCACGATGCTCGCGCCCTGCTCCTGCGCCGCGGCGGTCAGCAGCTCCATGACCTGCTCACCGGCCAGGCTGTCCAGGGAACCCGTGGGCTCGTCCGCGAACACGACGGCCGGGCGCGTCACGAGCGCCCGGGCGACGGCCACCCGTTGCGCCTGCCCCCCGGACATCTCGCCGGGTCGCCGCCGCTCGAGGCCGGCCAGTCCGAGCCGCGGGAACCACGGGGCGGCGATCTCGAGGGCCCGGGACCGGGCGATCCCGTTGAGCAGCAGCGGCAGCGCCACGTTCTCGATCGCGGGAAGCTCCGGGACGAGCTGCCCGAACTGGAACACGAACCCGAACGAGGTGCGGCGCATCCGGCTGCGCTCGCCTTCGCCGAGGTCACCCACGGAGCGGCCCTCGAACATGACCGTCCCCTCGTCCGGCGGCACGATGCCGGCCAGGCAGTGAAGGAGCGTCGACTTGCCCGAGCCGCTGCGCCCCATCACCGCGACGAGCTCGCCGGGCTGGAGCTCGAAGTCGATGCCGCGGAGCGCCTCGGTCCGGCCGAATCGCTTTCGGAGGCCGGATCCCACCAGCAGCGCGGGTGGAGCGGCCCGCCCGTCGGCGATCGGCGGGGTGGTTCGCACGGGAGCGGTGATCATGATCCCTCCGGGATTGCGAGGACCTGGCGGCGGAGCTCGTCGACGCGGGCGGCCGTCAGGTCGAGCCAGCGAAGGTCAGCTTCCAGGTGGAACAGGGCGTAGTCGGCGAGCAGCGCGACCGGCAGGGGTCCGGAGCGTCGCACGGCGGTCAGCTCGCGCATGCGCTTGAGATGGGCATGTCGCTCGGCGTCGACGAGCGGCTCTACTGGCCGGCCGGTCAGGATGGCCAGCACGACCTTCGTGAAGAGCGACGCCTGGAGGCGCGGCTCGGGCTCGAGCGGTTCGATGAGCCAGCGATCCAGCTCGTCCGCCCCTTCCGGCGTGATCGCATATCGCCGGCGGTCAGGCCCTTCGGCCCGTTCGATTGCGTCGAGCCGCACTCTGCCGCGCTGCTCCAGGCGGCCGAGGGTCGAGTAGACCTGCGCGTAGGCGAGCGGATGCTCTGGCGAGAAGTAGCGATCGAAGGCGTGCTTGAGGTCGTAGCCATGGCTGGACCGCTGGTTGAGGAGCCCCAGGAGGGCGTGCGGGACGCTCATCGGGCCACTATACACGCAGTTTATAGATGGTCAAGGGGTGCACGAACAGTCGTCACGGTCCGGCCCAAAGAAGTGATCCTCAACCACAGTGAGCGGTTAGGGAATGAATGAGCGCGGCCGAACACCCAGACTGCAGACTGGGCATCGGTTCGCGCTCAGCTGTGGCGAATCCGCTCACTGGCAGTGAAGGTGCGGGCTCGAGATGCAGCTCACGCCGCGGGGCGGGCGGAGCGAGCGTCAGGCCGACAGTGGCGGCGCGCTCGACGCGCGGATGGCCAGGTGCGTCGGCAGGGTCACGAAGTCCGTGTGCGCCTCGCCCGCGAGGAGGGCAACCAGGAGCTCGCCGGCCTTGAGGCCCTTGCCCAGGTGGGGCTCATGCACGGTGGTCAGGGGAGGGTCCGTGCGGGCGGCCTCCGGGATGTCGTCGAAGCCCACGATCGAGACGTCCCCGGGCACGGCGAGACCGATCCGCCGTGCGGCCTCGAGGGCGCCGATGCCCAGCGCATCGCTCATGGCCAGCAGCGCGGTGGGCCGGGGACGCCCGCCCAGGAGGTGCTCGGCGCCGGTGCGTCCCTCATCGGTGCTGTTCTCCGCGCACTCGTAGATCGGCACGCCATCCCAGGCCAGACCTGCCGCGATCACCGCCGCCTCGTAGCCGCGCAATCGGGCCCGGGTGACGGGATAGGACGCATCCGCCCGACGGGCGGCGTCGACCAGCCCGCTCCGCACGTCCGGGGTCAGCTCGAGGGACAGGACCGCGAGGCGCCGGTGGCCGAGACCCAGCAGGTGCTCGGCCACGGCCCGGGCCGCCGCCATGTCGTCGATCGCGACGCCGGGCGCACCGGGCACCCGTGGCATGTCGACGGTGACGATGGGCAGCCGCCGATCCAGCGCGGCCGCGAGGAGCGGATCGTCGGGGGCCATCGAGTAGATGACGAAGCCGTCGACCGCGGCACGGATGGGCGCCTCGAGATCGCGCTGGGTGCGCGGCGATCCCGGCACGAGCAGGAGTCCAACGCCCGCCGCCTCCGTGGCGGTCGCGATGCCGGCCAGGAGCTCGACCGCCACGGGATCCTTGAACGCGTAGGACAGCCGGTCGGCGTAGAGCACCCCGATCGCGCCGGTCCGGCCTCGCCGCAGGCCGCGGGCGATCGGGTTCGGCCCGGGATAGCCCAGCAAGCGCGCCTTCTCGAGCACACGGTCCCGCAGGGCAGGGGACAGCTGGTTCGGGCGGTTGTACGCGTTCGACACCGTTGCCGCGGTGACCCCGAGGGCGTCGGCCACGTCCTTGAGGCTCGGGCGGCGGCTCGTCGCCGGGGGCTTGACATGCATCTGCGGGATGATAGCCTCTTAATCGTTTCAGACTTGATCGTTTCAGAACCCCGCCGCACCTGCCGTATCGAGGATGCAGCCCCATGGACAGCCCGGTTGTTCTCGGCGGTTCCCCGCTCGGTCAGCTCGTCGAGCCCGGGTGGCCTCGCGCCGCCGGCCCGGAGCGCGACCGGCTGATCCGGGTCCTCGACAGCGGAGTATGGGCGTTCGACGGACCCTTCGAGCACGAGTTCGAGGAGGCGTTCGCGGCCCAGCAGACGTCTCGCTTCGGGCTCTGCGTCGCGAACGGCACCGTGGCCCTCCAGCTCGCCCTCGAGGCGCTCGACATCGGCGTCGGCGACGAGGTGATCGTCCCGGGCTTCACCTGGCAGGCCACGGCCGCGGCCGTCCTCGACGTCAACGCGACGCCCATCCTCGTCGACATCGAGCCCCAGACCTACTGCATCGACCCCGACGCGGTCGAGGCCGCGATCACGGACCGGACCCGCGCGATCATCGTGGTCCATCTCTACGACGGCCTTGCCGAAATGGACCGGATCATGGCCATCGCGGGACGCCACGACCTGGCCGTCATCGAGGACTGCGCCCACAGCCACGGGTCGCGCTGGAACGGCCGGGGGGTGGGATCGATCGGCGTCCTGGGAACGTTCAGCTTCCAGTCGAGCAAGTCGCTGACCGCCGGCGAGGGCGGGTTCATCACGACCGGCAGCGCGGCGATGCGCGAGCGGATCTACAGCCTCCGCAACTGCGGCCGCCGGCGGCCGGACTCGAGCGACGCCGATTGGCGGCCCATCCAGAGCGGCAACTACCGGATGAGCGAGTGGCAATCCGCTGTGCTCCTCTCCCAGCTCGAGCAGTTTCCGGAGCAGCTAACCGTGCGCGAGGCGAGCGTCCGCCACCTGGACGCAGCGCTGGCGCCGATCGCCGGCATCCGGACGACGCTCCGCCGGCCACAGGTCACCCGACAGGGCCTCTACGGCTACGTGATCCGCTATGACGAGCACGAGTTCGACGGCCTTCCGGGGCGGGTGTTCCAGGCGGCCCTGTCGGCCGAGCTGGGGGTGCAGATCGGCCCGCCGTACGAGCCGCTGAACGCCTCGCCGCTGCTTCAGCCGCACACCAAGCGGCGGCACCGATTGAGCGAGGAATACTGGTCGCGGATCGACCCCAGCCGGTACCGGCTGCCGGTCGCGGAGCGCGCCCATCGAGAAGAGGCGTCGATCCTTCCGCACCAGCTCCTGCTGCTCCCGACGGCCGATCTGGATCTCGTGCCGGCCGCGATCGAGCGGCTCAAACGGCACGCTTCCGCCCTCCACGACTGGCAGGCCGCAGGACGCGCGATCGCCGAGCCGGCGCCGGCATGAAGCTCGGCGTGTTCACCGTCCTGTTCGGTGACCGGCCGCTCGAAGCCGCCCTTGACGAGATCGTTTCGGTGGGGATCGAGCACGTTGAGATCGGGACGGGCAACTACCCGGGCGACGCGCACTGCAAGCCGGCCGAGCTTCTCGCCGACGACGCCAGGCTGGCCGCCTTCCGCTCCGCGATCGACTCGCGCGGCCTCGCGATCAGCGCGCTGTCGTGCCACGGCAACCCGCTCCACCCACGCCCCGAGATCGCCCGGGCCAGCCACGAGACCTTCACCCGGACGGTCGAGCTCGCGTCCCGGCTGGGGGTCGACCGGATCAACCTGTTCAGCGGCTGCCCTGGTGATTCCGATGGCGCGAGCTACCCGAACTGGGTGACGTGCGCGTGGCCGTCGGAGTACGGCGAGCTGCTCGAGTGGCAGTGGACCGAGAAGGTGATCCCGTACTGGCGCGAGCAGGCGGCCCTCGCCGCGGCGAGCAACATCCGGCTGGGGTTCGAGATGCACCCCGGCTTCGTCGTCCACAACCCGCGCAGCCTGCTCCGCCTCCGAGCGGCATGCGGCGAGAACGTGGGCGCCAACCTCGACCCGAGCCATCTGTTCTGGCAGGGGATCGATGTCGAGGCGGCGATCGCCGCGCTCGGCGATGAGGGCGCGATCTTCCATACCCACGCCAAGGACACCGCGATCCAGCCACGAACCGCGGCGGTCAACGGCGTGCTCGACACCGTGCCGCTCGAGGATGTCGCTCGACGGAGCTGGATCTTCCGAACGGTCGGCTATGGCCACGGCGAGCTCGAGTGGCGACGAATCCTCAGCGCCCTTCGCCTCGCCGGCTACGACGACGTCCTCTCGATCGAGCACGAGGATCCCCTGCTCTCGCGCGACGACGGCCTGCGCAAGGGAATCGCCTTTCTCCGATCGGTCATGCCGGTCGAACCGGTCACCGAGGCGTGGTGGACATGAGCACCCAGATGAGCCAGTCAGGAGCGTGAGCACGATGTCGAAACGATGGATTCCGGCCTTCGCGATCCTCTGCCTGATCGTGACCGCCTGTGGCGGTGGGACCGCGACGGTGCCCGCATCTGGAACCGGCACGCCGGGCGTGTCCGCCTCGGCGTCGGTGTCAGCGTCGCCGGACGGATCGGCCTCACCGGCTGCCTCGCCGTCCGCGGGCGGGCTGCTGGATCCGAAGGAGGCGGCCCTCCTGGCGGCCGGTGGCCAGCGGCTGGACGGCAGCGTGTCGGTGCTGGGCGTGCTGGGCGGTGAGGAGCAGGACGCGTTCCTCGAGACCCTGGCGCCGTTCGAGGAGGCGACCGGGATACAGATCGACTACGAGAGCTCGCGCGACCTCGCGTCGCTCCTCCAGACCCGGGTGGACGGCGGCAACCCGCCGGACGTGGTCATCACGCCCACGATCGGGCAGATGTTCGACTTCGCCGAGGCCGGCAAGCTCGTGGACCTTGGCCAGGTGATAGACGTCGCCGCGCTGTCGGAGCATTACGACGAGGGGCTCCTCGACATCGCCACGCGCGACGACAAGGTGTTCGGCCTCTTCCACACGGTGAACCTGGGGAACCTGATCTGGTACAACGCGAAGACCTACGAGGGGCCGAAGGCGCCCGCCACTTGGGACGAGCTCCAGGCCTGGGCATCGCAGGCGGCGGCGAAGGGCACGACCCCGTGGTGCATGGGCATGGGCAGCGAGGCCGCGAGCGGCTGGCCCGGCGCCGAGTTCATCACCGCCATCCTGCTCCGCCAGACCGGTCCGGAGCTCCACGACCGATGGTGGCAGGGCGAGGTTCCATGGACGGCGCCCGAGATCAGGACGGCCTTCGAGACGTTCGGCGCGATCGCGACCGATCCGAAGATGGTCTACGGCGGGCCGCAGGCGGTGCTCGCCACCAGCTTCGAGAACGGCGCCGACGCGATCTATGCCGATCCACCGGAATGCTCGCTGCACGAGCAGGCGACGTTCATGGGCGACATCATCCTCGCGAACTTCCCCGACCTGAAGCCCATCGATGACGTGGACTTCTTCGGCATGCCGGACTTCTCCGCCGAGTTCAGCGGCCTCCAGCAGATCTCCGGGGAGATGGTCGTGATGTTCAACGACACGCCCCAGTCGCGGGCCGTCGTGAAGTTCATGGCGGCGCCCGAATCGGCGAAGCTGATCGCGGAGACAGGTCGCTGGCTCGCGCCCGACACGCGCGTCCCGCTCGAGGCCTATGACAGCCCGTTCCTCGGGCGGGCAGCGGAGATCCTCCAGGGCGCGGGCGGCGTGAGCTACCTCGGCAGCGACCTCCTCCCGCAGGCGCTCGTCGAGGGGTTCTGGAAGGGGACCCTCGATTACATCAAGGATCCCGCTCAGCTCGATGCGATCCTGGCCAGGCTGGAGACTCTCCGCGGTACCGCCTACGAGTAGATCCCGCGATCGGAGGAGAATTTGCCCGAGCGCGCCGTCCAGCTCGCCTTCGCGATCGTCGCGATCCCGGCGCTGCTCGTTGCCTACCAGGTCGTCGCCGAACGGGGCCTGAAGCTCCTGCCCCGGCGCGCCGTGCGCGCCCTGGAGGCGTGGGTCTGGGTGGGGCCCGCCGCCGCCCTGTTCATGGTGTTCCTGCTGTTGCCGGCGCTCGGGACGGTCATCCTGAGCCTGCTCGACCGGCGCTCGACCGGGTTCGTGGGGCTCGAGAACTACGCGAACGCGCTGGCCAACCCGGACTTCCAGGTGGCCGTTCGCAACAGCGCGGCGTGGCTGATCTTCCTGCCCCTCGCCGCGGTCATCGTCGGGCTGCTGATGGCGGTCCTGACCGACCGCGTCCGCTACGGCAGAGCGGCCCGGGCCACGTTGTTCGTCCCGGTTGCCATCTCGTCGGTGGCGGGTGCGGTGATCTGGCGCTTCATGTACGACTACCGGCCGCCCGGCGCCGACCAGACGGGCACGCTCAACGCCGCGCTGACGTCGCTGGTGCCGGGTGCGGCGCCCCAGGCGTGGCTCATCAACGCGCCGCTGAACAGCGCGATGGTGATCGTCGCGGCGGTCTGGATGACCGCCGGGTTCTGCATGGTGGTGCTGTCCGCGGGGCTCAAGGGCATGCCCCCGGAGCTGCTCGAGTCGGCCCGGGTGGACGGGGCCGGCGAGTGGCAGGCATTCCGGCGGATCACCCTGCCGCTCCTCGCCCCCACGATCACCGTGGTCGTCACGACGATGGCGATCACCGCGCTCAAGTCGTTCGACCTCGTGTACGTCATGACGAGCGGCAACCACGACACCGACGTGATCGCCACGCGGATGTTCAAGGAACTGTTCAGCTCGCGTGACGTTGGCTACGCGAGCGCGATCGCCGTGCTCCTGATGCTTGCGATCCTCCCGGTGATGATCTGGAACCTCGGCAGCTTCAGGCGCCAGGAATCGATGAGGTGACCGTCGTCGCAGGCTCCCGGCTCGCGCGGATCGCGAGGTCGGTTCGCTCGACCCCGATCCACGGGCTCGTGCTCGTGACCTGCCTCGTCTGGCTCGTGCCGTCGATCGGGCTGCTGGTGAGCTCCATCCGGCCGGCCCACGAGGTGGCGACGACCGGTTGGTGGACCGCGTTCACGACGCCCTTCGAGTTCACGCTCCAGAACTACGAGCAGGTGCTCACCCGCCGGGGCTTCGGCCTGAGCTTCATGAACAGCCTGCTGGTCACCATCCCCGCCACCATCCTGGTCGTGATCGTCGCGGCGTACGCGGCGTATGCCTTCGCCTGGATGCGGTTCCGCGGGCGCGAGTGGCTCTTCCTCGCGATCATCGCGGCGCTCGTGGTGCCCCTGCAGATCACGCTGGTGCCGGTGCTTCGCCTCTTCAACGAGGTGGGCCTGACGGGAACGTTTCCCGGCGTGTGGCTGGCCCACCTGGGCTACGGGCTGCCGTTCGCGATCTACCTGCTGCGCAACTTCTTCGCCGCGCTGCCTCGCGACATGTTCGAATCGGCGGCCCTGGACGGTGCCTCGCACCGGGTCGCGTTCTTCCGGCTCGCGCTGCCGACGTCCGTGCCGGCGATCGCGTCGCTGGCGATCTTCGAGTTCGTGTGGAACTGGAACGACCTGCTGATCGCGCTCATCTACCTGGGTGGCCGCCGGGACGTGGCGCCGCTGACCGTGTCGATCACCAACCTCGTCGCGTCACATGGCGAGGGCTGGCAGCTGCTCACCTCGGCGGCGTTCATCTCGATGGCGTTGCCGCTCGTCGTGTTCTTCACTCTGCAGCGCTACTTCGTGGGCGGAATCCTGGCCGGATCGGTCAAGGGCTGAGGTCAGCTCGCCCGGACCACGCGCGCGGGCGCCGGCGTCTCGTCTCACGAAAGCCGTTCTGTTGTGCAGAACGAGGGTCGTCGAGCCGCGCGTGCTCGTTGGGTCGGAACCGGAACGAGGGTGACGATGGACACCAGGTCGCTCGATCGAGTCTGGCTCCTGGGCCTGAACGGGGAGGACCTGCCGCCACCCGGCGGCTGACATCGATCGCAGCCGGCACGTATCCTTCGAGTCCAGCCGGGGCATCGAACAGCGGGCGGAGGGCGACACATGGGCAAGCTCGAGGACGTCAAGGACGCGGTTGAATCTGCTGCGCCGGGCGGCCGGCAACGGGGACCCGGACGGCTTCCGGTCGTGCTGCTGATGGCAGTCGTCGCCGGGCTTGCGGCACTGGCCTCGCGCCTGACTCCCGTTCGCTCCGCGGTCGTGGCCGCGGTGAGCGCCATCCGCACGAAGGTCTCCGCGCTCACCGGCCGAGCGGATGCGAAGAACGGGTGGGACCCGAAGGACGCAACAATTGCCGACACCAAGTCGCCGATCGACGCAGCTCCCGAGATGAGCGGCGCCTACGCCGGCGCGGCCCCCCTCGGCGGTCCGGGGTCTGACACGGACACCTCGATGTCGTCGCCTGCAGATGAGGCGGATGGGCCGGTCACGGACCTCGCGGCAGCCATCCCGGCCGATACGGAAGAGGGACGTCCCGCGGGCGTGTGACCCGCACCCCGGGTCAACGCGCGGGCGCGACCTGGCGCAGCGCCGGGATGATCTCCCGCCCGTAGACTTCGAGGACGTCCTCCTCGTCGCCGTTCATGAGATAGATGTTGAACTGGTCGACCCCCGCGTCGGCCAGCTCGTGCAGCTTGAGGACGTGATCCTCGACCGAGCCCAGGACGCAGAACCGGTCCGTCACCTCGTCGCCCACGAAGGCCGCGTTGGACGAGCCGACCTCCGCGTGATGGCGGTAGTCGTACCCGCTCCGGTCGCGCACATACCCCGTCAGGCTCTCGGGCAGCTGCTCGCGCGGGTACTTGTTCACCAGGTCGAGGACATGGTTGCTCACGAGCGCCGGAAACCAGCTGGTGCGCTCGCGGCACAGCTCTATGGGCCCGATGTGCGCCGGCGCCGCCGCCTGGACCTTGACCGAACCCGGCGCCCGACCTGCCGCCGACTCAGCGTCGCGGACCTGCCCCACGAACCATCGAACGAGGTCGGGATCGGCCAGCTGGAGGATCACGCCATCGGCGATCCGCCCGGTCATGGCGAGGGCCATCGGCCCGTAGCCGGCGACCCAGACGGGCAGGGTCCAGCCGCCCGCCCAGGGCATCGTCAGCTCGGCGCCCTCGTACTGGACCGTCCGGCCCTCGACCAGCCCCTTGATCGCACCGATTGCCTCCTCGAGCGTGGCCATGGTCGTCGGCGGCTTGCCGAGCACGCGCCGCGCCGAGTCGCCCCGCCCGATGCCCAGGTCCATCCGCCCACCGCTCAGCTCGTTGAGCAGCGCGAGGAGCGAGGCGGTCACCGACGGCTCGCGGGTCGCGGGGTTGGTGACGCACGTCCCCAGCCGCATCCGCTCGGTCGCCTGGACCATGAGCGTGAGGAGCGGGTACGGGTCGCGCCAGAGGACGTGCGAGTCGAACAGCCAGCCATGCTCGAAGCCGGCCGCCTCGGCCTGGCGGGTCAGCGCAAGCGTGCGCTCGATCGTGTGCTCCGGCTTGATCGTGAACCCGAACTGCATAGCGTGCGATCCCTCCAGCCCGACGAAGCCGCGAGGGTACATCGTCGGAGCCACGCCGGGCGCCGCTGAGCCACGGGGAACCGCCGCGACATCCCTGGCGCCGGCCAGAGGTGCACGGAGGGACTGGTAGTCCCTGGAATCGGTTGTGCGCAGTCCGTCCACGCACGGTTGTCGCGCTGCGTAAGCGAATCCCCGCGGGGCCGTCGACCGAAGCGGCTCGGGCGCCCTCCTCCACGCGCCCGAGCCGGCTCCGGATCAGGGTCGGACGAGATCCTGGTAGGCGTCCGGGCGGCGGTCCCGGTAGAACTGCCACGTCTGGCGAACCTCGGCCACCTTGTCGAGATCCATGTCGCGCACGATCAGCTCCTCGTCGTAGGCGCTGCCCAGGTCCCCGATGAACTGGCCGCGTGGATCCACGAAGTACGACTGCCCGTAGAAGTCGTCGTCCCCCAGCTCCTTCTCGATGCCCACCCGGTTTATCGTCCCCACGAAATAGCCGTTCGCGACCGCGTGGCTCACCTGCTCGATCCGCCACAGGTACTCCGACAGGCCGCGCGACGTCGCCGAGGGGATGAACACCATCTCCGCGCCGTTGAGCCCCAGCGCCCGGGCGCCCTCGGGGAAGTGGCGGTCGTAGCAGATGTACACGCCCACCTTGCCGACGGCCGTCTCGAACACCGGATAGCCGGTGTTGCCGGGCCGGAAGTAGAACTTCTCCCAGAAGCCCTTGACGTGCGGGATGTGCGTCTTGCGGTACTTGCCCAGGTACGACCCGTCGGCGTCGATGACCGCCGCCGTGTTGTAGTACACCCCGGTCGCCTGCTCGTCCTCCTCGTACATCGGAACGACGAGGACCATGCCGGTCTGCTTCGCGAGGTCCTGCATCCGCTTCGTCGTGGGCCCGTTCGGGATGTGCTCGGTGTAGCTGTAGTACTGCGGGTCCTGGACCTGGCAGAAGTACGGGCCGTAGAAGAGCTCCTGGAAGAGCATGACCTGGGCGCCCTGGGCCGCAGCCTCGTGGGCGTGCCGCTCGTGCTTCTGGATCATCGATTCCTTGTCGCCCGTCCAGCTGGCCTGGAGGAGCGCGCCTCGGACGATGCGCGGCATCTCGACCTCTCGTGCGTCACTCGTCGCGTCTGAGGGCGAGAGGGTACACCGCGCTCAGGTGCGTGCGCTGCGCTTTGCAAGGAGGCTGGCAGCCTCCCGCTGGTCACCGGCTTCCGGCCGCCAGCCGCGATCGTCGAGACTCGCAGCCGTGTCGATCCTCACACGCCCAGCCCACCAGGATTCGCCGGCCGCACCGCTCGAGGCAGCGGTCGCGGCCGCCACCCGGACCGTCGACGCGAGCACCGTGTCGGAGCCGGTTGCGCTGGCCCGCGGGCGGCTTGCGAACGCGGCGGCGGTGGCCAGCCTGCTCGGGTTCGCGGGCATCTTCGGGCTCGTCCGCGCCCACCGGAGCGAAGCAATCGACCTCGCGATCATGCTCAAGCTCCAGCGCCGCCGGCACGCGATCGTCGACCGGGCGATGGCCGCGGCGTCGTGGCTGGGCTTCCCGCCGCAGAGCCGGATCGTGCCACCGGCGCTGATGGCCGGCATGTGGATCACCCGGCTTCGGGTGGAGGCGGTCTTCCAGCTGCTCGCCTGGGGCACCGGGTTCCTGTCCACCATCCTCAAGGCGATCATGCGCCGGCCCCGGCCGGTCGCCGGGACGGACCTCCGGGTGGTGACCGCGCCGCTGGGCGGGTCCAGCTTCCCGAGCGGGCACGTGATCACCTATGTCGGCACGTACGGGTTCCTCGCCTATCTCGCCCACACGAAGCTCCGGCGGCGTGCTGGCCGGCGGCCGATCGTTGCCGCGATCATCGGGATGCTCGCCCTCGTTGGTCCCAGCCGCATCCACCAGGGCCATCACTGGCCCACCGACGTGAGCGCCTCGTACCTGCTGGGCACGAGCTATCTGATCGGCCTGATCACGCTCTACCGGCGGGTCAAGGGTGCTCGGACGCGGGAGGCGCCGGCGGCCGTGGCCGAGGCCGCATGACAGGGCCTGGGACCCAGGCTCGCACGGCGCAGGACGGCCGCCACGGGCGCGTCCGGATCATCTGGAACTCCAGCGCCGGCTCCAAGGGTGGCATCTCCACGAACAGCTGCAGCGAGGAGGAGCTTCGCGCGCTCATGGTCCGCGAGGGGCTGGGCCACGAGGTCCAGCCAACCGACAGCGCCGGTGAGGCGCGCGAGCTCGCCGTTGAGGCAGCCGAGCTCGGCTATGACCTGGTGGTGGCCGCTGGCGGCGACGGAACGGTGGGGCCTGTCGCGACCCAGCTGCTGGGGACCAGAACGGCGCTCGGCATCCTGCCGCTGGGCAGCGTGATGAACATCGCCCGGAGCCTGGGACTGCCGCGCGAGCTCGATGCGGCCGCCCAGGCGCTCGGGATTGGCGAGGTCCGCGAGATCGATGTCGGAGAGGCGGGCGGCCGGCCGTTCTACGAGGCGGGCTCGGTCGGCATGAACGCGGCGATGTTCCGCGAGGCGCAGCGGTTCGAC
>Ga0136621_1000171_pt1 | contig 23653 bp, 20 predicted proteins | sample AntDryUQ445A2306_FD_104673 | JGI IMG/M metagenome (GOLD analysis project Ga0136621, IMG submission 104673) | Polar desert sand microbial communities from Dry Valleys, Antarctica - metaG UQ445A (23.06) | ecosystem: Environmental > Terrestrial > Soil > Desert | place: Antarctica: Dry Valley...
GGCTCAAGGTGCTGATGAAGGAGGACTTCACCCCGACGGGCGCCGATTCGACCATCTTCACCCTGGCACCGGTGGTCACCTATCTCGGCAGCGTGATGACGCTCCTGGTGATCCCCTTCGCGCCCGGGCTGTTCGGCCAGGACATGAACATCGGGCTGCTCTACTTCTTCGCGATGGGCGGCCTGGCCGTTGTGGGGCTGCTGATGGCCGGCTGGTCCAGCTTCAACAAGTACTCTCTGCTGGGCGGGCTTCGGGCGGCGGCCCAGATCATCAGCTACGAGGTGCCGCTGCTCCTCTCGGTCGTGGGGCTGCTGATCCTCGCCGGGACCATGAGCCTCAACCAGCTCGTGCTCAACCAGGCGGGCTGGTTCACCGATTGGTACATCTGGCAGCAGCCGCTCGGCTTCCTGGTGTTCTTCATCGCCGCGACCGCCGAGGCCAACCGCACGCCGTTCGACCTGACCGAGGCGGACTCGGAGATCGTGGCCGGCTTCGCGACCGAGTACTCGGGGATGCGCTTCGGGTTCTTCTTCTTCGCCGAGTACGTCAACGTGTTCATCGTCTCGGCGCTCACCGTGACGCTCTTCTTCGGCGGCTGGAACGCGCCCTTCCCATTCCCCGATATCAACCTCACCGTGGACCCGGGCTCGCTCGGGATCGGGCTGCTGATCCTCGTGGCGGTGGTGCCGCTGGTGGGGACGCTGCTGCTCGCCGCGCCGTTCTACCTCGCCCGGAGCTCGATGCCGGCCTGGCAGGCGCTGGTCATCGGGTTCGTCCTGTTCAACATCGTCGCCATCGCCGCGGTCCTCGGCTGGGCCTTCGTGAGCCTCGAGTGGGTCGCCGGGCTGCTCTGGTTCATGATGAAGACCTACGGCTTCGTGTTCCTGTTCGTGTGGATGCGCGGCACCCTGCCGCGCGTCCGGATCGACCAGCTGATGGGGTTCGCCTGGAAGTGGCTGCTGCCCGCGTCGCTGCTCAACCTGTTCGTGACCGCCGCGGCGGTGATCGTGATCCGCGAGATGGGGGCCTGAGATGAGCTTCATCCCCGGCCTCGGCATCGTGAAGGGCATGGCGCTGACGCTGCGCCGGTTCTTCGAGCCCAAGGCGACAATCCGCTACCCGGAGGTCCCCGCGGACGTCTCGCCGAAGTTCCGCGGCCGGCTGCAGCTGCTCTACGACGAGTGGGGCACGCTCAAGTGCGAGACCTGCTTCCAGTGCGCCCAGGCCTGCCCCATCGAGTGCATCGACATGGGCGGGATCGACACGAAGGGCCGCTATCACGTCCACTGGGGCCCGCCCGAGCAGTACGGCGAGCGGCGCGAGGAATCGGCGCTGCGCCGGTCGGGGCGGACAGTGCCGGACAAGGCGTACGAGCATTTCGAGCCGATCGACACGGACCGGGTGGAGGCGATCCTCGAGGATCACGATCATGACCCCAAACGGATGCTCCAGATCCTCGAGGCGGTGCAGGCCGAGCTGGGCTGGCTGCCGGTCGCCGCGCTCAAGCACATCAGCTTCCGGACCGGCGCCTATTACGCGCTGATCTACGGCACCGCATCCTACTATCGCCACCTGCGGCTCGACCCGCCCGGCGACGCGGTCCAGGGCAGGGCGTTCGACGCCGCCCGGCCGGCCGAGTCGACCTACCTGTCGGGTCTGGGCGCGGCGCTCGAGGGACGCGGCGCTGCTGTCGGCGGCGGAGCGGCCGGATCTGCGGTCCATTGAGCGGCAACCCGCGCGAATGACCACGATCCTGCGGACGCCGGCTGGCTGGCCGAGCGTCGTCCTCGCTCGGGCGGAGTCCCTTCGCGCCCAACCAGCGATGGCGTTCGACGATCCCTCGGCCGCGCTCGACGTGGCGGTCGCGGCGGGCGCATTCGAGGGCCTGCGACGCGCCGTCCGCGACCTGGGGCCCACCGGGACGATCGCGACCGTTGCCGCCTCCGGGCTGCGCGGCCGGGGCGGCGCGGGCTACCCCACGGGCGAGAAGTGGCGGACCGCGGCGTTGACCGACGCGCCGCGCCGTTACGTGGTGGCCAACGGCTACGGCGCCGACCCGGGCTCGCTCACCGACCGGGCGATGATCGAGGCGGATCCGTTCCTCGTCATCGAGGGCCTCGCGATCGCGGCGATCGCCATCGGCGCGACCGAGGCAGTGGTGGCGGTCCGCGCGAGCGAGACGGAGGCTGTTCGCCGGCTGGAGGGCGTGATCTCCGCGGCCGAGGAGGCCGGCTTCCTCGGTCCGGACCTGCTGGGCTCCGGCCATGACCTCAGCGTCACGGTGCGACCGGTCCAGGGCGCGTACATGCTGGGCGAGGAGACCGTGCTGCTCAACGCGCTCGAAGGCCGCCGCGGCCAGCCCGAGCAGCGCCCGCCGCACCCCGCCGAGCGCGGCTTGTTCGGCATGCCGACGGTCGTCCAGAACGTGCAGACGCTGGCCGCGGTGCCGTTCATCGTCCGGGAAGGCGCCGAGGCGTTCACGCGCATCGGCGCGCGCGGGGCGCCCGGCACGATCCTCGTCCAGGTCCGGGGTGCGGAGCGTGAGGGCGTCGCGGAGGTGCCGCTGGGCACCCCGCTGCGTGAGGTGGTCGCGCTCGGCGGCGAGCCGGGTCGAGGGCGGACGCTCAAGGCCGTCGTCGTCGGCGGCCCGTCCGGTGGCCTGCTCCCGCCTGAGCTGCTCGACACGCCCTACGAGTTCGGCGCGCTCCGCGCGGTCGGCGCGCACATCGGCTCGGGCTCGGTGATCGCCGCGGACGACCGCGCCTGCATGCTCGACCTGGCCCGGCTCCTGACCGGCTTCTGCGCCACGGAGGCGTGCGGCAAGACCATCCCCTGCCGGATCGGCACGCGTCGCCTGGTCGAGATCGCCGACCGCATCGTCGACGGCCGGCCGCGACCCACGGACCTGCAGCTCCTGGCCGACCTTTCGGCGGATATCGTCGCGAGCGCCCTGTGCGACCACGAGCGGCTGGCGACCCTCCCGCTCACGACCGGGATGCGATACTTCCGCTCCGAGCTCGACGACCACCTCCTGCGCAGCTCGTGCCCCGCCGGTGTCTGCCGCCCGATCGCGGTGGGCGCCGGGTCCGCCCGATGAGGTCCTCTCTGCCCCGATGACCGACCTGATCGTTCGCCCCGACGACCGCCCCGAGGCCCGGCCGGACAACCGGCCGGACAGGCCCGCGAAGCTCGATACGATCGAGCCGCGCGAGGACACGCTCGCCGAGCGCCTGATCACGACCCAGGCGCCCATGCGCCCGCAGTCGACGCCGCCGATCCGGATCGAGGTCGACGGGCGCGTCGTCGAGGGCTTCGAGGGCCAGACGATCCTCGAGGTCTGCCGCGACAACGGGATCGAGATCCCAACGCTGTGCTACGAGCCCAAGCTGCCCGGGTTCGGCGCCTGCCGGATGTGCGTCGTTGAGGTGGAGGGCATCGAGCACCCGCCGATCTCGTGCAGCCAGCGGGCCGACGCCGGCATGAAGGTCGCGACCCAGACCGAGCACGTGCGGCGGCTGCGGGCGACGAACCTCGAGCTGATCTTCAGTGACCACAACGCCTACTGCCTGCCGCCCTGCCAGAACAAGTGCCCCAGCCACATCGACATCCCGGGCTTCCTCAAGGCCAACGCCGAGGCGAACTTCCGCGAGTCCGCCCGGATCTTCAAGCGCACGATCCCGTTCCCGTCCGTGCTGGGCCGGGTCTGCCCGGCGCCCTGCGAGGAGCACTGCCGGCGCGACGAGGTTGACGAGGCGATCGCGATCCGCGACACCCACCGCTACGCCGGCGACCAGGTCCTGCGGGCGATGCTCGACGACGGCGAGGATCCGCCGGTGCCGTTCGAGGTCCAGCCGGCATCGGGTCGCCGGGCCGCGGTGATCGGCTCGGGGCCGGCCGGGATGGCCGCCGCCTACTACCTGCTGATCGCGGGTCACGAGGTGACCGTGTTCGAGCGCGATCCGGCGCCCGGCGGGATGCTGCGCTACGGGATCCCGCAGTACCGGCTGCCCAAGGTGGAGGTGCTCGAGGCGGAGTACGAGTCGATCACCCGGCTGGGCGGCCGCGTCGTGTGCAACCAGGGACTGGGCCGCGACTTCGGGCTCGACGACCTGACCAACCAGGGCTACGACGCGGTCGTGATCGCGATCGGCTGCTACGACACGAACAAGCTGGGCATCCCGGGCGAGGACGCGGACGGGGTGCTCGACGGGCTCGAGTATTTGCGCACCGCGACGCTGGGGCTGACGGTCGAGGGCCACGCCGGCAGCCGCGTCGTCGTCATCGGCGGCGGCTTCACCTCGATGGACTGCACCCGCACCTCGGTCCGCCAGGGCGCCAGGGAGGTGACGCTCGTCTATCGCCGCGACATGAAGGACATGCCGGCGGCGAACGAGGTCCACGAGGCGATCGAGGAGGGCGCGACCGCGATCTTCCAGGCCGGGCCCACGCGCGTCATCACCGACGAGGCGAGCGGCAAGGTCAGCGGCGTCGAGTTCATCCGGATGAAGCTGGGCGAGCCCGACGCCTCCGGGCGGCGTCGCCCGGAGCCGGCGCCCGGCACCGAGTTCACGATCCCCTGCGACCGTGTCCTGCTGGCGATCGGCCAGGGACCGGAGCTGGACTGGATCGGGCCCGGTTCGACCGGTGTCGAGGCCACGAAGCAGAAGCGGCTCAAGGCCGACGCAGTCACCTTCGAGACGGGCCGGCCCGGCGTGTTCGGGACCGGCGACGTGCGGATCGGCGCGGCGACCGTCGTCGCGGCCGTGGCCGAGGGACGGCGGGCAGCCTACGCGGTCGACGCGTTCCTCAAGGGCCTCGACCTTGCCGCGATCAGGACCCGCCAGACACTGGCCGAGCCGCAGCCCGAGTTCCTCTCGATCGTGCCGTTCACGAGCGAGGTCAAGGAGCCGCGCTACCGGCTGACCGCGATGGAGCCCGAGCTCCGCAACCGGAGCTACGTCGAGTACGAGATCCCGTACACGCAGGCCGAGGCGATGGCGGAGTCGACCCGCTGCCTGCAGTGCACGTGCGAGGCGATCGGGTTCTGCGACCTGCGCCGGCTGGGGATCGAGTACGGGACGACGCTCGAGACGCTCGAGCCGCAGTACCACGCCGGGGCCGGCTACCGATCGGTCACCGAGAACCGCTTCACCGGCGTCAACCACGACTACATCCGGGACGATTCGCACGCCTTCATCCTGCGCGAGCCGTCGCGCTGCATCGACTGCGGCCGCTGCGCCACCGTCTGCGCCGAAGTGGTCGGGGCGGCCTGTTACGACTTCATGCGGATCGGCTTCGACACGCTGGTCACGACGCCGCTCGACATGAGCCTCAACGACACGCCGTGCGTGTCCTGCGGCCGGTGCGCGGAGACGTGCCCGACCGGCGCGCTCATGCCCAAGCCGCGCGCGCTCCAGAAGTTCGAGGTCAACGAGAGCACCTGCATCCTGTGCGGGATCTGCGTGGATGCCTGCCCGTACGACGCGCTGCGCGATGGCGCCGACGTCGAGCTCGCCCACTCGAGCCGCGAGCAGCCGATGATCGACCTGCTGGCCATCGCCGCGGTCGACCGCGAGACGGAGGTCACGTACATCCGCAAGGAGCGCGACTGGCTCGCGCGAGCGACCGCCGAGGGGCGGATCATCCAGTCCGACCGGCTGCTGCCCGTGCTCCCGGCAACGATGGCCGGCGACGGTCACGGGAACGGCCACGCCGGCAACGGGCACATCCAGCACCGGTAGGCCGCGTGCCCCACAGCCTCGTCACGATCCTCGGCACGATGATGGCCCTCGGGGCCCTCGTGTCGCTGCCGATCGGCCTCGCGATCCTGGGCGTCATCCGGTTCAACGAGGACATCCTGTTCCTCGTGCTCGCCGAGGTGATGCTGATCTCTGGCCTGCTGGTCGTGACGATGCGCGACATCATCCGCTGCGGCCTCGCGATGATGGTCTGCTTCGGGGCCCTCGCCGGCATCTACGTGATCGCCGGGGCGCCGCTCGTGGCCGCCGCCCAGGTGCTGATCTACATCGGGGCGATCAGCGTCCTCGTCCTGTTCGCGATCATGCTGACCCAGACCAAGGACGCGCCGGCGTCGCTGGTCTTCCAGACCCAGGCCCTCGGCGCGGGCGTGGCCGCGATCCTGCTCGCGGTCGTCATCGCGATCACCGTCGGCGCCACGGACTGGCCGGCGGTCGAGACGCGGATCCGCACGGCCACGGACGAGCTCGCGCTGGTCCTGTTCCGCGATTACGTCCTCGCGTTCGAGGTGGTCAGCGTGCTGCTGCTGGCCGCGGTGATCGGCGGGATCTACGTGGCCAAGCGCGAGGAGGGCGCGCCGCCATGAGCGACTCCCTCAACGCCTACCTGATCCTCGCGGGGATCCTCTTCGCCATCGGGACGTTCGGGTTCCTGGCCCGGCGCAACGCGATCAGCATGCTCATGTCGATCGAGCTCATGCTGAACGCGGTCAACCTCTCGATCATCGCGTTTGGCTCGTTCGTGGAGGGGCTCGCGACCGACGGCTCAGTGATCGCGATCATGGTCATGGCGGTCGCGGCGGCCGAGGCGACCGTGGGGCTGGCGATCGTCATGGCGATCTATCGCAACCGCAGGACGCCGCTGGTCGACGAGTACGACGCGATGAGCCAGTGACCGGCCGTCGGCGATGAACCCGACCCTCGTGCTCCCCTGGCTCGCGACGTCGACCGGCGCCGCCGCCGAGCCGGTCGTCGGAACCGTCGCACCGGTGTTCGACCTGCTGATCCCGCTCGTCCTCATCGCGCCGCTGATCGGGTTCGCGGTCACCGCGCTGATCGGGCGCCGCCTGGGGAAGCAGGCCCACTGGATCCCGGTCGGCCTGGTCGTGGTGTCGTGGGCCATCGCGATGGTCGTGTGCTTCACGGCGCTCACCGGCGGGTTCGGCGAGGAGGGCCACCGGGTCCTGCTGTACGAGTGGATCCCGGCCGGCGGCTTCAGCATCGATGCGGCCTTCGTGGTCGACAACCTGACCGCGGTGCTGCTGATCGTGGTCACCACGATCGGCATGCTCGTCCACGTCTACTCGATCGGGTACATGGCCCACGACCCGGGCTACTGGCGGTTCTTCGCCTACCTCAACCTGTTCATGTTCTCGATGCTCCTGCTCGTCCTGGCCGACAACTGGCTGGTGGTGTTCGCGGGCTGGGAGCTGGTGGGGCTGTCGAGCTACCTGCTGATCGGGTTCTGGTACCGCAAGCGATCGGCCGTGCTGGCGAGCAAGAAGGCGTTCATCGTGAACCGCGTCGGCGACGTCGGGTTCGCGCTCGGAATCATGGCCATCTGGGTGAACACCGGAACGCTCGATATCCGCGAGTCCCTCCGGCTGCTCGTCGAGCAGGGCGACGCCAACACGATCCCCCTGTTCGCGACGGCGCTGCTCGTGTTCGCCGGTGCCATGGGCAAGAGCGCCCAGTTCCCGCTCCACGTCTGGCTGCCCGACGCGATGGAGGGCCCCACACCGGTCTCCGCGCTCATCCACGCCGCGACGATGGTCAATGCGGGCGTCTACCTCGTCGCCCGGGCCAACCCGCTGTTCGCGGCGGCGCCCTCGGCGCTCGTCATCGTGGCCGCGATCGGCATCTTCACCGCGATCCTGGCGGCGTCGATCGCGATGACCCAGACGGACATCAAGCGCGTGCTCGCCTATTCGACCCTGAGCCAGCTGGGCTACATGTTCGCCGCGCTCGGCACCGGTGCATTCACGGCCGCGATCTTCCACCTCATGACCCACGGCTTCTTCAAGGGGCTGCTGTTCCTCGGCTCGGGCTCGGTCATCCACGCGGTCCACGAGGAGCAGGACATGCGGCGGATGGGCGGGCTCGCGTCGAAGATCCCGCACACCTACCGGACGATGCTGATCGGCACGATCGCGATCTCCGGGATCCCGCCGCTGGCCGGCTTCTTCAGCAAGGACGAGATCCTGGGCGAGGCGTTCAAGCTGGGCTTCCCGTGGGTCTGGTTCATCGGCCTCGTGGTGGCGATCATGACCGCCTTCTACATGTTCCGGCTCATCGGCCTCACGTTCTGGGGCGAGAGCCGGGTGGACCCGCACGTCGAGCCGCGGATCCACGAGTCGCCGCGGGTCATGACGATCCCGCTGTGGCTGCTGGCAATCCCCTCGATCCTGCTCGGGATCGCGCTCAGCTGGCCAGGGCCGCCGCTGGGACCGCTGTTCGGGAGCACGGAGCCCGGGCTGCTCCATCACTGGCTCGAGCCGGTCTTCCACGGCGCCGTGGAGCAGCTCCACCACGCCGAGTCGGAGTACCAGCTGTTCGGCATCGACGGCGCGCTGATCGGGGCGAGCGTCGCGGTGGCCGCGATCGGCGGCGTCCTGGCGTGGCGGCTGTTCGGGGTCCAGCTCGGTCCGTTCCGGCGCCAGGGCCGGCCGGAGGAGGTCAAAGCCCTGACCGCCCGAGCGCCGTTCCTCTACCGCGCGTCGCTCAACAAGTGGTGGTTCGACGAGGTCAACGACCTGCTGTTCATCCGCATCGGCGGGCGCATCGCGGCCGGGTTGTGGTGGTTCGACCGGGTGATCGTGGACGGCACGGTCAACGGGATCGGGGCGCTGACCCGGCGCTCCGGACGGGGCCTGTCCCGGGTGCAGACCGGTCGGGTCCAGAACTACGCGCTGGGGATCGCGCTGGGGCTGCTCGTGATGGCCGGCTCGTACCTGCTGCTGGCGGGGCGCTGACGTGAACCTCGACGGCGTCCCGATCCTCACGATCGTCACCTTCCTGCCCTTCGTCGGTGCAGTGCTGGTCGCCGCCCTGCCGCGCTCGGCCGCTCGCCCGGTGGCGCTTGCCGCGTCGCTCGCCGCGTGGGTCGCCTCGCTCGTGCTGGTGCTCGCCTTCTCGCCGGAGGCCGGCGGCGAACCGTTCCAATTCAAGGTCGCGCTCGACTGGATCCCCCTGTTCGGCATCCAGTACAAGCTGGGCGTCGACGGGCTGTCGCTCGTGCTCGTGCTGCTGACGACCACCCTGATGTGGATCTCGATCCTCGCCTCGTTCCGGCCCATCCAGGAGCGGATCAAGGAGTACATGGTCTCGTTCCTCATCCTCGAGGTGGGGATGATCGGCGTCTTCCTCGCTCTGGACACCTTCCTCTTCTACATCTTCTTCGAGATCGTGCTCGTGCCGATGTACCTGATCATCGGGATGTGGGGCGGCGCGAACCGGATCTACGCCACGATCAAGTTCGTCCTCTACACGCTCGTGGGGTCGCTGCTCATGCTCGTCGCGATCCTCGCGACGGCGTTCAGCTACCAGGCCCAGACCGGCTCGTGGACGGGCGCCTTCGATTTCGAGGTCCTGCGCGCGGCGACCTTCGACCCGGGCCTCCAGGTATTCGCGTTCATCGCGTTCTTCCTGGCCTTCGCGATCAAGGTCCCGATGTTCCCGTTCCACACCTGGCTGCCCGACGCCCACGTGGAGGCGCCCACCGCTGGCTCGGTCATCCTCGCGGGCGTGCTGCTCAAGCTGGGTGGCTACGGCTTCATCCGCTACGCGCTGCCGTTCTACCCGGACGCGGCCCATACGTTCGCGCCGGCGATCATCGTGCTCAGCCTGATCGCGATCATCTACGGCGCGATCGTGGCCCTCGTCCAGCCGGACCTCAAGAAGCTGGTCGCGTACTCGTCGGTCAGCCACATGGGCTTCGTGACGCTGGGGATCTTCGTGTTCACCGAGCAGGGTCTCCAGGGCGCGATCCTCCAGATGGTCAACCACGGGCTGATCACGGGCGCGCTGTTCCTGCTGGTCGGGGTGATCTACGAGCGGACGCACGACCGGACGATCGCGAAGATGGGCGGCCTGGCCGGGTTGACGCCGCTCTACGCCGCGGTGTTCGGATTCTTCGTCTTCGCCTCGGTGGGGCTGCCCGGGCTGTCCGGATTCGTGGGCGAGTTCCTGACCCTGGTGGGGGCGTTCGCCAGCAGCCCCATCGTGGCCGCGATCGCGACGTTCGTGATGATCCTCGCGGCCGGCTACCTGCTCTGGATGTTCCAACGGGTGGCGACGGGCGAGGTGTCCGACTTCCTGCGCGGCCTGGGCCCGCACGTGACCGACCTGCGGCCGGTCGAGATCCTGACGTTGGCGCCGCTGGCCGCGCTGGTCGTGGCGTTCGGGCTGTTCCCGGGCCTCCTGCTCGACCTGATCGGGGGCTCGGTGGGCTCGGTCCTCGGCGACATCGCAGCCGGCGGGCCGATCCGCCTGGCGCTGTGGCCGTGACTGAAGGGTCCCGATGACGCTCCCGCCCGATCTCATCGCGATCCTGCCGCTCGTCGCCGCCGTCCTGGCCGCGATCGCCGTGCTGGTCGTCGACCTGGCGCTGCCCGGCCGGCGGTCGCTGATCGTCTTGACGGCGCTGGTCGGGCTGGCGACCGTCGCCGCGGCGACGGTCGCCGTCGGCGGCGAGGTGCGCCGCGCGTTCGACGGCGCGTACACCGTCGATGCGCTGACCACGTTCCTCGACCTGCTGTTCGTGGCCGTCATCGCTCTGACGATCGTCTTCGGGCCTGACTACCTCGCGCCGCGCAACCTGCCCGTGGCCGAGTTCGCGATCGTGCTCATCTTCGCGATGAGCGGGGCGATGCTGCTCGCTGGCTCGACGGACCTGCTGCTCCTGTTCCTCGGTCTCGAGCTCATGGTCCTGCCGGGCTACCTTCTGGCCGCCTTCCACAAGTCCGACAGCTACTCGACCGAAGGCGCGATCAAATACTTCCTGCTGGGGTCGTTCTCGAGCGCGATCTTCCTGTTCGGGCTGTCGTTCGTCTGGGGGTTGACCGGCACCACCCGGGTGGCCGAGGTGGCGACCGAGCTGACGACGCTCGCCGCCGGCGGGACCCTGTCCGCGGGCCTCGCGATGGGCCTGGCGTTCATGACGACCGGCGTCGCGTTCAAGATCGCCGCCGTCCCGTTCCACTACTGGACGCCCGACGCGTACCAGGGCTCGCCCACCCCGGTCACGGGCTACCTGTCCGTGCTGCCGAAGGTGGGCGCGTTCGCCCTGATCCTGCGGCTGTTCGTCGAGGCCATGGGCGCGCTGCGCGCGGACTGGCTGCCGGTGGTGATCGTGCTGGCGGCGGTGACGATGACCCTCGGCAACCTCGTGGCGCTGACCCAGAACAACGTCAAGCGGATGCTCGCGTATTCGTCCATCGCCCACACCGGGTACATGCTCGTGGGGCTCGCGGCGTGGGCGGCCGGACGGATCGAGGGGCTCGAGGGCCTGCTCTACTACGGCGCCGCGTACGCCTTCATGAACCTTGGCGCGTTCGCGGTCGTCGCGGCGCTCCAGAAGCGGACCGGAGTCACGTCGAACCTCGACACGTTCGCGGGGCTGGGCCGTCGCGAGCCATGGCTGGGCGTGCTGATGGCGCTCTTCCTGCTGTCGTTGACCGGCATCCCCCCGACGGCCGGGTTCTTCGCCAAGTTCTACGTGATCGTGGCAGCGGTGGGGGCGGGCGGCGCGCTGACCGTGCTCGCGGTGATCATGGTGCTCAACGCGGCTGCCGCTGCGTTCTACTACCTGCGGGTCGTCGTCTACATGTACATGCGCGACCCGGAGACCGAGCAGCCCGCGCTGCGTCACGGGCGGCTGCTGTGGGGCGGCCTGGCGGCCGCGACCGCGCTGACGATCCTGCTGGGGAACCTCCAGGGCCCGTTGCTCGACATCGTCGGGGACGCCGCGCGCGCGATCGGCTAGGGCGTCCACCCAGCGCTTGCCCTGCGCGCCGCCCGAGTTCCCGTCATGCGACCGTGTCACGGTCGCACGGCGAGCCGTCCGAGCGCGCACGCGCACGAGTGAGGGGGGCGAGCGGCCCGATCCCCGTCACTCGCTCGGCACGCGGTCGGGCGACGGAATGCGCCTGCATAGCGACCGCCGGAAGGTCGCGTGACGATTCCTGGCAGCCGCGCGAGGCGATCCGCGGTCCGCGGTCGCGATCGGGCATCCTTGAGGGGTGCCAGACGCCCGGGCGGCCCTCCTCCGCGAGCTCCTCGGGCGTGACGGCCGGCTGATCGTCGTCTCCAACCGCGGACCGGTCACCTTCGTGAAGCGCGGGCGCGGCCCGTCGGGCCTCACCGCGACGCGCGGATCGGGCGGGCTGGTGACCGCGCTCGCCGAGCTCGGGCGTCATGCGCCCGTGACCTGGGTGGCCGCGGCGGTCGGCGACGGCGATCGGGCGGTTGCCCGGGCCATCGCACGCGCCGCCGACGGGCCCACGGCGGTTCGCGCCCGTGCCCTGCTCGACGAGATGCTGCCGGACCAGGACCTGCGCCTCGCGTATGTCGGATCGGCGACGAGGTCTACGACCGGCACTACGGGATCCTCGCCAACCCGTTCCTGTGGTTCGTCCAGCACGAGATGTACGCCAACGCGTATGGACCGAACGTCGACGCGGAGCTGCTCGATGCCTGGCGGCTCGGCTACCGCCCGGCCAACCGGATCCTCGCCGACGCGGCCGTGGACGCCGCCGGCAACGCGGCGCGGCCCGTGTTCCTGCTCCAGGACTACCACCTGTACCTGGCCGCAACGCGCATCCGCGAGCGGCTGCCGCACGCGACGATCCTCCACTTCAACCACATCCCGTGGCCGCCCGAGAGCCAGTGGCGGCTCATCCCGCAGGGCCTCCGGCGCGCCATCTGCGAGGGGCTGCTGGCGTGCGACATCGTGGGTCTCCAGACCGACCGCTACGCCGACCACTTCCTCGACACGGTGGCGAGCTTCGTGCGCGACGCCCACGTCGACGCGGACGGTCGCAACGTCGCCTGGCGCGACCGGAGGATCCGCGTTCGGGCCTACCCGATCTCGGTCGACCCGGATGGGCTCGCCCGGTTCGCGGCGTCGGAGCCGGTCAGCCAGCGCCTCGAGCGCCTGCGCGAGCGGCTGGCCCGGGCCGGCGACCCGCGGCTCATCGTCCGCGCCGACCGGATCGAGCCGTCGAAGAACGCGCTCCGCGGCTTCCTCGCCTACGAGTCGCTGCTCGCGCGCCGGCCCGAGCTCCGGCGGGAGGTCCGCTTCGTCGCCGTCCAGGCGCCCACCCGGACCGGGATCAACGAGTACGCCACGTACGCGGCCGCGGTCCGCGAGGTCGTCGCCCGGATCAACGGCATGGCCGAGCCGGACGACCAGCCGATCTGGATCTACGACGGCTCCGACTACGCGATGGCGATCGCGGCGCTGCGGGCAGCCGATGTCGTCCTCGTCAACCCGATCGTCGACGGGATGAACCTCGTCGCCAAGGAGGCGGTGCTCGTGGGCGAGCATGACCCCGTGCTCGTGCTCTCGGAGACCGCGGGCGCGGCGGAGCAGCTGGCGACCGACGCGCTCAGCGTCGCGGCAGCCGACGTCGTGGGGACCGCGGATGCGCTCGACCAGGCCCTCTCGATGCCACTCGGCGAGCGCCGAGCGCGACTGCGTCGGTTGCGCGCGAGCGTCCGACAGGAGGATCTCGACTGGTGGCTGACCCGCCAGCTGCGCGATCTCGCCGCGGTCCGTCGCGGCCTCGCGCCACCCTCGCGCCGCCTCGGCGACCGGATCCGCCGGGTCGAGGGCGAGGCGGTCTAGGCAGTCCAGGCGGGGCTGCTCGCCCGCTCGAGCGCGCCGGCCAGCGCCGACAGCAGCCGCGCCGCGTCGCGCGTCGAGGGCAGGAAGAGGTCGGCCGAGTCGCGGATCGAGGCGGGGGTCTCAGACGCACCGTGGACGGCCACTGCCAGGCCCTGGATCTCGCCCCGCGACCGGGCCGCGCGCATCGCCTCGAACGCCTCCGCGTCGCTGACGTCGTCGCCGAGGACCAGCACCGCGCCGGGTCGCTCGCGCACGATCAGCCGGGCCAGCGCCGCGCCCTTGCCGCCGGCGAGCTCCGGCCGCAGCTCGACGATCCGCCGCCCGTCGACCTGGATGAGCCCGGTGCCCCCAAGCTCCGCCTCGGCCGCCTCGATGGCTTCGATCACCGCGACCTTGGCGGCGGCCGGATCTGGCGCCTGGCGGAAGTGGAAGGCGACCGTGGGGCCCTTCGGCTCGAGGAAGAGCCACGGCGGGTTGCCCAGCCGGTTCCCGACCGCCGTCGCGATCGCCTGCGCCGGGGGCACCCAGCGCTGGAGCGCCTCCTCCACCGTGATCTGGAGCGCCTCCGCCCTCCGGCCCCTGCCAAGCGCCCCGCCCTCGATTCCGTGATTGCCGAGATAGCGCACGCCGCCCACGCGGACCCGCCCCGCGACGTCGGCGGCGAGCCGGCCGGAGAGGACGACGATCGACAGCCGGTCCGGCCGGCGCTCCGCGAGCCGCGCGAGGCGGCGGAGGGCGCGACGCCCGAGGGGCTCGATCCGCGCGCCCATCGGCTCCATGACGATCGGCGAGAGCGTGCCGTCGAAGTCGGTCACGACGAGGAGCGGCGGCGGCGCGTCGACCAGCTCGCGCAACCGCGCCCGCAGGTCCGCGGGCGTCGCGACCTCCGTCAGGGTGTCACGTCCACGCCGGGCAGGATCGCCTCGAGGCCCCGGACCATCACGTCCGGCCCGATGCCGCCGATGGCGCCGTCCCGCACGATCCCGTCGGCATCGATCCAGAAGTGGACCGGCAACGGTCGGGCGCCCCACGCCGCCTGCGCCATGCCGTCGGTGTCGAGCCCGATCGGGAAGGCGGCCTCGAGGCTCTCGGCGAACGCCGCGACGGTGCCCTCGTCCTCGCGCACGTCGACTGCGACGATGACGAGGCCCGCGTCCGCGTAGCGCGCGGCGAAACCGCTCATCAGCGGGAACTCCTCGGCCGACGGCGGCACCCAGGTGGCCATGAAATTGACCCACACGGGCTTGCCACGCAGCTCGGCGAGGACGATGCGGCCGCCGGCGACCTGTGCCACGTCGAGCGCCGGCGCGGGCTCGCCGACGTGGAAGGCGGCCTCCCCGGCGCTAGGTGATGCCTCCGCACTGGGCGTGACCCCGGGGGCGGAGCCGCTTTCGACAGGCGACGACGGCGACGACGAGGCGATCGCGAGGGGGAGCGTCGGCCGGGGCGACGGGGCGCCGGGATCCGGCACGACGACGACGAGCGCCACGAGGAGCGCTGCGGCGGCGGCCGCGCCTGCGACGAGCCCGGCGGCGATCGCGAGGCGGGCGGACATCCCGCGGAGGGTACCAGCCCGGATGGGGGAGAGGCCCCGGAGCCGTTCCCTGCTAGGCTCTCGCCCGATGAACCGGCTCGGGGACCTCGTCCGCACTCGACTTGTGGCAGCCATCCTGGTCGCGAGCGGCGTCGGCGTCGTGACGGCCGGCCTCGTCAGCCTTCCGGATGCCGTGGCCGCGCCGACGCCGTCACCGTCGGGACAGGTCGCCGTCGCCTCGCCGTCGCCGGCCCGCGCAACCCCGTCCATCCGGCCGTCGCCGAGCGCCAGCCCGGCCGCGACCCCGCTCGCAAGCGCCAGCCCGGCCGCGACCCCGTCCGCGAGCGCCTCGCCATCTCCCTCGTTCCCGCCAGGGCGGGTTGCGACCAGGGTGGCGATCCCCGCCCTCGACATAGATCTGCCCATCATCCGGCAGGGCCGCGACCAGTACCCGCTGTGCAACGTGGCGATGTTCATCCAGGAGCTGGGTCAGCCCGGACAGGGCCGCGCGACATACCTCTATGCCCACGCCCGCGAGGGCATGTTCCTGCCGCTGCTCACGCAATCCGAGGTACGCAACGGCGCCGGCATGATCGGGATGGTGGCCCAGGTCTGGACCAGCGACGAACAGGTCTTCCTCTACGAGATCACCGAGGTCCGCCGCCACGCCACCGATCTCGATGACGCCCAGGGTGCCGACCATGAGCAGCTCTGGCTCCAGACGTCCGAGGGCCCGCGGGGCACCGTGCCCAAGCTGCAGGTCGTCGCCGAGCCCCTGTCGAACTCCCCGGCGGACGATCCCGCCGACGCCCACCCGAGCCCGCGCCCGGTGGCGTGCGGCTGAGCTTTGGGCGCGGCGCGGGTGGCGCGCGTCCACGGATAGCTCCGAGGACGACCCGCTACGGCGTCAGATCCAGTCGATCCGGCGCAGGAAGATCACCACTACCACCGACAGCACGGCGATCAGGCCGGTCATGATCCAGAACCCGGGCGCCGCGTCCCCCGCGAAGGCCGCGCCGGCCTCGCTCGCGCCGAACACGCCCGCCACCGCCCCGATGCCGGCGAGGATCACCGTCACGCCCGTCAGCCGCTTCATGACGACCGAGAGATTGTTGTTGACCGACGTGAGATAGACGTCGAGCGTGCCCGAGATCAGCTCCCGGTAGTTGTCGAGCTCCTCGGTCACCCGGATGAGATGGTCGTAGACGTCCCGGAAGTAGATGACGTTGCGACCCTTGATCAGGCCCAGCTCGCGGTTCGTCAGCTGGTTGAACATCTCGCGAGCAGGCGATGTCGCGCGGCGCAAGGCGATCAGCTCGCGCTTGAGCACGAACAGGCGCTGAAGCGTCCACGTCGACGCCTTGCTCATCACGTCGTCCTGGAGCTGGTCGATCTCGTCGGTCAGCCGATCGAGGACCGGGAAGTAGCCGTCCACCAGCCAGTCGGAGAAGGCGTACAGCAGGTAGTCCGGTCCGCGCGCGAGCACCTCGGCGGGACCCACGAGCAGTTGGGGCGCACCGTGCGGGTCCCAGTCGTCGTCATGGACCGTGAGCAGGAACCGGGCACCCAGCACGAAGTCCACCTCGAACGATCGGACCTCGCCGGCGTAGTGGACCCCGAACAGCACGAGGTGGAGGTCGTCCTCGACCCGCTCGACCTTGGCCCGCTGGTTCGACTCGGCGATGTTGGTGACGACGAGTGGGTGGAGCCGGAGCAGCTTCGCGACCCGCTCGAGGGCAGCCGCATCCGGCGCCTCGAGATCGACCCACAGGCGGAGCTTCTCGTCCCCCGCGGCGCGCTCGAGCGCCTCGTCGCCGTCGACCTCGACCGGGGCGCCGCGCTCGTCGACGGCAACGACACGCAGACGCGGGCGGGCCGGCGCGCTGGCCGTCGGGTCGGCAGCGGTCGGCTCCGCCACCGTCGGCGCGCCGTCAGAGCGCGAAGGTGGGCTCGACGTCGTCGGCTCCATCGGCCTCCCTCCGTGGCGGACCCGCACCCCCCGCGGGCTCAACGGGTCGGGCGAGGACCCTCGGTCGGGCCATCGCCAGCGCCGGCGGCACGGCCGCGACGGACAGCACAGCGGCCACGAGGAAGATCCCGACCATGATCCGCGCGCCCTCGCCCGCTGCCCAGTTCTCGAGCGCCTCGACCACGAGGCCATCGCGCAGCGGCCGGTTCCGGAGCTCCTCGGGGATGAACTGCTGGTACGCCTCGGGCGTCTCGTAGACCCGGTCGTAGAGCCGTTCGATCGTGGTTGAGCCGTATGCCGTGAGCACGGCCAGGCCCACCGCCATCCCCACCATCCGGGCAACCGTGACCGTGGCCGATGCGACACCGAAGGAGCGCCGTCCCACCGCCTCCACGGCCGCCGTCGAGCGCGGCGTCACGGTGAGCCCGAACCCGAGCCCGAAGACCGCCAGCGTGACCGCCACCTCGCCGATCGTGGTGGACGTCTGCCAGCGCGACATGAACACCAGGCTGACCGCGCTTGCGGCAAGCCCCACGAGCGTCACCAGCCGCAGCGACAGGACGCGCACGAGGAAGCCCGAGACGATGGCGCCGACCGCCGTCGCGCCCGCGAGCGACCCGAGGGCCAGTCGCTGGAGATCCGCGCCGCCATACAGGACCCGGTCGACGAACACGGCGCCGCCGATGATCGCCGTCGCGAACGTGTAGCCCGTCAGCAGCGACACCAGCACCGCCGAGCTGAAGGCGACGCTCCGGAACAGCCGCGGGTCGAGGTACGGATCGGCGTTGCGGAAACCGAGGACGATCGTCACGACCGTGGCGATGATGGCCAGCGCGAGCAGGCCGCCGATGAGCAGCTCCGGGGCGATCCCCAGCGCGCCGGACGAGCCGATGCCCAGCAGCGTCGAGCCGAGGAGCGTCGCCACCAGCGCGATCGTGAACGACGTCCCGCCCAGCAGATCCACCCGCCCCGCACGTCGGGGCGTATCCCAGCCGGACGAGGCCGCCCAGCCGAGCACGAGCGCCACGAGGCCGATCGGCACGTTGACGTAGAACACCCAGCGCCAGGACGGCGCCATCAGGTCCACCAGCGGGCCCCGGTCGATCCCCGCCCGGCCGAGTGCCGCGTCGACGTGGAAACCGTCGAGGATCGCCGCACCCACGAATGGTCCGGTGGCCATCCCGAGGAACGTCAGCGCTCCGACCACGCCGAGGGCCCGCGGCCGCGCGTGCCCCTCGAACAGGTGCGAGGCGGCCGCGGTGGCCACCGGCACGAGCGCACCCGCGCCCAGCGCCTGGACGAGCCGCGCCGCGATCAGCTGGTCGAGGTCGCGCGCCGCGCCGCACAGCGCCGAGCCCGTGATGAAGATCCCCAGCGCCAGGAGGAACAGCCGGCGGGTGCCCCACAGGTCGCTCAGCCGGCCCGCCAGCGGCATCGTGATCACGTACACGAGCAGGTAGGCCTGGATGATCCAGGAGGCCTTGCGCAGCTGCGTCCAATCGGCCAGGTCGACCACGATCGCGGGCAGCGCGACCGCCGTGATCATCAGCTCGAGACCGGCCAGGAAGACGCCCGCACCGTAGACCGCGAGCAGGACGAGCGAGGATCCGCGAGTCATCCGCGCGAGTGTAGCCGCGGGCGTGCGCGCTCCGAAGTGGTCAGCCGCCGCCGGTGGCGTCGAGGACGCCGAAATCGAGCAGCAGAACCGCCGGCTTGCCGGTGGCGTCGAGCCCCCAGTGACCCGCCTGCAGCCCGTCGCCGTGACCCGCCACGAGCGCGATGAGGTTGAGGCCGTCATCGACCTCGAGCGCGAGCCACGCCTGCGAGGCGGCTCCCGGTTCGGACTCCAGGCTCACGATCAGGCGGTTGACGACCAGCTCGGCGACGTCCTCGCGGACCGCGAACCGCTCGTCGACCTCGGCCGAGGCGATGCCCACGATCCCGGACTCGGTGCCCGCATACGCGACGCTCCCGGCAGCGCCGCGGATGCCCTCCCAGCGAGCGACGGAAGCCGAGCTGAACCGGAGCACGGCGGCAGCGAGCACGGGCGCCGAGTCCTCGCCAGTCGCCATGAGCGCCGTCACCGGAGCGCTGCCGCGGGTCACTCCCCGATCGAGCGTGTTGTCGTCGATCCCGAAGAAGAAGGCGTCCGCGAGGGCGACGCGACCCGTCGGCAGGCGCAGCCGCCCGGCCTCCAGCGGCTCCAGCGCCACCTGCGCACCGTCGCTCGTCGTCCGAGCCGGACCATCGAACCTGGCCAGCAGGTCGCCCGGCTCCATGAGCGGGCGGGCGCTCAAGGTGGGCAGCTCCGGCTGCGCGGCCGGCGGTCGCACGAGCGCGAGCAGCACGACCAGCGCAAGACCCATACCGGCTCCCACGAACGACGAGACGGCTCGCTGATCCACGCGGGCAGTGTAGGCAACGGCCCAGCCAGTTCAGGCAGCCGCTCGATCCGTACGCCGTCCATCCGCCGGCGCGGACGTACCATTGACCGATGGGTGATGGCGTTCTACGGGAGACCACAGCGCTGCTGGAGCGCACCCCGCGGGTGTTGACCGAGCTGCTCCATGGACTGCCGGCATCGTGGCTGGAGGGGACGGACACACCCGGTGGCTGGAAGGCTCGGGACGTGGTCGGCCACCTCATATCGGCCGAGCTCGACGACTGGATTCCGCGTTTCGGGCTCATCGCCACCTACGGCCCGGACCGGCCGTTCGAACCGTTCGATCGGTTCGCGCACGTGGAGCGCGACCGGAACGTGGCGCTCGAGGCGCTCCTGGCCCGGTTCGGGGAGCTGCGTGCCGCAAGCCTGACTCGGCTGGGCGAGCTGGTGAACGACGACGGCGACCTCGAGCAGGCAGGCACCCATCCAAGCCTGGGGCGGGTGACCATGGGCCAGCTGCTGGCCACCTGGGGGGTCCACGACCTGGACCATATCGCCCAGGCCTTTGCCGCGCTGAGCGCCAGCCAGGACGACGCGGTCGGGCCATGGAAGGCCTACCTGGGCATCCTCCTGCGCCGCGAGGATACCTCCGCCCAACCCGGCTGACGCCTTCAGTGACATCACGCCATGGGATTCGGACATTCATCTGCAGGCGCTCTGTTGTGGGGCACGCTGCCGGAGAGCCCGCACGGGCCGTCGCAGGCGGCGGGCGAGTTCATCGCCCGGGTGATGGCGCCACAGGGCGGCGCTTAGGCCGTTTCTGCGGCCCGCTTCATGCCCTCGGCTTCGAGGTTCATGTAGCGGTTGGTCAGCCCTTTGTAGAACAGGGCGACTGGGACGAGGAAGCCGCGCATGTCGAGCGTCAGGGTGAGACGTGCGCGGCCCTCACCCAACGCTTCGACCCGATGGCCCGCCACGCTGGTGATGCCGCCCGTCTTCTGCGTCCATTCGAAGTAGGAGGGCGCGTCCCAGACGGTGATGTCCCAGGTACCCTCGGGCAGCTTCGGTTGCTTGAGGCGCACGCGGCTGCCTTTGGTAATAGGTGCAGGCGTTAGCAGCTCGACGGTATCGACCGTCTCGATGCGCTGCGGCCAGGCCTCGAGGTCGCTGAGCACGTCCCAGACGCGCTGCTGCGAAGCGTCTATCTCGATGGACTTCTCGAAGTGCATTCAGGCGCAGTCCCCGCGGGGCACCCCGACAGGCGGCCGGAGCGGATGACATTGGCGCACCCGTCGCGACCAACGCGTCCATATCCGCCCAGCGGACTGCCGGGACAAGCCGTGGGTGGACACCGACACTTGCGCTGCAATTGCCCCGCCGGGTAGTGCGTCAGTTTGAATCAGCGGTCACCTTGATAGGTCAGCGCAGAGATCAGGATGAAGATCGCGAAGGTGCCGACCGTAATGAGGACAATTACCGTCTTGTGTTTGCGTGTCAGCGGCCGGTAGTGGTTCACGACGAACCACACGCTGATTGCGGCGACGGCCGACAGGAGCCCGCCCACTTGGTCAGTCATTATCGCCGGCGAGTCTAGTATGACCAGGGTGGAAGCGTGGCCCGGGAAGATGCCGCTGACACGCGACGAGGCTCGGAGAGCTCGTCCGTCCTCTAACAGCTGGTGGACGAGAGCATTGTTCCAGGGTCCGACGATAGATCAGTGCCGTGTTCGATGATCAATCCGGCATCACGGATTACCACACGGGTTCGTGAACTGGTGATATCTGCGGCTGCCAGAAGTTCGCATTCGCTGGACAGCAACTCCAACCTTCTCGTGTGCATGCCGGAGGACGAAAACACTACGCCGACTGCTCGAAACTCGACGTTCACGAGAACTTTGTAGATCACGAGCTGCTCCGGCCGGGTCTCCTGACCGTAGTAACCCGCTACCTCTACTGCACTGGTTAGCGGACGCGCCAACAGAAGTGCTCGTCGAAGCTGCTCGGCTAGCCGTCACTGACGAGCAAGAGGTTCTTGTGCGCGTCCTTGGCGATAAGGGCGATCCTGCCGGGCGATAAGTCACTACTCGAAGCTCATGGGCTGCACGAGATAGAGGAAGTCGCCCACGCTGCACCCGCCGGCGATCCCTGCCCCGGCTTCGACAATCTGCCGCCCTGTCCTGTCAAAGATGCGCATCGTGGGGTCGAACACCGCGCGGAACCCCGGGGGCCACAGCACATCGCGGCGCACTTGGCCGCTTTCGAGCCACGCCACGTGCGCGTCGCTGGGATCCCCTGCCAGGGTCCAACCGTCGAGGTCAATCATCGCGCACCCCGTCCCGACCTGCGGTCCGTAGGTGGGAAGCTCGATGAACGAGGTGGACTCGGAAGGAGTCCTCGAGTCGCATCCCAGCACAATGAAAAGCGCAAGACCAAGAAGCACGACGGTGCGCAACACCTACGACTATACGACGGGGGAGATTCTCTACAACTCAAATGGCTCATCGTTTGCCGTTCGCTGGTGTGACCTGAGCACCTTGTATTCGAATTGCTGGGACGTCGAGAATGTTGCCCTGGACGAGTTCGGGCACGTCATCTACTTGGGCCATCACATCGACCCGCGACGATCGCGTGACGGCAGCCCACATCCACGAGGGCCATCGCCTTGCGCAGCGTGTCGAGCGCGGCCATCCTGTCTTCGGGGTTAGCCTTCAGCACGCCGAGAGGCGCAGCAACCGGCGACCGGTCACCGTCGTTGACCGGTCGCCGGAACGCCTACATCCCCGTCAACATGCTGGGTTCGCCCGCGGGAGGAATCCTCGAACTCGGCCGCGGGCGCTAGGGCCCTAGTGCGCCGCCGCGTCCGCCTTGGGCTGTGAATAGACCTGAACGAGCGGATCAGCTGCCGCCTCAGGGTATTTCTCCAAGAGTCGCACGATGACAGGGTCGACAATTGGTATCCGCACCGCAACTCGATTGGTCGGCTGAGACACACGAGCACGCCACGAGCCAACGGGTCGCGACGCTAGATCCTCGCTGATGCTGTCAGCTGCCCGATCGAGGTCGATGGCACTGTTCTCGACGTGCACCACACAGAGAGGGTATGGGTAATTGGCTGCGAGGGCGACTTGCGCTACCTCGGGATCACCGACGACGCCTACAACTGCAACATTGTCAGGCCCATTCGCCTCCGGTGCGACCCAGTAGCCGCTGAATCGCGCAGGCTCGGCTGCCAGGTACTCGGCAAGGCGCGCCAACGCCGTCTCAAAGTCCAAGTCGTCCAAGGGAGGTTCTGGCCAGCCTCCGTCCGGAGTCAGACATGGCAATTCCGGCTGCGGCACGGAGTCGAGGGGGCTAGGTCCTACAACCGTCGCGTCAATGGCGCCTCCGGTCCACGTCCCGGTGAGGGTGACCCTGTCGCTTGAGCCGGTAGCTCCTCGCTCGATCCACCCAGGCAACGCCGCCACCTCCAGGCCTCGTACGACGACGGCGATGCCCGAACACTCCACGGGTTGGTCCTGGTTGAGTTTGATATCACGAGTGGGGAGCGGGTCGCAAATGCGCGCGATGCCATCGCCGTCGACGACGACGACCCCGGTCGCCGTTACATCACTCCCTCGGCTGGGAACGACATCTGCGTACCCTGATCCAGCCCCCGAACGCGTCAGCTGAAGCACCTGGCCGATCGCCAGGACGCAAACTCCCAGAACAGTCACAGCAGCTACGGCTCCAACGAGGCGCGAGAACAGTGGCGGCGTCCGGCGTGTTGACTCCACGAACATCGTCGGATCAATCCGCGGGGGCAGCGGCTGATTATCTCGCCACTTCCGACCGAGGTCTTGCAGATCACGGTCCAAATCACTCATTTCCCGTCTCCAGCATTGAGCGGAGCCTCTTGCGCGCGTCGGCCAGCGTTGACTTCACAGTTCCCTCGGAGCACCGCATCACAGCAGCCGTTTCGGCGACTGAGAGACCTACGAAATAGAAGCAATCGACTGCTAGGCGCTGCCGACCCGCTAGTCTGGAAACTGCTTCCCCCAAGTCCATGCGAGTGGCCATGAGAAAGTCCCCACTGGTGGCCACCGAGAAGTCCCCACCCCTCGTCTGATCTGACCACCCGGGCGGACCCCGGGGCGGCATCGTGGCGGTGTTCAGGCCAGCCACGGACC
>Ga0136621_1000172_pt1 | contig 23591 bp, 21 predicted proteins | sample AntDryUQ445A2306_FD_104673 | JGI IMG/M metagenome (GOLD analysis project Ga0136621, IMG submission 104673) | Polar desert sand microbial communities from Dry Valleys, Antarctica - metaG UQ445A (23.06) | ecosystem: Environmental > Terrestrial > Soil > Desert | place: Antarctica: Dry Valley...
AACGGGGGCAGGCCCAGGAGCCCGATTCCGTGCAGCCAGTCGATTTCGACCGAGGAGGTGACCACCCTCGGCAATTCGGGCAGGATGCTGATCTTGACGCCACTGCGAAGCTGGCGGATCTCGTCCAAAAGCTGATCAGAGACCCCCGGGCCGACGATAATCCGCTCAATCCGACAATCCGAGACCATGCTGGCGATCTGAGTCGGAAGCTGGGCCGCGGTGTCCCGAGCATTATTTCTACGTCTGCCCGCAAAAGGAATCCAGCCAATCAACTCCGCCTTGACCGAAGAACTCAGCGCAAGTTTCTCCCGCAACTCTTCCGAATGGCTTTCGTCACCGACGAAGAGACATCTTTCGACGGGCGAGCGGCGCCGGGCGACGGTACGGGCGAGGGTCCGCAGCGAGATCAGGAATAGCAAGAGGAGTCCCCAAGTGAGGACCACCTCGCGACGATCGAAGGAGCCGACGCTTACAAGACCGTCGGCGAGCCAAATCAGCAGTGTGCTCAGCGTGGCCATACTGAATAGAGTCGGCACTTCATCGAGCGTGGTTCGGTGAAGCAGATGCTGGTCGCGGTCGTATAGGCCGATCGCCTTCGCAAGTGTGATGAAGGCGATCGGAATGCCGAGTATGGCCAGTGCGGGGTCTTTTCCGCTGACCGCAAGCGTCACCCCGAGTGCGCAGGCGATCGCGATGGCATCCGCGGTAGCGAGCGCCCGACGGAAGAGCGAGTCGCGCTTGCGGGTTGTGCTTGAGGCCAGGGCTGAGACGGGGGCAATCGTTTCGGCGAGGGATTCGATGTCCCGGCGCACATCCAGCCCGCCCGTCGGGCTCTCAAGCGATTGACTCGTTCCTTCCATAACTCAGGGTTTCCTCCTTGGCCGGCTCACCCCTTCTCACCACCGCTGCATGCGTGCAAGTGTGTCGGCTAACGCGCCAGCCAATCCTATTTAGCTGAGCGGCCCGGCACAAGGAACAAGCAGCCGCGGCTGTGCCGAAAACGCGCGTTGAGCGTGGTCAGGGGTAGCTGTCGTGCGATTCCCGCGTGCGCAACCCCAACCGCTCGCGGATCGCCAGGTACGACCTGGTAGCTAGCCCGAGAGCGAGCAGGGAGAGGAAGAGCAGGATCAGCGGGTTCAGGGGGTATCCGGTGAAAGGGAGCTCCCCAGCGGCGGCGCTACCGCCACCGGCAGAAGGGCCCGGAATGCCGTGTTCATCGTCATCGTCATCGCTCTCATCTTCTTGGCACTGAGGCAGGTTGGGATATTGCTCGCAGATTGCCGGCGACTGGGCTGTGGCCGTCGCGGGGGAAACCGCAGTCATGAACACGCCGGCAAGAACTGCAGTCGCTAGGGCGATCAGAGTGAGGACTCTTGGGCTCATCGTCTCTAAATACATTTGGGCGCGCGATCTAGTTCGCCGGGTGAACCCTCGAACCTTCATTTTGCGTGATGGATGGCATCATAGCCATAGGACGGACGGAAATGCGTAGGGTTCTTTGGAAGTGGACGAACGTTGTCGCCAGAGCAAGGCCCCACGACAGCCTTCGGGGTCGGCGACTCGAGATCAGGCCAAGGCTAAGCGTCCGCAAAGGAGTGCGGCTTCGCGCCTGGACCAGAGCTTGGTCGCGTTCGCTATTGCGGCGGGTGTGCCGCTCCTGCTCGCCTTTCGCGGCGGCAGCTACGACGTCGTCGCGCGCCAGGAATTTGGGCTCGTGCTCTGGTGGGGCATCGCCCTGCTGCTTGTTTTCAGGCGGCTGCCAAAGGCGCGACTGATGCGGGCTGCCCAGATCGCCGTCCTCACGCTGCTGATGGTCGCGGGTTGGAACGGGCTCTCGCTGTTATGGACGGAAAGCCATGAGCGAACAGGAATCGAGCTCGCACGCCTGGTTTCGCTCGCCGGCATCGTCGTGCTCCCCTATTTCGGTCTCAACCGGTTTACTTGGCGGGCGGCGGCCAACGGGCTCCTGCTCGCTGTCCTGGTGCTTCCCTTTCTCGCCCTGGCAGGACGGTTGGCGCCGGACCTCGTACCGTGGGCAGATACCCCTGGTTTCTCGGAAGGCCGCCGCCTGATCGCGCCCCTCGGCTACTGGAACGCATTGGCAGCTTGGTCAGCTATGGCCGTGGGGATGGGGCTGGTTAACAGCGCCCACCGTCGCCAACCGCTAATCCGGGCGCTCTCGCTCGCCGCGGTGCCGATTGCTGGGACGGTGATCTACCTGACCTACTCACGGGCGGGCATTGCCGGCGCGGCACTCGCTCTTGCGCTCGCGCTTCTCCTCGGTCGCAACCGCGTCACCGTTGGGCTGCACGGGATCATGGCGTTGATCGCAACTACGCTGATCGTCCTGGTGGTAAGGAGCCAGGCGTCGATAGAAGAGGGTCTCGGTGGAGAGGGGGGAGCGATTGTCGCGGTGGCTGTGCTGCTGGCGGCGCTCACGTGCATGTGGATCGCGGATGTGACGCGACGTGCCGGCACGGATCGACTCCGCCTTCCGGCTCGGAGCGTTCGTTTGGCGCTGGCCTCGTTCTGCGTCGTAGCCGCGGTTACGCTGGCCGTGGTCGGTCCATCGCTCGGCTCTCGAGCGAGCAATCAGTTCTTCGCCTCAGGCCACCCATCCGAGGCGGGCGACCCTGCCGCGCGTCTGGTGACGCTCGAGGGTTCCCGCGACCAGATTTGGGGCTCCGCGCTAGGGGCACTGGCCGAACATCCGGCGGGTGGGATCGGCCCGGGAACGTTCGAGTTCTGGTGGAGTCGCGACACCGACGGTCAAGCGCTCCGCGATGCTCACTCGCTCTACCTGGAAACGCTCGCCGAACAGGGCCTGCCCGGCTTTGCCTTCCTCATGGCATTTTTGTTCGCGATCGCAACGGCCGCCCTGGTGAGCCGAAGGCTGCTGCGTCGCGATCGTGACCACGGACTGTCAACCGGACTTGTCGTTGCCTTCTTCGTATTCCTCTTTCACGCCGGCGTGGACTGGATGTGGGAGGCGACGGCGGTCGCAGTCGTAGGACTGGCGAGCGCCGCGATCGCAGGCACGGCGGGCGCATCCGCTAACCGGAGCCGTCGGCGTCGACTAGGCGTCCGCGCTTCGCTGGCCATAGCCGCCTCGCTTCTGGCGGGGGCGGTTCAAGTTCCGGGGATCGTTGCAACCGAACGCCTTCGGGGGAGCGCCGATGCTCTGGCATCCGGCGACGTCGCGCGCGCTACTGATCTGGCCGATGACGCAGTTAACGCCGAGCCATGGGCGGCGACGCCCTATGCGGCTCGAGCGCTTGCCGAGCTCAGAGGCGAACAGTTCGCCTTGGCGAAGGACGATATCGACGCCGCAATCGAGCGAGAGCCGACCAACTGGCGCCTCTGGCGTTGGCGCTCCGGAATCCTGCTGAGCGCGGGAGAGGTTCGAGGGAGCCTCGCCGCCCTCGACCGTATGGCCGAACTGAGCCTGCGAAGCGCCGAAGATGTCCCGCGGCTAAAACAGGAAGTCCGAGATCGGGCTTCAGACCCTCGCTGAGCCCCCTTTCGCTCGGGGTGAATGCCTGCGCTATCGCTACGATTAGCTCACCCGGCGGCCCTGGCGCATCCCGTTGCCTAGAATGTCCACGCCCGAGGCTCGGCCTGACTGCGTGTTGTACCAGTGGTAGTTGGTGGGATCGGGATGCCCACCGGGCTATAGGTCATCACAAAAAAATGGAAAGCTCCGAGCGAAAACCGGAATCACGACCCGCGGCTGCGACGCCAAGGTACGCGAGTTTTGCCGATTACGTACGGGTAATCCGGCGTCGCAAGGTTCTGATCGTCCTCGTGACGGCACTGTTCACCGTGGCCGCCGCCGCGTACTCGCTGACCCAGCCGCCGGCCTACGTGGCGACAGCGCAGCTTTCGTTTCGCGACGTTCTGGCCGACCTGAACCTGCTCGGGTTCGGCAGCGGCGGCCTACCCGAGCAGGGGCCCGCCCAACGGGCCGCGCAAAACGCCGAGCTGCTCACCAGTCCGGAGGTCGCGAGGCGCGCCAGGCGCGACCTGGATGACGTTGCCGGAACGGTTTCGACCCAGATTGGCATCCAGACGGGATTTGTTGCCCTGCAGGCGCGCGCGAGGACAGGCGAGGACGCCGCCATACTGGCCAACGCTTACGCACGAGCGGCGAAAAAGGTCGTGGAACGCGCGGAGCGCAATCGTCTCGAGCGCGCGCAGGACGCGACGCTGGACGAAATCAAGGACGTCAAGAGGAATCCCATCGCCGGGGTGACCGGGATTCGCCTGTCGGTCCTCGAGCAGCAACTCTCGCGCCTGAACACCGTCGAGCAGATAGCCGAGCCGGTCAAGATCGTCGAGATCGCCGCAGCTCCGAGCCGACCCGTATCACCCAACCCGGTAAGAGACACGGCTTTGGCGGCCATGATCGGTCTCATCTTCGGCTTGCTGGCCGCATTCCTGCGGGATTCGCTCGACCGACGTGTCCACAGCGCCCACGAGGTCCATCGTGAGCTCGGGCTTCCCGTGCTGGGCCGGGTTTTCGATACGGCCTTCGGATCCACGGGGCTCGCATCCAACGGTCGGCCGCCGATGCTTGCCGTCGACTTTGAGGCATTCCGCGTGTTACGGATGAACTTGGCGTATCTGGGACGTGATCGGCCCATGCGCTCGCTGCTCGTGACCAGCGGCCTGCCGGAAGAGGGTAAGACCACGGTCAGTATGTCCCTGGCGAGTGCATCGGTAATGGCCGGCCAGAGGACGCTTCTGGTCGAGTGCGACCTGCGGCGCCCCATGTTTGCGCGACGGCTCGGATTAGAGGCCGGGCCGGGCTTGACCGATTATCTGATCGGCAATGCTACGCCCGCCGAAATCCTGCAAACGGTTGAGCTTTCCGGGCCGCGGGCAGACAATGGAGACGCAACGAGCACGGTCTCGCCGGGCACCCTGGTGTGTATTACGGCCGGATCTCAGACCGTGACCGCAGCGGAGCTCCTGCTGACGGACAAGTTCAGGGGTTTCCTCGACAAAGTCAGTAAGGCGTACGACCTGGTCGTCATCGACTCCAGTCCCCTCCTGGCCGTGGTCGACCCGCTCGAGTTGGTCCCACTGGTGGACGGGGTAATCGTCTGCGTGCGAGCCCAACAGACGACCCGCGACGAGGTCCACGGCGTGAGAGCAGCGCTCGCGACCCTCCCCGACCGGCCGATGGGAGCGGTACTGACAGGCGTTAGCCGTGGAGGTCCCGACTCCTATGAGTATTACTACGGCTATTGACCATCACCCGGTCGGCGACGTTGTCGAGCCGGAGTTCCCCGAAGATGCACGAATACTGATCGCGCACGACAACCTGCGCTGGTACGGCGGTGCGGAACGCACTGCCGCGATCATTGCGGAGGCTTTCCCGGATGCCCCATTCTGGACAGTCTTTGGTCTGAGGGAGGTTGCGGAGCGGATGGGGGTCGCCGACCGCTTGCATACGTTGCTACCCGCACCGGATGCTTTGATCCGCGGATATCGCGTGCTGGGGCCGACCTACCCGGCCGTCATCCGGTCTCGGCGCCTGCCGGAGGCCGACCTTTTGATCACGTCGAGCTTCGCCTTTGCCCACCACTTCAGGACCCGCAACCATGCCCCCCAGCTCTGCTACTGCCATAGCCCCCTCCGCTTCGCATGGACAATGACGGAAAGCTACGCTGCCGAGCTGACGCAACGTCGAGCTGCGCTCCGGGCTTTCCAGTGTCTAGCGAGAGCACTACAATCAATCGATCGGAGGGCTGCGCGTCGCGCTTCGCGGTATGTGGCGAACTCCCACTACGTGGCCGAGCAGATATTCAGGTTTTATGGTCGCCGCGCGGAGGTGGTGTACCCGCCCGTCGACTGCGACCTCTTCCGTCCTGCCGATGATCCCGGCCACGAGGGCTACTTCCTCTTCTGTAGTCGGCTGGTCGAGGCCTACAAGAAACCATCGGCGGTGATCGATGCGTTTCGCTCCATGCCGGGCTATCGGCTCGTGGTCGCGGGCGATGGTCCCGCTCTCAGTGGCCTCAGGCGACGAGCTACTTCGAATGTGGAGTTCAAAGGCAGCGTGGGCAATTCGGAACTCGTGACTCTGATGCAGCGCTGCGCAGCGGTGATCTTCCCTAGCTGCGACGACTTCGGACTTATCCCGGTCGAGACCATGGCCTGCGGACGGCCGGTGCTCGCGTACGCCGCCGGGGGGGCACTTGAAACGGTCATCCCGGGGATCACGGGTGAGTTCTTCTCCGAGCAGACCCCAGATGCCGTTCGTCAGGCAGTCGAGTCGTTTGACCCCGATGCCTACGACAGTGGTGAGATCAGGCACCACGCTTCCAAGTGGCGCCGCGAGCGCTTCACGCGCGAGATCCTGGAGGCCGCACGGAAGACGCTTGAGGAGGCTTAATTTTTGGTCGCGTCCACGGATTCGCTTTGCGCGCCGGCGACAACGGCCACCCCCAAGCCTACCGCCACCCAGGCCGGGATTATGGATGGGGATTCCACGTAGGAACTGCCGTAGAAAAGCACAATCAATGCGATGAGAGTGCCCGCAGCGCCGATTGTGTACGCGGCATTCGCGGGCGATGGCTCCACGACGCTTCGCCACGAAAGGGAGATGAGAAGGGCCAGGAGCGTGAGGCCGAATAAGGCCATCACCGGTATCCCCTGCTCCAGCCCAACCTTCAGGTAGCTTGAGTCCAGCACGGTCGGCCCCACCGGAAGCACTTCTTCGCTTCGGCTCCCGGTTCCGGCGGTGCCCAGTCCGTGACCGAACGGTTCCCGCTTGATCTCTTCCCAGGCGAACTCCCAGCGCTGGGTACGTACCTGGTAGTTCCGGTCCTCCGAGGGATTCAAGAGCGCCGCCAATCGATCCTCGCGGGTTGGCGATCCCGAGATCGTGGTGACGTATGCGGTAGTCGCGAGCGTCACCACCAGGAGGATGCAGGTGAAGCCGGCCCCGATTCGAGCGCCCGAGGGAAATGCCCGGGAACCAAGGAAAAGGACCGTAGTCACGACGAGCCCTGCTCCGGCGGCGACCACTCCGGTCCGCACGTCGGAGGCGAGCAGGGCGACCAGGCAAAGGCCGATAGCCGCGCCCGCGACCCAGCGCCACCGGCCGCGCCAGGCGAGCAGCAGCGCCAGCGCAAAGGGCAGCATCCCCGCTGCCCAGACGGTCAACTCCTGAGCTGTCGGGAAGGATCCGAAGAACCGCAGTTCCGTCGACTTCGGGAGTCCGCTTACGGTGGCCCGCGCCAGCGCGGTTTCGCCGGGCGCCGATCCGGTCACATAACGGAACACGCAATAGGCCGCGACGCCAACGGCGACCGCCAGAACGGCCTTGCCCAGCCCCCGGTAGGTCGTCGGCCCCCACGGCGCGAGAGCGACCAATGCCACAACCGAGAGGTGCCCGGCGGTGAGGTGGAAAGATTCTAAGCCTGAACTCGGCGGCGAAACGCTGATGACCGCCAGGGCGCTGATCGCGATATAGGCAATCAGCATCAACAAACCAGGTGTGAAGTACACGGGGCGGAGCCGTCCGCTGCGAATGTATCCGATCATGGTTCCAATCCACAGGCTGGCGAGCGTGGCGTCGGCCAGTCTCCCCGCCGGCATCGGGGTCAGAGCGGTCAGGCTTCCGTAGGCGGAGGTACACAGCAGTAGAAGACCCATGGCGGGGATAGGCCATCGCATGCACACCAGCCCAGCTGGTATCGCAGCCGGTATCGCCAGGACCAACATCGACTCGCCTGTTGTCATGACGATCCCGGTCAAGGCCGCGGCCGGTAACCCGATCGCGGCCGCGGTCACCAATCCCTGGTCCTCCTGGGCCGGCGCGAATCGTTGAAAGGAGGGCTGATCCATTCGCTTACAGCATGACGCGTCGGTAGCGGAACCCAGCCCTCGCCACCGCCCACATCTCAACCAGGTCGTGGAGGAGAAAGTACGCCCCGATGTGCCCCCCGGCTTCGCTGGTGCGCGCACGACCATACGCCGACCGCAGCGACGGGACCATGAGCAGCGCGCTCACCATCCACAGTCGTCGAGGCAGCAGCAAGCCCAGGAACAGCATCAGCAGCCACATGTGCTCCCGCTTCCAGAAGATTCCGTAGACGAAGCCTGCGCGGCGTAGCTCGGGGTGGATCGCAAACGCCTTCATCGGGGTCGTCCAGCGGGCGGCCACCCGGAGTTTGCCGACCGGTCCGAGGTCGCTGACCGCATGGAAGGCCAGGGCATCCGCCGCGAAGACCGGCTCCGCCCCCGCCGCGATGGCACGCCACGCGAGGTCGCTGTCCTCGCCGCCCGGTTCGATCCCGAATGAAGCCACGTCGAAGCCCCCGATCGCCTCGAGTAGCTCGCGGGGATAGAAGATGTTGCAGGTGTGAAAATGAGGATTGGGGCCCGCGACTTCGATGGTCCGCGAATATGGCCCGCGTGATCCGAGCTCGCGCGGGTTCGGCAAAGTACGACCCTGCACGAAGCGCCCGGGATCTTGGCCGGCTGCGGAGATCCCGGCGGCAAGCCAGTCGGGTGTCGGCTCGCAGTCGTCGTCGGTGAACGCGATCAACGTCCCATGTGCGGCGCGCCAGCCCGCTTCACGGGCCGTGGCCGGCCCAGCCTGTCGTTCTTGCCGTAGCACCCGGAGTGGCAGGTGGCCCTCGGCCTCGGCCTCAGCGAGGGTATCCTCGGTCAATCCGTCGTCCGAGGCATCGTCGACGACGATGACTTCCCACGCCGGCCGGGCCAGCGTCTGGACCGTCAGAGATGCCAGCAACAACTGCAAGCGCTCGGGACGGTTTCGAGTCGCGACTACGACTGACACCTGAGGAGCGTCGACCGCTACTTCTCGCCGCCCTTTCACAGCGCGAAAACCCTGTGACGGAGCGCACCGTGGGTCGCGGCGTACCCCTCCAGAGCATCGTAGGCGATGAAAAGAGGGATATCGGTCAGTCGTGCGCCGGGAGCCCGAGAGCGTGCAATTAGAAAACGTGCATAGGGAGTGGTCAGGACGATTGCTGCCGGCCGTTGTCCCGCAAGAGCGACCCCGGCGAGAGCAAGCGCGAGATAGGCATGGCTCTTGGACTTGAAGATCCTCCAGTGTGCGACTTGCGATCGCAGGCCGGGATGGAGCTTGAAGAGGCGCGCCTCGTCGGGATCACGAAGTGCGGTTCGAAGGTAGTCGCGCACTCCGAGATCCTCTACCGCGTGATGGACCAATGCTGGTGTGGCGAAGACCGCCCGTGCTCCCGCGTCCAGCGCACGCCAGGCAAGGTCGGCATCCTCCCCGAATGGACGCGTGAATCGCTCGTCGAACCCACCAAGTCGAACTAGAAGTTCTCGAGGGTAGAAGATGTTGCAGGTCTGGTACCAGGGGCCGAGTGCCGCGATTGACTTGGTTCGGGAGAATGGTCCGAGCCGGCTTCGCTCCCGTGGCAGAGGACTGGTTGGGCCCTGCACGAAGGCACCGGCATTCGCTCTCGCGGCCGCCAAGCCCAGCTCTAGCCATGCCGGGGTGGGTTCGCAATCGTCATCGGTGAAAGCGATGATCGGCGCCCGTGCACGCTGCCAGCCCGCGTTTCGCGCCGCCGCCGGTCCTGCTCCGCTACCGGTGAGCGCCGTGACCGCGAACTGCGTAACGCTGACGGACTTGAGAACAGTGGCAGTGTCGTCGGTTGAACCGTCGTCAACAACGACCAGCTCGAACTTCTCGGCTGGGAGCGTTTGCTGCTCGAGGGCGGCAACCAAGCCGCGTAACCGTGCTGCGCGGTTGCGCGTGGGAACCACCACGCTGACGGATGGGCTTGCTTGGTTCATCACGGGAGCCTGTTATCCCTATCACGCACCGCTGCGCCATACGCGAGCGCCGACGGATACGGGCGCGCACTGGCGGGATCGGCTAAGCCAAACCAGTCCTGTGGATCAGCAGGATCCTGCTCGCGGGTCGTCCAAGAATATGGGGCGAACGAGGCGATGTTGAGGCGCTCGCGTGCACTCCACACCGTCGCCGCGAACTCGCCGATGTATTCCGACCGGGTCGCTTCGGGGGTTGGTGGGCGTCCACCGATCCCGTTTGTGTACCAGCCGGCCTCGTTCACATACAACGGCACCGACGCCAGTCCCGCAGCATTGATTGCGGATCTGAAACCTTCGAGCTGAGCACCCACTACGGCTGGAGTCGCGCCGTACGGATGTACGGCCACGCCGTCGACCGCTCGAGCCGGGGCACTCTGAAGCGCACGGATCAGGAACTCGCGGTAAGACAACCGTCCAAGCGGGCCGTCGGACGGGGCGGCCGACTCAAACGCCGCAAGGCCGCCGAACAGGATCGTCGCGGAAGGGTCGACGCGGCGGATTGCGTTGGCAGTTTTCGCCAGCAGCGTAGCGTAGGCTTCGGGATCGGGCTGTGGGCACCAGAAGGCACCGTGATTCGGCTCGTTCCAGACCTCATAGGCGATGGGCGGCAGCTCAGGCAAATCCGGATGCTCCCGCCAGAAGCTGCCCTCGTGCCCGTAACGGCGTGCGAGCGCCGCCATGTAGCGCGGGAAATGATCGGCATCGGCTGGCGCCGCCCGGCTCCCGCAGGCCAGATAATCCGCTTCATCTGCGGCCCATCGCGGAGTGGGTCGGCCGTTTCCCACAACCTGCCACCTGAGGCCATGCGCCGAGAGGCGCTCGACCCAGGCATCGGTGATCGTGAAATCCCGGCCGGCGCGGCCAACAGGGTGTTCCTGCTCAACCCGGCGCCAATCGGCCTGCGAGCGGACGAAGGTGACGCCGAGATTCGCGATGCCTTCCAGATGACGGTCGACCAAAGCCATCTGATCGGCGATCACGAGGTTGAACACGAGGTTGCCGTTGATGCCAAAGAACCCGGCGTCCCGGTTAGTGAGGTCGTTCTGGCCCTCACCGCATCCCTGGGAGAACAGCGCTGGAAGTGCGATTGCCAGCGTCACGATAAGGCTAAGGCGGCTGCGCACGGCCACAGCGTAGAGTCTCGCGCTCGCCGTGAACTCCGAAGCCGTGTTCTCACCGAAAGATGCCGACGAGCCGGAGATCTCCGTCGTGATCGCCACGCGGCGCCGCGAGACGCGACTGGCGTTCGCACTCGAGTCCCTCGCTGCGCAGACACTCGCACCTGCACGGTACGAGGTCATCGTGGTCCGCGACGGCGATGCGTGCGAGCCGTTCGCGGGTGCCCCCGCCGGACTGGGAGTTCGATTCTTGACGCGGCCAGGAGTGGCGGGCCCGTCAGCCAAGCGTAACGTCGGGTGGCGCGACGCTCGTGCCGCGATCGTTGCGTTCACCGACGACGACTGCCGGGCTCACCCGGACTGGCTGAAAGCGATTCTTGACGCGTCCGGACAGGGTGTGGCCGTGGTCCAGGGACGCACGAAGCCCGATCCGGATGAGGAGAGTCTCCTCCATGGCTTCGCCCGAAGCCAGCGGATAACGGCGCTCAGCGGCTGGTTCGAGACCTGCAACATGGCGTACTCGCGCAACCTGCTTGAGCGACTCGACGGATTCGACGAAACGATTCCTTTCGGCGGGGAGGACACGGACCTCGGCTATCGCGCGCTCCGAGCCGGCGCCAGGGTGGACTACGTTGAACGTGCGCTCGTTTGGCATGCGGTGATGTCGCGGACAATCCCGCGGGCGCTACGGGAGGCCGCCGGGTGGAGGGAGTTCCCGGCGGTCGTTGCCAAGCATCCGAGTGTGCGACGGTCCCTGTACTTGCGCATGTTTTGGCGACCCGCGCACGCAAAGCTGCCGCTTGCCGCCTTCGGCCTGTTCGTGGGGCGGCACAACCCGGCACTTGGGGTCCTGTTCCTGTTGCCCTATCTCGAACTTCGTGTCGGGCGGCGTCACGCGCGGGCGCGTCGCATCGTCCGACGTCTGGCTGCCCTTCCGATCTGGGTTGCGATCGACGCCACCGAGATCGCGAGCCGCCTGCCGGCGGCCCTGCGCCACCGCGTCCTGGTGATCTAGCTGGTAGCTGGCTCAACACCGACCATGCGTATCGCGTTGCTTCATCCCACTTATTGGCCGGAGGTCCGGCGCGGCTCCGAGCGGCTGATCCATGATCTGGGTCAGGCCCTCGCCTATCGCGGGCACGATGTGACGCTTATCACCAGCTCTCCCGGACCCACGCGCGAGCGCGTGGAGGACGAGATGAGAGTGGTGCGACTGCGGCGACCACCGCAGCTCCCCGGACTCCATTTCTACGAGGATCACGTCGCCAACATCCCGAACCTGATACTTCGGCTGATGCGCGGGGGTTTCGATTTGGCTCACGCCTTCTTTCCAACTGACGCTTGGGCTGCGTTGCAAGCGAGGCGACTGGGCGGCCCCCAGTACGTCTTCTCATTCCACGGGATCGTCAATCGGACGCATCTGGTCCGCCGCCGCTATCGCCTGGAGATGTTCTCTCAGGCCTGCGCCGGGGCGGCGGCCACGTCGGTTTTGAGCGAGGCGGCAGCACGGCCGTTTCGACGCTATCTCCTGAGCGAGCCGCTCATCCTGCCGGGCGGCGTGAATACCACCGCGTATCGTCTGGGGCCCAGCAGGGCCCGCGTGCCCACGTTGCTCTGTCCGGCGACCCTCGAAGATCCGCGCAAGCGTGGCACTCTGCTGCTCCGGGCCTTCACCACGCTCCGCGAACACCGTCCGGATACGCGGCTCCTGCTCGCGGGTGGGCGCGATCCCTTTGCAAGACCCGATCTCGCGAGTTCATCCCCCGACCTCACGCGAGGATCAGCTCAATTGCCCGCCGGGGTCGCCTCAGAGGAGGTCAGCGACCCTGGAGGCGTGATTGATCTCTACCACAGGGCATGGGTGACCGTGCTTCCCTCGATAGACGAGGCGTTCGGGTTAGTGCTGCTTGAATCGCTTGCAGCGGGCACTCCCGTCGTTGCAGCCCGATCCGGCGCGTGCCCCGAGATCGTCGACTCGGACGCGGTCGGGCGTCTATTCGAGCCCGATGACGAGTCTGGACTGGTTGCTGCATTAACCGAGGCCCTCGAACTCTCCGAGCGACCAGAAACGGCGGCGGCTTGTCGCGCACGTGCTAGCACCTACGATTGGTCTCGCATCGTGGAGGCCTACGAGGAGGTATACGAAGCGGTGCTTCGCACTGATGAACGTGGGGATACTCCAGCCAGGTCGCAAGCATGAGCACCCGTAGGGTTTCTAATGAGTGGCGCTGGGACGACGATGGCCCACCGCTCGCTACGGTGGTCGTGCCCGCGCTAAACGCGGCCGGAACCATCGCAAATACGCTTAGGGCGCTCGCCCAGCAGGACGTGGAGCAGCCGTTCGAAGTGGTCGTAGTGGACGATGGCTCTGTTGATGACACAGTCGCCGTCGCGAAGATGTCGCTCCCGGCTGTCCGTGTGATTGAACAGCATCGACAGGGTCCCGGGCCTGCGCGCAATAGCGGCGCCCAGATTGCGCGAGCCTCAGTTCTTGCCTTCACGGACGCCGACTGTGTTCCGACACCTTCCTGGCTGAGAGTGGGACTGAGCGCATTGCGGCAAAATGACTTGATCCAGGGAGCTGTCCGACCGGACCCGGCCTCGCCGCGCGGCCCCTTTGACCACACCGTTTGGGTCGTCCGAGAATCCGGGCTATACGAGACCGCGAACCTTTTCATTACTCGAGAGTTGTTCTGGAGGCTCGAGGGGTTCAAAGACCTTCTGGACGCTCGCATAGGCAAGCCCCTGGCGGAGGACGCTTGGCTGGGATGGCGCGCGCGTCGTGCGGGAGCAAGAACGGCGTTCTGCGAGGACGCAGTTGTCCACCACGCCGTACTGGAGCGAGGCGCCGGCGCGTACATTCAGGAACGGCTACGAGCCGGTTACTTTCCACTGATCGCATCCAGTATCCCCGAATTGCGCGACGCATTTTTTTGGCGGCGCTGGTTCCTGAGTCCTCGCTCTGCCGCGTTCGATGTAGCTGCGCTCGGGGCGGTGCTGGCGATAGGGAAACGCAACGTCCTTCCGCTACTCCTTGCGGGCCCCTACCTCCGCATTGCCGGCAGGCGCGCCCTGCATTGGCCACGGCGGGCCCCGGTTGTCCTCGCCGCGGATGCCCTCGCTGATTTCGTGGCGGCAGCGGCCTTGACCGTGGGAAGCGTTCGGGCTCGCACGCCAGTGATCTGAACGATCATCACCATATGCTCGGGAAGTGCGAGTCTTGACCGTTGGCAACATGTATCCGCCGCACGACCTACGTGGCGGATATGAGTTGATGTGGTCGGCCGTGGTACGGGAGTTACGTACGCGTGGGCACGACGTCCGAGTGCTAACCACGGAATTCCAGGCGGGGGGCCAGACTGAGAACGACCCGCAATGGGTTAGGCGCGAGTTGGATTGGTACTGGCGGAATCATCGCTTTCCGCGGTTTTCCCTCGCTGCCACCGTTCGGCTCGAACGGCACAACAGGCGCGTCCTCGAGCGGCAGCTAGCTGAAATGCGTCCCGAGGTCGTGGCGTGGTTCGCCATGGGGGGGATGTCCCTTTCTTTGATCGAGCGAGTCCGACGGGCAGCGATTCCCGCCATCGGTTTCGTTCACGACAACTGGATGCTCTACGGGCCTCAGGTCGACCGGTGGCAGGGGCTGACCCAACGTGCGCCGCCGCTCGCTCCCCTGGAACGTGTGGTGGCGGTGCCGTTGAAGGTCGATCTATCGGGTGCTGCACGATGGCTTTTCGTCAGCGATCACTGTCGTCGTCGCGCTCTAGAGGAGTATCCGAACCTCGCCGACACAGGGGTCGTTCATTCCGGAGTGGACCTCACGCTCTTCACACCGGTCGCGCAACAAGGCTGGCGGAATCAACTGCTGTACGTCGGACGGATCGATCCTCGAAAAGGTGTTGAGACCGCAATACGAGCACTGGCCGAGCTTCCCCACACCCATCTCACGATCGTGGGAGATGGCGACCCCGAGTACATTCGTCGGCTCGACGAGCTGGCTCTGGAATTGGGAGTGCGATCCCGAATCACGCGGCGCCGAGCCCACCGCGATGAGCTCCGTGAAGTCTATGGCAAAGCTGACGTCGTTATTTTTCCCGTCCACTGGCAAGAACCCTGGGGCCTGGTGCCCCTCGAGGCCATGGCGGTGGGTCGGCCGGTCGTGGCAAGCGGCCGTGGGGGGTCCAGCGAGTACTTGCGGGATGGCAGCAACTGCGTCATCTATGGCCCCCCGGACGACCACCTCGCCCTGGCTGAAGCGGTGAGCAGACTACGAGGGGACGAGGGTCTCCGAGGGCGACTTCGTGCCAGGGGTTTCGAAACCGCCGCTCGGCACGGAGAGCAAGATTTCACCCGTAAGGCCGCAGATCTAATCACGGGCATCGCGACCGCCGAGCGTCCATCGCTCAACAAGATCGCAGGTCCAATCCAGTATGACTAGACGGATGAGCGCCACTCAGCACGCAAAGGCGCGAGTCGGTGCGGGAAGGGTCCCAAGGAGCGGTAGGTTCCACGATCAGCGGCCTAACGATCTCCGAGACGCGGCACCGTGGCATCGTCTCGCGTACATCGTCAGGACGCTGCCCCACTCCATCAGCGGTCTCGTCGGGCAGCTCGATTACCCTCCCGAGGCCGAGATCCTCGACTTCGGTTGCGCCGACTCGCCATATCGTCATCTGTTTCCGTCCGACGTCCGATACGTCGGGGCTGACCTGCCGGGCAACCCGAACGCTGAGCTCTCGGTGGGGCGAGACGGAACGGTGCCCGTTGCTGACGGAAGCTTTGACCTGGTGCTTTCGACCCAGGTCCTCGAGCACGTCGAAGCTCCTGACGTTTACCTGGCCGAGTGCGAGCGCGTGCTCAAGCCAGGAGGCCAAATGCTGCTCTCGACGCATGGGATTATGGCCTATCACCCCGATCCGGTCGATTTCTGGCGTTGGACGTGCGCCGGATTGCAGCGAGCCGTTCAGGATGCCGGCTTCGAGATTGAGCGGTTTGAGGGGATTATGGGGCTCACTGCGACCGGCCTGCAATTAGTGCAGGATTCGCTTTACTACCGTCTTCCTGCCCTGCTGCGTCCCTGTCTCGCGGTGCTATTGCAGAGCCTCATAGCCTTGGCCGATCGTTTGGAAACACGCGAGTCCAAAACTCTCAATGCGCTGGTGTTTGCGTTGATCGCACGTAAGCCGTGAACGGACATGTTGACCGGGAGCGTTATATCTCGTGCATTGCGGCGTTCGAAGGCGCGGCGTGTGGCACACCATCTTGCGGGACCAAAGCTACTTCGAGCCTTCGCCGATGCTCATCCGCGGGCAACATTTGTCGAGATCGGTTCGAATGATGGCAAGCAGCACGATCCCCTTCGGCCAATCCTGATCGCCCGCCCCTGGCGCGGGATCATGGTTGAACCCGTCCCGTACGTCTTCGAGCGGCTCCAACGCAACTATGGGGATTTTCCCGGTGTGGCCCTGGAGAACGCCGCGGTAGCCGACCGCGATGGAAGACTGCCCTTCTACCACCTGAGAGAGGCCGACGGCGAGGAACGTGCACAGCTACCCGGCTGGTACGACGGAATCGGGTCGTTCTCACGCGACACAGTGGTAAGCCATATTCGGCACATTCCCGACATAGAGAGCCGCCTCGTCGTGACTGACGTGCCGTGCTTGACGTTTGACTCGCTCTGCGAGAAGCACGGTCTCGGTGCGCTCGATCTTCTCCTGATCGATACGGAAGGCTACGAGAGTGAGATCCTGGAAAACTTGGACCTCAACCGCCGGTCACCTCGGTTGTTGGTCTTCGAGCACTACCACCTGAGCCAAGAGGCGCGAGATGCGTGCCGGAGTCGGCTCTTGGCGGCCGGCTACGAGTTGCTCGAAGAGGGATTCGACACATGGTGCCTTGGCCCTCGCGCGACGGCGTCGGTAAGAGCGCTTTGGCGACAGCTTAGCCCCGGTGTCCCAGCCGTGTCGGCCACGGACGAGGCGAAGTGAGGTCCTTGCAAGGGGGGTTATCAAAGATAGGACGACGTCTTCGAGCAGGCCGAGCGCCACGCATCCATCCGGCCCTCGAAGCGATTACTCCTGAGGACCGGCGATACCTCAGTACGCCCTTCGACGATTCGGTTCCTCTGCGCCCCGGTGCTGAGAAGGAGCTCAGAGTGGATAACCCCCGCCTGCGAATGCTCCGGCACGCCTACGCGGCTCTCGATCTCCCCGTTTGCGAGCAGTCCCGCTGGAATCGTGACTCAGTAGACGCTTTCCTCGATCTGCGCTACTTCCGTGGCGACACCCTGATTACTTGGCATTACCGCGAGTCGCGACGCGTCACGGAGCTCAAGTACTTCCTCTTCTGGCGGTATGTCCGCGAGCACGATCATCTTGGCCTGCTCGACAAGCTCGAGGAGGATGGCGCTTTTGGCTGTTGGACCTTCAGCTATCCGGCCTCGGGGCGCATCAGTCGCGACTTGCTGCAGTCGGTTGGCGAGCTTTCGTTCTTGGATCGCACCATCGGTCTCGCGAATCGGCCCACCCTACGGATTCTGGACATCGGGGCCGGCTACGGAAGGCTTGCGCACCGTGCGGGGACGGCCTTCAACCAGTTGACGGAATACTGCTGTGTGGACGCGATCCCGGAGTCAACCTTCCTCTGTGAGTACTACCTTAATCACCGTCGGTTAATGCCCCCGTGCCGAATCGTTCCGTTGCATGAGCTCGATGGCGCTTTGAAGCCAGGCAGCTTCGATCTTGCCGTGAACGTGCACAGCTTTTCGGAGTGCACCCATGCGGCCGTGACCTGGTGGCTCGAGAAGCTTCGGAGCCTTCGTGTCCCCCAGCTCCTGTTGGTCCCAAATGAGCCGACTGAGCTGCTCTCGCTGGAAGCGGATGGCACGCGGAGGGACTTCCTCCCACAACTCGAGGCGGCGGGTTATCGGTTGTCGGTCCGCGAGCCTGTGATTGGGGACCCAGCCGTGCGTTCCCTGCTCCGGCTCGAGGATCAATTTCATCTTTTCGAGCGGTAGCGCGATCCCGATGCGAATTCACCTCACCTGTAGCGCCGATGGTCATTACGCACCGCATAGTGCGGCGATGCTGCATTCCGTACTGACGCATTGTGGGGAGCACGAAGTCCAGATTCATTACTTGCATCCGCCCGGGCTGTCGCAAGAAGTTGTCAACGCGATGAGGGAGATGATCCTCCGAGAGGGAGGTCTGATTGACTTCATCGAAATCCCAGACAGCTGGGTGGCGGGGCTCCCACGATGGGACTACATCCCATCCACCATGTGGCACCGGATCTTCCTGCCCGACCTGCTCCCGGAAGTCGACCGGATCCTCTATCTCGACGTGGACACAGTCGTGGTGGACGATCTGTCGCCCCTGTTCAGGGTCGATCTCTCGGACTGGTACGTCGGCGCGGTGACCAACGTTTTCCAGCTCGACCACCTTCATAGATTGCGACAGCTGGGAATCGACGATCCTCGTGAGTACTTCAACAGTGGTGTACTGTTGATGAACCTTGACCTGATGCGCCGCGACGGGTGTTCTCAAGCGCTTCGAGAGCACGCGCTTCGGGATCGCACCCTTCTATGGCCTGACCAGGACGCGCTCAATGCAGTGCTTGGCCCTAGGCGCCGGCCGCTACATCCCAGGTGGAACGTAATGAACAGCGTTCTGCGCTTCCCTTGGAGCATGTACGCATTCGGAGCGCGGGACCTGACCGAGGCCCGGACGAGTCCCGCGATCCGCCATTTCGAGGGGCCTACGATCAATAAGCCGTGGCACCTGCTGTGCGACGGACCAATGCGGGAGTTGTATTTCGCGCACCGGCGCCAGACACCTTGGCCCGAGACGCGCATCGAAGGGAAGACGCTGCGCAACCTCATCAAGCGGTTTGCGCGCGGTGGTGCGCGCCGCTTGCGAAGCCGACGCAAGGCGAGGTTCACGCTTTAATGGCGATCCGTCCCGTGTAATCAATTCGGTGCATGAGCAGAGGGGGCTTAGCGCTGAAGTACTCGTCAACGGCTCGACGACAGCCTTCCCAATGCCCGTAGTCGTCAATGATCAGCACTCCGCCCGACGACAGCCGTGGGAACAGGTGCTCAAGCTCATGTCGAGTGGATTCGTACCAATCGGTGTCGAGTCGAAGCAGCCCGATCGAGCTGGGTGCGTTGTCTGGCAGAGTCTGCTCCACTGCCCCGCGAACGAAATGCAGTCTTTCCTCGGGATATCCGGTGGACAGCAGCAGCTCTCGTACACGCTGCTCGTTGAAGACGTCGGGACGAAACAGCTGTGACCACGGCTTGCTTTGCCGCGACTGCGCCAAGCGCCAGGTCTGAAGGGCCGGGGGATCGATGGGAGAAACGTCTTTGTCTGTGGGGGCCGTCATTCCCTCGAAGGTGTCGAAGAGATAAATATCGCGATCGTCCTGGCCAAGCTCATGCAGGGTCCGAATCATCGCCATCACGGAGCCGCCGCGCCAGACGCCGCACTCGACGAACGCTCCCGCAACCTGCCTCTCCACGCAGTAACGAACCGCATCGATCAGCGCGACGAGGCGCGGAACGCTTGTCATCGTGTAGGGGCGAGCGAGATCCACTATTGCTCGGTCCGCCGAGTTGAGGAGGCCGACGATATCGCCCTCCGTCCCGCCGTCCTTGTATTTGCCGGGACGACGAATGCGGCGCAAAAGCTTCGGGAGCGAGCGTGTGAACACAGGGAGCCATGGTCGCACACAAAAAGCTCGTCCCGTTGGGGCGCCCGATAGCTGCTTGCCCTAATGTCCGGCACCATGATCAACGATGCTCAGGCAGCGATTGCGGAGGTCCAGGAACGCCTCGGGGAGATTCGCTGGTACCACACCCAAGAACTGGCGCCGGGGCTGGTGACTCCCGGGATGTTCGATCTGCGCCCGTTCGTCGACCGCTACGGCATACCGCAGGACTTGGCTGGAAAACGAGTTCTCGATGTCGGGACCTTTGAAGGTTTCTGGGCGTTCGAGCTTGAGCGCAGGGGCGCCCAGGTGACCGCGATCGACGTCGACAGGATTCAAGATCTGGACTGGCCTCCTCGTCTGCGGCCGGAAGAGGACGGGGAGCGCGGCGAGGGATTTGAGCTGGCCCGGCGGGCGTTGGCAAGCTCTGTGAGGAGGGTCGGGACGACTATCTACGAGGCGACCCCGGAGTTGCTCGACGGCCAGTTCGACCTCGTCTTCTGCGGCTCGGTGCTCATCCACGTGCGAGATCCGATGCTCGCGCTCGAGCGCCTCGCCAGCCTCTGTCGGGGGGACCTCATCCTCACGGAGGAGTACAGCCGCCGCCTCGAGCTGCTGCCGTTCGGCGCGGCCGAATTCCGCGGCGAGACGAGATGGATGACCTGGTGGCGGCCCTCCAGCCGGACGTGGCTTTCAATGGTGCGGTCCGCTGGCTTTGAGGACGTCCGTCGCCATCGCCGTTTCAACCTGCGCTTTCGTGGGGTGCGGAAGGGCGTCCCGCACGTTGTCGTCCATGCGCGCGCACCCTCAACGTAAGGGGCTCTTCGCGGATGACGGATCGGCGCCGAGAGCGCAGGAAAGCAGAGGCTGGTCTGCGCGCCTTTGTCAGGCGCGTAGTCGACCCGGTGCGCGGTAAAGGTTGGCGCCGCGCAGACGACGCCGACTTCGAGTCACGTCTTGTATGGCTCTTCGGTTCTCCTCGGAGCGGCAGCACATGGCTGCTGAAGCTCTTGGGGGAGCAGCCCGGCATCGCCACGGTGAACGAGCCGCTAATTGGCGAGCACCTTGGGCCATTCATGTCCGACCAGCCGGGCATCGCGGCTGCGGATCTCGATGAATCCAACTTTACGCTTAACCGGCTCCGGTCAGAGGCGAGCGTCTACTTCTTCGCGGAGCGATACCGCCACGTATGGATGCCGATTCTCGGAGACCTCATTCGAGAGCGTTTCCGCGCCCATGTTGCCCACCGTGAAGGAACCCGCTTTGTGGTGATAAAGGAGCCGCACGGGTCGCAGGCGGCCGACATGATCCTCGCAGCGGTGCCGCGGTCTAGACTGCTTTTTCTGCTGCGCGATGGGCGGGACGTGGTGGATTCTGAGTTGGCCGCGTTCTCCCAGGGCTCCTGGCTGAGCGAGGCGTTTGGGGTCGTCAGCGGCATCGGCCCCCAGGAGAGGCTCAAGCTGGCCGAGGACGCTGCGCACAAGTGGCTCTGGCGCACGCTGGCGGTAGAAGGCGCGTTCGCCCGCCATCAAGGACCGAAGCACGTCGTGCGCTATGAGGAGCTGCGAGCGGACCCGGAGGGGCACCTCACGAGCCTGGTCGGCTGGCTTGGGTTGGACCTCGATCCTGATGATGTGGCGCGATCAGTCGCGCGCCTCTCGTTCGAGCGCATTCCCCAAGCGCAGAGAGGCCCCAACAAGATCTTTCGTTCTGCGGCGCCCGGAGCCTGGCGAGCGAATCTCACCGAGGCGGAACAAGGTTGCGTGGAGCGCATAATCGGGCCGAAGCTGCGCGAGCTGGGATACGAGTGATTCGCCTGGGTGATGGTGCCGAGCAGGTACCATCGGGTCCCCCCGCTCCTCTTCCCCTTGGCGCAGATGAGGCGCTCGAGCCGGTCGAGCCCATTGAGGAGCGACTGGCCCTGGGGGGCCGAGGATTACGAGAGCACACCGCGCGCGGTGTGCTCATCAATTCGGCCTTTCATATCGGCTATGCCGCAATCGGGTTAGTTCAGCGCGTCGCCGTGGCGGCTTTCCTGACCACCGGCGAGTACGGACTCTGGGGAATTCTTGTGACCACGCTGGTCACTCTCGGCTGGCTCAAGCAGATCGGTATCAGCGACAAGTACATCCAGCAGGACGAACGCGACCAGGAATTGGCCTTCCAGAAAGCGTTCACCCTCGAGCTCGGCTACACCCTTTGCTTCTACGCGTTCGTCCTCGCTGCTCTTCCGGCGTACGCGCTGGCCTACGGGCGGCCTGAGATTCTCGTGCCGGGCTTGGTTCTGTCACTTGCGTTTCTCGGTACAGCTCTACACACGCCTATCTGGATCGCCTATCGGCAGATGCGGTTCTTCCGGCAGCGGTCGCTCGAGGCGCTGAATCCGGTGGTCAGCGCCGTTGTCACGATCAGTCTCGCGATCGCCGGCTTGGGCTATTGGTCGCTGATCGCAGGGGCCTTGGCGGGCACCTTCGCGGCCGCTGCAGGCGCTTTGATCACATGCCCTTACAAACTGCGCCTGCGCTTCGACAGAGGAACGATTCGGGAGTATTTCGGCTTCTCCTGGCCGCTTTTGTTCTCCGGCTTCGCAGGCCTTCTTGTTGTGCAAGGAGCGATGCTCGTAGGCAGCTATACGGTGGGACTTGCGGGCTTAGGAGCCCTGGCCTTGGCCACGAACTTCGCAGTCTTCACGGATCGCGTCGACTCGATCGTGAGGGCGACCATCTACCCCGCTGTGTGCGCCGTCAGGGATCGAACTGATCTGCTCTTCGAAACGTTTACGAAGTCGAATCGGCTGGCGCTTATGTGGGCGATCCCCTTCGGGGTGGGCCTTGCACTGTTCGCGGGGGATCTGGTCACGTACGTCCTCGGGGAACGCTGGCGCCCCGCGGGGGGGCTGATCGCTGCCTTCGGGCTGATACTCGCCACACGCCAGATCGCGTTCAACTGGATAGCGTTCTTCAACGCCGTGGGGAACACAAAACCAATTGCCGTAAACGGCGTTCTGCAGCTTGCGGTTTTCGCGATTGTGACTGGGCCCCTAATGATGTTGATGGGCCTGAGCGGCTATGCGATAGGCATGGCAGTCAGCGTAGTCGCTGAGATCGCTCTGCGCGGTCACTACCTTAGGGGTCTGTTCGCCGAGTTCCGGCTTACATCACACATTCTCCGTGCGGTTGTTCCCACCATCCCGCCGGCGGCGACCGTGTTGGGCGTGCGGGTCATCACGGACATCCCGCAAAGCGCCAGCATGGCGCTCGCCGAGCTCTGCCTCTACGTGATCGTCACGGCCGTTTCGATTTACCTATTCGAGCGGCGATTCCTTACAGAGGTGCTGAGCTACTTCGGAGGGGCTTTGCGCGCTACGCCTACGACATGAGCAACGACTCCCAGCACATGCGCCAATTCTGGGACGAACGAGCCCGGGAGGACGCCCTCCACTTCGTCGATAACAGGCTCTCATACGGTGCGCCCGACGAGGAGCGATTCTGGGCCGAGGGGACCCGGGACCTCGAAACCCTGCTTACCGTCGCGGACGTTGACATAAGACCCGACGACGGCGTGCTGGAGATTGGCTGCGGGGTGGGTCGCCTCACCCGGGGACTGGCCACGCTCGCCCGAGATGTCATTGCTCTCGACGTGTCGGGCGAGATGCTCGCTAAGGCGCGTCACTACAACCCTGGTCTAATGAACGTTCGCTGGCTACAAGGGGATGGCGTTTCGCTGACTGGTGTCGAGAGCGCCAGCGTGGACGTGTGTATATCCCACGTCGTCTTTCAGCACATTCCGGACCCACGGGTCACCCTCAGGTACGTGAGCGAAATGGGCAGGGTTCTACGTCCGGCCGGTCGCGCAGCGTTCCAGATCTCCAATGACCCGCGCATTCATAGAGCGCCGGCCCATGGCGGCGCTCTATGAATG
>Ga0136621_1000174_pt1 | contig 23535 bp, 19 predicted proteins | sample AntDryUQ445A2306_FD_104673 | JGI IMG/M metagenome (GOLD analysis project Ga0136621, IMG submission 104673) | Polar desert sand microbial communities from Dry Valleys, Antarctica - metaG UQ445A (23.06) | ecosystem: Environmental > Terrestrial > Soil > Desert | place: Antarctica: Dry Valley...
CCGTCCGCGAAGGTCTACCGAGCTGCCGGGAAGCCGGGACTGAACCTGCTGACCTGCGGAGGCTCGTTCGACGCCGATGCGGGCCAGTACGCCAGCAACGTCGTGGTCTTCACAGACCTCGTAGAGCGGATCCCGGCGAAGTCCGACAAGCGGAAACCAGCGAAAACCGACACCCAGGGTCCGGCCAGCGCCGACACGCCGGCCCCGGCCCGAGCCGACAAGCAGGCCCCGGCGCAAGCCGACAAGCAGGCCCCGGCGCAAGACCGCAAAGCGCACTGGTACCAGGCACTAATGCAGGACAGTCGGCGGAAGCTGGCACAGAAACCAGAGAGGTTCGAGCGACTCATCCAGACGAGCCAGGCACGACTCGAGGACGAGAGCGGTCAGCGACGATGACGCGACGGCTCGGAAGATTCACCACGATGCTGGTCGTGCTTGCCCTGGGTATCTCCATGTTCGTTTTCGGAGTTCTCTTCACGCGGGGGGGCCCAGTTCAGCCTGCTCCACCATCCGGTAGCGCAGCCACAACGCAGGTCCTCGGGACGACCGGCGCGGGTATAGGTGATGTGATCACCACCTTGCAGCAGCGGCTGCGCCGGCTCCCCGAGGACCATTCGAGCTGGGCGTCGTTGGGCATCGCCTATGTGCAACAGGCCGCCATCACGGGTGACCCGACCTACTACCCAAAGGCCGAGGGTGCGTTGCTTCGCTCCCTGCGGATCAAGCCCAACGGCAACGCCACTGCAGCGACCGGCCAGGCCGTTCTCGCTGCTGCGAGGCATGACTTCGTCAAGGCACGCAAGCGCGCCCGGGCCGCGCAGGCGATCAACCCCTACAGCGCAGACAACCAGGGCATCCTTTCGGACGCGCTGCTACAGCGGGGCCGCTATGGGCAGGCACGCACCGAGCTACAGCGGATGCTGGACCTCAAACCGGGCGTCTCCTCGTTCACCCGCGCCTCTTATGTGTGGGAGTTGGAGGGTCGGCTCGGACCGGCCAAGATTGCGCTTCAGCGTGCGCTCGACTTCTCCAGCCGGCCCTCCGACCAGGCGTACTGCCTGTTCTACTTAGGCGAACTCGCGTGGAACTCAGGGAACCTAGCCGAGGCCGACCGCTTCTACGCGCAGGGTCTGCGCCTCGACGCCACCTACACCCCGCTGCTGGCCGGCCGAGCGAAGGTCGACGCCGCCCGTGGCGAAGTTGACAAGGCAGTAGACCGCTACGAGGAGGTAGTCCAGCGCCTGCCGGTGCCGACCTACTTGATTTCCTACACCGACCTGCTGCGTTCAGCCGGCCGCAACCAGGAGGCCGCGCGTCAGGAGGAGGTGATCGCCGCCACCCAGGCGCTGTTCGAGGCGCAGGGCGCAAGCGTTGACCTCGAGATCGCACTGTTCGAGGCTGACAGAGGGCGGCCTAAGTCCGCGCTACGGGCCGCGCGCGCGGCCTGGCAGAACGAGCGGAGTGTGCAGGCAGCCGACGCGATGGCTTGGGCTTTGCACGTCAACGGGCGCGACCAGTCGGCCCTGCAATACGCGCAGACGGCTTCTCGGCTCGGCACCAAGAGCGCCCTGTTCGCCTACCACCGAGGGAGGATCGAATTGTCTATCGGCAAGCGCGACGCCGCCCAGAGGTCGCTGCGCCGAGCCCTCGACCTGAACCCCCACTTCTCGCCACTCCTCGCGCCTCGAGCCAAGACCGTGTTGAGAAGCCTTAGGTCACGATGATGAGGCGCTCCGTTCGGCGCGGTGGTGTCAGGGCGTGGGTGGTTCGCTGGCTGCTCGCCGTAACCGCGGCACTGATCTCGTTGCTTGTGCTAGCACCCACAGCCAGTGCGCACCCCCTCGGCAACTTCACCGTCAACTCCTACAGCGGCCTGCAGATCGAGCCTCAGGCGGTGAGAATCCAACTGGTCGTGGACTCCGCGGAGATCCCCACGATCCAACAGTTCCCGGACGCCAACTCCGCCGCCGGAGTCGCAGCCGCGCAGGCAGCCGACTACGGGGCGCGGGAATGTGATCGACTACTCCCTGGTCTGCGGCTGAGCCTGGACGGCAGCAGGCAAGCAATCTCCGTCCGCTCCAGTGATCTGGAGTTTCGGCCGGGGGCGGCTGGCCTATCCATCATGCGGCTGACGTGTGATCTGCGCACCTCCGAGGACATCGACACAGCAGGGCGCACCCTCAGGTACGTCGACCAGAACAGCCTCGATCGCACCGGGTGGCGGGAGATCACCGCGACCGGTGATGGCGTGAACCTCACCGACAGCACGGCACCAAGCGAAAGTTTGTCCAAGGTCCTCACCAACTACCCCCAGGACCTGCTGGCTTCACCGCTGGACCTGCGACTGGCGACCGCACGCGTGACGCCGGGTAATGGCATCGTCACTGGCGCTGAGGTCTCGGGGACACCCGAATCCGAATCCAGCACCAACAGCATGGGCCTGCTCACCGATTCCTTCACCAAGCTGGTCTCAGCGCGTGACCTGGGACTGGGATTCGCGCTGTTCGCCCTGGGGATATCCGTGCTCTTGGGAGGGCTGCACGCCTTCGCGCCAGGTCACGGGAAAACGCTGATGGCGGCCTACCTGATCGGCCAGCGCAGTTCGCTTCGGCAGGTCGGGATCATCGGTCTGACGGTGACATTGACTCATACCGCCGGAGTGCTGGTACTCGGCATAGTGCTGTCAGCGGTGGCGCTGACTGCCCCCGAACGCATCTACGCTTGGCTCGGTGTGGCCAGTGGTGTGCTCCTGCTCGCCATCGGTGTCAGCCTGCTGCGCCAGGCACGACGACGCACGGTCGTAGCGCCTCAGCAGCGTGCAGCCGAGCTTGTGTCAGCGGGGGTGGCTTCTCCCGGTCAGCAAGCCCGTGGACCGGTCGACCCGCACGACCACAACCACGACCACGGCCATGACCACGGTCATGAGCACGGCCACGAGCACGGCCACGAGCACGGTCATGACCACGGCCACGGCCACGAGCACGGGGACGGGCTCACCCTCCCCCCATGGCTGGGGGGGCAGCCATACCCACCCACCGGTGGCCACGACCGCGCGCGGGATGATCGCGGTCGGCTTCGCCGGTGGCCTGGTGCCGAGCCCGTCCGCGTTGATCGTCCTCCTCGGCGGGATAGCGCTCGGCCGCACCTGGTTCGGTGTTCTGCTCGTCGTCGGGTACGGCATCGGAATGGCGCTGGCGCTGATCGGCACCGGCCTCGCACTCGCATATGCACGGGACAAGGTCGAGCGTTGGGCCGAGCGCCATCGCCGCGACGGTCACGAGTCAAGCCTGTTGCTACGGCTGACCCGCACGCTGCCCATCGCCACCGCGGCGGTGGTGATAGCCGTAGGAATGGGCCTGGCATTCCGCTCCGCGCTCACGCTTTAGGAGCGGGCGCCTCGCACGCAAGCGCCTCAGTCCGAGTGAATCCACACCTCCGGAAAAGATCCATGATCTCGTCGAAGTGTCGCCCGGTCGTGTGGTGGCGATCTGGACCGGGGGCGATCCCGCCGGATCTCCGGTCATCTACTTGCCGGGCACACCTGCCAGCCGACTTCAGTCCGTGCCCGCCGAACCCGCAGCGTTCCGCGGCAACGTACGACCTTTGTCATTCAACAGGCCAGGATATGGCGCCTCGACCGACGGACCGACGACGCTGCGGTCGGTCGCGCGCGACATCCTCACGCTCGCGGATGAATGGAACCTCGATCGGTTTCCGGTGCTCGGGGCTTCCGGTGGGGGCCCCTACGCCCTGGCGGCCGCGGCGACGGCTCCTGATCGGGTGAGTGCGGTTGGCTCTGTGGTCGGGGTCGGGGTCGGCCCGTGGCCGTAGATCGACCCGCCTGACGCCGAACCCGAGGACTGGGCGGTGCTGGCCAAGGCCGAGAACGGCGACCTCGAGGGTGCCCTGCGGGCCATGCGCAACCGGGCTGCAGTGGAATTCGATTCGATGCTCGGACTCGGACGACGAGGCGATGATGGACGAGTTCTTCCGTGGGGGCCCACCGGACGAGAGGCTTGACTTCCTCACCGACGAACTCCGAGTCCAGTGGGCGCGCGACCTTCGGGAGGCGCTCATGACGTGCGACGGCTACGCGCGCGACAATCTCGCTTGGGGCATGGGGTGGGACATCGATCTCCGCGACATACGGGCGCCGACCGCCGCCTGCATCTTCGAGCACTGGGACGAGATGTTTGCCCGCCTGGTCGAGCCGTGGACTGCCGCTGACTGATCGCCTCGCAATCAGGCCACAGTCCGATCATGCAGGATTGGCGCCGACGTCCTTGGGGTCGGTGACCGTGTTCTCGGTCTGCGTGACGTCTCCCGGCTGTGGCTCTGCCTTGGTCTCGACGAGATCGACCGGCGGTGTGGGCTCGACTGGTGATCGCTTGACCGACGCCAGCAGCAGCTGCGCGACGTCGAGCACCTCGACCTCTTCGCGCGCCGATCCGTCGGCCTGTTTGGCGGTCAGGCCGTCGGAGAGCATGACGCGGCAGAACGGGCAGCCTGTCGCAATCTGGTCGGCGCCAGTCTCGACCGCCTCGTTGGTGCGGTTCACGTTGATCCGCTCACCGATCGTCTCTTCCATCCACATGCGTGCGCCGCCGGCGCCGCAGCAGAAGGAGCGCTCGCTGTTACGGGGCATCTCCGTGAGCTCGGCATCAGGGATCACGTCGAGGAGCTCGCGCGGTGGCGAGTACACCTGGTTGTGACGACCCAGATAGCACGGGTCGTGGTAGGTGATGGACCGGGTCGGTGTGGTTCGGTTGGTGGCAACCGGAGTCAGCTTGCCTTCGCGGACAAGGCGGTTGAGCAGCTGGGTGTGGTGGACGACCTCGAGCTCGACGCCGAACTCTGCGTACTCGTTCTTCAGGGTGTTGAAGCAGTGTGCGCAGGTCGAGACGACCCTCTTGACCCTCGCCTCCTTGAACGCCTCCGCGTTCTGCATCGCCAGTTGCTGGAACACGAACTCGTTGCCGGCGCGGCGGGCGGGGTCACCAGTGCAGGTCTCGCCGTTGCCGAGTACGGCGAAACTTACACCTGCCATGTCGAGCAGCTCCGCCACCGCGCGCGTGGTCTTCTTCGCACGGTCCTCGTAGGCACCTGCGCAGCCGACCCAGAACAGCCAGTCGACCTCGTCGAGGTCCTCGACATCTGTCCCCACCTGCTTCACCTCGAAGTCCAGGCCCTTGGCCCAGTCCATCCGCGCGGTGGGCGACATGTTCCAGGGGTTGCCCTTGTTCTCCATGCCCTTGAACAGCTGGTTGAGCTCGCTCGGGAAGTTGGACTCGACGAGCACCTGGTAGCGCCGCATGTCGACGATGTGGTCCACGTGCTCGATGTCCACCGGGCACTGCTCGACACAGGCGCCGCACGACGTACACGACCACAGCACATCGGGATCGATCACGGCGCCTCCGGTCGGCAGGGCCGGGTCACCCTGGGTGGCGCCGACCAGCTCGCGCTCGGCCTCTGCCTTGACCAGGTCAGGCAATGCCTCGCGCTCGTCGTCGGAGGAGGCGAGCAGGTACGGCGCCTTGGCGTAGGCGTGATCGCGCAGGTTGGTGATCAGGAGCTTGGGTGACAACGGCTTTTCGGTGTTCCAGGCCGGACACTGGCTCTGGCATCGGCCGCACTCGGTGCAGGTGGTGAAGTCGAGAATTCCCTTCCACGCGAAGTCCTCCACCTTGCCGACCCCGAACGTGGTGTCCTCGTCCAGCTCCTCGATGTTCTCGAAGTCGATCGGCACGCCTCCGGACATCATTGGCTGGAGTGCACCCAGTGCGTGGGGCCGTCGACCGAAAAGCACATTCAAGGGTGCAACGAAGATGTGCAGGTGCTTGGAGTTGAGGACGAGGATCAGGAAGCTGAGCATGACGCCGATGTGGATCAGCAGACCGACGTGCTCGAGGACCTCGTTGGTCTGTTGGCCGAGGGGTTGCAGGAGGCGCCCGGCTGCTTCGGAGACGAAGGCGCCGCTTTCGTACGGGAAATGACCGGTGTTCACTGCCGCGCCCCGGAACAGGAACATCGACCAGAGCACGTTGAAGATCATGAACAGGACCAGCCAGGCGCCACCTAGGTGTGAGCCCTTGAATCGCGACCTGCGCCCCAGCCGCTGCGGAGAGTTCCTCAATCTGATGATCGCGAACGCCAGGATGCCGAAGAAGGCCATCATCGCGATGGAGTCCTGCACGAATCCCAGGACCGGCCAGGTGCCGATCAGCGGGATGGAGAAGTCGGAGACGAAGAGCGAGCCGTAAGCCTCGAGGTAGACCGAGGCGAGGATCAGGAACGCCCAGAACACGAAGAAATGCGCCAGGCCCGGTATCGACCACTTGAGCAGCTTCTTCTGACCCAGGACCTCAACGAGCTGCGTCTTGATCGCCTCACCCAACCGATGGGTGACGTTCTCGACCCGGTCGGGCGCGGGCTGCCCGCTGGTGATCAGGCGATAGAGCCACCAGACTCGTTGCGCCGCGATCGGCAGGGCGATTGCAGTCATCACGAGGCCCAGAACCAACGTAAGAGCCATCGGTCACTCCAACCTTTGGCGGGCTCGCAGGTGCCTGCCTGACATGTGGGCCTTGAGCCTACGGGCCTTTCCGCACCGGGTCAGCCGCTAGCCAGTGTGAGACAAGTCCTACCAACGTTGGCCGCTCGTCCTTGGAACGCCTCAGGACAACCAGTCGCCGTCGTAGCGCAGTCGGATTTTCGCCCTTGCCCGGCCATTCATCCCAGTGATCGGTCGGCGCTGGCAGGTGACCGCGAACGGCTGGTAGCCCAGGACTTGGCCAGCGTGGCCATGCCTCGGTCACGATGGTCTGCCAGCCTTCAGCTGAGATGGTGTGCTCCCGACAGAGCCCTGGATCTTCACCGCCACTTTGCCGGTCTGTTTCGTGTAGTCCCTGACCCGACTCACGCCTACCGCCGTCTGGCCTGCGGTTGCCACTGCGCGGCCCAACGTGGCGGTGCTCGTGCGGTGTTCGTGCGTGACGTTCTCGGGTGAGCTCGGCAGGTACCGCGTCGCTGCACTCACCACGACCATGCGGTGGCGTCATCGAGGGTGGCTTCACGGACCTCGGGCATGGCCGTCGGGATACGACTGTTCGGACCCCCAGTCCCCGGATTCGAGATGCCTGCCGCGAGCCGCGGGTGGGTGCTGGTAGTGCGGAGACCGGGCTTGCGGTGGAATGGGGGCATGACAGTCGTCACCGTCGTCGGAGTGGGTGCGGTTTCCTTCGCCGAGCTCATCGCGGTCGCGCGCGAGAACGCGTCCGTGCAGCTGAGCGACGAGGCGGTGCTCGCGATCGAGCAGGCCCGCAGGGGGGTCGAGGCTCTCGCGGTGGCGCCCACGCCGGCGTACGGGATCTCCACCGGGTTCGGAGCGCTCGCCACCCGGCACATCCCGGCACATCTGCGCACCCAGCTCCAGAAGTCTCTGGTGCGTTCACACGCCGCGGGCAGTGGACCCGAGGTGGAGCCGGAGGTCACCCGGGCGATGATGCTGCTACGACTGTCGACGCTCGCGACCGGACACACCGGGATCCGGTTGCAGACCGCGCAGGCGTTGGCCGCGATGCTCTCGCACGGCATCACGCCCGTGGTGCACGAGCACGGCTCCCTGGGCTGCTCTGGCGACCTCGCACCGCTCTCACACTGTGCGTTGGCGTTGATGGGGGAGGGGCCGGTTCGCGACAGCAACGGCGTACGCCGGACCGCCGCCGAGGCCCTAGGTGACGCCGGCCTGGAACCGGTCCAGCTGGAGGCCAAGGAGGGCCTCGCGCTGATCAACGGCACCGACGGCATGCTCGGCATGCTGGTGATGGCTGTCCTCGACCTGCGGATGCTCCTGAAGACAGCCGACGTGGCCGCAGCCATGTCCGTCGAGGGGCTCCTGGGCACAGACCGGGTCTTCGCCGCAGACCTGCAGGCACTCCGGCCGCATCCGGGACAGGCCGCCTCGGCAGCCAACATGTCCCGGATTCTCGGCGAGTCCGGAGTCGTCGCAAGTCATCGTGGACCGGACTGCAACCTGGTCCAGGATGCGTACTCCCTCCGGTGCGCCCCACAGGTGCACGGCGCCGCGCGGGACACCGTCGACCACGCCGCGACCGTCGCCGCGCGCGAGCTCGACTCCGCGGTCGACAACCCGGTCGTGCTCGACGATGGCCGTGTCGAGTCGAACGGCAACTTCCACGGCGCTCCGGTCGGCTACGTCCTGGACTTCCTCGCCATCGCGGCCGCTGACGTCGCCTCCATGTCCGAGCGGCGCACCGATCGCTTCCTGGACAAGGCACGGAACCACGGCTTGCCACCGTTCCTCGCCGCAGATCCGGGAGTGGACTCCGGCCACATGATCGCGCAGTACACCCAGGCCGCGATCGTCTCGGAGATGAAGCGGCTCGCGGCTCCAGCCAGCGTCGACTCGATCCCGTCCAGCGCGATGCAGGAGGACCACGTGTCGATGGGATGGTCGGCGGCGCGAAAGCTGCGGCGTGCCGTGGACGGACTCACCCGGGTCGTCGCGATCGAGATCCTCACTGGCGCCCGGGCACTCGACCTTCGTGCACCGCTGAGGCCCTCGCCCGCGACCGGTGCCGTGATTGCGCTGCTCCGGACGCGCGTCGAGGGGCCAGGACCCGACCGTCACCTGTCTCCGGAGATCGAGGCGGCCGTCGAGATGGTCGCCGACGGTGCCGTCGTCCGAACCGTCGAAGATACGATTGGAGAGCTCCGATGAGCCCAGGAGCCGGGAGAGTCGTGCGCGCGGCCCGGGGAACCGAGCTGACGGCGCGAAGCTGGCAGACCGAGGCCCCCCTTCGGATGCTGATGAACAACCTCGATCCCGAGAACGCCGAGAACCCTGCGGACCTCGTCGTGTACGGCGGCACCGGAAAGGCCGCACGCGACTGGGCGTCGTACGACGCGATCGTCCGGACACTCACCACCCTCGCCGACGACGAGACGTTGCTCGTCCAGTCGGGCCGTCCGGTCGGTGTCATGCGCACCCACGAGTGGGCGCCCCGGGTGCTGATCGCCAACTCCAACCTGGTCGGGAACTGGGCCAACTGGGAGGAGTTCCGCCGGCTCGAGGAGCTGGGTCTGACGATGTACGGCCAGATGACGGCGGGCTCCTGGATCTACATCGGCACGCAGGGCATCCTGCAGGGCACGTTCGAGACGTTCGCCGCGGTGGCGCACAAGCTCGCGGCAGCGGATCGAGGTGACGGCACCCTGGCGGGCACCATCACGGTGACCGCGGGACTGGGCGGGATGGGAGGCGCGCAGCCGCTCGCGGTGACCATGAACGACGGCGTGGCGATCTGCATCGAGTGCGACCAGACCCGCATCACTCGGCGGATCGAGCACCGGTTCCTCGACGTGCAGGCCGAGTCTCTCGACGACGCGGTCGCGCTGGCTGTCCAGGCGCGTGACGCGCGTCGACCGCTGTCCATCGGAGTGCTCGGCAACGCGGCCGAGATGCTGCCGGCGTTGTTGAACAATAACGCGCCGATCGACATCGTCACCGACCAGACGTCGGCGCACGACCCGCTGTGGTACCTCCCCGTCGGGGTCACGATGGAGGAGTGGCCCGCCCTGCGGCGAAAGGACCCCGCGGCTCTCACCGAACGGGCACGGAAATCCATGGCCCGCCACGTCGAGGCGATGGTGGGCTTCCAGGACGCCGGAGCAGAAGTCTTCGACTACGGGAACTCGATCCGGGACGAGGCGCGCAAGGGTGGGTTCGCCCGGGCCTTCGAGTTCCCCGGCTTCGTCCCCGCCTATATCCGCCCGCTCTTCTGCGAAGGCAAGGGGCCCTTCCGCTGGGCGGCGCTGTCCGGCGACCCCGATGACATCGCCGTGACCGACTCGGCGATCCTCGACCTGTTCCCGGACAACGAACGGCTGCACAGGTGGATCAAGATGGCGGGCGAGCGGGTGCAGTTCCAGGGCCTTCCGGCGCGGATCTGCTGGCTCGGTTACGGAGAGCGTCACCTGGCCGGTCTGCGGTTCAACGAGATGGTGGCCTCCGGCGACCTGAAAGCGCCGATCGTGATCGGGCGCGACCACCTCGACGCCGGTTCAGTAGCCTCGCCCTACCGCGAGACCGAGGCCATGCTCGACGGGTCGGACGCGATCGCCGACTGGCCGCTGCTCAACGCGCTGGTCAACACGGCGTCCGGTGCCACCTGGGTTTCGATCCACCACGGCGGTGGTGTCGGCATGGGCAGGTCCATCCACGCGGGGCAGGTGTGCGTCGCGGACGGAACCGAGCTGGCCGCGCAGAAGATCGAGCGAGTGCTGACCAACGACCCCGGCATGGGCGTCATTCGGCACGTCGACGCCGGCTACGAGGAGGCCACCAGGGTGGCCACCGCGCGTGGCGTGCGGGTGCCGATGCAGGAGGGTTGAGGTGTTCGCGCTCCCGGCGCTGCTGCTCGCGCCGCTCGGTGCGGCGGGTTCGCCACGCGACGACCTCCTGGTCGACGTCACGGGTCGGGGTGACCACGGGTGGACCGCCCAGCAGCTGACGTCGTGCCTCGATGACGCGGCGGTTGAACTCGTCGACGGTGCGGCGTACTCCCTGCTCGGTCGCCTCGCGGTCGAGCAGGGCATCGAGCTCGGCGTCCTCCCTGCGCAGCGCCAGGGCCGGCGGAAGCACACCGGTGATCTGCTCCCGTTCCACGAGGTTCTTGACCCACCAGTCAGGGTCGTTCCGGTCCGGCAGCTTCAGCGGCATTCCGGCACCGGGAAGGTTGTCGAACTCGCCCCGCTCCATCGCCCGGCGGATCTGGAGGTCCACCCAGAGCGCTTGTTGCTCCATGCGCTGGGCCGGTGCCGAGTTGTCCTCCGGCTCCTGCTCGCTCATCGACGTTCCCCCTTGACGTGGTCCTCGAGTTCCTCAACCGTAGCGACCTGCCGGTCACCAGCTGCCGCGGTGAACCACCTCGTCGAGACTCCGACGTCCGCGCCTGAGGCTCGACGACTTTCGGTCTGGCGCACGGTGGCCGACCGTGATCGCCCCGATCGGGGTGTACTCCTCGGGCACGTCGAAGGCCGCCCGGAACGTCCCGATCAGCTCCGGTGGGACCCCGAAGAAGCAGGCGCCGAGCCCTTCGTCTACGGCAGTCTGCAGGATCAGCAGCGAGGCCATCCCGGTGTCGATGTGCCAGTACGGCACCGGCCAGCGCGCCTCGTCGCGGTCCGTCCAGCCCTTGTCCGGTTCGGCGTACCTTGCGAGGTAGGCCGCCTTGCAGGACATCGGCACGATCACCACAGGTGCGGTGCGCATCCCACGCAGCCACTCGTCCGGCTCACCTGTCTGCTCCGACGGGGTCGTCGCATGCCAGAACCGCTCAACGTCGGCCGGCTCGTCGAGCACGAGGAACGCCCAACCCTGGCTGAAGCCCGCGCTCGGCGAGTGCAGCGCGTTCGACAGCATTCGTTCCACCACTGCTGGGTCCACGGGGTCGGCGGAGTAGTTGCGGACCATGCGCCTTCTCGTCACCACATCGCGAAACTCCATGGAACCGATCATGTCCTTTGAACGGATGTGGCGCGACCTCGAGCCGGTGGGTCGGTCCGCCGCGAGCGGAGGTTACTTCCGGGCACCATTTCGCTCTGCCGAACGCGAGTGCGCGTCCTGGTTCACCGAAGAGTGCGCACGACGGTCCCTGGAGATGTCTCGTGACGGGAACGGCAACGTGGTCGCCTGGTGGCGGCCGGCGGTCTCGACCACGGGGGGGGTCGTGACGGGCTCGCACCTCGACTCGGTGCAGGACGGAGGGGCGTACGACGGACCACTCGGGGTCGTGTCCGCGCTGTCGGCGGTCGACCTGCTCCGTGACCGCGGGTTCACTCCGTCCAAACCGATCGGCGTGTCCGTGTTCGTGGAGGAGGAGGGCTCTCGCTTCGGGTTGGCCTGCCTGGGCTCACGGCTGATGACCGGCGCGGTCCTTCCCGAGGCGGCGAAGCAGCTGCGTGACCGGGGAGGGATCTTGCTTCCCGACGCGATGGTGGCCGCAGGTCTCGAGCCCGCCCTCGGCCGATCCGACCTGCTGGAAGGTGTCGAATGCTTCGTCGAGCTCCACGTCGAGCAGGGACGAGGCCTCGTCGACCGGGACGCAGCGATCGGTGTCGCGTCGGGCATCTGGCCGCACGGACGCTACCGCTTCGACTTCGACGGAGAGGCGAACCACGCCGGGACCACCCGGATGGAGGACCGGCACGACCCGATGCTGACGTATGCGATGACTGCCCTGGCGGCCAACAAGCAGGCCAGGCTCTCCGGCGCACGTGCGACGTTCGGGCGGGTCGACGTACGCCCCAACGGCACGAACGCGGTGCCTTCGCGGGTCTCCGCCTGGATGGACGCACGCGGAGAGACATCGGGGGAGCTCGAGGCGATGGTGGCGGAGAGAGAGCGACGGGCCGCCGAGCGAGCCGGCCGTGACGGCACCAGTGTCTCGGTGCGCGTCGAGTCGGTCTCGGGTGCGGTGTCCTTCGACCCGGGGCTGGCGCAACGCATCGCCGCACAGGGCGACTGGCCGGTCATCGAGACGATGGCCGGCCACGACGCCGGGATCGTCTCCGAAGCGGGGACCCCGACCGCGATGTTGTTCGTGCGGAACCCGACCGGCGTCTCGCACTCGCCCGCGGAGTTCGCGGAGACGGCTGACTGTCTGGCCGGCGTCGCGGCCTTGGCAGACACGTTGCAGCGGCTCGCCTCGTGAGCAGAAGTTACTGGCTGGAGCGAGCGTGGCTGGGGACCCCCGGCGCCATGTCCGACGAAGCCGTCGACCACGTGTTGGTCTCCGTGGAGGACGGTCGCTTCACGGCAGTGGAGATGGGCGTCTCCGAACCGCCGTCGGATGCTTTTCGCCTTGCGGGCTTGACGATTCCGGGTCTCGCAAACTGCCACAGCCACGCGTTCCACCGGGCTCTGCGCGGTCGGACTCAACAAGGGCCGGGCTCGTTCTGGACCTGGCGGGAACAGATGTACGCCTTGGCCGGTGGACTGACTCCCGATTCGTACTACGACCTCGCGAGGGCGACGTACCGCGAGATGGCAGCCACCGGGATCACCAGCGTGGCAGAGTTCCACTACCTGCACCACGGACCGGACGGTACGGCGTACGACGAACCGAACGTGATGGGCCTAGCCATGATCGAGGCGGCCCGCGAGGTGGGGGTGCGAATCGCCCTGCTGGACACGTGCTACCTGGCTTCGGGCATCGGATCTCCACCGGTTGGCGTGCAGCTGCGCTACAGCGACGGGGACGTGGAGGCATGGCGGCGGCGGGTCGACGACCTGGCCGCCACCGTTGCTCGGGTGCATCGAAGCCACGACGTGGTGGTCGGCGGAGCAGTGCACTCGGTGCGTGCGGTCCCCCGCGATCAGATGCCTCACGTCGCCCGGTGGGCGTCAGAGCGCGAAGCACCCCTGCACCTGCACCTGTCCGAGCAGGTCGCGGAGAACGACGCGTGCCTCACCGCCTACGGCCTCACTCCCACACAGCTCCTCGACGACGCCGGTGTGCTCGGCCCGGGCACGAGCGCCGTGCACGCCACACACGTCACCGACGAGGACATCGCACTGCTCGGGCGTTCCGGGACCTTCGCGGTCCTGTGTCCGACGACCGAACGAGACCTGGGAGACGGGATCGGACCGTCGCGCAAGCTCTTCCGGGCTGGATCGCTGCTGACCCTTGGCTCCGACAGTCACGCGGTGGTGGACTTGTTCGAGGAGATGCGCGCGGTCGAGATGGACCAGCGGCTCGCCACGCACGAACGAGGTCACTGGTCGGCGGCGGAGCTGTTGGGAGCCGCGACGTTCGACGGCCACCGCTCACTCGGCTTCCCGGACGCCGGACGGATCACGGTGGGTGCCCGCGCCGATCTGGTGACCTTGGACGCCTCCTCCCCACGCACCGCGGGAACCGGGTGCGGCGCGGAGACGGCAGTGTTCGCGGCCACGGCCGCCGACGTCGCCTGGGTCATGGCCGATGGCAAGGTAGTGGCCACGCGGGACGACAGGCGAGACATCGGGGCGGCGCTCGACGCTGTGATCGACCGGTGCTTGGCTGAGTCATGACGTCCTTGCTCATCACCGGTATCGGTGAGCTGGTCACCAACGACCCCGAGGCAGGTGACGGCTCCGAGCTGGGCATCGTGCTGGACGCTGCAGTGGTGGTCGAGAGGGGGCGCGTCGCGTGGGTCGGCGAAGCGGCGAAGTCACCAGCTGCGGACACGTCGCACGACGTCGGGGGCCGCGCCGTCATTCCGGGCTTTGTCGACTCACACTCGCACCTGGTCTTCGCCGGTGATCGTGCGCAGGAGTTCGCGGCCCGGATGACAGGCACGCCGTACTCCGCCGGAGGGATCCGGACGACCGTGGCCGCGACACGCGCCGCGACCGACGAGCAGCTGGCCGCGAACCTCGCCCGGCACGTGACGGAGATGCGTCGGCAGGGGACGACGACCGTGGAGATCAAGAGCGGCTACGGGCTCACCGTGGCCGACGAGGCGCGCAGCCTGGCGGTCGCCTCGCAGGCGACCAGCGAGACGACGTTCCTGGGCGCACACGTGGTGCCGCCCGAGTTCACCGACGACCCCGGTGGCTACGTCGACCTGGTCACCGGTCCGATGCTCGAGGCCTGCGCCCCGCACGCCAGGTGGATCGATGTCTTCTGTGAGGAGGGTGCCTTCGACGTGGACCAGGCACGAACGATCCTGACAGCGGGCAGAGCAGCCGGCCTCGGTGGGCGGTTGCATGCCAACCAGCTGGGGTCTGGCCCCGGAGTGAAGCTTGCCTGCGAGCTGGGCCTGGTTGCCGTGGACCACTGTACGTACCTGTCCGAGGGCGACGTGGCAGCGCTCGCCGGATCCGGCACCACGGCCACGCTCCTTCCAGGTGCCGAGTTCTCCACCCGCGCGCCGTACCCGGATGCCCGGCGGCTGCTCGACGGCGGGTGCAACGTCGCCCTCGCTACCGACTGCAACCCGGGCTCCTCCTACACCTCCTCGATGCCGCTGTGCATCGCGCTGGCGGTCCGGGAGATGGGGATGTCGCCCGCCGAGGCGCTCTACTGTGCGACCAAGGGCGGCGCGGACGCTCTGCGGCGTGAGGAGATCGGACACCTGCAGCCAGGTGCGGCCGCCGACCTGGCGGTGCTGGACGCGCCGTCGTACGTCCATCTTGCCTACCGACCGGGTGTCCCGCTGGTCACCGAGGTGCTCGTCGGCGGGATCGGCTGAGCGCCACTAAGGCACCCAACGCCCACAGGTACAGCGAATAGGGCATCGTCCCGATGTGCGGAGGCTCCTTAGAGACGCAGGATCGAGACAACAGAAACGATCCGACAAGGAGCACACGATGTTCACTACAGCTGACTACTACCTCGGCTCAGAGGTCGCCTACCGGCACGAACGCGCAACGCGGGACTGGAAGGTCGTCAACGGCCGCCGGCGTGTTCGGGGAGGCAAGCGTGGCAAGGGAAGACGGCAGCCCAAACTGCGGCTGCCCGCCCAACCTCACCTGTCTCTGCCCGAGCAGGGGCGCGGAGGCGCGTTCGTTGCCTGAGCTTGCCGGCCTGGCTGTCCTACCCAGTCGGCATCGGCCGGTGCCGGGCGAGATGATGGGTGACGTGCCACCTCAGTTCTCTGCCGCCCTCCCCCTGGTCGGACGCAAGCGTGAGCTGGATCAGCTCGCGTCGCTGGTCGGCATCCGGGATAGGAGCGTGTCTGCTGCTATCCTCCTCGCCGGTGATGCCGGCGTCGGCAAGACCCGACTCGTCACCGAGCTGCGTGCCCAGGCCCAGAGCCAGGATTGGCGCGTGGTCACCGGACACTGCCTCGACTTCGGGGACACAGCGCTGCCCTATCTGCCGTTCTCGGAGATCTTTGGTCGGCTTGCCGACGACCCGTCTGCGATCACCGAGGCGATGGTCGATGCGCATCCGGCCGTCCGCCGGCTCCAGCCTGGTCGCCGACTCATGTCCGGCTCGGCCAGCCAGGAGGACGAGAACGTCGATCGCGGTCAGCTGTTCGAGGCCGTCCACGACGTGTTCGAAGAGCTAGCACGAGAGTCACCGTTGCTCGTGGTCGTCGAGGATGTGCACTGGGCGGACCAGTCGACCCGCGACCTGCTCAGCTTCCTCTTCGCCCGTCAGTTCAGCCATCCTGTGTCGATCGTCGCCTCCTACCGCAGCGATGACCTGCACCGGAAGCATCCCCTCCGGGCAACAGTCGCACAGTGGGCACGGACGCCTGGGGTCCACCGAGTCCAGCTGGCCCCGCTCGAGGACATCGAAGTGCGGACCCTCGTCCGAGCCATCCATCCGAAGCCGCTCCAGGAGAGCGATATGCACGCGATCGTCACGCGTGCCGAGGGCAACGCATTCTTCGTCGAAGAGCTCGTGGTCGCGACCGAGCTCGGTGGGCGCGCCCTCCCCGACGAGCTCGCCGACCTTCTCCTGGTCCGTCTCGACAGGTTGGACGACGAGGCGAACCAAGCCGTACGTGCTGCCTCGTGCGCTGGACGCCAGGTCTCACACGAGCTGTTGGCTCGCGCCGTTGCCCTCGAGCCGAGGGCTCTCGACCGCGCACTGCGGACGGCCGTCGAGTCACACGTGCTGGTCGCAGTGGGCGCGGCGGGTTACGCCTTCCGGCATGCCCTGCTCGCCGAGGCGGTGTACGACGACCTGTTGCCTGGTGAGCGTGTCCGCCTGCACGGCGCCTTTGCCACCGCTCTGAAGAACCGGGATGTCGACGGCACTGCAGCCGAGCTGGCCAGACACGCGCGTGCCGCCCACGACATCACCACGGCAGTGACCGCGAGCATCGAGGCGGGCGACGACGCGATGTCGGTCGGAGGACCCGACGAGGCCGCGAGGCACTACGAGCTCGCGCTGGAGCTTGCAACGGACCCCCGGTTCGAGAGCAAGGAACAGCTCGACCTGATCGACCTGACCTCGAAGGCGAGCGATGCCGTCAGCGCCGCAGGCAACCCGTACCGTGCACTTGCCTTGGTCCAGGACCAGCTGGAGCACCTTCCCCGCGACTCTCCCGCCGAGGACCGGGCCCGGCTGCTGATCACACTCGGCACTGCGGCGCTGCTCAGCGACACCGCGGTGAACGCGCTGGAGGCGACGACCGAAGCGTTGACCCTGGTCCCCGCCGAGCCAGGGGTGCTGCGCGCCAGAGCGTTGAGCGTGCATGCACGCGCCAATGCCGACCGTCAACGTGACGACGAGGCAACCCGCTTTGCCACCGAAGCGCTCGAGGTCGGCGAGTCGCTCGGTCTGGCGCGGGTGGTCGCCGATGCCACCACCACGCTGGCGCGGCTGGACGAGACTGCCGGCGATCCCGAGGCGTCGAAACGGCTCCTGGAGAGGATCGTGACCAAGTCGCGGGTCGACGGTGACGTGGCCTCGGAGCTCCGCAGTCTGCACCACCTCGCCGCCCTGCACTTCGAGGCGGCCGACCTCGACGAGGCCCGGCGCATCTACACCCAAGCCAGCAGCCGGGCCCTCGCGACCGGCCGGCCATGGGCGCCGTACGGTTTCGACGCCCGCGTCATGGAAGCGATCACGGCCTACGTGCAAGGCCGGTGGGACGACGTGTCCTCGATCGTGGACGTGAGTGGTCAGCTGCCACCGGCGATGGCCGAAGCCGTCCTCGCAGCGGTTTCCTTGGCGGTGGCCGCGGGGCGAGGCGAGAGGGGTCGCCTCGACCTTCTGCCTGAGCTCCGCACGTGGTGGGGCAGGGACGGTTTGGTCGCAGTCCTGAGCGGAACGGCCGCGATCGACCTGCATGGTGACAGCGACGATCTCGAAGGAGCGATCAAGGTGCACGACGAGGTCGTCGACACCGTCAGCGTCCTCTGGGAGATCGAGTCCTTCCTTGCCCGGATCCGGCTCAGCGCCTTGCTGCTCGGTCAGCTCGCCAACCACGCCGGCCGGATCGGAGCGGCGCAGCGGCCACCATTGTTGAAGCGAGGCGACGAGCTCTTGGCCGCAGCCGTCGAGGCGGCCACTCGTGGGGCCCGGCGGAAACGCACGCTCGGCCCCGAAGGCAGGGCATGGGCCGATCGGGCGCGGGCCGAGCACTTGCGACTCAGATGGATCACCGGCATCGCCAGCCCGGCTGAGGACGAGCTGGTCGACGCCTGGCACAGGACTCTCGCGGCGTTCGAGTCGTTCGGGCACCGGTTCGAAACCGCGCGCTCCCAGGCCAGGCTCGCCGCGGTTCTTCGTGCGGTCGGCCGGTCGACCGATGCTCGCGCCTTGGCCGAGCAGGCCAGAGGCACCGCGCGCGAGCTCGGTGCGGAACCGCTCCTGGCGGAGCTGCGTGCGGGGGTCGGGCACCAGCAGCAGGGGCGTCGACCGGAGTCGTCGCGCGCACCGCGGCTCGACTCTGCCCTCACGGCTCGGGAACAGGAGATCCTCGGGCTCGTTGCACAGGGCCGGACCAACGGTGAGATCGGACGGCAACTGTTCATCAGCGCGAAGACCATGAGCGTGCACGTGTCCAACATCCTGGCGAAGCTCGGCGCGAGCGGTCGGACGGAAGCGGCCGCGCTCGCCAGGCGTCAGGGGCTTCTCATCGACTGAGCGTTGCTACCGGCTGCCGGATCTGCGGAGCAGTGGCGGGAGGAACGCCGCCCCGGGTGCCCTCGAGGAGGTGGCGGCGATGTCGTTCGGGTTGGAGAAGGCACACTGCTTCAGCGACAGGCAGCCGCAGCCGATGCAGCGGTCCAGCCCGTCCCGCAAAGCCTCCAGGGAAGCCATCTGTTCGTCCAGACGGCTGCGCCAGTGTCGGGAGATGCGGGTCCAGTCGGCTCGCGTGGGGGTTCGCGACTTCGGAAGCTGATCCAGCTCGGTCCGAATCTCGTCCAGGGTGAGACCGACGTTGCTCGCGGCCCGAATGAACGCCAGCCTTCTCAGCACGCTGCGGGCATATCGACGCTGACCACCGCCACTGCGGCTCGCCTCGATCAGACCCGTCTGCTCGTAGTACCTGAGCGCGGAGGCGGCAAACCCACTACGGCGGGCGACCTCCGAAACAGTGAGCGGATCGGACGACTCCATGTGTACTCCTTGACTTAAAGCGCACTTCAACTTGAAGTATGTGCTCCAGACCATCAAGACACAAGTCACAAGGCACCAAACGGAGACGGAGGACGAAACATGTCGACAGCACTCATCACCGGAGCCTCGGCCGGACTAGGCAGAGCCCTCGCTCGGGCCTTGGCCGGGCAAGGATGGCGGCTGGTCATCGATGCTCGCTCACGGGGAGGGCTGGAACGTGTCGCCGATGACCTCGGCGCGATCACCGACGTCACCGCCATCGCCGGTGACGTCACCGACCCATGGCATCGGGACAGACTCGTTGCCGCCGTAGACGAACACGGTGGCCGGCTCGACCTCCTGGTCAACAACGCCAGCACGTTGGGGCCCAGCCCCTTGAAGTCCTTGGCACTCCTGAGCACAGAGGACCTCGGCGCCATCCTGGCCACCAACGTCGAGGCACCTCATGCTCTCACCCAACGGCTGCTCCCTGCCCTCGCTCGATCCCGCGGGGTCTTGCTAAACATCTCGTCGGACGCCGCAGTCGAGCACTATGAGGGCTGGGGCGGTTATGCGGCGTCCAAAGCTGCCCTCGACCACCTCAGTCTCACCGTGGCCGCAGAGAACCCAGGGCTCACGGCGTACGCCGTCGACCCGGGTGACATGCGGACCGCGATGCATCAGCTTGCCTTCCCGGGCGAGGACATCGGCGACCGGCCGGAGCCGGAGACCGTCGTACCTGCCCTGCTGGCCTTGCTCGCACGTCGTCCGAAGAGCGGTCGCTACCGGGCGAGTGAGTTCGCACCAGAAGCGCAGTCGATTGCCACGGGTACGGCGGTGACCGCCTAATGCTCGCCTCGAACCTCACTCCACGGACGCAGTTCGACAACCCCGACCAGCTCACCGCCGCCGAGCCTCCAGAGCATCGCGGACTCACCCGCGACGGCGTACGCCTCCTGGTGGCCGCGGAGACCGGGATCACCCATGCGCGGTTCCGAGACCTTCAGCGGTTCGTGGATCCCGGTGACCTGCTGGTCGTCAACAACTCCGCCACCATTGCCGCGGAGCTGGACGCGCTGCGCCGCGGAGGAGGTGATGCCGTTCTTCATGTCGCTACCGAGCTCGATGACGGAAGCTGGGTGGTCGAGCTCCGTTCCGCTCCGGATGCGGCCAAGCCGATCCTCGACGCCGCGCCAGGCGAGGTGGTCGACCTGGAGGACGAGGTCGCGCTGACCCTGATCGAGCCCTATCCCAAGCAGGGATCGTCTCCCACGGGCGCCGGGACCCGACTCTGGCGGGCGCGCGTGGACCAGTCCTCGTTGCAGACGGCGCTGCGCCATCACGGCCGGCCGGTGGCCTATGGATATCTCGACCGGAGCTATCCGCTCGATGACTACCAGACCGTCTTCGGCGCCAACCCGGGCAGCGCAGAGATGCCGAGCGCCGGACGCCCGTTCACCAGCGACCTCGTGACGCGTCTGGTGTCCTGCGGCGTGAGCATGGCCGCAGTCACGCTCCACACCGGCGTCTCGTCCCAGGATGCCGGTGAGTCACCACAGCCTGAGCGTTTCGAGGTGAGCCACTCGGCGGCCCGTCTGGTGAACGCGACCAAGGCCGGCGGTGGCCGCGTCATTGCTGTCGGCACGACGGTTACCCGCGCCCTGGAGACCGCCGCCGGTCCGGACGGCACGGTTGCGGCATCCGCAGGATGGACCGAGCGGGTGATCTCGCCGCGGGATCCCGTGCGCGTCGTGGACGGCCTGATCAGTGGCTGGCACAACCCTGATGCGTCGCACCTGCTGTTGGTTGAGTCGGTTGCCGGCGCCGACCTGACTCAGCGGGCATACGCGGCCGCGTATTCCGAAGGTTATCTGTGGCATGAGTTCGGGGACTCCTGCCTTCTGCTCCCACGAAGAGCGCTGGCGGTCGTAGCGTGAGCACCATCGTCGGCAGCCGACCGCGCCCCGCCGGGGCAGGGCGACGACTCAGCGTTCGGAGGCGGCCACGACGAGGGCCCGGAACAGCCCCGCATCGTGCACCATCTCGGGATGCCACTGGACAGCCACGCAGAACCGGTCGCCGGGAACCTCCATCGCCTCCAGCGAGCCGTCGTCCGCCCAGGCCGTGGCGACGAAGCCGGGATGTTCCCGCACCGACTGATGGTGGTGGCAGTGCACCTGCAGCCGATCTCCGATGAGCGAACGGATTTGTGAGCCAGGCTCGGTGCTAACCTCGATCTCCCCGAAAAGGTCGGGGCCGGGTTCGTGCCTCTGGTGACCGACCAGATCCGGGATGTGCTGGTCGAGGGCACCCCCGGAACGCACTGCCATCACCTGCATGCCCCTGCAGACGCCCAGGACCGGCAGGGCGACTGACTCGGCGGCGTCCAAGAGAGCGAACTCCCAGGCGTCCCGATCCCTCCGCCAGCGCACCGTACGTGCATGCGCTTCCTGGGCGTAGCGTGCCGGTTCCACATCGGCACCACCGGTGATGACCAGTCCGTCGAGCCCGCTGACCAGTGCGGCCGCAGACTCGTCCGTCGTGGATACGGGAGGAAGCAGCAGCGGCACACCCCCGACGGCTTCGACGGCATCGGCGTACACCGTGGGCAGGAGGTCCGCGCTGGTGTCCCAGACTCCCCAGCGCGCGTGCTCCCGGTAGGTGCTCAGCCCGATCAGCGGTCTCACATCAGATTGCCAAGACGTCACACTGGGGTCACGTAGGCACCAGAGATGCCCCCGTCGACCAGGAACGTGGACGCAGTCATGAAGCTCGACTCGTCCGATGCCAGAAAGAGCACCGCGTTCGCCATCTCCTCAGGCTCGCCGAACCTTCCCATCGGGACGTGCACGAGCCGTCGGGCGGCACGTTCGGCATCGGCAGCGAACAGCTCGCGCAGCAGCGGAGTGTTGACCGGGCCGGGACACAGAGCGTTGACCCGCACCCCTTGACGGGCGAACTGGACGCCGAGCTCACGAGTCATCGACAGCACGCCGCCCTTGGAGGCCGAGTAGGAGATCTGCGAGGTCGCCGCTCCCATCACCGCGACGAACGAGGCGGTGTTGATGATGGAACCTCTGCCCTGCTCCAACATGTAGGGGAGAGCGGCTTGGCAGCACAGGTACACGCTGGTGAGGTTGACCTCCTGGACCCTGCGCCAGGCTTCGAGGTCGGTGTCGAGAATCGACCCGTCCTCGGGAGGTGAGATGCCTGCGTTGTTGAAGGCGACGTCAACCGACCCGTAGGTGTCGTGCGCCGTTGCGAACAGCGTCTCGACCTCTTCCTTGGAGGTCACGTCGGTGTGGACGAAAGTGCCGGACACCTGGTCCGCGACGGTGCTGCCACGCTCATCATCGACATCACCGATGACCACGCGCGCGCCTTCCTCGGCGAATCGCTTGACGGTAGCCAATCCGATGCCGGAGCAGCCGCCGGTGACCACGGCGACTTTGCCCTCCAGGCGTCCTGTCATCTTCGGGTGCTCCCTCTGGTCGCTGTCACTCATCAGAGATGAAGATGTTCTTCTCCTCGGTGAACGCGTTCGGGGCGTCTGGACCGAGCTCTCGGCCCAGGCCGGACTGCTTGTAGCCGCCGAACGGTGTCCAGTAGCGCACCGAAGCGTGGGAGTTCACGCTGAGGTTGCCGGCGGCGATGCGACGCGACACCCGCAACGCGCGTCCGAGGTCGCGGGTGTAGATGGATCCGGAGAGGCCGTACTCCGTGTCGTTGGCGAGAGCGACCGCCTCGGCCTCGCCATCGAAGGCCATGACCGCCACCACCGGACCGAACACCTCCTCACGCCAGATGCGTTCCTGGGGTGAGTCGGTGAGCACGACGGTCGGCGGAACCCAGAAACCATCACCGTCGGGTGAGGAACCGGTGAACGCAACCGTGGTCCCGTCGACAAGGTCGGTCACAGTCTGCTTCTGACGCGCGGAGATCAGCGGTCCCATCTCGCTCGACTCGTCTGCCGGGTCGACCACGCGCAGCTTCTTCACCGCAGGTTCCAGAAGGCTGAGAAACTGGTCGTACGCCGAGCGCTCGACGAGGATCCGGGACCTGGCGCAGCAGTCCTGTCCGGCGTTGTCGAACACGGCGTACGGCGCCGCCGCGGCCGCCTTGTCCAGGTCAGCGTCCGCGAAGACGATGTTCGCGCTCTTGCCGCCGAGCTCCAACGTCACCCGCTTCACCTGGTCCGCGCAACCTGCCATGACCTTCTTGCCGACCTCGGTGGAGCCGGTGAAGCACACCTTGCGCACCAGGGGATGGGTGACGAACCGTTGCCCGACGACCGTGCCCTTGCCCGGGATGACGGTGAGGACACCTTCCGGGACGCCAGCCTCGAGTGCCAGCTCACCGAGCCTGATCGCGGTCAGCGGGGTGAGCTCGGCGGGCTTGAGCACGACGGTGTTGCCGGCGGCAAGTGCGGGCCCGAACCCCCAGCCCGCGATCGGCATGGGAA
>Ga0136621_1000176_pt1 | contig 23477 bp, 16 predicted proteins | sample AntDryUQ445A2306_FD_104673 | JGI IMG/M metagenome (GOLD analysis project Ga0136621, IMG submission 104673) | Polar desert sand microbial communities from Dry Valleys, Antarctica - metaG UQ445A (23.06) | ecosystem: Environmental > Terrestrial > Soil > Desert | place: Antarctica: Dry Valley...
CTCGAGCTCGATCTCGGCGGCCGCGTCGGACTCAGGAGCGGGAGCCTCCTCGAGCTCCGGCTCGGCATCGGCGGCGGGCGGGGGTTCGACGTCGGTCTCCGCCTCGGTCGGCGTGTGCTCTGCATCAGCGTGCTCTGCATCAGCCGCCGTCACGGGGAAGACCTCCTCCGACAGATCGAGCTTCGGCGTCATGTGCACCGACTCGCCCCCGTCCGCGCGCGGCAGCGGCTGCGCTCCCTCCTCCACCCGCTTCAGCGAGAGGGAGAGGCGGCGTCGTTCGGCGTCGACCTCGAGGATCAGCACATTCACGGCATCGCCCTGCGAGACGACCTCGCGCGGGTTCTCGACGTGGTGCTGCGCGAGCTCCGAGATGTGCACGAGACCCTCTACCCCCGGCAGGATCTCCACGAAGGCGCCGAAGGTGACCACCTTCGTGACGCGGCCCTCGACCACGTCGCTCTCGCTGTAGTTCTCGACCACCTGCTGCCACGGATCCGACTGCGTCTGCTTGAGACCCAGCGAGATGCGCTGCCGCTCGCGGTCGATGTCGAGCACCTTGACCTTCACGTCCTGCCCGATCTCCAGCACCTCGGACGGATGGTTGACGTGGCTCCAGGAGAGCTCCGAGATGTGGATCAGCCCGTCCATGCCGTCGAGGTCGACGAACGCGCCGAAGTCGACGATGTTCGAAATCTGGCCGTCGACGACGTCGCCCGGGTTGAGCCGGTCGAGGATCGCCTGCCGCATCTCCTTGCGCTCGTCCTCGAGGACGGCGCGACGGGAGAGGACGACGTTGTTGCGTGAGCGGTTGAGCTCGATCACCTTGCAGCGAAGCTCCTTCGCCATGAACTCATCCAGGTCCTGGACGCGGCGGATGTCGACGAGCGACGCGGGCAGGAACCCGCGCACGCCGAGGTCGAGGATCAGGCCGCCCTTGACGACCTCGATCACCCTGCCGATCACTGGCTCGCCCGATTCCGCTGCGGCCTCGATCTTCTTCCAGGCGAGCTCGAAGCGGGCGCGCTTCTTGGAAAGAATGAGACGTCCTTCGGCGTCCTCCTTCGTCATCACGAGCGCGTCGATCTCCTCGCCGACCGACACCTCGTCGGCCGGGTCCACGGAACGGCGGATCGACAGCTCCGCGACCGGAATGACGCCCTCCGACTTGTAGCCGATGTCGACGAGCACCTCGTCCTTGTCCACGCGGACGACGGTGCCGTGCACAACCTCTCCCTCGTTGATCGTCGGGAAGGTGGACTCGTAGTCCGGTACGAGTTCGCCGTCAGGCCCGGTTACCCAGACGCCCTCCTCCGCTTCGGCGGGCTTTTCTATCGTCTCGTTCACCATCGCGAGCGCGCAGTATAGCCACGTTCAGCGGCAGCAACCGACCCGGGAGGGCTTGTGTTCCTGAAACACAAGCCCTCCCGTGGCCGCGTGAGTTAGCCCGTGCGGGTGATGCGGTTCTGCGGACCCGGCACGACGGGGGAGTTCGCTTCGAAGTACGCGACGAGCGCGTCGATGTCCACTTCTCCGCCGAGCTGCTCCGTCCCCTCGTTGAAGACGGTGAAGTTGTCGCCCCCGAAGGCGAGGAAGCTGTTCATCGTGACGCGATATCTCGCACTCGGGGAGACCGTGGTGCCGCCGATCTTGATCGACGCAGCGTCTACACGGCTGCCCGACGGTCGCGAGGCGTTGTAGCTGTACGTAAAGCCGTTCGAAACCTGAAGGATCCGCGTCCGACCCGGAGCGCCGTTGTCGAACTGCTGTTCCAGCAGATTCTTGATCTGTGCGCCCGTGAGGGTCTTGACGACGAGCGTGTTCGAGAACGGCTGCACCGTGAACGCCTCGCCGTAGGTGACCTGACCGGGCTGCTCGCCCCCGCTCTGCTGATTGAACGTGAAGTCCGCGCGGATGCCGCCCGGGTTCATGAACGCGACCACCGAGCCGCCCTTCGCCGGCGCTTTCGTGGCCGCGAGCTGGGCGTCCGCGATCACGTCGCCGAGCGCCGTCTCGAGCGCTGCGTTCTCCGTGCGCGTGATGTCGGTCGCGATCCGACCGATCACCTTGTTCGCGAGCGGCGCGGAGAGATTCCTGTACCTCGTCAGGATCGCCGTCTCCTCGGCGTTCTTCGCAACGTCACGCGTGACGATCCGGTTCGTCGCCGTCTTCGTGACGACGTCTCCCGTGGCCCTGTCGATCGTCAGGTCGATGTCGGTGATCAGGCGCCCGAACGAGCTCGCGCTTGTGACGAGTTTTGTACCGAGCATGCAGTTGTACGCGGCATGCGTGTGCCCGCTGACGACGACGTCGATGTCGTTGCTCATCAGCTCGGTGATCTTCACGATCGGGCCGGAGATACCTACGCACTGGTTGATGCCGCCGGCCGCGATCTGGAAGCCACCCTCATGGATCAGGACGACGATCGTCTTGACGCCCTCCTTACGTAGGTTCTGCGCCCAGTAGTTGGCCATGTACGCCTCGGGATAGAAGCGCAGCCCGGCAACGCCGGCAGGCGTCACGATCGTTGGGGTGCCTTCGAGCGTCATGCCGATGAACCCGACCTTGACGCCCCCCACCTCCTTGATCGTGTACGCAGGGAGCAGCGGCTTCGCGCGCGCCGTCTTCTTCTCCTTCCGTGCCGCCGCCTTCTCGGCGGCGGTCGGAATCAGGAAAACGTTTGCCGAGAGGTACTGAAACTTCGCCCCCTCGAAGGGAGTGCCGTCTTGGCACTTGTCCTTTGGATGGCACCCTCCGTTCTGCATGCGGAGGAGCTCGGTGGCGCCCTCGTCGAACTCGTGGTTTCCAACAGAGGTCACCTGCAGCCCTGCGGCGTTGAGTGACTCGATCGCCGGTTCGTCGTGGAAGAGCGCCGAGACGAGCGGGGATGCGCCGATCATGTCCCCGGAGCCAACGACGATCGTGTTCGGGTTCGTCGCCTTCAAGTTCGCGATGTGCGTGGCGAAGTACTCCACGCCGCCTGCGTCCACGGAGCCAATCCGGCCGCCGCCACCCGACGGCGGCTCGAGGTTGCCGTGGTAGTCGTTGAAGCCAAGGAGCTGGACGGAGACCGTGTCGAGCTTCTGGCCTTCCGCGTCGCCCGTGGCGAACGCGCCCACGAGCACACTCGCGGACACCGCGGCTGCGAGCACCGCTGTCAGTGCAAAGCGCTTCATGTGAGCCTGCTTTCTCCGAGACGGCTGACCTGTAACCGATTAATCGTCGTCCTCCCCGGGGTCATCGTCGTCCAAGCAGCGCGACGAGCGGGTCGTGATCCGAGATCTGGCTCCAGAACTCGGAGTTGATGTGCACGGCGTCCAGCTCCGGACGGAACAGGAACAGCAGGTTCGGGCTGACGAGAATGTGATCCAAGTCCTGCGAGTTCCCCTGGAAAATGTAGGAGTACCGGTCGGCCTGCCGAAGCGTTCGCCAGAGATTGACCAGTTCGATGCCGGCGTCGCGCCTGCGCCCCTGCTCGAGGACCCGGTTGGTCTCGGAGAAGTGGAAGTCGTTCAGGTCGCCGAGCACGACGATGTTCGCGCGCGGGTCCGCGTTCATCAACCGGCGCACCCAGGCGTTGACCACCCCGGCCTGGCCGCGCTGGGGATCCTCTACCGGCAGCGTCTGACCGCGGCGCTGGATCTCCGTCGGCCGCATCGGCTCCTGGAAGCGTCCCATCACAGGCGCGTCGCCGTTCTTGGAAGCAAAGTGATTCGCCACTACGAAGAGCTGCTTGCCGTGCCAGCGGAACTCGCCCGCGAGCGGTTTGCGGCTGTCGGTCCAGACCGGGTTCGACGGGTCGATTCGTCCCGGGCTGAAGGTCAGCTGCGCGCCCGGGAGGGCCGGATCGTCCTCCGTCGGCGTCGCCGCAGTCCCACCTGGGCGGTCGACGAAGGAGAGGCCACGATCGGTGCGGAACATGAAGCCGACGCGGATGTTCCCGTTCGGGACGCCGCCGTCCGCGTTGTACGCGGGATCGATCTGCCGCCACTCGTAGGCCGGACCGCCCGCCGCCGCGATCGCCGCTGAGAGCGCAGCGAACGTCGCCTCGCCCGCCGGGCCACCCGGGCCCTCGCCGTCGAAGTCCTGCATCTCGACGAGTGCGATCAGGTCGGGCGAGCGGAGGTTGTCGATGATCTGCCGCGCAATCAGGGGCAACCTCGCGGCGTCGTTCACCGGGTCGAGGTTCTCAACGTTGTAGGTTGCAACCGACAGCCGACCGCCGTGCGGCGCCGTCGTGACCTCGGGCGTGAGCCCGCCCGACTCGGCGGACGGAACGTTCAGCATCAGGTACTTGAAGTTGCCGAAGCTGTAGTCGACGACGGCACGGACCGGCCCGGTGAACGTGTCGTGCACGTTCACCAGCGGGGCGGTGTGTCGCTGCTCGCGCATGATCGGGTCGTTGAGGATCAGCCGCTCCGGGTTGAAGTCGCCGAGGCGATACTCGTGCGGTAGCACGAGGTCGAACGCGCGCACGATAATGCCGCCGCGAAGCGTACGGAGCTGTGCGTTCGCGCCGTTGTCGGCGAGCACCGCGATCTCGCTGTTGAGGCCGCGCGGTCGGCTCGCGTTGACCGAAAAGTCCACCGTCGGGGAGACGGCGACCGCGCTGTTGACCTGCACGAGCATCCCCTCGAGGCTCTCGTGGAAGTCGAGACCGTCCTCGTTGGGATCGAACGTCGGGTCCTGAGGATCGGTGACGCCGGGCAGGGACGACTTGCTCTCCACGTTGCCGCTGACAAGCGGCGGATCGTCGGTGGGCGGATCGGGCGTGTCGTCGTCGATCACGATGATCGGAGGCTCGCGCCCGCCGACGCCGACGACGGTCGGTGCGATCGGGCCTGGCTCCAGTCCGGCGGTGACGACCGGCGACTCAATCTGGGTGGTCGTCAGGTTGCCAAACGCAGAGCTGCCGAACTCGGGCGGACTCGCGTCGAAGTTGGGGGGCGTGCAGCTCGGTGAGCAGCCGCCGCGGAACTCGCTGACGCGTCCCGAGACCGACACCGGCGCTCCGACGACCACCGAGGCCGGCGGCACGACGCGCGTGAAGACGAAGATGCCCTCGGACGTGCGGAGGTCCATGTCCGGCTGCGGATCCTGGTAGTAGAAACCGTTGGCCCGCCGCGCCGTCACGACGCCGGGCACAGCGAGCACGGAGAAGCCGCGGTAGGGCGAGAGGTGCTGACGCCCCTGGATGTCGTGGATACGCAGGCCGGCCACAGGGGGCAAACCGGTCGTGTTGCCGCCGCTGTTCTGCGGATTGCCGGGCTTCGGGCCCTGGAAGTCGGGGAGGTTGTTGTTCGTGTCCGTCGTCCCGCCCAGGCGCTCGAACGAGTAGTCGGCATTGGGGCTGGGAGGGTTGCTCGGGGTCAGCAGCCCGATGCCCTCGCGGCACGGGCTGCTCGGCGAGCCGACGCCGTCGCGGACGGTGCCACCTGCGTCGACAATCCGGATGCCCGAGAAGTTGGTGGCGCTAAAGTCGGTGAAGCCCGTCCCGTAGGTCTGGTCGGGCGCCACGATGCCCGAGTACCCGCCGGTCGCGTCGTTCCCGAACAGGTACGACCCGCCCGGGGCGAGCCGTACCTCGGCAGCGACGGTGGTGCGGGTGGACCGGTTGCCGGGACTGGCGGCGGCGCAGCCCTGCAGCTGCCAGCCAGAGATGTCCACGGGCTGCGACGACCGGTTGCGAAGCTCGACGAACTCGTCGTTGCCGCCGGCCGGCCCGCGCGTGCGGAACTCCGAGATGACGATCTCGTTCGGCGGAGCCGACTGGGCGTGCGCGGGTCCGGCGAGCAGCACACCCATGGCGCTCGCGAGCAGCCACGGCACGACACGGCGAAACGTCACGATATTTCCCCCTTGATCCCCATCAGGACCGACCGACTTGGACGGCAGCGCGCCGAGTCTAGAGCAGATCACGAGAATCCGCTACGGCCTCACCGCATCGTTACGACTTCGCCGCGTTCCAGTCGTCGCCGACGCCAACGTCGACCGCGAGCGGCGGGTCGAGCGGGTAGGCGCTGCACATCTCCTCGCGGACGAGCTCCTTCACCGCGCTCGTCTCGGTCTCGGGCACCTCGAGCAGCAGCTCGTCGTGCACCTGCAGGACGAGGCGCGCCGCTCTCCCCTCGTCGCGTAATCGGTTGTGGATCCGGATCATCGCGACCTTGATCACGTCCGCGGCGGTTCCCTGCATGACCGAGTTGACTGCCAGGCGCTCGCCCAGGGCGCGCGTCTGACGGTTCGACGCTCGGATCTCGGGCACGGGGCGCCGGCGGCCGAGCAGGGTCGTCACGTGGCCGTCGCGAGCCGCCTGCTCGATCGTGCGCTCGATGAAGTCCTGCACGTGCGGGAAGCGCGCGAGGTACGTGTCGATGTACTCCTGCGCCTGCTCGCGCGGGATCTCGAGGTTCTCCGAGAGGCCGAACGCGGAGATCCCGTAGATGATCCCGAAGTTGACCATCTTGGCAACGTTCCGTTCGTCCTTCGTCAGCGCGGCCGGGTCCTTGCCGAGCACCTCGGCGGCCGTCGCCGTGTGGATGTCCTCGTTCCGCGCGAACGCCTCGCGCAGCCGCGGCTCACCCGAGACGTGCGCGAGAATGCGCAGCTCGACCTGGCTGTAGTCGGCGGAGATCAAGCGGTGACCGCTCTCGGCCACGAAGGCCGAGCGGATCTCGCGCCCGAGCTCGGTGCGGATCGGGATCGCCTGTAGGTTCGGGTTGGTCGTGGAGAGCCGCCCGGTCGAGGCGACGGTCTGGTTGAAGGTCGTGTGGAGTCGACCGTCCTCGCCAAGGAGGGAAGGCAGCGGCCCGAGGTAGGTGTTGATCAGCTTCGTCAGCTCGCGCCACTCCTCGAGCACCTCGACGATCTGGTGCTCCTGCCGAATCGAGCGGAGCACGCGGGTATCGGTCGAGTAGCCCGTCTTCCCCTTCCGTCCGGGGGTCAACTCGAGCTTCTCGAAGAGGATGCGCGCCACCTGCTGGGTCGACCCGAGCATGAACTCCTCGTCCGCCAGCTCGTACGCCCTCGCCTCGAGCTCCTCCACCCGGTCGGCGAGACGGGCGGTGATCTCGCCCATCCGGTAAATGTCGATCTTGACGCCGGCGTCCTCCATCGAGGCGAGCACCGCCGTGAGCGGCAGCTCGATCTCGTCGTAGAGATGCTGCGAGCCGCGCTCCGCGACGCGCTCGCGCAGCCGCGGCGCAAGCCGGCGCGATGCCTCCGCGCGCCGGATCAGAAGGGCGGTCTCCTCTTCGGCAGCGGGTTCCGGCACCACCTCCAGCCCGTATTCGGCGGAGAGATCGTCGATCGCGTACTCTGAGCGGCCCGGCTCGATCAGATACGCCGCGATGAGCGTGTCGTCTGCCGGCTTCATCGTCAGGCGCGGGAGCGACTTGTAGTCGTGCGCGACGATCTCGGCGTCGTGCAGGCGCGACACGAGGTCCGTACTCCAGGGGCCGACGACGACGCCGTCCTCGCGCGCGAGCGCGAAGCGACCGTCCGCGATCGCGAGCCCGACGCGCCCGCGGACGTGAGGGAGATCTCCCTGGCGCCAGGCCACCGTCTCGCCGACGACAACGAGAGACGGGTTTGCCGAAGGCAGAGCCGTGTCCAGCTCATCAACCCGGTTCAGCAGGTTACGGAACTCGAAGCGTCGGAACATCTCGCGCAGCTGCGACCGGTCCGGGGCGCCAAGCACGAGCTGCGACGGGTCGCAGTCGATGTCGAGGTCGCGCCGCATCGTCGCAAGCTCCTTTGAGGCGCGCGCCTGATGGGCATGCTCGACGATGTTCTTCCGGCGGGCGGGTGACAGCTCATCCGCGTGCTCGATGACGGCTTCCAGCGAGCCATACTGGGCGATCAGCTGCCCCGCCGTCTTGTCGCCGATCCCGGGAACGCCTGGGATGTTGTCCGAGGTGTCGCCCTTCAGCCCGATGAAGTCGGGCACCTGATCGGGGCGGACGCCGTAGCGGAGCTCGACGCGCTCGGGGGTGTAGACGTTGACGTCGGCGACGCCGCGCGGCGTCATCATCAGGCAGATGTTCTCCGAGCAGAGCTGGAACGCGTCTCGGTCGGTCGAGACGACACAGGTCTTGACGTCCGCCTCGTCCGCCCGCGTCGCCAGCGTCGCGATCACGTCGTCCGCCTCCCAGCCCTCGAACTCGAGATTGCGGTAGCCGAATGCCTCGACGATCGGCCGGAAATAGGGGAACTGCTCCCGCAGCAGGTCGGGCATCGGCCGGCGCTGCACCTTGTACTCCGGCGAGATCTCGGCACGGTGTACGGGGCGGGTGTCCCAGGCGACGGCGACTCCTCGCGGTCGGTAGTCGGCGAGCAGCTTGAAGAGCATGTTGGTGAAGCCGAGCAGGGCGTTCGTGGAAAAGCCGTCGCTTGTTGCGAGCTCCTCGGGTAGGGCGAAGAAGGCGCGGTAGGCGAGGTTGTTGCCGTCGACGAGGAAGAGCTCAGATTCCCGCGCGGGCCCATCGTCGAGCTGCAGCTCTTGTCCGGTGAGCGTCTTCGGCACACCCTGAAGCTATCGTCTCCTGCCGATGCCGCGCCTCGAGATTCGCTCATTTTCCGCCGTCGAGGAAACCGAAGTCGTGCGCGCGTTCCGGCACATCCCATAGCCATGCGGATCCCGATGATGTCGGGCTCGCGGGTGGTCGTCGTGAATGCGCCCGAGGATGCAGTCGTCCTACGTCCGCCCTTGCCACAGGAGGCGATCGCAGACGTCGCTGCAGCCGTCCGGGACTCGCTCCGATTCCCACTCTCGGGTGGCCCGCTGGAAGCGCTCGCGACGCGCGGCGGCACCGCCACGCTGGTCGTCGAGCCGGCTGCGCTGCCGTTGCCCGGGGCGCCCGCCGATCCTCGCCAGGCTGCGCTTGGCGCCACGATCGGCGAGCTCGAGCGGATCGGAATCCCGTCTCGACGGCAGACGATCCTCGTCGCCGGAGGGCTCTCGCGGCGCGCCGGAACGCGTGAGCTCGAATCTCTCCTCTCGCCGACGTCTGCACGAGCGTTCCGAGGTCGTGTCGACGTGCACGACGTGGAGTCGGAGGAGCTCGTGCCGCTCGGCGACGCCGGCGGAATCGGGCTGAAGGTCAATCCGCTGCTCGTGGAGACCGACCTGGTCGTCACGGTCACAGCGGCGGAGACGGTTCTTCACGGCGGCCCCGGAGCCCTCGTCGGCGCGTCCGCGCCGGAGCTCCTCCGTGGCGCCGGGGCCGATTCGCTGCTCGAGACGACCGCCTCGCGCGGCTGGCAGACGGGCGTTGCGCTCGAGCGCGCTCTGGCCACGCGGGTGGCGCTGATCGGAACCTCGCTCGTGCTCAACCCGCCGCGCCTCACCGGCCACATGCGGGGGTATCCCTACGAGGACGACGCGATCGAGCAACTCGCCACGTCGCCGGTGCGGAGCCTCTCGCTGCTGCCGTCGAGCCTTCGGCGCCGGATCCTGCAGGGGCTCGCGCGGGAGGTGACGGCCGCCGCCGCGTTCGCGGGCCCTCCGTCCGTCGCGCATGCCGAAGCGCTGCTCCGCGGCATCGCGCACCGCTCCGTCCATGTCGACGAGCCCTTCGACGCGCTGGTAATCGCAATGCCCTGGAAGCACCATCACCAGCCCCGCGAACGGCTCAACCCGATCACGGTCGCGGCGGTTGCCCTGGGTCTCGCGCTCCGGCTCTGGCGGGACGGTTTCCCGCTCAAGGAGGGCGGCACCGCGATCGTCCTGCACCGGCTCTCCCGCCACTTCGAGCACGCGACGCAGGATCCCTACCGCGCTCTCTTTCACGAGCTGCGCGAAGGGCGCACACCGTTCGAGCTCCAGGCGCCGGAGCAGGCGGCGGCCACCGAGCCGCGCGCGCTCGACGCCTACCGCAGCGGACGCGCCTGCCACCCTCTCCTTCCCTACGCTGACTGGGCGTCCTGCCGCCCCGCGCTCGACCGACTCGGGGCGGTGGTCGTCGCCGGCTGCCGAGACCACCAGGCCGCCCGGACGCTCGGCTTCGTTCCCACGCATGGCCTCGCTCCCGCGCTCGAGATGGCGCACGGTCGCGCCGGCGGCAGGGCGAGGCTCGGCCTTCTGCTTGCGCCGCCCTACTTCCCGCTCCAGGTCGCGACAGCCCGCTAGGTCTCGCCGAGGTACGTCTGCCGCACGCGCTCGTTCTGGCGCAAGTCTTTTGCCTCGCCCTGGAGCGCGATCCGGCCGGTCTCGAGCACGTAGCCGCGGTTGGCAACGTCGAGAGCCATCAGCGCGTTCTGCTCCACGAGGAGCACGGGTGTGCCCTGCTGGTTGATCTCGACGATGATCTCGAAGATCTTCTCGACGAAGATCGGGGCGAGGCCCATCGAGGGCTCGTCGAGCAGCAGCAGCTTCGGCCGAGCCATGAGCGCCCGTCCGATGGCACACATTTGCTGCTCGCCGCCCGAGAGCGTCCCCGCCTTCTGCTGGCGCCGCTCGGCCAGGCGCGGGAACAGCTGAAAGACGCGGTCGAGGTCTCCTTTGAAGTTCGAGCGGTCCTTGCGCTGAAACGCCCCCATCTCGAGGTTCTCGTACACCGACATGCGCGGGAACAACCGCCGGCCCTCGGGCGATTGGGCGATGCCCATCTTCACGATCGAGTGCGGCGCCGCGTCGGTGATGTCGCGGCCCGAGAAGCGGATCGCACCCTTCCGCGCGTGATTGAGGCCGTTGATCGATCGCAGCGTCGTCGACTTGCCCGCCCCGTTTGCGCCGATCAGGGTCACGATCTCGCCCGCGCGAACATCCAGCGTGACTCCCTTGAGCGCATGGATCGCGCCGTAGTACGTGTGCACGTCGTTGAGCTCGAGGACGACGGTGCCGGTGTCGGTCCCGCGGTCGGTCGCGGTCGTGCTCACTCCGTCGCGCCCTTGCCGAGGTACGCCTCGATCACACGCTCGTTTCGCTGCACCTCGCCGGGCGTCCCTTCGGCGATTTTCTCGCCGTACTCCAGCACGGTGACCCGGTCGGAGACGCCCATGACGACCTTCATGTCGTGCTCGATGAGGAGCACGGTCAGCCCTCGGTCGTCGGGCAGTCGCGAGACGAACCCGATGAAGTCGGCCGTCTCCTGCGGATTCATGCCGGCGGTCGGCTCGTCCAGGAGCAGCAGCTTGGGCTCGGTCGCGAGCGCCCTGGCGACCTCCAACCGGCGCTGGTCCCCGTACGGCAGGCTCCGTGCCAGCTCGGTGTGGCGCGTCGGCAAGCCGCTGTAGGCGAGCAGCTCGCGCGCGCGCTCACGCGCCAGCTTTTCCTCGCGACGAACGCGCGGCGGCCGGATGATCGCCCCGATGATCCCGCCCCTCAGCCGGCAGTTCATCCCCACCAGCACGTTCTCGACGGCGGTCATCAGCGGGAAGAGCCGGATGTTCTGGAAGGTGCGGCCGATCCCGCGCTCGGTGATCGCGTGCGGCGGCTTGCCGGTGATGTCCTCGCCGTCGAACAGGATCCTGCCTGCGGTCGGCTTGTAGACCCCGGTCAGCATGTTGAAGAACGTGGTCTTGCCGGCGCCGTTCGGCCCGATCAGGGAGACGATCGAGCCGCGCGGAATCGCGAAGTCGACGTTGTTGGACGCGACGAGGCCACCAAATTCCTTCCGGAGCTGGATCGCGTCGAGGAGGTTGTCAGCCATCGCCGCGCCGCCCGTCCCCGCCCTGCTCGGCGGACGCGACGGCCGCGCTCTCGACGCCTTCATCGATCTCGAGCCGGTGCCGCTTCTCGGGGATCATGCCGGCCGGCCGGAAGAGCATCATCGCGACGATGATCGCCCCGTAGACCCCGAAGGCGTACTTCGGCACGTCGATGGGCCTGTTCAGCACGTCGCTGGCGAAGCTGCCCACCTTGGCCAGCCCCTCCCGGTCGAGATACGACAGCACGAGCCCGCCGACGATCACCCCCCAGACGCTGCCCATACCGCCGAGGATCACCATGCAGAGGATGAAGATCGAGAAGTTGAAGAAGAAGTCGCTGGGGAAGGCGCCGGACTTGAAGACGGCGTAGAAGGCGCCGGCGAGCCCGCCGAAGAACGCGCCGGTCGCGTACGACCAGGTCTTGGTCCGCATCAGCGGGACGCCCATGGCGGCGGCCGCCGTCTCGTCCTCCCGGATCGCGATCCACGCGCGCCCGAGGCGCGAGTCACGGAGGCGTACCGAGCAGAACACGGTGAAGAGCAGGAGCGCGAGCGCGGTCAGGTAGAAGAGCTCGGCGCGGTTGGTGGACGTCTGGTAGCTCGCGGGCAGGCCGAGCGTGTCGTTGAGCGTGTTGCCGAAACCGATCGAGTCGATGGGGCTGATGCCAAAGGTGCCGTGCGTGAGGTCGAAGCCGCCGAAGTCGTCGCCGTTGCGAACGACCTGCGGGACGATCTCGCCGAAGCCCAGCGTGACGATCGCGAGGTAGTCGCCGCGAAGGCGCAGGGTCGGCAGTCCGATCAGCACGCCGACGATCGTCGTGAAGAGCGCGGCTGCGACCAGGACGATCCAGATCGAGATGTGGATGCCCGGCAGCGTGTCCACGATCCCGATCGAGCCGAAGTGGAAGGTGACCTGCTCGAACTGAACCGAGGCAAGCCACGCGGCAACGTAGGCTCCCGCCGCGTAGAACGCGACGTACCCGAGGTCGAGCAGGCCCGCGTAGCCGACCACGACATTGAGCCCGAGGGCCATCACCGTGAAGATCAGCATGATCACGGCCGTCTCCACGGCCGGGAACGCGCCCGGCAGGCCGCCGAAGTACCAGGGGTAGAGGATCGCCAGCAGCAGCACGAGCGCCGGCAGCGCGAGGCGCTGCACCACGTCCGGCAGCTGACGCCAGCGCTCCGTGAAGGTGGCGCGTGCAGTGCTCATGCTCATGCCCCCTCAGGCGTTCGTTCGCCGAGCAGTCCCTCGGGCCGGAAGACGAGAATTGCGATGAGCAGGCCGAAGACGATCGACCGGGTCCAGTCGGACCCGGCCGCATGCCATTCCAGCCCCTCGTTGAACGCCTCGATCAGGCCGATGATCACCGCTCCGAGCACGGCGCCGGCGAGGTTGCCGATGCCGCCGAGCACGGCCGCCGTGAAGGCGATCAGGCCGAGCTGGAAGCCTTGGTCGAACCGGATCGTCGTGAACTGGAGCACGTAGAGCAGGCCCGCGGCGCCCGCCAGGCCGCCGGCAAGGGCGAAGGTGAACGAGATCGTGCGATTGACGTTGATGCCCATCATCGCCGCGGCCTCAGGATCCTGCGAGGTCGCCCGCATCGCCTTTCCCTGCCTCGTCGAGGTCACCAGCCAGGTGAGCGCGAGCAGGAGCGGCATCGTCAGCAGGATGACGACCAGATTGTCCCACTGGAAGTCGACTCCGCCGATCGAGAAGGCCGCCGAGTTCGGGATCAGATTGTCGGTCGACGTGTAGTTGGGGCCCCAGAAGTAGAGCCCGACGTTCTGCAGGATGAACGACATGCCGACGGCGGTGATGAGCGGAGCGAGCCGAGGCGCGTTCCGGAGCCGCCGGTAGCCGACGAGCTCGACGGTCGTGTTCAGCGCCGAGGAGAAGACGACGGCGATCAGCAGGCTGACTGCGACCCCGATGACGATGGCACCCGCGGACGACGCGGCCGTGAGGCCGAAGGCGTCGATGATGAACGTCGCCGAGAGCAGTCCGCCGAGGGAGAAAACATCCCCGTGGGCGAAGTTGATCAGCTGCAGGATGCCGTAGACGAGCGTGTAGCCGAGCGCGATGAGCGCGTATACCGAGCCGTTCGTCAGGCCGATGACGGCGACGCTGAAGAACTCGGTCGGATCCTTGACGAGGTTGATGAGCAGCCAGAGGGCCAGCACTCCGACGAGCGCGAGCCCGATCAGGTTGAGGGTCGCCGGCCGCCGCCGGATCTTCAGCAGCTCGTGCGGAGGGCGTCGATCGGTTGCGGCGGGGTTGCTGATGCGGGCCTCCCGGAGGTATGGGGAGGGAAGCCGGCCGGCTTCCCTCCCCTACGCTGGATCTGTTCCTACGTGCCGCTTAGCCGCCGCCCGCTGCCTTGATGAGCGCAGGATCCGGCGTGATCGCCTTGACGGCGTCGAACTTCGGACCCTCGTAGACGGTGATCGCGCCCGAGTTCACGTCGCCGTTCTCGTTGAGCTCGAAGCTGCCCAGGATTCCGTCGGTCACCTTCGTCTGGAAGAGCTGCTCGATGACTCCGGCCCGATTCCCGTCGGAGTTGGCGATCGCGTCGAGCAGCACCTGCGCCGCCTGCGCCCCGTACGCCGTGTACGGCTCCGGGTTGCCGGTCAGGTTCTGGGCCTCCTTGAACGCGTCGACGAACTCCTTGCCCTTGCCGGTCAGGGTGTCCGCGGAGGCACCGGCGACGGTCACGAACATGCCGTCGGCCGCGGCGCCGGCCTTCCTCGTCTCGTCGAACGGCGTGAAGCCGTCGGGAGCGAACAGCATGACCTTGTCGTTGCCGCCGAGGACCGCAACCTTGTCCTTGATCAACTTGACGCCGTTTAGCGGCACGACGCCCGCGAGCACGACCGCATCGGGGGAGGTACCGCCGACCTTCCGGAAGAGCGCCTCGTAGCTCGACGCCTTCGGATCCCATGCCTCGTTGCCCTTGACCTCGATGCCGACTTCCTTGAGCGCGTTCTCGAGGTTCCGGGCGATCCCGAGCCCGTACGCCTGCTTGTCGTTCACGATGTAGGCGCTCTTGACGCCCTTCTCCTTGGCGAAGGTCGCGATGGTCGCCGCCTGCGCATCGTCGAGGGCGACGATCCGCGTGTAGTTGCGGGTCCCGCTCGGGTAGTACTTGTCGGGCTCCGTCGACTCGCAGGCCGGAGTGTTGACCGTGAGACAGACGTACGTGTTGGCCGGCGAGACCATGCCGATCGCACCGCCCGCCGCCTGGTTCAGCACGGGAATCTCGAGTGCGGCGCAGCCGGAGTTGAACGTGCCGATGATGCCGACGACCTTGTCGTTGCCCGCGTAGGCCTGCGCGTTCTGGCTGCATTTGCCGGAATCCCACGAGCCCGCCTGCGCGGTCGAGTCGTCGCACGCCTGGTAGGCGACGTTCTTGTCGCCCGCCTTCCAGTCGTTCTCCTCCAGGATGAAGCGGATCGCCTCGACCATCTGCAGCGTCTGGGTGCGATCCCCGCCCTGCATCGGCAGATCGGAGGCGATCAAGACGTCAGGATCCCCCTCGCCCTCGTACTCGATGCTCGTGCAGGACGAGGAGGGCAGGGCCTCGATGTCACCGCCGGCACCACCACCGGTCGTCTCTTCGGCGGTCGTGCCGTCCCCACCGGTCGACTCTTCATCGTCGCTGCCGCACCCTGCCGCAAGCAGCGCGAGCACCGCGACGAGCAGGGCAAGAATGCCCAACAAGCCTCGCTGTCTAGAAATCAACTGCGTTCCTCCTCCGTACACCTGTATGACGGTTGCCCGCTGAAGTTCTTGCCCCCCGCGCAGAGACCTTCAGAAGGGAAGCCGCAAGTATCCGCGCAAATCCTGCTGCTTTCAACTTTGTGCGTTCGTTAAGTCGTCCCGCGCGGCGCTCGCTCTCCAGGTTGCCTCTTAGGCCTGCCCACGGTTCAGCGCGGAGAGCAGGGATAACATCCACTGCGGGCCGAAGTGGCGGAACTGGTAGACGCGCCGGACTCAAAATCCGGTTCCCTCCGGGGAGTGCGGGTTCGATTCCCGCCTTCGGCACCTGATGGTTACGCGGCCTTGTCCAATCACCGACGGGATGGCAGCTTCAAGAGGGCAGCAAGACCGTCTTCCGCGGCCAAGAAGCCGACGAGCCGTGAACACGGTGCCTGCACCTAACACGCGCCGAGGTTGAAGTTCTACGGGCTGTGCGCGGCGCCCTTCGCCTTGTGACCGACGGGGAAGGTTGCACCGCTGCCACTGATAGCCGTACGACGTCGGCGAGTTCTTCCAAGTCCCTGTCGAGGCCGTCAACGTTCGCAACTCCTCCGGAACCCCAGAGATTGCGGGCGGCGTGGAAGTGACCGGTCCCTTCCTATTCGCGGCAGGCGCACCGGGAACGACCATCAGGACGACGAGCAGAACGGTGGCGAGCACGCCCGCTCCGCGCTGCCGGTCGTGCCGTTTGGAGTGGGTACGGGCCAGCCTCACAACGAGGAAGGTACCGCTTTCTGAAACCGGCTTTCCAGGTCTGAGTCGCGAGCCGGGCCCGCGTCTGTGAAGAGCGAATTGAGCTCTCGTACACTGGCCGGGTGGCGCGAGTCGGGATCCTCACCGGCGGCGGCGATTGCCCCGGCCTGAACGCGGTCATTCGCGCGGCCACCAGGCGTTCGCTGGACCGCGGCTGGGAGGTGGCGGCCGTCCGGGAAGGCTGGCGGGGATTGGTCGAAGGCATCGTCCGGCCGCTCGGAGCGCGCGAGATCTCAGGAATTCTGCCTCGCGGCGGCACGATCCTGGGTACGACCCGGACGAACCCGTACAAGATCGAAGGCGGTGTCGACCGGGTGCTCGAGACGTTCGCTCGCGAGCAACTCGACGCCCTTGTGGCAATCGGCGGCGAGGACACACTGGGCGTCGCCTCACGCCTGTACGCGGAGCACGGGTTTCCGGTCGTCGGCGTCCCGAAGACGATCGACAACGATCTGAACGGAACCGACTACACCTTCGGCTTCGACACCGCCGTGACGATTGCGACGGAGGCGATCGACCGGCTGCACACGACCGCCGAGTCGCACAACCGCGTGATGGTGGTCGAGGTGATGGGACGGCACACCGGCTGGATCGCGGTGCACAGCGGCATCGCGGGCGGCGCCGACGTGATCCTGATCCCGGAGCATCCGGTCACGGTTGAGGAGGCCTGCCGGCAGCTCGAGAAGCGGCACGAGACGGGCAAGGACTTCTCGATCGTGGTCGTCAGCGAAGGGTATGAGCTCACGTACGAATCGGGCGAGCGACGGCTGGTGGCAGGCAAGGCGCGGGAGACCGACCAGTTCGGCCACGTCGTACTCGGGGGGGTCGGCGATGCACTCGGCCACGAGATCGAGCAGCGCACGGGGTTCGAGACCCGCGTGACAGTCCTCGGACACGTCCAGCGGGGCGGCACTCCCACTCCTCGCGACCGTGTGCTCGCGACGCGGTACGGGCTGAAGGCGGCCGACCTCGTCCACGAGGGCCACTTCGGGCAGATGGCGGCGCTGCATGGCGATGCGATCGTCGACGTTCCGCTCGCCGAGGCCACGGCCGCGTTGAAGACGGTGCCGCCCCACTGGTACGAGACCGCACGGGCCTTCTTTGGCTAGCCAATTCGATACAGCGCCACCCAGGGGCCAACGAGCTCTCCGCCAGGCCCCACCCGTAGAAGGCGCTGCGTTTCTTCCTCGAGTTGCACGTAAAAGCGCGACTCGTGGGGGTAGTGCTTCGTGGACGCGAGGACGCGGTCTGCCACCGCACCCGTGACGAGGACGTAGCCCACCCCACGCCCCCGCAACTCCTCGACGTCTCGCTTCGGGTCGGTCTCGCGTCCAGGTCCCGGCAGCTCCAGCCTGATGGTGGTCCTGGGATCGACCGGAGGCGCCGAGGACTCCACTGCAACGACGGCGTCGAGCGGTAGGTTGTCTTCGATCCAGGCATGGGCGACGACGCGCGTGTCAGTCCTCGTCAGTTCCCGAACCTGGCTGGCCGACCAGGCGAGCGGGACGAGGAGCAGCACGAGCGCCGCGGGCACGAGCGGCCTGATCCGTCCCGCGAGCGCCCCGAGAACGGGCACGAGCGGCAGCACGTAGCGGTCGAAATGCGCCTCGAGCGCCAGCAGCTGGACGAAGTAGACGAGCGCAAAGGAGGCGAGGACGAGATCGGCGCGCCGGGCCCGAGGCTTGTGTTCCTGGAACACAAGGTTGCCAGCCCGGCGTGCCAGCCCGATGTCCCGGACGCGCCGAGAGAGCTTGTGTTCCTGAAACACAAGGTTCCCCAGCGCGAGCGCGAGCCCGGCGAGCGCAAGCAGGAGGAATGGGCCGAGACTTTCCCACAGGCGATCCAGGAAGGCGATCGGCGTCGGATGGTCGTCCTCGAATCCGAGCCAGCCGGCGCGGGCGAGGCGCTGCACACGCGCGATGTCATCCCAGGCCGCTCCCGCGTTCAGCAGGACGAACGGGCTGGTGAGCGCGAATGCAGCCGCCGCGAGAACCGTTGCGACCGTCAGCCGCCGCCACTGCCTCCAGCCGCTGAGAAGTAGCGGCACGAGGAGAAGCGCACCGGGGTACTTCGCCGATGCGGCGAGTCCGACCGCCAAACCCGCCCACTCCAGCCGTTCCGTCACGAGGAGTGCGAGCGCGAGGGTCACACCCGACGCCAGAAGCACATCGGTCACCGCCATGTGCGAGTAGGCGACGTGAACCGTCGCGACAGCGCACGCCGCACCGGCGACGAGACCAGCAGCATCCCCGTAGGCTGCGCGCCCGAGCCACCAGGCGGCAGCCACACCCACGATTCCAACTGCCGCCGCGATCGTCCGCGCCATCTCGTACGAGGGCGCGTCGAACGGGAGCTGGAACACCGCCAGCAGGTCGAAGAGGAAACTCGGGTAGTCATACCAGCCGGGATCGAGACCCCCGTCGTGGCCCATCGCCCATGCACGTGGGACGATCGATTCCTCGTCCGGGTTCAGGAGCGGGAACGGAAGCCCGTAGCGGAGCCCAGGAATCCGGAGTGCGGCCGCGAGCGCGAGCAGGCCGGCCAGCGCCAGCCAGCGGGAATCAGGCCGCGGGAGTGCGCGCACCGACGAGAACGGCGTCGCAGCCGGCCCGCTCGAGCTCGGCGATCTCTTCCTCGCTCGTATGGCCCAGGTCGGCGATCGCGAGCTTCCCCGCAGGCACGTCGGAGAGGAGACCGAGGACGTGGTCGAGCCGGTTGGGCCGACCACGCGCCGCTAGGACGAGCAGCTCGGGATCGTGCAGCTCGAGAGCGTGCTCGAGATCCTCCTCGCGCTCGACCCACGCCGCCAGCTCGATCGTCTCTCCTAGCGCAGCTCTGGCGGCTGCCCACTCTTCGTCCGGCGAGACGATGCACGCATCAGGGGGCGGGCCGGCCCGATCGAAGAAGGCGAGGAGCGGAAGCGGCGAGATCTTCCTGATCGCATCGAACCGACCGCCGTCCCCACTCACGAGCAGCGCCTCGGCGCCGTCGGTCTCGGCCGCCCGGGCGGCCTCAGGCCCGTCGACCTCGACGATCAGCGAAATGCCGTCGCCCTCGGCGATGGCTTGGCTCAGAGCTCGTCGCGGGGCCGTCACGCGCCAGCAGGCTAACACGGGCTTAACCCGAGACCGTTACGTTTAGCGGAGTGCGCGTCGGCCTCTTCGGGCTCCTTCTGCTCGCCGCGGTCGCCGGAGCTGCCCTCGCGGGCGCGAGTCCGCTCGCACGCATCCTCGGCACCCCCCGCGGCGACGTGCTCGTCGGGCGTGATGGCCCGGACACGATTGCAGCCGGCCGGGGGAACGACCGGGTCGCAGCCGAGTACGACAGCGGCGTCGACCGCATCTCGTGCGGGCCTGGACGGGACATCGTCGTCGCGGACCGGCAAGATCGCGTCGAGCGGGACTGCGAGGTCGTGAGTCGCCGGCTCTCCCGCGACCGATACGCGAATCCAGAGAGTCAGCACGAGTCCCAGGCCGAGCCCGACAGCTTCACGATCGGCGCGACGACCGTGACCACGTTCCAAGTCGGCCGCATGGATCGCGGCGCCGCAACGAACCTCGGCTTCGCGACCTCGAAGGACGGCGGACGCACGTGGCGCGAGGGGCTGCTTCCCAGCCTGACGAAGGCCTCAGTTCCACCGGGACCGTCGGATCGCGCCAGCGATCCGGTCGTCGCCTACAGCGTCAAGCACGGGGTGTGGCTCATCTCGGGTCTGGCGATCGAGAACGGCATCGCCACCCGGCTCACGATTCAGCGCTCGCGGAACGGCATCACGTGGAGCCCACCGATCGATGCAGCACTCGCTCCGGCACAAGGCCTGGCGTACGATAAACAGTGGCTGACCTGCGACAACGGGGCGGCGAGCCCGTTCCGCGGCCGCTGCTATCTCGCCTACACCGACCTGCGCGCAAGCGGTTCGGTTCTTGCGCTGCAGCGCTCGGACGACGGCGGCCTGACCTGGTCGGCGCCGCTCGGTCTGACAATCCCCCTCGTGGGCGTGATCCCGGTCGTACAGCCGGATGGGAAGCTCACACTCAGCTTCTGGTCGCCTGGCTCGCCGGGCTCGATCGTCGCGATCACGACGACGGACGGCGGCCTGACGTTCAACGCGCCGGCGACCGTCTCCGAGCTGAGGACGAGCGAGGTGCGGCCGTTTCGGTCACCCCCGCTCGTGGCGTCCGAGGTCGACCAGCAGGGAGCTGTCCTCGTCACCTGGCAGGACTGCCGCTTCCGCGCGCAGTGCACGGAGAACGACGTCGTCCTCGCGCGCTCGAGCGATGGTCTGACCTGGTCGGCGCCCGTCCGGCTGACCTCCGGACGTAATGCGGTGATGCCTACGATCGGCGTCGAACCTCGTACACGCCGCCTTGCGGTCCTCTACTACGCGCTCTACGCAGACGGAGCGGACGCCGAGCTGATCACGTCGACCAACGGCTCGCGCTGGACGGCGCCGCAGCGTTTAAACGCGCGCCGGATGGCGCTCGAGTGGATGCCGCAGACGACACTCGGCCGGATGCTCGCCGACTACATCGCGGTGACCTGGTCGCGAGGGCGTCCGGTGGCGGTTTACGCCCACGCCTCCCCGCCACGCAACGGCAAGCTGCGCCAGGCGATCTACGCCACCGACCGCTGAATCACCTGGCGCGCTGCTCCAGCCAAGCGCCGACGGCAGGAATCGCCTCGTCCGGCGCATCCAGGAGTACGTTGTGACCAGACTCCGGAAAGCGGAGGACCTCGGCGGTCGGCAACGCACGCCGAAAAGCAGCCACCTCGGCGTCCCGCTTCTCGCTCGAAGGCTGGCCGGCCACGAGCAGAAGAATCGGAATGCTCGCCTCGCGTAGCGCGGGGTGAAGTTCCACGGGAGGCTCTTGGTGATAGCCGTGCAACCCCGCGGCATACACCTCCGCCGTCAACTCCGGCACCAGCTCGCCGCGGTCTTCGCGCACCGAGCCGAGGAGCGCCTCGTCCGACAGGCGACTTGAAAAACGGGGACGCGCGTACTCGAGGAAGGCGGCCGGATCCGGAAACCGACTCGCATCGAGCTCCGCTCGCGCTTCTTCAAGCAGTTCCGCGTACGTTGGCGGGTCCTGCTTCGGCTCGCTGTAGCCGACATCGACGAGCACGAGCGCTTTGACGCGCTCAGGCGCGAGAGCGGCGAGGTGCGAGGCGATCGTTCCGCCCCATGAGTAGCCGACCAGCGTGAACCGGTCGGGCAGCCCATCGAGGAGAAGACGAGCGAGGCGGCTCGGGAGATAGTCCTTCCGTGACACAGCCCTGGAGCCGCCGAAACCCGGGAGATCCGGCGCGAGGACACGGAACCCGAGCGCGGCCCAAGCTTCGGCCGGTCCATCCGTCGCGCGCGGGCCGATCACTCCGAGGCCGTGCAGAAACACGACGTTCGGAGCATCGATCGCGCCCCACTCGCGGATGGCGAGCTCCGCAGGACGAACCACGCTAAAGCCGCCCGACGAAGTCGTCCATCCGCTCGGTCACTCGCCGCAGCATGTCCACCGACGCGATCGGCTCGCCACTGCGCTGGAGCGCATGATCGGCACCCTCCAGCTCGAGGATTTCACGTCGCGCACCCTGCGCGGCCGCGCGGTCCCACGACTCGTCTGCCGTGCCGCCCACGAGGAGCGCCGGCGCGACGAGGCGCTCGAAGGCGGCTGCGATCTCCGCGTCGTGCAAGAGTGGGGTCAGCCAGATCCCGGCCAGATCTCGCTCGGCGGCGATTCTCACGGCGCGGCTCGTGATCGACTTCGTCACGAGGAGAACTTGCGCTTCACCTGCACGTGCGAGCGCTGCCTCGGCGCGTTCCTCAACCCACCGCCACGGATCCTCGCTTCGGTCGAGGTACTCGTCCCACACCTCGAGCACGCTCCAGCCCCGGCTCATCGCCACCCCACGGGAAAACCAGAGCAGCGGTCCGAAGGGCAGGTATCGCGCACCGGGCAGCACGACGGCGACCCGGCCGGGATCTGCCGCATACCAGCGGCCCTTGCAGAGACCGAGCTCGATGACCTCCATCGGCCTACTGGCCGACGGGGTGCCAGACAGTCTTCAGCTCGAGGAAGCTCGCGATCGCCCAGGGGCTCTGCTCATCGGGCTCGCCGTGCACGATTCGCTTGACGTTGTCGGCCGCGAGCCGCTCGAGTTCCGGCATCTGCCCGTCGGCCCCAGTGAGGTCAAGGGCGTTCACGTCCATGTGACCGGCGAGGATCGGCCCGAGCTCGTCGTGATAGCCCGTGAGGATGTTGACGACACCGCCCGGGAGATCCGACGTCGCGATCGCCTCGGCGAGCTCGATCGCCGCGAGTGGCTTCGTCTCGGAGGCGAGCGCCACGACGGCGTTCCCACCCACGATCGCGGGCAGCACACGGGAGATCAGGCCGCCGAGCGCGGGCTCGTCGGGCGCCACGATCGCCACGACACCGGTCGGCTCGGGAACGCTGAAGTTGAAGTACGGGCCGGAAACCGGGTTCGACGAGCCGATCACCTGGGCCAGCTTGTCGGCCCAACCCGCGTACCAGACGACGCGGTCGATCGCCGCCTCGACCTCCTTCTTCCCCGAGCTGACGGCGGCCAGGTCGCCCGCCCGCGCCTCCAGCATCTCCGCGAGCCGGTAGACCACCTGCCCGCGGTTGTAGGCAGTTGCGGTCGCCCACCCCGGCTGCGCGCCGCGCGCCGCCTTGACCGCGTCGCGCACATCCTTGCGCGACGCGCGCGCGACGTTCTGCCCTTCTGCCTCGTACGTGCGACCGGACTCAGAGCGGGGGAACTCCCCACCGATGAAGAGCTTGTACGTCTTCTTGATCGGAAGCCGCGCCATCAGCCGCGCATCCCTATCCGCCCCATGGCTCGGACTCGCCGTCGAAGCGGAGGTACGGCTCGAGGCCGTGCCGGCCGCCCTCACGACCGAAACCGGATTCCTTGTAGCCGCCAAAGGGCGAGGAGGGATCGAAACGGTTGAACGTGTTCGCCCAGACAACACCCGCGCGCAGCTGTTGCGCCATCCAGAGGATGCGCGAGCCCTTCTCCGTCCAGACGCCGGCGGATAGGCCGTAAGGCGTGTTGTTCGCCTTCTCGACCGCCTCCTCCGGAGTGCGGAATGTGAGCACGCTCAGCACCGGCCCAAAGATTTCTTCCTGGGCGATCCGGGAGCTCTGCGCCACGTTCGTGAAGACCGTGGGCGCGAACCAGTAGCCCTTCTCGGGGAGGCGGCACGGTGGCTGGTAGATCTCGGCGCCCTCCTCCTTGCCCGACTCGACGAGTTCCGTGATCTTCTCGAGCTGCAGCTTCGAGTTGATCGCGCCGATATC
>Ga0136621_1000180_pt1 | contig 23308 bp, 18 predicted proteins | sample AntDryUQ445A2306_FD_104673 | JGI IMG/M metagenome (GOLD analysis project Ga0136621, IMG submission 104673) | Polar desert sand microbial communities from Dry Valleys, Antarctica - metaG UQ445A (23.06) | ecosystem: Environmental > Terrestrial > Soil > Desert | place: Antarctica: Dry Valley...
GATCTGCTGGGCCAGGACGTCGAGCGGGTTGCGCGGCAGGCTGGTCGATTCGATCTCCCCCTCGTGCATGCGGCGCGTGACGACCGCGACCTCGAGCAGATCGCCCCGGTACTTGGGGAAGATGACGCCCTTGCTCGGCACGCCCACCTGGTGCCCGGCCCGCCCGACCCGCTGGAGCCCGCGGGCGACGCTCGTGGGGCTCTCCACCTGGATCACGAGGTCGACCGCGCCCATGTCGATCCCGAGCTCTAGGCTGGACGTCGCGACGAGACCCGGAATGCGCCCGGCCTTGAGCTCCTCCTCGATGTGGATGCGCTGCTCGCGGGCGATGCTCCCGTGATGGGCTCGAACGAGCTCCTCGCCGGCAAGCTCGTTGAGCCGGTGTGCGAGGCGCTCCGCGAGGCGCCGGCTGTTGACGAACACGATGGTGCTGCGGTGGCTCCGGATCAGCTCGAGGATCCGCGGATGGATCGCGGGCCAGATGCTGGAGCGCGCATCCCCGCTCGCGGCCGGCCCGCCCGGCTGGTCCTCCGGCGGCAGGATCTCGCCCATCCGGGCCATGTCCTCCACCGGGACGATGACCTCCAGGTCGAGCGGCTTGCGCGTGCCGGCGTCGACGATCGTGACCTCGCGTCCGGAGCCGGCGCCGCCAAGGAAGCGGGCGATCGTCTCGAGTGGCCGCTGCGTGGCGGACAGGCCGATCCGCTGGGGCGGGGCGATCGCCAGCGCGTCGAGCCGCTCGAGGCTGAGCGCGAGGTGGGCACCGCGCTTCGTGCCGGCGATCGCGTGCACCTCGTCCACGATCACGTGCTCGACGGTCCTGAGCACCTCGCGCGCCCGGCTCGTGAGCATGAGGTAGAGCGACTCGGGAGTCGTGATCAGGATGTCCGGCGGGTGTCGCGCGATGTCCCGACGCTCCACCTGGGGCGTGTCGCCGGTGCGGCTTGCAACCGAGATGGCGGGAGCGGCCTGGCCGAGGCGGTTGGCCGCCAGCGCGATCCCCGCGAGCGGCGCGCGCAGGTTGCGCTCGACGTCGTAGGTCAACGCCTTGAGCGGCGAGACGTAGAGAACCCGGACGCCCTTCGTCTGCGACCTGGGCTCGGTGGCGAGGCGGTCGAGGCACCACAGGAACGCCGCGAGGGTCTTGCCGCTGCCGGTGGGGGCATGGATGAGCGTGTGCCGGCCCTGGCTGATCGCCGTCCAGCCGTGCGACTGCGCCTGGGTGGGCGCGTCGAAGGTTGCCGCGAACCAGTCGCGGACCGGAGCCGCGAACGGGGCGAGCGGATCGGCGAAGCCTTCCGGTGACGAAGAAGTGGTAGCGCTCACGGGACTCGCGAGTATAGGCCGCTCGGCCGATTTAGACCATGCGTTCTACTGACGCGACACGGATCCGTGCCGATTCGGATGAGCCCCAGTCCGATCGGAACACTTCAACGAGCCGGTGGCACCGCCTTCAGCACCTGGCCGGGCTGCGGGTGTTGCATCTGGATAACACGGTAGTACCGTGGTGAAGCCAGGGTCCTTCGCTGCCCGGTCAGCGTGGAGTGCGTAGCCGTGCTACGAGAGCGGCCGCATCGATCCGACCGATCGCCCCGCCCTCGGACCGAACCTCGAAACCGGCCCGCTCCAGCAGGCGGCGGGCGATCGATGCCCGCAGCGACCCACCGAGCGGCTCCACCGGATCCCGTTCGGCAACCGTGATCGTCGCCTGCAGCTCACCATCGCCCGCCAGGCGGCGAAGGAGCGCCCCGCCAAGGCCGGCCCTCCGGTAAGCCGGCGCGACCCCCAGCCCCAACAGCTCCCCGTCGGCGACGATCCCGAGCCCGACGACGACGCCATCCACCACGGCCGCGGTCCCCTTCGCGCCGGACGTGAGTGCCCGTCCGACAAGCGCCCGACCCGACGAGGGGTTAGCGGGCGGGATGACGCGCGGGGCGAGGCGCAGCCGATCGAGCGTCACGGCGTCCAGGTCGATCACGACGGGCGCGCCGCCGGGTCCGGTGCCCGGGGCGACCTCGCTCGGCACGGCGTCGTCGGGCGACCACCAGCCGCGCTTCTCGGCCGCCCGGAGCAGCCCCGGCACAAGCGTCTCGCGCACGGCGGCCGTCACGCTCGCCGAGGCCTCATCGGCCGCCTGATGCCGCGTGTCGACCCGCTCCCCCACGTTCGGCTCGTCGGTGAACGACTCGGGTAGCGGCGTTTGGCCGTGTCGCGCGGCCTCCTGAGCCCAGCGGTCGCGCCACGGGGCGGGCGTGAGACCGGGTGCGTCGCGGTGCGCCCCGGCGAGCCAGACGAGCGACCAGGACCGCGGCACCACCCGGTACGCGTCGTAGCCGCCGCCACCGGTCGAGAGCCACCGCCCACGGGCGTGACGGTGGGCGATTGCGTCGAGGATCCGCGCTGCCGCGCCCATCGCCGTAGTGGTGACCCGGAGGTGCGCGAGCGGATCCCAGGCGTGTGAATCGGCGCCGTGCTGGCTGACCACGAGGTCGGGCCCAAAGGCCGCCGCGAGGGGCGGCACGATCGACCGGACGGCCGGCAGCCAGGCGGCGTCGCCGGCGTGCGGTTCGAACGGCACGTTGACGATCGTCCCGGCCGCGTTTCCCCGACCCACGTCCCCGGCGGCTCCCGAGCCCGGAAACAGATAGCGACCGTCCTCGTGGAAGGAGATCGTCAGCACACCCGGGTCATCACGGAACAGCGCCTCGACGCCGTCGCCGTGATGGACGTCCAGATCCACGTACAGCACCCGCAGCCCGTCGCGGCGCGCCCGCGCGATCGCAAGCGCCGGATCGTTGTAGATGCAGAAGCCCGAAGCCCGCTCGCGCATCGCGTGGTGGAGCCCGCCCCCGGGGTGGAACGCATGCTCCACGTCGCCCCGGAGGATCGCCTCGATCGCCCGCAGTGAACCCCCGGCGACCATGGCCGCGGCGTCGTGCATCCCGGCGAACGCCGGGTTGTCGCCGCCCCAGCCGATCCCCGCGGCGGGCGGCCCAAGGGGGTCCTCCGAGAACCGCCGCACCTCCGCGATGTACTCGCGGGCATGGCACAAAGCAAGGTCGCCTTCCGGCGCGGGCTCAGGAGCCAGACCGGGCTCCGCACCTACCGAAGCGAGCAGGTCGATGGCGGGACCGAACCGGCGCGGCGTCAGCGGATGGGACGGGCCGAAGTCGTAGCTGGCGGAGCGCGGGCCGTACACGAGCAGCGGGCCATCGGAGCGCTTCATCGTGTCAGCATGGTGGCACGATGCGACAGCGCGGCCCCGTCAGGGCTGTTGGCTCTCCGACGGGCGGCAGTCGCGCGGCGTCGCTCCGGGCAGGGCGTCGGCTCGTGAGGCCACCTCGACCGAGACCAGCCTCGCCGCGACCGCCAGCTTCTCGCGCGTGCCGTACGGCCCCTCAGAGGTCTGGAGCACCAGCCGCTGCTCTCCGGTCTGGAGGCCGTCCGAGGCGATCGCGCGATCCGTGATGTGCCGGCGCACCAGCCAGATCTCGTAGCGATAGCGCAACAGCTCGGTCGTGTAGACGTCAACCTCGATGCCCAGCAGCTCGCGGCCGTCCGCGCGCGTGGAGGCCTCGAGCAGGGGCAGGAACATGCCCCGCTGCGCATGCGCCGTCATGTACGTCGTCCCGGGCTCGCCCGGCCGAGCGAGGAACGTCACGTAGGCCGCCACGTCGCAGAACGGGTAGTTCGGCGGCGGCTGGAGGTCGCCCGAGATCACGGGCAGGTCGATCGCCAGCGCGGCCACGACGACGCGGCTGGGTGCCGGCGCTGGGGCGAGTCCGCCCGATGCGACCGGGTCAACGGGCGCCTCGGGCTCCTCGACCGGGATCCACGCGGGCGTCGGCGCGGCCACCTCGACAACGGGCACGGCCGCCGGAGATGAATCGGGCGCACCGGAGCCGCCTGGACCGCCGGCCGACGCCGGTCGGCAGTCGCGCGGCTGCGCCTCGGGGTTCGCCTCGGCCGGATCGACCTCCGCCTCGTCCACGGGCGTGGCGACAACCTGCAGCTTCTCGGTCGTCCCGAACGGACCTTCACTCGTCTGCAGCACCAGCGTGCGCTGATCCAGCGGCAGGGTGGCCACGACCGCGTAGTCGACCGCATGCGGGACGATCCGCTCGATCTCGTAGCGGTAGCGCATCGCGTCGTTCGTATACAGGTCGACCGTCTGCCCGATCAGATCGGCGCCGCCGTCGCGCTGCGCCGCCTCGAGCAACGGCAGGAACATGCCGGCCTGCGCATGGGCGGAGACATACGTCACGCCAGTCTCGTACGGCTGGCTGAACCTGGTGATGTAGGCCGCCACATCGCAGTAGGGGTAGTTGGGCGGTGGCTGAAGGTCGCCCGAGATCACCGGGAGATCGATGTCCAGGTCCGGCATGACGACGCGACTCGCGTACGCAGGTGGCCGGAGAAGCGGCACCCGCGATGGCGTGGGCTCGCCGGACACGCCAGGAGCGGCGGATCCCACAGGACCGTTGGATGCAGGGGCAACCGGCGGAACCGGGAGACTGGATGCCGGCGGGATACTCCCGCCACACGCGGCCACCGCCAGGCCAAGGATCAGAGGTAGCGCGGTGGCTCCGGCGCGGCGGAAGACGGATGGGTGCATGGGCGGTTGAGTCCTCGAGAGCCGCCGGGAGGGGCGGGCGTCCACCGTTCGTTCGCGCGGGAGTGTCCGGCGGTTCAGCGGGACGCTCGGCGAACCACGTCCTGTCGCCAGCCTGCAACCCCAAAGGCTGATCCAGGGCCGCAAGCCCCCCGAATCAATGGCCGAGAGCGACTCGATCGTCTTCTACGCGTGTCGCCGGCCGTTCGTTCTCACTCCCGCGATTGCCGCCCGGTCAGCCTTCCATGGCTCGCACCGGACGCCGCGGATCCAGGGACGCGCAACCCCCAGCAGCAGGAGCACGAAATCGTCATGACCCGCACCCGACGCCTGATGACACTTGGAGCCGCAGGGCTCCTTGCCGTCACCTCGGTAGCCGGAACCAGCCTTGCGGCGAGCCACCGAGAGGCTCCCCTCATCGCCAAGGATCCGACCGCCGACATCACCGACCTGTACGCCTTCGTCAGCCCTGACAAGCCGGACACGGTCACCATCATCGCCAACTACATCCCGTTCCAGGAGCCGGCCGGCGGCCCGAACTTCTACCCGTTCGACGAGACCGCCCACTACTTCATCAAGGTCGACAACGATGGCGACGGCGCCGAGGACGTCTCGTTCGTCTTCGACTTCGAGACGGCCTATTCGAACCCCGACAGCTTCCTCTACAGCGGTTACGGACCGATCGAGGACGCCTCCGATCCCCAGGGTGCGCCCTTCGCCCCCGCCAACCAGACCCAGAGCTACTCGGTGACGATGAACGACACCGAGCTGGCCGCCGATCTGTCCGTCCCGCCCGACAACATCGGGCCGCGCACGACGCCCGACTACGGCACGTACGCGCAGGACGGCGTGCACGACCTCGGCGACGGGGTGACCGTCTTTGCCGGTCAGCGCGACGATCCGTTCTTCGCCGACCTCGGCGCGATCTTCGACCTGGCCGGCCTTCGCCCGTTCAACCAGGCCCACCTGATCCCGCTCCCGACCGCGCCGGGCCAGGACGATCTGAGCTCCTTCAACGTCAAGAGCATCGCGCTCCAGGTTCCCAAGTCGATGCTCACCAATGACGGCGAGAACGTCACGGCGCCCGATGCCGCCAACGCGGTCGTCGGCATCTATGCCGGCACGGCGCGCCAGTCCTCCACCGTCCTCAATGCCACCGGCGCCCCGGAGATCTCCGGCGACTACGTCCAGGTCTCGCGTCTGGGCAACCCGCTCATCAACGAGGTCGTCATCCCGGTCGGCGAGAAGGATGCGTGGAACGCGTCCGACCCGGCCGATGATGCTGACTTCATGGACCGCTATCTCAACCCCGAGGTATCGGCCATCATCAACACCGTGTATCCCTCGCTCCCCGACGCGCGAACGTCCGAGCGCACCGATCTGGTCCTGATCCTGGGCCAGGGCGTCCCGGGCCTCAACGCGACGAACACGGGCGACACCCTGTACGACCTGCTCCGGCTGAACATGGGCATCGCCCCGTCGGCCAACCCGAGTCGTCTCGGCGTGGTCGATGGCGACCTGGCCGGCTTCCCCAACGGGCGCCGTCTCTGGGACGATGTCGTGGACATCGAGATCCGCGCCTTTGCGGACGGCTACGGCACGTTCCTCAACGAGAACTTCGACCTCCCCAACGAGACCCCGAACAACATGCTCGGCGATGGCTGCGATGCCAACGACCGTGCGTTCTCGACCTCGTTCCCCTACGCGGCCGCGCCGTGGCAGGGCTACGACGACGGTGTCCATCACCTCTCGCCGTGCGAGGCGCTCGACGAGACCAGCACAGCCGGGTGACGCGCTGACGCGCTGACCCCGAACCCCGGGCCAGGCCCGTCGGCCGCCGACAGATGTCGTGCGGTCGGCGGGCCTGACCGGCACGTGGGACGAACAAACATGCACAGACCCCATGACCGCCTTCGCTTCCTCGTCTCCCTTGGCGGGTTCCTGACCGTCGCCGCGGCGGCGTTCATCCTGCTCGGACCACCATCCTCGGCCGGCGCAGCCGACCGGCTCCGCGGGCTGACGCCACCAGGCGCGACGCTGTCCGAGCCGTTCGCGGCGCCGACCGGCGCGAGTGCCACCCAGCAGGAGATCGCCAGGCAGTTCGAGGCTGTGCGCCTCGATCGCGCGGACGTCGCCGCCTACGCTGCGCTTGGCATCGCCTACCTCCAGGACGTGCGCGAGACCGGCGATCCCACCGGCTACGGCCGGGCCGAAGCCGCGTTCACCGAGGCGCTCCGCCTCGATCCCTCGAACGTGGCTGCGCTCGTTGGCCGGGGGAGCCTGCTGCTGTCCCAGCATCGCTTCGAGCACGCCCTTCGCGTGGCACAGGAGGCGCTCGCTCGCGCCCCGAGCACGGCGAGCGTGCGCGGCGTAATCGTCGACGCGCAGACCGAGCTGGGACGCTACGACGAGGCGATCGACAGCACCCAGGCGATGGTCGACCTGCGGCCGGATCTGGCCTCCTACAGCCGCGTGTCCTATCAGCGCGAGCTGCGCGGCGATGTCGACGGCGCGATCACCGCCATGACCAGCGCGTTCCAGGCCGCGAGCGGCGCGGGCGTCGAGAACCGCGAATACCTGCGCGTCCTCCTGGGCGACCTCTTCCTCCTCAAGGGTGACGCGGTCGGCGCTGAGAAGATCCATCGCGCGGCGCTCGAGGCGTCGCCCGACTTCGTATGGGCCCTCGCGGGGCTCGCCCGCGCGCGCGCCGCACAGGGCGACCTCGACGAGGCGATCGAGCTGCTGCAGCGGGCCGTGGCAACGATCCCCCTGCCCGAGTTCGTGGTTGCCCTCGGCGAGGCCCAGGATGCGGCCGGCCGGTCCAGAGAGGCCGGCCGGTCGTACGAGCTTGCCCGCACGATCCAGAAGCTGTTCCAGGCCAACGGCTCAGTGGTCGATCTGGACCTTGCCCTGTTCGAAGCCGACCATGGCGACCCCGCCACCGCGGTCGATCTTGCGCGTCGCGCCTACGAAGCCACGCCGAACGTGAAGGCCGCCGACGCCCTCGCCTGGGCGCTGCTCAAGGCGGGTCGGGCTGACGAGGCCCGGCCGTATGCAGACGAGGCGCTACGGCTCGGGTCGCCCTACGGCCGGTTCCACTACCACGCCGGGATGATCGCGGCGGCGCAGGGAGATGCTGCCGCCGCCCGCGAGCACCTCTCGAACGCCCTCCAGCTCGACCCGCACTTCTCGCCTCTCCACGGTCCTCGCGCGCAGGCGGCGCTCGCCGACCTCGGCGGCTGACCGCCGCCTCGACCCGCTACCATTCCGCATATATGCAGGATCTCGTCATCGTGCTCGTCGTCGTCCTCGTGCTCGTCCTCCTGTGGCGGGGTCCGAAGACGCTGCCCCGGCTCGGGGAGGCGTTGGGGCGGGGCGTGCGCGAGGCTCGAGACGCGGCGCGGACGCCCGACGACGAGCCACGATCGTCGGCCGAGGACGACCGCCGCGGCTGACTCCCGTACCGGCCACAACGGCGGCCCTGACCGGATTATCGAGATCGTTCGACCCGGCCCGGGTGAGCACCGCACGACGCTCGTGATCGGCGGCCGACCGGTCGTGACACTGGCGGACCTGCCACCGTTGCGCAACCGTCTGCTCTTCGTGGGTCTGAACCCCTCGCCCGTCAGCGTGGAGGCCGGGCACTATCACCAGGGGCGGCTCGGGCGGGCGTTCTGGGTTCGCCTCATCGTTGCCGGAATCCTGCCGCGCGACACCGACATTCCCACCGCCGACGACGCGCTCGTTGCCGCCGGCCATGACATCACGGACCTGCTCAGGTCGCCGACCGCCCGCGACTTAGCGACCGATACCGAGCTCACCGCGGGGGTCGGCCTGCTGTGGCAGAACATCGCGATCTGGCGGCCGGCGGCGGTCGTCTTCATCTACAAGCGCGCTGCATCAATCGCGGCCGGCCGGACCCTCGCGGAGCCCTGGGGCAGGCTCGTGGACGTCGCCCTCGCGGGCCGGCCGTGCTTCCTGATGCCGGGCCAGCATGCGCCCCGCGAGCAGGTCGACCAGGGCCTCAACTACCTGCGCAACCTGTCGGCGGCATTGCCCGACTGAGGGGGCGGAAGGCGGCGACGCTGGGTGTCGAGCGCGGTCGTCGGGTCGGCTGGTGGCTCGCCGTGACCCGGCAGGAGCCGGCGAGCGGCAAGCGCCTCGACACGCTCCAGCGACGCGAGCCAGGCCCGGCCGTCGGCTGGTCCGGGGATCGAGCGCGACGGGCCAGGACCCACGAGGTCGCCGACCAGCACCGCGCCGAGCTCTGCCGCCACGAACGCCGTGTGGTCCGGCCGAGGACCGGGGGTGGCCAGCGCCACGAGTGCCACGTCGCCGACCGGGACGGGATCGCCGTCGGCCAGCTCACGGACATGTGCCGGCAGATCATGGCCAGAGCGCGTGCCCCCGTACAGCGGCACGGCCAGCCGCAGCGCGAGCGCCTCGGCGCCCGCGGCGTGGTCCGGGTCGGCGTGCGTGATCGCCACCGCCGCGATCCGGCCACCGCGGCTCGCGGCCAGGGTGAGGAGGGCGTCCGCGGCCGCCTCGGATGGGTCGCCGGGGTCGACGACGACGAGCTCATGCCGCCCCACGACGTACGCGTTGACGTGCTGACCACCGATCCCGCCCGCACCGGGGAGCACCGCCCGGACGAGTGCCGGCTCGATCTCATCGAACCGGATCGGCCCGGATGGGCCGGGGGCGAGCTGGCCGCGGATCTCCCCGATCGACCGCGCGTGCTCGAGCTGCTGGAGGGTCGCGCTCGTCGGCACCCACAGGTCGATCTCGCCGGCCGCCATCGCGTCGAGCGCGGCACGCGGACTCGCCCACCGGTACGCGACGACCTCGTCGGGGGCGAAGGAAGGCTCGGTCGCCGGTGGGAGCTCGGCGACGAAGAAGCGGGCGTCGAAGCGGCGGCCGACGAACGGCGGCGTCACCCAGCGCGAGAGCGGGACGAGGAGGTCCGTCCGGAGCTCGAGATCGAGCTTGCCGGCGACCTCGCCGATCGTCGCCGTTCCGGCCTGGAGCGCCGATCGCGCGTCGCGCATCGCAGGAGCTTGCGCGGCCAGCCCGCGCGGCCGAACGAGCGCGACGCCCGCCTCCTCCCACAGCTCCCGGATCGCGGCGACGTGGGCACCGATCGCCTGATGCGGGGTCAGATCGCCTCCCAGCGCGCGAGCGGCCGCCGCGGGATCCACGACCGAGCGCGCCACCGCATCGGGCGCGGCATCGCCCTCATCGACAGCACCGCCAGGGAAGACGTGGAGATCTGGCGCGAAGACCATCGTCGAAGGACGCTGCGTCAGCAGCAGCTCCAGGCCCCCGGGTCTGGGCCGGAGGAGGACAACAGTCGCCGCTGGTCGCGGCGCGACGACACCCGGCGACTCGACCACCGCCGTCAGAACCGGAGCCGGTACGCCCAGAGCCACTCGCCCGGCTCGAACTCCCAGTCGCCCGCGTCGGCCCCGGCGAAGCCCAGCGTCCCGTACAGGTGCTGCGCGGCCCGCATGACCGGCCGGGTGTAGATCGCCACGCCGGCGCGGCCCTCGGCGCGGGCCCGGGCGAGCACCGCCTCGACCAATCCGCGGCCGACGCCACGGCCCTGCGCCCAAGGGGCGACGGCCAGCATCCGGAAACCTGCCTCGTCGGGGCGCTCCAGCTCCGAGTACTGGTTGCCCGGACCCGGGACGTAGGTCACCGAACCGAGGAGCGTGCCGTTGGCGTCGACCGCCGCCAGGATCGGCACGGAGCCTGCTCGCGTGACGACGTCGCGCACCTCATCGAGGTAGCCGAGGTCCGATTCGCCCTCGAGCGCACCGTACGCCAGCGCCCCGATCTCGCCGAGTGACTCGTATTCCCCAGGCCGCGCCTCGCGGATCTCGAACCAGCCCTCAGCCACCGGGCGGCTCGGCCAGCTGCGCCCGGAGGTCGGCGGGCTCGGTGACCGGCAGGCGGCAGGCGAAGCCGCGGCACACGTAGGCCGTGGGGCGCCCGTCCACCTGCGACCGGTCCGCAAGGAGCGGTACCGCCGATGGCGCGGCCGCCGCTGCATCCGCCAGCGCCACCACCTGGTGCGGCCGGTACCCATCGCGGGTGGGGGCGAGCAGCGCCCGCGTCGCGGGATCGGACGCGTCGCCGACGATCGCGATCTCCAGCACCGGCGCCAGCGCGAAGTCGATCGCGGTCAGCCAGTTGGAGAACCCACCCGGGTATCGCCCCACGAACGTGGTCACCAGCCGGATCGCCTCCTCGGCGGCAGCCCGATACCGGCCTTCGCCCGTCAGCGCTGCGAGCCGGAGCAGGACGAGCGTGGCCATCGACCCGCCCGACGGCACCGCGTTGTCCTGCAGGTCCTTCGGTCGGGCCACGAGACGTTCGTGGTCGTCGGCCGTGTCGAAGAACCCGCCCGATGGGTCGCGGAAGCGAGCCAGGATCTGGTCGACAAGCTCACGAGCGGCCACGAACCAGCGTTCGTCCCACGTCGCCTCATACAGCGCGAGCAGGCCGTCGGCGAGGTTCGCGTAGTCCTCGAGGACCCCCTCGCCGGTGGCCCGGCCGTCCTTCCACGATCGACCGAGCCGTCCACCCTCCTTCCGAAGACCCCAGAGGATCGCGTCGGCCGCCGCGATCGCCGCATCGACATGCCGCTCGCCACCCGGCAGGCGCCCCGCCTCGGCGAACGCCGCGATCGCCAGCCCGTTCCAGGCGGCGAGCGCCTTGTCATCTCGCGCCGGCTGGGCGCGCGCCTGGCGCCGCTCGAGCAGGCGAGCCCGGACCTTCGAGAGCCGCTCTTCGGACTCGTCATCCACGCGTGGGATCACCCGTTCGAGGACGGTCATTCCTTCCCAGTTGCCGTTGTCGGTGACGTCGTATGCGGCGGTGAAGGCGGGCGCGTCGTCGCCGAGCACGTCCCGGATCTCGGCTGCGGCCCAGGTGAACGTCTTGCCCTCTTCGCCCTCCGTGTCGGCATCCTGGCTGGCCGCGAACGCCCCGTCCTCCCGACGCAGCTCACGCAGCATGTAGTCGAGCACGCCTTCGGCGACCTCCCGATAGCGGGTGTCGCCGGTCAGCTCGTGGGCGTGCAGGTAGACGCGGGCGAGCTGCGCGTTGTCGTAGAGCATCTGCTCGAAATGCGGGACCAGCCAGCGCGCATCCGTGGAGTAGCGATGGAACCCGCCGCCCAGCTGGTCGTGGATGCCGCCGTCGGCCATCGCGTCGAGGCTCCGGCGCGCGATCGCGAGCGGGCGCTGGTCGCCGGTCGCGACGTGGCGTCGGAGCAGGTACTCGATCGACATGGGCTGGGGAAACTTGGGCGCGCCGCCCCAGCCGCCGTTGTGGGCATCGAACGCCCGCTGAAGCTGATCGGTGGCCTGGTCGAGCAGGCCGTTGCTGGGCTCGGGCCCACCCGCCGGCACCCGCTGCTGCTCGATCAGCGAGTCGACCAGTCTCGTGCCGGCCTGCTCGACCTCCGGGCGCTGCTCCCGGAACGCCCGATCGACCCCCTCGAGGACCTGCCGGAAGCTCGGCATGCCGTGTCGTGGCTCGTCGGGGAAGTAGGTCCCGCCGTAGAACGGGCGGCCCTCGGGGGTCAGGAAGACCGACATCGGCCAGCCGCCGCCGCCCGTCATCGCCTGGACGGCGCTCATGTACAGCTGGTCGAGATCGGGCCGCTCCTCGCGGTCGACCTTGATCGGGATGAACCGGTCGTTCAGGTAGCGCGCGGTGACATCGTCCTCGAACGATTCGCGCTCCATGACGTGGCACCAGTGGCACGCCGCGTAGCCGATCGAGAGGAAGATCGGCCTGTCGAGGAGCTTGGCGCGCGCCAGGGCATCGGGCCCCCAGGGCCACCAGTCGACGGGGTTGTGCTGATGCTGTAGCAGGTACGGGCTGGTCTCGCCCGCGAGGCGGTTGGGCATGCCCGAGATGGTAGGCGCTAGCCTCGCGCGCGGCCTCCGGCCGCGGACGGCTGCCTCGCCTCGGCCCGCAGCTTCGCGAGGAACGCTGAGGCGCCCTTGAACTCCGGCCACGTGCCTTCGCTCCGATACGGAGCCGGCACCTCGGACGTCCGATGTCGTGGCCGATCGTCTGTCGGGTCGAGGTAATACACGCCAGCGGCCTCGGCGAGTTGTCGATCGAGCGTCGTCAGCCTCGATGCGAGCGTATGCGCAAGGGCCAGGTAGGCGGCGTCATACGCCGTCAACCGATGCCGCTCCACTCGACCGATGGTGAGGACGAGCTGCGCCCGATCGGGCTCGATCGTCGCGATCCCGAGGTCGTCGAGGTGGTACAGGCTCTCGAGCACGATCTTCCCGGGAAGGCGATGGGTACGCCCAAGCACGTTCACGACTTCGAGCCAGAAGTGGGACGGGACCGCGAACCGCTCGCCTTGCTCGACCCAGTGGGCCACGCGCGCCCGGATCGCCGGGGATCGCTCCTCCTCCACCAGAACCGCGATCGCGATCGAGGAATCGAGGACGATCGGCGGGAACGAGGTGCTCACGATCGGACCGACGGTTCGTCTCGGTCTCGATCGGCACGGACGGCGGTCACCGCGTCCAGATCCTTGGGCGAGCGCGGGTGGTCATCCGAGATACGCCGGGCCAACTCCTCGAGGTGACTCAGGGCACCGAGACGTCGCTTACGCAGCTCGTGCGCCGCCTCGTCGAGGCGTTCGCCGACCTCAACCGAAACGAGCACCGCGAGCGGCCTGTGGTCACGCTCGACCAGAATCCGCTCACCCGCCGAAGCCGCGTCCAGAATCTCGCCGAGCCGCTTTCTCAGATCCGTCGGAGTAACCACCCTCATGACCAACCATGATGGGGCACCATCAGTGTCACGTCAAGTTGGCCCGAATTTGGAACCGCGCCGCGTCGCTATCCTGGGCCGCGTGATCGATTTCGATTGGCGGGGGCGAAAGGCGGCTTTCGACTGGCTTGCCGAGCTGGGCGCGCCTGGTTCCGAATTGACCCGGGCGACGCTCACGCGCGGATTCGAGCTCGACGGTCGTCGGGTGGCGCTCCTCGGGCCGCAGGGGATCTGGAGGCCGACCGGCTTTCGGCTGCCACTTTCGATCGCGACCATCCCGTCCGGTCCGTATTCCGATCGATGGGAACCCGCATCGAACCGACTTAGATACTCATTCCGCGGCACGGACCCCAACCACCGCGACAACGTCGGACTTCGGCATGCCAGCCTCCAGAAGACCCCGCTGATCTACTTCTTCCGGACCGATCCGGGTCACTACCTCGCGACATTTCCCGTCTACGTTGTCGGAGAGGATCCCGCGGACCTGGCCTTCTGGGTGCAGGTGGACGAGATGTGGAGCTTGGCGTCACCGGCGACGGCAAGTGCTAGTCCCGACGCGCCTCTCCGGCGCGCCTATGCGACCCGCCTCGTGCGGCAGCGCCTGTTTCAAGCGGAGTTTCGCAGGCGCGTCGTTGGTGCCTACCGAGACCGGTGCGCGCTCTGTCAGCTGCGTCATCGCGAGCTGCTCGACGCCGCGCACATCACTGCCGACTCGGATCCGGGTGGCGAACCGCTCGTAAGCAACGGCATGGCTCTGTGCAAGCTGCACCACGCCGCATTCGACCAGTTCTTCTTCACCGTCGACAGCAACTACGCGGTGGTGGTGCGGCCGTCGATCCTCCAGGAGGCTGATGGCCCGATGCTCATCGTCGGGCTGCAGCAGATCGACGGCCAGAGGATCTTCCTACCGTCGGAGCCCGGAGACCGGCCGGATCGGGAACGCCTCGAACAGCGATTCCAGGCGTTCCTCGCGGCCTCCTAGGGTCTACCGCCGGCGCGCAACGCCGATCGGTGACTCCCCTGCCCCGCCCGCCACGACCGCCGCCGGCGCCTGGCGCAGGAGCTGGTTCGCGGCGCGAACCCGCATGACCCAGAACCAGGACCACACGCCGATGGCCAGCGTGACGATCCCGCCCGCGGCGAACGCCGTGCCCACGCCCCAGCGCGACGCGATCCACCCGGCGAGCAGCCCGCCAACCGGAACCGAGGCCGCGAACACGGTCGTGTAGACACTCATGACCCGGCCACGGAGCTGGTCCGGCACCCCGGTCTGGATCGTCGTGTTCGCCGTCACCGCCATCGTGATCCCGCCGGCGCCCGCAACGAGCATCGCGAGCAGCGCCACGGGGTACGACGGCGACCAGGCGAGGAACAGCGAACCGACGCCCAGCGCGACGGCACCGATCGCGATCCATCGCGCACGCACACGGAGCGAGAAGGCGATCATCAGCGCCGCGGCCAGCGAGCCCACCCCCGAGGCTGCCATCAAGAAACCGAACCCCGACGCGCCCACACCGAGCACATCGTCGGCGAGTGGCGGGACGAGGACCTGGAAGTTCATCCCGAAGGTGGCGCCCAGCCCAACCACGACGCACGAGAGCAGCACGAGCGGGGTGTCGCGCACGTATCGGGCGCCCTCCGCCAGGTTCTCGACCACGTCGTGCCAGCCGCGCGGTCGCGCGAGCGGCTCCATCGGTCGCAGCTCGGAATCGCGCATCGCCATGTAGGCGGCAATGACGGCGAGGAAGCTGAGCCCGTTGATCAGGAACGCGGCGGAAATGTCGAAGGCCCCGATCAGGAGCCCCGCGATCGCCGGCCCCACCACGCGCGAGCCGTTGAACAGGGCCGCGTTGAACCCCACCGCGTTCGTCACGTCCTCGCGCCCCACCATCTCGATGGCGAAGGCCTGCCGTGCCGGCATGTCGAACGCGCTGGCGACGCCGAGCAGCGCCGCGAGCACCATCACGTGCCAGACCTCGACGAGCCCGGTTGCGGTCAGCCCGAACAGCGCGAACGCCAGCACCATCGAGGCGGCCTGCGTCACCAGCAGAGTCTGACGCTTCGGCAGATGGTCCGCGATCACGCCGCCAAAGAGCCCCAGGACGATGACCGGGCCGAACTGCGCTGCTGCGACCAGGCCGAGCCAGAGGGGATCGTGAGTCAGCTGCAGCACGAGCCAGCCCTGTGCCACCTGCTGCATCCACGTGCCCACGAGCGACACGGCTTGGCCGGCGAAGAAGAGCCGGTAGTTGCGGTGCCGGAAGGCGGGCGCGCCGCGGAAGCCGCCGCCGAAGATCGTCATCGGGCGCCGCCGGGCCGGTGGTCATGCACGCTCGGCTCGAGGCCGGCCTCGACCTCGGCGAGGTGCTCCTCGAGGTGGGCCCGACGTCCGCGCGCCTCGGCGACCATCGCCTCCAGGCGGGCGATCTTCGAGCGGAGCGTGTGGACCTGGCGGTCGATTCGGGCAGTCGCGTCGGCGATGATCTCGCGGCGCTCGTCCCGGTCGTCGGTTGCCCGGAAGCGAAGCCGGTTGCGGGCGCGGACGGTCTCGTCCTCGAGCAGGGCCGCGATCTCGGCGAGCGAGAACCCGGCGTCGTCGCGGAGGCCCTTGATGAACCGGAGACGCTCGATGTCGTCCGGGTCGAACACCCGGTACGCCCCATCGGTTCGCGCGGCGGGCTTGAGGAGCCCGATCTCCTCGTAGTACCGGATGGCCCGCGTCGTGAGCCCGATCTCCGAAGCGACTTCCTGGATGCGCAGGAGCCGCGGCTCGGCGGGCGGGTTCGTGATCAGCTGGGCCATCCTGACAGTCTAACGCAACGTTAACGTTCACGTGAACGTTGGTCCTCTATGCCGCGGCATGAGAACGCCCCGGGCGGGAAGGCCCGGGGCGTCGGTGCGGGAGCGAGCTCAGCGGGCGGGCGTGAGCCAGACGGGATAGTCGCGCACCATCTCGACGCTGCCGTCCCGGGCCGACAGGTTGTAAGTCCGGAGCGCGCCCCACTGGGCCTCGTCGACGTCGTAGCCGAGCGTCACGTCGAACGTGCCGCGGCACCCTGTGCCGCACGTCGCCATGACCGGCTCCTCCACGATCGGCAGGCCGTCGTTGTCGAGGATGGCCATGTGGAACTGTGCCTCGAACACGTCGGCCGAGCCGGTCACCCGGGCCGGGTTCTCGAGCGCAGCACCCCATGCCGGACGGTCCACCCAGATGGACGGCAGCACGTCGCCGAAGTCGGCGCGGGTCTGCGGACCATCGAGGACGATGCCCTCGCTGCCGAAGACGTCCACGGCGCGACCGTCGATCCGGAACGCGACGCGCTCCACGGTCGGGAACTGGGTCAGCGTGTAGACCACCTGGCCGAGCCGGACGAAGCTGGCCATGCTTCCGCCGCCGGCCTCGAACTCACCGGACAGGTCGACCGTGGCAGTGCCGCCCTCGATCGAGAGGCCAAGCAGCCGGGTGCCCGGCGGGATGCCGTTGCTGATGCCGGCGCCGTCGGCGAGCTCCATGCCGCGCGGCCCGGCGATCAGTGCCTCCATCGCGGCCCGTGCGACGGCCTGGGTCTGGGGGATCTCGCGGAGGACCGCGACGAGGCCGGCGGTCCGCTCGTCACCGCCCAGGTAGAAGTACGCGCGCACGATCGTGGTCCCCGCGGGCGGGCTCGTCGGCGCGGTGGACGGGGACGGCGTGCTGCCGGGCGCGGAGGGCGACGCAATCGGCGACGCGGAGGGCGAGCCGGTGCCCGGGGTCACGTCGGGGCTGCCCTGCGGGAGGCTCGGCTCGGTTGACGGCGAGACCGGCGAGATGGACCCGAGCGGGCCCACGCCGGTCCCGCACGCGGCGAGCAGGGCGACGGCAGCAAGCAGGACGAATGGCGAGCTCAGGCGCTTCATGAGGGAGACTCCTGTGTGGTTGGGGTCGGAGCTCCACTGTCGTGCGCCGGGTTCGCGCCCCCGTCGCCGCGGGGTAACGGTTCGGTCACAGGGATCCGCAGCGCGATGCGCAGCCCACCCTGCGACCGGTTGAACGCACGCAGGTCACCGCCCAGCACGGCGGCATGCTCCGCTGCGATCGCCAGGCCCAGGCCGCTGCTGCCGCCGGTCCGCGATGGGTCCACCTTGTAGAAGCGCTCGAAGATCCGGTCGAGCCGCTCGGCCGGGACGCCGGGCCCCCGGTCGAGGACCTCGACATAGGCCCACCCGTCGCGCGCCCGGACCCGCACCTCGGCCTGCGCGGCCGGGGCGTGCTCCCGGGCGTTGTCGAGCAGGTTGGCCACGATCCGCTCCAGCCGGCGGGGCTCGGTGCGCACGACGAGCTGCACGTCGGGCACGGTCACCGGCGTACCCGCGGCGCGGGTCGCCGCGATCCGCTGCACGAGCGACCCGAGGTCCACCGGTTCGAGCAGCACCCGTTCGGCGGCCGCGTCGAACCGGGACAGCTCCATGAGCTCGTCGACGAGCGTCCGCAGCCGGGCGACGTCGCCCACGAGCAGCTCGCCCGTCCGGCGCGCGTCCGGCGGCAGCGCACCGAGGTGCTCCCGCAGGATCGATGCCTCGGCGACCAGCGCGGTCAGCGGCGTTCGCAGCTCGTGCGAGACGTCCGAGACGAACCGCCGATTCTGCGCCTGCGACGCCTCGAGCCGCGAGATCGTGTCCTGGAGCGTGTCGGCCATCCGGTTGAACCGCTCCGCCCAGTCGCCGAACTCGTCGCGCGAGGCCACGGGCACCCGTGCGCCAAGGTCGCCGCGCTCGATCCGCTCGGCGGCGCGGGCCGCAGCGTCAACCGGGGCGAGGACGCCTCTGGCCACCCAGCGGGCGGCCAGCAAGGCGAGCAGCGCAAGGACGATCCCGCCCACGAGAAGCGCGACCCGCAGCGTCACCAGCGCCTGCTCGATCGCGCTCGCGTCATGGACGAAGTAGAAGTCCGGTCCATCTGGCGGCAGCCGGCCGCCCACGACGAGCCTCGGCCGTCCGGCGATCGACGTCCATTCGTACGCGAGACCGCCGCCCTGGACGAGGTCCCGGAGCCGTGACGAGAACAGCCCCAGGAACGCCGCGACCGCGGGATCGCCATCGCCGACGTCCACGATCGTGTCCGACTGCGGCTGGCGGGCGAAGGCGGCGATCAGCCCGGCCGCCTCTAGGTCCGCCCGCGACGGACGTTCGGGAAGTCCGCTGCCCGGGATCAGCACCTCGAGGTCGAACCTCGCCTGCGCGGCGGCGTCGTCGCGGAACCGGTCATGGAGCGAGGCGTCGACGAACACGTAGGAGCCCACGCCGAGGACCAGCGCGGTCAGCGCCACGAGCGCCACGAGCGTCGCCGTCAGCCGCGCCCGCACGCCTCGCATGTGTCAGCGGGCCGACTTGTAGCCAGCGCCTCGGACGGTCAGCACCAGCTCCGGGCTCGAAGGGTCGCGCTCGATCTTGGCCCGCAGGCGCTGCATTGCCACGTCCACGAGCCGCGAATCGCCCATGTAGTCGTAGCCCCAGACCCGATCGAGGAGGACGTCCTGGGTCATGACCTGTCCGGGCCGGCGGGCCAGCTCGACGAGGAGGTCGAATTCGGTCCGGGTGAGCGCGATGTCGCGCCCCTCGCGTTCGACCGTGCGACCGGCCGTATCGATCGTGAGCTCGCCCAGCCGGAGGCGACCGTCCTCGGCGGCCTCCCGGTTCGCCCGGCGCAGCGCGGCCCGGACCCGGGCGACGAGCTCGGGCACCTCGAAGGGCTTCTTGACGTAGTCGTCGGCGCCGGCCTCGAGACCAACCACGACGTCGATCGTGTCGCCCCGCGCGGTGAGCATCAGGATCGGGACGGTCGAGGTGCGGCGGACCGCCCGACACAGCTCGAGGCCGTCCATCCGCGGAAGCATCACGTCGAGCAGGAGCAGGTCGAACGGCGCCGCCCGGAAGCGATCGAGCCCCTCCTGACCATCGCTCGCCGTGGTCACGTCGAAGCCGGCGTTGCGCAGGCCGATCGCCGTGACCTCGCGGATCGACGGATCGTCCTCGACGAGCAGGATGTTCCCGTCCACGGCGGCCCCCGCGATCGTGCCCGGCCCGGCCGGCCGGTGTCCCTGCAGTATGCCGCCCGCTCGCGTCCGAGCACCGTGCTCCGGGTCCCGCCGTACGATCCAACCCATGGACTACGGCATCTGTCTCCCGAACTTCCCGGCCGGCGCCTCGGAGGAGGGCATCGAGGCCGCCGCCGCCGCGGCCGACAGGCACGGCTGGTCGACCGTCTGGACGACCGACCACCTCGTGGTCGAGCATGCCAGTGCAGGCGGCTACGGCCGCATCTTCGAGGCGATCCTGACCCTTGCCTGGGTGGGGGCACGGCATCCGTCGCTCCGGCTCGGGACGAGCGTCATCGTCGTCCCCCAGCGCAACGCGGTGATCCTGGCCAAGGAGCTCGCCACGCTCGACGCGCTGAGCGGCGGCAGGGTGATCGCTGGGGTCGGCATCGGCTGGGACGAGGCCGAGTTCGGGAACCTCGGGGCCGCCGAGCGGTTTCGCGTCCGCGGCGCCTATCTCGACGAGGCGATCCGGCTCTGGCGGCACCTGTGGTCGGGGTCCGATGCGGCGTTCGACGGGCGCTTCCACCCCCTCGACGACTTCGAGTTCGAACCCCTGCCACCGCAGGGGGCCGCGCTCCCGATCCTGGTCGGTGGCGGATCGGATGCAGCCGTGCGACGAGCTGGCAGCCTCGGGGACGGCTGGCATTCCAGCGCCCTGGGGCCCCCGGCGTACGCCGCCCGACTTCCAGCCCTCCGGTCCGCTGCGGAGGCCGCCGGCCGGCCGATGCCGGCGCTGTCCGCGCGTGTCCGGGTGAGGCTCGACGAGGCGGAGGGCACGGGCTACGCGATGCGCGGCACGCCTGACCAGGTCGCCGGCGAGATCCACGCATTCGCCGACCTCGGTGTGTCGCATCTCGCGCTCTCGTTCGGACCGACGGATCCGGACGGCGTTGTCGCGGCCGCAGACCGGTTCGCCCGCGAGGTGGAACCGCTCGTCCAGGGAGCGGCGGCCGGGTAGCGACGCCGTTTGCGTGGCGAAGTGATGCCCGCGTGCAGCACCGGTTGATGGATGGTGAAGCCAGGGAATAGCCGCTGCGAAGGCAACTGCGCTACGCTGGCTCCCCGCCGACCGTCCCGACGGAGTCACGATCGCCCTGATGCGCGTCGCCCTATCCCTCGTCGCCGTCCTGATCGCAGTCGGCACGGTGCTGCCCGGTGCCACGCTGGCCGCGCCGGCAGAGCCGAAGGTGGCGCTGATCGTCGGGCCGGCGGGCGAGGCAACCGAGGGCTATCGGGCGCTCGCCGAGGACGCCGCCCGGGTCGCCGAGCGCTTCACCTCGAACGTCGTGCGGGTCTACTCGCCCGAGGCGACCTGGCCGGCCGTGCAACAGGCGCTCGACGGTGCGGCGGTCGTCGTGTACCTCGGGCACGGAAACGGATGGCCCAGCCGGTACCGCGACTCGCTGTTCGGTGGGACCCAGAACGGCTTCGGGCTCAACCCCGTGGCGGGGGGTGGCGACGAGGCCTACCAGTACTTCGGCGAGGACGCGATCGCGGCTGACGTCCATCTGGCGAAGAACGCCGTGGTCCTGCTGCACCGGTTGTGCTACGCCAGTGGCAACACGGAGCCCGGCCTCCCGGAGGGCACGCTGGAGGAGGCGCAGCAGCGGGTCGACAACTACGCCGCGGGGTTCGTCCGGGCTGGTGCGGGCGCCGTCGTGGCGGATGCGTTCACGGCTCCCGCCTGGTACATGCACCGCCTCCTCACCGGCGAACGCTCGATCGCAGACGTCTGGGCCGGCGCCCCGAGGGCCAAGGGGAACCAGCGCTCCTTCGAGAGCAGCCGGTCCGACGGTTACGTGGCTGCCATGGATCCCGATCGACCCGACGGCGGCTTCTACCGGTCGATCGTGTACCGGGGCGATGCCGGCGCGGGGCGGCTGACCGCGACGGCCCCCACCGTCCCCACCGAGCCCGCCGAGCCGACGCTCCTGGGATCGGGCCTGAAGATCGAGATGCCATATCTCAAGACCCGCCCGATCGCCGGTTCGGCCATCGAGCTCTGGATCCCATACTCCACGGACAACCGGGCCACACTGGATGGCCTGAGCGTGGGGATCCGGTGGGACCCCATCGACGCCGAGGTGCCTGCGGTCGACGGCACAGCGCTCGTCCCGGAGCCCCCGGCCGACCCCTCCACGGGCCGGTTCACTTTCATCGAGCCGGAGCAGATCGGCTCGCTGGTCCAGCCGGTCGTCGCGAGGATCGGACGCACCCGGATACGGAACGACATCACCGTGCCGGATCGGCCGGGCCGCTACCGCCTGGTGACGACCCTCCACGATCGCGCCGGCGTCGCGTTCGACGTGGCGACCCAGGCGCTGGTGCCGGCGATGCTCGTCCGGATCAGCGGCGAGCTGGAGGCCGACTATCTCGTTGCGCCGTCCGCGGAAGTCGCGAGAAGCGAGGAGTTCGGGTTCCCGGTGGCCGTGGCGAACGTGGGCTCGAGGTCGTGGGGCCAGGTCGGCGACCCCAGCCGGCGCCACCCCGACGAGCGCCCCATCGCCAGCAGCCTCGTGGCGCATTGGGTGCGGCTGGACGCCGCGACCGGTGAGCTGCCGGCCGACGTCCGGGAGGCTCTCCCGGCGGGCTTCGGGCTGGGAGCCACGAAGCGCGCAACACTGCGGCTGACCGCACCCATCGCGGCCGGGACGTACCTTCTCGTGATCGACGTCGTGGTCGAGGGCGTCGGATCGCTGACCGCCCAGGGCGCCGCTCCGGCACTGGTCCGCGTCACCGTCGAATGACGGCGCGGCTCAGGCCGCGATCACGATCCACGGAACGAGCATCTCGGCGGACGTCAGCGACCCGTGGTGGCCGGCCAGCGAGGCCTCGCCCGGGTCGACGAGCCGGTGGAACACCCCGATCCTGCCTGATGCGGCGCACACGACCTCGCCGATCCGCTCGCGCACGGCCTCGCGAAGCTCCGCGGGCGGGCCGAACCAGCCGGCCGACAGCGCCTCGTCGCGGGTCAGCACCCAGGCGGCATGACCGAGCGCGTCACGCCAGCGCGCCAGGACGGCCCCGGTCTCGCCCGGCTCGACATGGACGTGTCGCGCCCGGGCCTCGCCGGCGAGAAAGCGCACGCCCGCGGCGAGATCCGGCCGCGCGGATATCTCGATGCGCTCCGACCCGGGTGTCGAGAGGTCGACCATCCCGTGGTCGGCAGTGACGATGAGCAGCCCGTCGTCCGGCAGGACGCCGGCCAGCCGCTCCGCGATCGCGTCGATCCGGCGCAGCGCGGCAACCCAGGCCGCCGAGCCGGGCCCGAAGCGATGGCCCGCGGCGTCCAGCTTCGGATCGTAGGCGTATACCGCCGCCGGTACCGGGCCGGCCAGCCCGTCGCGAACCGCCTCGACGGCGGCGGCGTCCTCGATCGACCGTACGGGCACGTAGCGGCCACCGCGCAGGATCGCCCGGGTGAGCCCGGAGCCCACGTGCTCGCCGGGACCCACGGCGGTCATCCGGACGCCGGCAGCCGCCGCCTGCGGGAAGATCGTCGGCAGCGGCTGGATCTCCTCGGGTGGCAGCTCGCCGCGCAGGTCTCGGGGCTCCGCCCCGTGCGTCGTCCAGGCGAGGTTGTTCATCGCGCGGCCCAGCCCCGGCGCTGCCATCGTGTAGCCGGTCAGGCCGTGCGCGATCGGCGGACGAGCCGTGGACAGCATCGCCAGGCTCGTCGCGGTGGACGACGGGTAGCCGCTCGTGATCGATCGCGCGCCGGCCAGGCGGGCGGCGAGGAAGGGGGCCTGGTCCCGATGCTCCAGCAGCAGGTCCCAGCCCAGCCCGTCGACGACGAGCAGCGCGATCGCCC
>Ga0136621_1000181_pt1 | contig 23259 bp, 26 predicted proteins | sample AntDryUQ445A2306_FD_104673 | JGI IMG/M metagenome (GOLD analysis project Ga0136621, IMG submission 104673) | Polar desert sand microbial communities from Dry Valleys, Antarctica - metaG UQ445A (23.06) | ecosystem: Environmental > Terrestrial > Soil > Desert | place: Antarctica: Dry Valley...
GATAATTTCGTCTTTCTCTACGGTGCCGTCTGCGCGGACTACGCGCCTTCTCAAACGTCCATCCGACAGCGGCTTGAACTCGGTCTTGCGCGCATATCGGCCTTCGCGTGCATCGCCGATGGCTGCGTTCAGGTCGCGGGCCACGCTCCAAGGCTGCGCGTTGCTTCGGATTCATCGCTTGTGGCCGTTGACGGCTTGCTTAACGCGCTTGACCATAGTGTCCGTCACCTTGAAGTTCCGGCCTTCGATGCGGCTTACGTAGCCTTGACTCACGCCTAACCGCACGGCCAAATGTTCTTGCCTCAAGCCCGCCTCGACGCGCAGGACGCGAATGGGATTACGGATGAAGTCACCGACCGCGAACGGGACAAGCTCATCGTCGGCGCCATTTGCCTGCTCGCGCCCGGTCAAGGCCGCGTAATCCTCATAGCGCAGCACGGCGTAGGCCGGCTTGCCGTTCTCGTAGATGATTTGAACCTTCTTATTCATCAATAGACCTCGCGCCGGTGGCCAATGCGGATAATGCGAATCACGCGCGCGCGATCGTCGCGGTTGTACTTCACGCGGTAGCTGCCTACGCGTAACCGTAGCCGCGCGTCCGGATCGTTCGTCAGCCGCTTGATGTTCAGGCCAGGATCGCGCGGATTCGCGCCTAGCAGCCCGATATGCTCGGCGACCCGCTCGCGTACTCGCGTAGGCAGGCGTTCAAGCTCCCGATGCGCGCGCCGGGTAATCTCGATGCGATACCGGATCATCGGTCATATTATGACTTTTTATTACCGCAGGCTATCGCGGCCTAATGGTTTCGTCGATGAAGCGTGGGAGCGGCTGGAACATGGGGGCGCCACTGCCCGAAGTCGCCGCACCACTTCACTCGGCGCCTTGCTTGTACACCATGACGCCACACTAGCTCGCCGCGTTCGTCGTACACGGCCCAGAAGCGGCGCCCGTATTGCGTGATGGTCATATGGGCCATTCCGTGACCGTGGATTGCCCAAAGTCTCGACGCCGCTTAACCGGCGCGCAGCGGGACCACGTTTGAGCCGGTGGCGAGCGCGTCCAGATAATCGGCCCAGGCTTGCATCATCTTTCGTCGTTCGGCCAGGAACGCCGTGCGGTTGTAGGCGCGCCCGTTCGGATCGCGCACGGCATGCGCTAGCTGGTGTTCAATGAAGTCCGGACGCACATTCAGGACTTCATCCAGGATGGTGCGCGCCATCGCCCGAAACCCATGCCCGCATATCTCTTCGCCCGTGAATCCCAGGCGCCGCAGGCTTGCGTTTACCGTGTTCTCGCTCATGTAGCGGTCAGCAGTGCGCGCGCCAGGGAACACGTAACGTCCGGCGCCGGTCAGCGGGTGCAGCTCGCGCAAGATCGCCACGGCTTGTCTTGACAGCGGGACAATGTGCGGTTGTTTCATCTTCATGCGCTCGGCGGGAATGCGCCACTCGGCCGCGTTTAGGTCTAACTCAGCCCACACCGCCTTGCGGAGTTCGCCAGGCCGCACGAACGTCAGCGGCGCCAGACGCAGCGCGCAGCGAGTCACCAGCGATCCTTGATAGCCGGCTATCGCGCGCAGCAAGGCGCCTACGGCTTCAGGATCGGTAATCGCCGCAAGATGCTTTGCCTTCACTGGCGGCAGCGCGCCGCGCAGATCGGCCGCAGGATCGCGCTCGGCGCGCCCGGTCGCGACGGCATAGCGGAATACCTGTCCGCTGTTGCGTAGCGCACGGTGCGCAGTTTCGAGCGCGCCGCGTTGCTCAATCCGCCGAACTACCGCCAGCAGTTCAGGCGCGGTTATGTGGCCGACCGGCCGCGCGCCAATCCAGGGGAACACGTCCCGCTCCAGCCGACGGATAATCTTGCTGGCGTGACTCTCGGCCCAGGTCGGCGCGTACTTTCCAATCCACTCCCGCGCCACGGCTTCAAAGCTGTTGGCGTCGCCGCGCGCGGCCTTCTCCGCCTTACGCGCCTGTCCGGGGTCGATACCGGCGGCTAACAGCCTTCGCATTTCGTCACGTTTTACGCGTGCGTCTTTGAGCGTAACGGCAGGATAGGTGCCTAGAGAAAGCAGCTTATGTTTGCCCTCGAAACGGTAGCGAAAACGCCACCACTTGCCCCCGCTCGGTGCCACTAGCAGGAACAAGCCACGCCCATCGATAAGTTTCATGGGTTTCTCAGTCGGCCTACTGTTACGAATCGCGCTATCGGTCAACTTCATGGTCTTTCTCCTACGGCTACGGTCGCGACCAAGAAACGGCGAAGCTCTATGGTTTCCGCTGGCGCCAAGTTAACGCGCCGGCTTCCCAGCTTGATAGAAAGCGCCCTCGTGATCCAGGGAAAAGCGCATCGCGGCGGCCTCTCGATCCTTTGCTTCCCGGTCGGCCTGCCGCTCCGCCTTACGATGCTCGGATGGATCGGTTCCATTCGCCAGCAGACTCCGGAACATGTCCTGTTGTGCACGCGCTTGTTTCAAGCTCACGTCGGGATAGACGCCTAGCGACAATCCCTTTTGCTTGCCGGCAAAGCGATACCTCAACCGCCACCAGCGCGAACCGTTCGGGTTAAGCAACAAGTACAGTCCGCCCGCATCAGATAGCTTGCACGGCTTCGCGCCCAGGTTTGGCGTTGCGGATGACGGCATCAGTCAGCGGCATTTGCGCGTAACTCACTTCGTCGATCAGTGGGTATGCGCAAAGTTACGCGCATAATATGGCGGATGTCAATGGCCACTATGAGACGGTGTTGGAGTATTCAGACACAAAAAAGCCAGCATTTTCGCTGGCTTATGGACTTTCTTGGACTTGGCTGGATGGTAATGTGGTGGCTATGGGTGGACTCGAACCACCGACCCCAGCATTATGAGTGCTGTGCTCTAACCGGCTGAGCTACATAGCCGCGAAAAAAGACCGTCACGATACAAAATACGCATGGCGCCCGCAAGCTGCACGTGCGGATGACCAAGTGCAGATGACGAATTCAGACGTTGAAGCGAAAATGCACCACGTCGCCTTCACGCAAGATGTAGTCCTTACCCTCCAGCCGCCATCTGCCTGCTTCCCTGGCGCCATGCTCGCCGCCTGTCGCGACAAAATCATCGTACCCCACGACCTCAGCGCGAATAAACCCGCGCTCGAAATCCGTGTGAATGCGTCCCGCCGCCTGCGGCGCGGTGGCGTTGCGCCAGACCGTCCAGGCGCGCACCTCCTTGGGCCCCGCGGTAAAGAAAGTTTGCAGGTCGAGCAACGCATAACCTGCGCGGATCACGCGGTGTAAACCCGGTTCGGTCAACCCCATCGATTCGAGAAACTCGCCCTTGTCGGCTTCGTCCAGGCGCGCGATTTCGGCTTCGATAGCCGCGCAGACCGGCACGATTTGCGAATGTTCGTCCGCTACGGCCGCGTGCAGACGGTCCAGCAGCGGATTACCTTCGAAACCATCTTCGGCCACGTTGGCGATATAAATCATCGGCTTCATCGTGATCAGGTGCAGATCGCGCGCCACGTGCTGCTCGTCAGTGTCCAGCTCCGCACTGCGGGCCGGCTTGCCCTGGTCGAGATGCGCTTGCAATCTGGTTATCACACCAGCTTGCGCCACGGCCGTCTTGTCGCCTGACTTGGCGATACGGGCCACGCGCTTCGCGGCCTTGTCCAGAGTTTCGAGATCGGCGAGCAACAACTCGGTTGCGATGGTCTCGACATCGGAGGCCGGGTCCACCCGGCCCGCGACGTGCGTCACGTTGTCGTCCACAAAACAGCGCACCACCTGCGCGATCGCGTCGGTCTCGCGAATATGCGCCAGGAACTGATTGCCCAGTCCCTCTCCTGTCGACGCACCGGCGACCAGCCCGGCGATGTCCACGAATTCCATGGTGGTCGGCACGATCTTTTGCGGCTTGACGATCTTGGCCAGTCGCGCGAGGCGCTCGTCCGGCACCGGCACTATGCCTACGTTTGGATCGATGGTGCAGAACGGATAGTTTTCCGCCGCGATCTCGCCGCTGGTCAGGGCGTTGAATAGCGTGGACTTGCCCACGTTGGGCAAGCCAACAATGCCGCATTTAAAACCCATGGCGTTAAGCTTTTGGTCCTTCGGCGCGCGGCGTATGCAACCGCTGCATAGCCTGTTCGAACTGGCCTGCCGCGAGCATCGGCATGGTTGCCAGCGCCTGGTCCGACGCATCGATAATTGCCTGCTGATCGCTCTTGCCGGGCTTCGACAAAACGTAATCGACCACCAGGTCGCTGCGTCCTGGATGCCCCACACCCAGCCGCAACCGCCAGCAATCCTGGCCCAGATGCGCGAACACATCGCGCAGACCGTTATGCCCGCCGTGCCCGCCGCCGCGCTTCAGCCGCACCACACCCGGCGGCAGGTCAATTTCATCGTGCGCGATCAGCATGCTGGATAATGGAAGCTTGTAGAAATTGAGGATGGCGCGCACCGGCCCACCGCTGCGATTCATGAAGGCGCCGGGTTTGAAGACGCGCACCTCGCGTCCGTCCAGTGAAATTGCGGCAACCTCGCCGTCAAACTTGCGTTCGGACGCAAAACGGTCCCCATGCGCCCGCACCAGCGCGTTCACAAACCAGAACCCGGCATTGTGCCGGGTCTGTTCGTATTTGGTGCCGGGATTGCCCAGACCGACAATCAGCCGAACCGGGTCCGTCTCGCCCGCCATCGCTCAACGCGCGCGTGCCCTATTTCTCGTCTTCGTCGCTGTCCCGTTCTTCGTCTGCCGGGGCCGCCGGCGCTTCGGCTTCCTCGTCTTCCGCCTCTTCCACGCGCGGCGGATGGATGGAGACCACCGCGTAATCGTGCTCCTCGCCATAGCTCAGTTCGACCACTTCCACACCTTGCGGAATCTTGAGCTCGGAGAGGTGCAGCGAGTCGTTCAAATGCAGGGCAGAGATATCGACCTCGATGAATTCCGGCAGGTCTTTGGGCAGACAGGAGACTTCCACGTCCGTCAGCATGTGGCTCACCTCGCCATGCTCAAGCTTGACGCCAGGCGCAATTTCTTCGCCGACAAAATGCAACGGCACCCGCACGCGAATCTCCTCGTCCTCGCTCACTCGCTGCATATCCATGTGCATTACCAGCGCGTTGGTTGGATGACGCTGCAGGTCGCGCAGAATGACCCGCTCCGATGCATCGCCGACGTTCAACGTCAGGATATGCGAGAAGAACGCTTCGCGAGACAGATTCTTCTTGACCACGCGGTATTCCATGGTGATGGGCACGGGCGCCCGGTCGGCCCCGTAGACGATGCCCGGCACCAGACCCTCGCGCCGCAGACGGCGCATCGCGTTCTTGCTTAAAGGTTCCCGTGGCCGCGCGTCCAGGGTAAATTCATTGCTCATACCAGACTCCTGATTTGCATATGTTTTTTGGGGCGCCGCATTTAATGACTGCTAACGGTGTTTATGGCGTCGACTCGTTCACGATGACAGATGGTTTGTCACGACAACGGGGCGGATTAATCCATGAACAAGGTGCTGACCGACTCTTCAAGATTAATCCGCCGGATGGTTTCGGCCAACATGCCGGCGATGCTCAACTGGCGGATGCGCCCGCACGCGCGCGTTCCCGCGCACAGCGGAATCGAGTCGGTAACAACCAGTTCGTCGATACTCGAAGCCTCGATATTCTCCACGGCATTGCCCGACAGCACCGGATGCGTGGCATACGCCACCACTCTTTTGGCGCCGTTGTTCTTCAGCGCATCGGCCGCCTGACAGAGCGTCCCGGCGGTGTCCACCAGATCGTCCACGATAATACAGTTCTTAGCCTTCACGTCGCCGATGATGTTCATTACTCGCGCCTCGTTCGGCTGTGGGCGACGCTTGTCGATAATGGCCAGCTCGGCGTGATCCAGGCATTTCGCAATCGCGCGCGCGCGCACCACACCGCCCACATCGGGCGACACGACGATCTGGCTCGAATACTTCTGCTGCCAGATGTCACCCAGCAGCACCGGCGACGCATAGACGTTATCGACCGGCACGTCGAAGAAGCCCTGAATCTGGTCGGCGTGCAAATCCACCGTCAGCACCCGATCCGCACCCGCGGTGGTAATCATGTTCGCCACCAGTTTGGCCGAGATCGGCACCCGCGCCGAGCGTACGCGGCGATCCTGCCGGGAATATCCCAGATACGGAATCACCGTGGTGATGCGTCCCGCCGACGCGCGATGCAGCGCATCCACCATGATCAGCAATTCCATCAGATTGTCGCTGGTCGGCCCGCAAGTCGGCTGCACGATAAAAACGTCCCGGCCACGCACGTTGTCGCGGATCTCGACCTGCACCTCGCCGTCGCTGAAGCGCCCGACCTGCGCCTTGCCCAGCGGGATGCTCAGATGGTTGGCGATGTCCCGCGCCAGTTTCGGGTTCGCATTACCCGTAAACACCATCACTCTGCTGTTTTCAACCACGCTCTTACCTGTCTTCACAGCGCCGGCGCATGCGGAGCCTGAAATTGGCTGGGCCGGGAGGATTCGAACCTCCGCATGCGGGGATCAAAACCCCGTGCCTTACCACTTGGCTACGGCCCATTTGATCGATTCCTTAAAGACCAGCAGATCGCTTCCTGAAAGAGCATCGTTCCATCAGCGCGGCTAGCCGGGGTCGTACGCCAGTGTGGCCTGCAACGGCGAGCGATTGCATCCTCTGGCGACAAAACCGCGCCAAGTCGATGGCGCCTGCACGAGCACCTGCGCGGCTGACGCCCGCGTGTCGAAGGCCGCGAACACGCAACTGCCCGTGCCGGTCAGACGCGCTGGCGAAAAATCGTTCAGCCAGCCCAGAACTTCCGCAACTTCCGGGTATCGACGCCTTACCACGGGTTCGCAAACGTTGGCGCCCCCGTTTGACAGAAAGTCGAGCATTGTGATTGGCGGGCAATTACGTGTCAATTCCGGCGCGCCGAAGACATTAGTCGTCGCGATCGCCACGTCCGGCTTGAGCACCACGAACCACTGCTCGGGCAGATCTATCGTCTGCAATCGTTCCCCGACGCCCTCCGCCCATGCCGCGCGCCCATAAACGAAAACCGGCACATCCGCACCGAGCGCCAGGCCCAGCGACATCAACTCGTCGCGCGACAAACCGCAGCGCCATAGATGATTCAGGGCCACCAGGGTGGTGGCCGCGTCCGAACTACCGCCGCCCAGTCCGCCGCCGACGGGCAGGTTTTTTGTGATTTCGATATCGGCGCCCTGCGCACTGCCGGTCGCCGCCTGCAGCGCCAGCGCCGCGCGCACCGCCAGATCTTGTTCTGCGGGAATGGCGGCAATCGCGTTGACCCGCATGATGCGCCCGTCAGCACGCGGTTCGAAACGCAACTCGTCACCGACGCTTAAGAACTGGAAGACGGTTTGCAGCAGATGATAGCCATCGGGCCGGCGGCCGGTGATATGCAGAAACAGATTGAGTTTCGCCGGCGCGGGCCAAGGCGTGGACGCACTTAACGCCATTGCGCGGATACGTCTGGCATCTCCCATGTCTCGACAATCAGCTTCACGCGCAAGTCGTGACCGGTGACCGCGATTTTGCCGGGTAAAGCGATCGGTTCGGCGTCCTGATAAGCCTGATAATCGACGCTCCAGCCGGACTGTTCGAGGTGCTTGAGCCGCCCTCTGACATCGAGCTTGCGCGTCGCCGCAAGCGCTTTGGAGTCCACTTGCGCGCCGGGCAACCCGCGCACCCAGTAACGCAGTCCCGACACCGGCAGGGCCCAGCCGAACAGTTGACGTGTCAGCGTTTCCGGCGAGGCGGCACGGGCCGTGGAGCCATCGTGACGGGTGAGCATCACGCGCCGGTCGTCGCCCTGAATGCGCGCGACCACGCGCCCGAAAGAGTCGCGCATGTCGATCTGAAAATGCTCGCCACGCTGTTCCCAGCCGACACCAGCGAACCAGCCTTCCTCAGGGGTTTGAACGGAAAGCTTGCCCGTCATGCGCCACGCCGGTTGCTGGCTTAACGCTTGCTGGCGCTGCGTCCAGGCGGCGCGCGGATCGGCAGGTAAAGAATCAGTTCGCGGTGCCGTGGCGCAGCCAGCCAGCGCGAGCAATCCGATAGCCACGAAGCGTGCGGCGATCCTCCGCGTATCGAATGAACGAGAATCGCAGCTCGCGTTCGCAGTATGACCAGTAGCACTCGCGCGTGACGCCGCACCCTTCATCAATCCGGGCTGCAAACGATACAATCTCGGTGCGCGCTGCTCGCCCGGCGACAGATCGTCAACGCGCGTAACGATCGCGCAGTTCCAGCAGATACTCGTGCTCCGGCTCCTTGGCCAGCGCATCGCGAAGCACCGAGCGCGCCTCGTTTTTTTGTCCCCGCGTCCACAACACTTCGCTGAGATGACCGGCGATTTCGCTATCCGGCAACAACTTGAAGGCGCGATGCAGATACTGCTCGGCCCGCGCGTATTCGCCCAGCCGGAAATGCGCCCAGCCCATGCTGTCGATGACCGCCGGATCGTTCGGACGCGCGGCGAACGCACGCTCGATGTACCCCAGCGCCTCCGGCACCCGCTCGTTGTGATCCACCAGGGTGAATCCCAGCGCGTTAAGCGCGGTGGCATTATTCGGGTCGGCATCCAGAATGGTGCGCAAATCCGCCTCCAGGCGGTAGATCCTGCCGATTTGCTCGGCCATGAGCGCGCGCGCGTACAGCAGATCGCTGTTGCGGGGATGTTCAGCCAGCGCCTCGCCGAACAGGTTGATGCCCGCCTGATAACGTCCTGCCTCGCTCAATAACTGACCCTCCGCCAGATAAAGCTGTACGACGTTGACCGCTTCGCGCTCGGCCAGACGCGCCTGAGACAGATAATCGCGACCCTCCTCAAGCTCCCCGCGCTGTCCGAAAATTGCCGCGGTGCGCACCTGTGCATCGATCCAGAACGGGCCGCGGCTGACCTGACCGTACCACTCGACCGCTTCATCGAATTGCTTGCGCTCCTGCGCGACGCGGCCCAGATAATAGCGAGCTTCGTGGATGCGCCGGCCACTGTCGTTCAAGCGCTGAAAATACTTGCCGGCGTTCGCATAGTGACGCTCCTGCAGATCCAGCAGACCGAGCGTATAAAGAAGTTCCGGATTTTCCGGCCGCTCTTTAAGCAACCGACGAAACTGCGCGCGCGCTTCACCGAACCGTTCCATCTGTATCAGCATCTTGGCGAATCCCAGCCGCAGTGCATCGTCGTCGGGTGTGGCGCGCGTGGCCTCGCGCATCTCGCTCGCCGCCTGTGCCGCGTCGCCCGATCCCAGCAGTGCGCGCGCACGCACCACCCGCGCATCGGTAAGATCGGGGTCCAGCGCCAGCGCTTGCGCCGCCGCTGCCGCGGCCTCCTCGTTTTTTGCGGCGCCCAGCGCGAGGGTGGCATAAGCAAACTGCGCCATTGGTTCATCCTCATGGCGGTCGATCAGTATGCGCATGGCGGCCAGCGCCGCGTCGGCATCCTTTTCCTGTGCCAGGGTCGCGCCGACCAGCATAAATCCGTTGCCGGTGTCGCCCGGCGCACGCTCGACCAGATACTCAAGATGCGGCATGGCTGCGCGTGGCTGCCCCGCGCGCACGTACAACACAGCGAGCGTCTGGCGCGCCTCGGGATCTGACGGCGACAGATGCACCCAGCGAAGCGCTGCCTTCCGCGCGCTCACCTCGTCATCCGCGTATAAGGCGATGCTGGCGGCACGTGCGGCGACGCTGGGATCATTGGTCATCCGCAAGGCATTGAGATAATGCGTCACCGACTCTTCGAGATCCTCATAATGACCGGCAATTTCTCCGGCCATGAGTTCGTACATCAGGTCCGACGAGGGCGCGCGCGTGACCCGCGCATCTTCCGATTGCGCCGCGGCGAACGCGGTTTCACTGTCGATACCCGCGCATCCGACCGTGAGCGCGGCGGCGACCGTTGCAAATCCGATACGGATCATAAGACTCCATAAATTATGTTGCTGCATTACCCTTGCTGGTTCTAAAAAAACACGCTGAAACTGGTACACAGCAAACAGCGCACATGCGCGACGACGAAATTTTTCACCTCCGCAAGCGCGGCCAGCCGGCATTCGCGGCCCAAGATACTGCCATCCGTGGGACTACGCCAACCGGCGCGCGGAACAACCCGGGTTGCGCGGGCCTCGCTTACCCTGCTTTGGGCAGCGAAGGTCACAGTAGCCATGTCAAACGCCGCGATCTGGCCGCGATCTATAAGGGCAATCGCGACGCGGTGGCGCACGCGGCTGGCGTGGTTGTTTTCCCCGTGCGCATGGCTCAAACTCGCCAGGTTAGACGAATGGGCTAGCCAATTTAGGATTTTGCAGGTACCCCCGTGCCGCCAGCTTAAATGTCGCTTTGCACTATCGGAATCAACCATACCACAGCCCCAGTCAGCATTCGTGAGCAGGTCGTCTTTCAGCCAGAGCGGCTCGACACGGCCCTGCGTGAGCTCAGACAGGTCGATGGTGTAGACGAGGCGGCGATTCTTTCGACGTGCAACCGCACGGAGCTTTACTGCCATCTACGCCATGTGCAGCCAAACGAAGATATCATCGGCTGGCTGAGCACGTACCATCATGTCGACCAGGGTGCGATTCGGCCGTTCCTTTATCATCATCTGGATCGCTCGGCGGTGCGTCATGCATTGCGCGTGGCATGCGGCCTGGACTCGATGGTGCTCGGCGAATCCCAGATTCTCGGCCAGCTCAAAGGCGCCTATCAGGACGCAAACCGCGCCGGCACCTTAGGCAGGCAGTTGGGGCGACTGTTCCAGCACGCGTTCGCGGTCGCCAAGCGGGTCAGAACCGATACGGCGATCGGGACGACTCCCGTCTCGGTCGCCTTCGCCGCCGTAACACTCGCGAAACAGATCTTCGGGGATCTTAAAACTCAAACCGTGTTGCTGATCGGCGCCGGTCAGACTATCGAACTGGTGGCGCGTCATCTCGTCGGCAGCGGCATCGGCCGGATCATCGTCGCCAACCGGCATGTACAGCGTGCGCAGGCGCTAGCCGTACACTTCAATGGTGAAGGCATCGGCCTGAGCGAAATCGCCGAGGCGCTGCCCGCCGCCGATATCGTCGTGTCCTCCACCGCGAGCCCGCTGCCGATTCTGGGCAAGGGCATGGTCGAAAGCACCTTGAAGCAGCGCAAGCATCGGCCGATGTTCATGGTCGATCTCGCCGTACCCCGCGACATCGAGCCGGAAGTGGGGTCGCTGGAGGATATCTATCTATACACCGTGGACGATCTCGCCCAGGTTATCGAGCAGAATATGAGTTCCCGGCAGGCGGCCGCGGCGCAGGCCGATCAGATTATCGATGTGCAGGTCGAAACCTTCATGGGCTGGCTGCGCGCGCAGGACGCGGTGGGCGCGATACGCGCGTATCGAGATCGCGCGGAACTGCGAAGAACCGCGACTCTGGCGCGCGCGCGACGCATGCTCATGCAGGGCAGGTCCCCGGACGAGGCCCTGCAGTATCTGGCCCACGCTTTGTCCAATCAGCTCACGCACGATGCTACGCACGCGCTCAACAAGGCGGGGCGCGAGGGCCGGTACGATCTGCTGGAGGCGGCGCGCATTCTCTTGCAACTGCCAGATGACGATGGATAAGCCTGTGGTGACGAGAAACCGTCTGGTGAGAAATCATCTTGCGTCCAATCGACCTGAGCTGTTCGCAGCGCCCGGCGCACGTCATCCGCACGCATGACCCCTTCCATCCAGGCGAAGCTGGAGGATATGGTCGAGCGCCACGCGGAGATCGCGCGCCTGATCTCGGAACCCGATGTGCTGGAGGACCAGGATCGCTATCGCAGGCTGTCGGTCGAGTACGCCCAACTGGATGAACTCACGGCCAGATTCGGCGAACATCGCGCGGCGCGCGGCGAGCTGACCACGCTGGAAGAGTTGCTGGCCGATGGCGATCCGGACATCAAGGCCATGGCGGAAGACGACGCGCAGCGCGTTGTCGCCCGTCTGGAAGCGCTGGAACTGGAGCTGCAAAAACTGTTGCTGCCGGTCGATCCGCATGATCGCAACAACGTGTATCTGGAAGTTCGGGCCGGCACCGGAGGCGACGAGGCGGCCATCTTCGCCGGCGATCTTTACCGCATGTACGCGCGCTTCGCCGAGCATCGCCGGTGGACGGTCGAGATACTCACCGCGAGCCTCGGCGAGCACGGGGGCTACAAGGAACTGATCGCGCGCATCAGTGGACAAGGCGTTTATGGGCAACTGAAATTCGAATCCGGCGCGCACCGCGTGCAGCGCGTGCCCGAGACTGAATCGCAGGGTCGCATCCACACCTCGGCGGCGACGGTGGCGATTATGCCCGAACCCGACAAGCTCGAAGAGATCGAAATCAATCCTTCCGACCTGCGCGTGGACACCTATCGCGCATCCGGCGCGGGCGGTCAGCACGTCAACAAGACCGATTCCGCCATACGCCTGACACACCTGCCAACCGGCATCGTGGTGGAGTGTCAGGACGAGCGGTCGCAACACAAAAATCGCGCGCGCGCGATGTCGCTCATGCAGGCAAAAATCAACGATGCCGAGCGTTCACGCGCGGACGCCGAGCGCGCCGCGACGCGGCGTAATCTGGTCGGCAGCGGCGACCGCTCCCAGCGCATCCGCACCTATAATTTCCCGCAAGGCAGGGTCACGGATCACCGCATCAATCTCACGTTGTACAAATTAGAGGAGATCATGCAGGGTAACCTTAAGGAGATCATCGATCCGCTGATCCACGAGCATCAGGCCGATCTGCTGGCGAGCGTGGTCGAATAGTATTGTTAACGCTGCGTTCGCGCCGCGATTACCTCTCGTCGTGATGTTGCGGTCACATCGCAAGAAGGCGGATCCAACCTCCATGCTCACTTTGCACGCCGCGCTAGCTCACGCGCGAACAGCGTTGCGCGTAATCACTGAAACACCGGCCCTCGACGCCGAATTATTACTGGCGCGCGCGCTTGAGCGTGACCGCAGTTACCTGCATGCGCATCCGGAAGCCGTTTTGAACGAGGCGCAACGCCGGCATTTCGATAACATGGTGCAACGCCGCGCGCAAGGCGAGCCGCTGGCCTATATTCTCGGCTTCAAGGAATTCTGGTCGCTGAAGTTGCGGGTAACGCAAGATGTGCTGATCCCGCGTCCGGAGACCGAGTTGCTGGTCGAACTCGCACTTGCGCGAATCCCCGAACGAGCACGGTGGAACGTCGCTGACCTCGGCACCGGCAGCGGCGCGATCGCGATTGCCATCGCAAAGGAACGTCCCGATGCCAGTGTGGTAGCCACCGACATTTCGTACGCTGCACTAACCCTCGCGGCCGACAATGCAATGCGCCTCGGAATCGCGAACGCCCGCTTTGTGATGGGCAACTGGTTCGCGCCCTTGCGCGAATCCTTCCACGTGATCATCAGCAATCCACCCTATGTGGATGCCGACGACCCGCATCTGCGAAATCCGGCGCTGCGGTTCGAACCGAGCCAGGCGCTGATCAGCGCCGAACGCGGGCTTGCGGACCTGAAGCGCATCGTGCGCTGCGCGAGCACGTTTCTGTGCCCCGGCGGCGCGCTGATAGTGGAGCACGGCTTCGAGCAAGCCGCGGCCACGCGCGAGCTTTTCGAAAGATCGGGCTTCTCCGGAGTGAAAACTTATCGAGATTTTGCGGGCCGGGAGCGGGCCACGCTGGGACGTCGCGAGACAAATTCAAGCCATGCATGACCGCATGCGGGCGCAACTCCGGCAACAGCCTCACAAGTGCGTACACCATCGGTGCGGTGTTCAGCTCCTCAAGCCGCCGGCGAGTCTGCTTGCGGGCGTCCATCAGGCCGCTTCCTGTGCGCCGCCGGCGCGGCGATTGATGCTCCTCTGAACAATACCTCTCGAATCGCTCATGGCCGCCGACCTCGCCGGACGCATAGACAAAACGCTCAAGTTCCCCCAGGTCCCGCGGTGTCAGCGCCGGTCGTGCCTGAGCTTGGCGATGGCCGAATGGTTTTCGTTGGCGCGGATGAAAGCTTCCAACTTCTTGCGGTATTGAGCCATTTTACGCCGGTCTGAAAGCTGCTTAAGGTTCTCGGTGGCTTCGCCGATCTCATCGTTCAGCGCCGAATAGATGGACTTGCTGCGCGTCCTGTCGATGAACTGAATAAGGCCCCGCAACCGGCGGCGCAGATATTCGATCATGGGTAAAGCAAAGCCTTCCCAGTATTCGTCCTCCTGCACCGCGTGAATCCGTTCAAGCTGCGCTCTCACTACGGGCACGTTGCCAACCGCTTCCAGCGCACCGGCAAGCTCGCGGATGCGGTTGAGCACCCTCTCGATCAAGGCCGTCTTCTGTTCAACCACGGCGAGCTGCAGGTTCAGGCGAGTCAAGTCAAACAACCGGGTGGTGATGTGCTCGGCTTGCTGCTCGCTCAGCAGGTCGGATACATGGTGGAACACCACGCCCATGGCCTGGTCATCCAGACATTGCCAGTTTTCCGGCTGCCTGAAGCGCTCCACGTGCTCACGCTGGGGACGAACCATGAAATTATTGAGGCTCATCGCCTCCACCTCGGAGAGGAGCGTAGAAGCAAGCACTGGCCGCAGTTCGGTATCTGATTCGATATTGCCATGCAGCGGGGCCTTAATATCCGCCACGGCTGGAGCCTCAGGCTCCTGCTGTCCCAGCCACGCCAGCAGTTCCAGCCGCTGCTTAATCAGACGCTCGCCCAGCGGCTCTGGCGCGACTGCCTTCCTGCCCTCCGGCCGCTTGTTGAAGAACTCGAAGTTGCCGCAGTAATCGAAAATCAGAAACTAGGGAACCTCTGATTCAGTGTCTCTTGTCATTTCGACCGCAGGGAGAAATCTTGCAAGTTATTGAATTTGTCACTTGTTGCACAGCCAAGATTTCCCGCTCCGCTCGAAATGACAGCTTGTTCAGAGGCTTCCTAGGTCTTGTGCTGGCCCGGCCCGAACAGGTCTTCACGCAAACGGGTGCCGCGGCCGATCATCTGCAGGAACTTCACCTTGGAGCGCACAGACTTGAAGAACATCAGGTTCAACACGTCCGGCACGTCGATGCCTGTATCCAGCGTGTCCACCGACATGGCCATATGTGGCGCTTTGGGGACTCGAAAAATCATCGATCAGGCTCTGCGCGTAACTGACCTGGCAGGTGATCATGCGCGCGAAGGCAGGCGCCCTTGTACTGCGGGTAGTGGTGGTCGAATCGCTCGGCGACCTGACGCTCATCGACTTAACCAACTACGCCAGAAACTCTACTTTAGAACTGTCGCCTTGACGGGGAAGGCTAGGGCTGGATCGGACTCGATCGAGTCATCCAGAAAACTATCGTTTACGGTCGTATCATCTTGCATCTTGTTACCCTCCTCAGTGGGGTCTCCAAGCTGTCCCAGCTTCTTCATGTCTCCCGTTCAGCACGCAGCGCCGGCCCCTGCCGATAAACTGCTTTTTTCCCGATTTTCCCGGTCTCCAGCATGTCCTTGCTCGCCAGTTGCAGCAGGTCGCTGCGCGCCGTGGCGTAAGCTATAGCGTGGCTGCGCCTGTGAGATTCGATAGTGTATTCATGGGTAGGATTGCGCAAAGCATGGGCGATTAGGGCCCGTTGACGATGATTGAGGCCGCTAATCTCCCGGAGTTTCGTTTCGGCATCTCGAATTTCTCGCTGCTTGCGAGCGAGGTAAGCATCCAGCGCATCCAGCGCTCGCCGGATGATTTTAAGTTGATAGGCGATGAAGTAAGTCAGATCGTTGCCGTCTGTTTCCGTATAGAGGTACGAACGCGCGTACTGGGAAGGCGCTTTGCGCAACAGACTCGATATCGAAAGGTACTCAAAGAGCCAGTAGCCCTCGCGCAGCATGGCCCAGTAAAACAAGGCCCGCGCCGTGCGACCGTTGCCATCCTCGAACGGGTGATCGTAAGCGAGCCAGAAGTGCAGAACGATGGCCCGGATGACGGGATGCAGAAATCCCTTGCTGCCGATTTCTCCATTGGCGAAGCGGCACATGAATTCCAGCCGTTCCGGCAATTCTCCAGCCGGCGGCGGTGTGTGCAGTATCGTGTTGTCGCGGGGGTCGATAACCTTGATCCGCTCATCTTTTTCCGTTTGCAAGCGTCCGACGGCATCGGGGCCTTTCATCGTTTCGCGCGCCAGGATGCGATGCAGCTCCAGAATCATGTCAGGAGTCAACCGATGCTTGTCCAATGTCAGAATGTGCTGCATGGCGAGATAGTTGTTCACAATCATGCGCTCACTGTGATCGCGAGGCAGGCGCCCGGAGCGCAACATTTCGACAGCGGCTTTTCTCGTCGTGGCGGCGCCTTCGAGTTGGCTGGAGGTAATGGCTTCCTCGATCAGTGAACTGACCATGTAACGATTACGGTCACCCGCTTCTGTAACCTGTTCGGACAAAGATATGTTTCCGCGTGCGCGGCTATCGATATCGTGGAGGGCCGACAGCACCGAGTCCGGAAGGCAGTAATGAAACGGCTGGTCACCGATGCCGCGAAACTGCTCGATGTCACGGGCATTCTGCAGGCGACCCAGCTTGAGCGCGGCCCACCATTCCTCGTGGCTGAGATCCGCGGGCGGATCGAGCTGGCGAAGCTTATCCCAATGAAGGTAGCGGCTCTCAGTAAGTTGACCCACGTTCTCGAACACGACGTTCAGTCGCTCGGAAGGAATCGACCGTACTACATCTGGATAGGGCGGTGGGTTTAAGGGTATTTTCATACACAACTATCAAATTGATAGATATTGATAATAAATTGATAGTTGGCGTCGGGTCTACCCCTGGAGACATACTTATTATCAAATTGATAGAAACTGATAATAAATTGATAGTTGGGCTCAGTGTGTTGCCATCGACATCCGACACGCTGGCGTTGAGCAGACGATCGGCCCGTGTGCGGATCTGGTGCGAGGTCCGGTAGTTGATCTGGAGAGTCCGAGCGCGTCCGCGAATATCGACACCTAACGCCTTCCACGAGAATGGCTGCTGAAAGATCCGCTGTCCGAGATCGCCAGCGAAAAAAGGCTGTTTGGTCGGTTCGCACCAAGCGCGGCAAGAAAGCGCAATTTGGCCACGCTCACGTCCTGTCCTTCATCTACTACCACGAAGTCAAACGGCGACTGCTCCCGCTCTGATAAATGTGCGGCAAGCTGACCAAACATTTCCGCGCGAGTGACCAGCTCCCGCTTTCGTAATTCAGGGCGAACCCGCGCAAACATGGACCAGAGCGTCGTCCGCATTTTCCGGCAGGCGTGTCACGCGACCCAGCCGCTTAACATCCCGATAGGACTCCCAGGAATCCAACTGCCAGGCATCGACCACAGTCTCCCATTCGGCCATCAGGAAGCGCGGGGTGAAGGTGCGCCGCGCGACACTCGTTGACACATCTGCTAAGAGTTGTCGTACCAGGTCGCGCGACGCGATGCGAGGTTTGCCGAACTGCATCTCATACAATCGCTCGCCGATGGCCTCGATTGCCAGCACGTCTATGCGCTCGGCCAGCCGTGGCTTGTTGCCGATCAACCGACCAAGCTTGACGCGCAGTGCACTCGCAAGCAGGTCTGAGAAGGTAGTCAGCAGCACGCGCGCGTCAGGATTAACGCGCGCAAGATACGCGGCTCGGTGCAGTGCAACGATTGTCTTGCCGGTGCCGGCCGAACCGGACACTCGCGCCGGGCCGCTGTAGTCGCGTTCTACCCACTCCTTTTGAGCAGGGTGCAGAAAGATCGTCCACTTCTCCCACGGGTATGCCAGTGCGCGCTCCAGTTCCTCCACATCATTCATCACCCTGAAGCGGCGCTGGGCGTCAGGGTGATCGAACGGGTTGGCCCGGGGCACAGCGACGTGTGCCAAGGCGGGCTTGCCGCCGGTGGCCAGTTCCAGGAGTGCCTCCGCCGCTTCGCTTGGCAGATGGTCCGCCAGCACAAGCAGACTGTCCTCGTCGACCCGCCGCACGTCGTCCAGCCATTCAACCGGCACACCGTAAGCGAGCAACTCCTCCTCGGATGTATCGGCGAACAAGGCGGGCTTCGCCGAGCTGACCGCGCGACCTCCACGTACTTTGGGATGACGATTTCTTCTACTCTTTCGCGAATCTCCACCAATTGCGCGGCGCCCGTTTTTGGATGGATCTCCAGCTTGCGCCGCTCGGCCCAGCGGTAGGCGGGGTCATGATGATTTACATAACACAGCAGCAAACTGTCAGCAGTTTTGTGTACGATCAGCCGAATATCCCTGCTTACCGGCACGGACCAGAAGTTTGGGTCTTTAGTCCGGTCGAGCTGTGGAAGCTCAAGCCGGGAGTGGCGGGATTTATTTGAAGGTCGAATGCGGTCGCCTTAAACCGCTTTCTGCTGCTCGCCGTTAATTTTTGCGAGGCTGTCTGCGAAGGTGACGGCAATGCGGAATTCCGTCACGCGGTCATCCTGATGCTGTCATCAGCCTAAGACCTTGCGCCACGAGTGGCTCGAAATCCGCAATGTCACTGTCACGAACAGCGCATTGGCACGAATGGCAGCGGCGGCGATCAGCGCGTCCACAACGACGATGCAATCAAGGCATTGGTGTCGAAATGGATCACGATTTGGTGTCGTCACCGCGACGTGCATCATCCTCGTGCCGCAGCCTGCGCATAGACTCGATCAACTGCGGCGTTTCCGCCCGATCCCGCGGCAACGGCTGATCCGCGTAGTGCGCGACGACATCGGCTGGCGATAGTTTCGGCGCCGCCTCCCGCTCGGCGGCCAGCCGCACAGCGCGCCGAATCACCTCTGCCTGCGATACACCCCAGGAACGCGCCAGGCGTTTGATGTTCTGCGCCGTTTGCGGATCCAGCGCGTACGTGGAGCGAATAGACATGTTGGCCATGATACGCGCCGTCCAAATTATCGTATGCGACGCAGTATCCTAGATAAGGCACCCAGGAGCCGTTATCCGTAGGCCGATCAAGCTTGTGGAAGTTCATCTCGGGATTGTCCGGATTTATACGCCGATCGAAAGCGGCAGTCTTCCACTTTCTGCTCCTCACCGGTGAGCTTGGCTAGACTATGCGTGAAGGTGGCGGCGATGCGAAACTCGATAACGTTTTCATTCCATGCATACGATCAGGGTGCCGCGTGCCGCGCCGCCAAATTTCGCTCGCTGGTGCTCACATCATGTCGTGCCCCAGAGGCTGCGTAACCGAACGGCATACAGACAGTCGCCAAAAGGTGCCGTCACTACGCCATCGTACAGCACCACGCCCGCCGCGTTGCATCCTAGGTCACTTTACGCGAACGAATTAACGCCGCGCGTACACACCGATATGGCGGCGAACGATTCAAACCTGCCAGCGCGTCGAAAAACGGAGAGCGCGAAGCATTGCAAAAGTGTCGCAAGGGGTAACACCCAACCCTACACAGACGTCTGGGATGCGCCGATTCTGTCGCTGCTTACGCGGAGCAGATACCTCCGTAGTCACGACACAGCGTTCAGCTGGCGAGGCGAGCGCGTACGCGATCAGAAAAGGATCCGCTGTTCAATCTCGTCGTCGGTCAGATCCGGCGCATATCCTTCATCGACTACTTGGCGCAAAAGATCAGTGTTGACGTCCTCTTCAAGGAGCAAGGCGACGTTCTCTTCCTCCTGAATCCATGCAAACAGGAGATCACGTTTAGCGTCGGTGCTCCCGTCCTTCACTTCTTCAAATATTTCAAGCGGCATCTTGAGATTGCCGCTCGCCCCGTTGTGGGACAGCCATGCCCAAAACTCAGGAACTGCGTCCACGGGAGAGTAGAGATTGTGCGCGGTGATTAGGACATTAGCGTCCATTAGGTAGAGCATGCGTTACGCGGCCTGTCCTACCGCCAGAGCCGCATCACTCAAAAGTGGGGCGACGCTACGTGGCTTCACGCCAAGGATTTTCCCAGCTTTTGTAGGTGGCAGTACGCCGTCACCGACGTGTCGCGCGACGAAGCGAAGGAGTGCTGCGCCTAGTCGATGTCTACGGACAACATAATAGTTTGGGCCTCCCTCTTGGTTCCGACTGCGTTCTTTCCGAGCGGCACGGGACTGATGCCAGCCAAGCGGAATGTGCTCGTCAAATCTTGCCAAGTCGCTTCTGAAAGAACGCCTGCACGAAACAAACGGTATGCCACCATTGACCGGCTAAGGAGCCTAGCTTCGGCAAACTCGCCAATCAGCAATTCGGCAGCCTCTTTATCGGTATGAGAAGTGACGCCAACGAGATGGAGCTCGTTGTTTGGTAGCAGAAAGTTGCTCGCAACGTCATTGCAAAAGCGCTCGAGCCGTCCTTCGGCGTAAGCTCCGCTGACGCCAGTTGCGCCAAGCCACACGTGCGCCAACTCATGAAGAAGCGTAAACGACCAAGCCGATTTTGCGTCCTGATCATTGATAACAATAAACGGAGCGATTGGATCGGCAAGTGCGAAGCCACGGAAAGCTGACACGTCTAAAGCCGTATGGTGACTACCCAGATTTCCAATGAGAAGCACGAATACTCCGGCTCTTTCCGCATAGGCCCGAAGCAGCGCGAACGCTGCTTCGGGCGAGCCTTGGGCTCTAAACGCGGCAAGATCGGCTCCTAATGCCCGCCGAATTGACACAAGAGCAGCGCCAACCCCATCGTTTACGGTTAGCGACCCGACGAATGGAAGCGGCTGTGCTTCCTCCTCATCGACAAGGACTGCTCGCACCATCGACTGACGCGCCAGAATATCTCGGACGAGCGCATCGACAAGTGGCTCCGTGTCCGTGTTTCTCTCTGGCAAACTACGAAAATCCTTGCCTCGATCGCCTTTGCGCGGGGGAACCCTCATATAAAAGGTCAGCAGCGGCCGGCGATAGAGCTTCGCCATCCTCAATAGGAGAGGTCTTGTCGGCATTGTGCCGCCGGCTTCAAACGCAATAAGGCGATCCTCTCCGGCAATGCCCCGCGCGTCCTTAATTCCGAGCTTTTTGGCAGCGCAATTGACTGAGAGACCAGCGGTCTCTCGAGCCCAAACGAGTATTTCCGAATTTACGGCAGGCATCTTTTGGATCTTCGTAGATAGAACGTAACCGACCATGCTAGGTCAACGGTTGATCGTAGCTCACTCTTACCGCGGACCATAAATCGCTGTCGCTCTTTATCGTCAGTAACGCAAGCGTTTCTTCGTCCTCTTCGGATTGCACGTCGCCGCTGTCCGCTGAGCCTCGCTCGCCGGCTAGTGCACTCTAAACACGTTCATCACCTCATCACCAAGATGATTGATAACCTTCACCGCGATCCGCCCTGACTTCGGTTTCTCGAACAGACGCGACGTATCGCTGTTCAGCGTGGCCCACGCTTCTTCGTTAATCTCGGCCTTGAGGGTGGTTTTGAGGGCCTTGTACGGATCATTGGCGCCTAAGAAATACGCGTGGCGGACGAAGAAGCTTTCTTCGTTGTAGTCGGTGTCGATGAACCAGCAGGCGATGCCGTCGGGGCCGTCGCTGCGGACTTCGCCGGTGTTGGGATGGAACACGTCCACGCCGTTTATCTTGACTCTTACCTTGCCGTCTTCGGCTTCCAGTATGTCGATGTCCGGCTCGCCGAAGATGACGAACAGGTTGCCTTTGCCGGTGTTCTTTAAGTCGTCGGCCATGTGCAGGTCGGCGTTCATGCGCGCCTTCAGGATCGGGATGCGCACCAGCTTGTTGAACTCCGATGAGTGGGCGTCGTAGTTGAAGGCGCAGGCGATGAGCACGTCGAAGTCGGCGTCGCCAGCTTCGCGCGCGGCGGCCACCAGATCGGGGCGGGAGACGGTGCCGAACTCCGGGCCGATGAAAATTGCGGCGCGCTTCTCCGCGCCGCGCGCGTCATCGACGTCCGCATTGCCCTCGACGTAGCGTCCTTCGGCGCAGATCAGTTCGCCTGGCCAGGGAATCAACGAGGTGAAGTTGATCTTGTCCTCCTTGTGCGCCTGCTGCACGCCGGCGGTCTTGAGGTTCTCCAGGATCATCGTCGCGAAGTCCTTCTTCTCGCCGTAGCCGTCGCCCGGCTCCGCGACGCCGTCGATCAGTTCGTCGTTCTCGTCCACGCCCAGCACGCGGTGCGGCGAGAGGCTTTCGACAGTGAACGGCCCGGCGACACGCGCCTTTTTGTTGTCCGGATACGGTTTGTCGTAGAGGTATTCGTGCTCCGCTTTTGCCGCGATCGAGGCATCGATTTCCTGTTGCCGCGCGACGCGCGCCTGCCACCAGTCGGCGTGAATCTCATCTGCCGTTCGTGCTGAGTCGTGAGCTTGTCGAACGGTCGAAGCACGCCCTTCGACAAGCTCAGGGCGATCGGGGTGTAATTTGCGCGGGATTTCCCATTCCTGCCAACTCGTGCCGAGCGCCGCGTTCAACTTATCGCGCAGCGGCTCCAGCTTCGCCTGCCACTTGTCCCAGATCACGTCGATCTCGGCGTTGTTGGCGATGGCGCCAGACGTGATGTAAGCGGAGCGCCGATTAACGAAGCCATGCCGGATGTTGCCGCGTATAGGCTGCGAAGAGGGCGCGGTGCGTGTGACTTCGGCTTCCTTGACCTGGCCTTCGCGGGAATCGGCCAGCAAATAATACGGATAGCGCGCGCCCATGATGCGGGCGCGGGCAAGCGCCAGCGCCAGCGCCACGCGCGAGGTGTCGATGGTGATCCAGCGCCGGCCCCATTGTTCGGCGACTGCGGCAGTAGTGCCTGAGCCGCAAGTCGGATCAAGGACAAGATCACCGGGATCGGAAGCCATCAGCAGGCAGCGTTCTACGATACGCTCGTTAGTCTGGACGACATATACCTGATCTGGCGCGCCGCCAAGACCATCCCACCAGTTGGAGATGCTCTTGAACGGAAAATCTTCGAGATAGCGTTTGAAGTCCAGGCTAGTGCGAGAACGGATTAAGCGTCCCGCCACGAGATTGCGCGACATACCACTCAAGCCATGCGCGGGCGGGCGCGATGTATGACTCCAACAACGACCTTTGGGTGGCAGCGCAGGCTGCCCGTCAAGCTCTACTGCGTCCATCTGTTGCGCGCGTTCCCCGCCGTTCGTAATTGGCCAAGGACGAAAGAGCCGAGCGCCAGGGAACTCTTGCTCAATTCGCCGGGGATAGCTGTTCAGTCCCAGAATGTAATGGTATAAGGGATCTCAGCATTGATAAGGAGGCCCTATGGGACAGGTTTTACACGGCAGCGCCGCGACCACGCACGCAGTCCGAGCAGCGATACAGCGA
>Ga0136621_1000182_pt1 | contig 23242 bp, 25 predicted proteins | sample AntDryUQ445A2306_FD_104673 | JGI IMG/M metagenome (GOLD analysis project Ga0136621, IMG submission 104673) | Polar desert sand microbial communities from Dry Valleys, Antarctica - metaG UQ445A (23.06) | ecosystem: Environmental > Terrestrial > Soil > Desert | place: Antarctica: Dry Valley...
CTAAGCCCGGATCCACCGAATAGCGACCTGAAGTCGATCGCCTCATAAGCGCGACAAATGCCCTCTGACTTGGGAAGATGGCGGTGACGAAGCCGTCCAAGTCCCCAAGCCAGAAAGGCACTCGTTAGATGGCATCCTCGCGCACCGTCGACCGCCTGTCGGTGACCTTCGATGACGACCACGCGGTCGCCGATGCAGGTCTCCTTCTCCCCGCCACGCTCGCCGAGCAGCTCGGGCTGCGCGATCTGTTCGAAGCGCGCGTCGACCTCGGTGACGTGCCCGGACGCGCCAACGTCGGCGACAAGGCAATGACCCTGGTGGCGACGTTGATCGCAGGAGGAGAGTGTATCGACGATGCAGATGCGCTGCGTGCCGGCGAGACGGACCAGGTGCTTCGTCACCGGGTCGTGGCGCCCTCGACGCTGGGAACGTTCCTGCGCGCCTTCAGCTTCGGCCACGCACGCCAGCTCGACATGACCGCGGCCGAGCTGTTGAGGCGCGCCTGGAGCTCGGGTGCCGGGGTCGGCGACGAGCCTCTCACGGTCGACCTCGACTCCACCATCTGCGAGACCTACGGACTCAACAAAGAGGGCGGATCCCGCTTCACCTACACGCACGTACGCGGGTACCACCCGCTGCTGGCCATCGCTGCGGGGACCGGCGACGTGCTCCATTGCCGTCTCCGGGGCGGGCCCTCTCACGCCGGGCGAGGTGCGGCCAGCTTTGTCACCGAGTCGGTTAACCGGGCACGCGCAGCAGGCGCCCAACGGGAGATCATTGTGCGCGCCGACTCGGGCTTCTACAACCACAAGGTCGTCAATGCGTGCACGAGAAGAGACGTTCGTTTCTCGATCACGGTGCGCCTCACTCCCGCGCTGCACAAGGCGATTGCAGCCATCGACGGCGGCGCGTGGACGCCGATCCCCTACTTCCAGGACGGCGCCGCGGTCGCCGAGACGACCTACACGCCGTTCGCAACCCGCAAGGATGCCCGCCCCGTGCGCTTGATCGTCAGACGGGTGCCGCCGAGCCCCGGGAGCCAGCTGGCGCTGTTCACCGAGCACAGCTACCACGCCTTTGTCACCGACAGGGATGGGGACATGCTCACCCTCGAGGCCGACCACCGGCGTCACGCCGAGGTCGAGAACACGATTCGCGACCTCAAGCACTCGCTGGGGCTCAACCACATGCCGTCGGGCCGTTTCGGGGCCAACGCGGCATGGCTCGCCTTCAATGCGATCGCCCACAACCTCATGCGCTGGGTCACCCGTATCGGTCTCGGCGAGAAGCTGGTCATGACCAAGACCATCAGGCGTCGTTATCTCTCGCTGCCCGGGCGCATCACCCGCTCTGCGCGCCGGGTCTGGCTGCACCTCCCACGAAAGTGGCCCTGGCGCGAACGTTTCCTGGCCGCGTTGGCGCGGCTGCAGGCGATACCGCCTCCGCTGATCGCGTAGTCGTTGCCCGATCTCCCAACCATTGACCGAAAGGTCCTCTTCGAGCTGCGCGACGCACGGCTGCAGCGTCCAAGGGCGCTTGCATTTCAGGGAATCGTCCCTTCCCAGCGTTCTGTTCGTGCCAACAAGTCTCCCGGAACGCACAGAATGGGCTCCGGCGCGTCAGATCATCGGTTCGTCGGTGGATCCGGGCTAAGTGGCCGCGTGCTTCGCCGAAAGCTGCACGAGCTCCTTTTGGAAGTCGAGCAGCGGTTCTTCGCCGTCCGGCCCCGGATGGGTCCAGACACCGTCCGCCCCCAACTCCCAGGCGAAGATGTTTCGCGAAAACGCCAGCTCGAGCAATGACTTGATCCGCTCGGACAGCTCCGACGCCTTGACGGGGGCGAGCACCTCTACCCGCCTGTCGAGGTTCCGGTGCATCACGTCGGCGCTGCCGATGTAGATCTCCTCGTTCCCCCGGTTGTGGAAGTAATAGATTCTCGAATGTTCCAGAAACTGTCCGAGAATGCTTCGTACCCTGATCGTCTCGCTTATGCCCTTCACGCCTGGCCGTAGCGCGCAAATGCTGCGCACGAACAAGTCAATCTCCACACCGGCGCGTGACGCGGTATACAGCGCCTCGATCACCCTCTCGTCGACCAGGCTGTTCACCTTGATAGCAATGTGCCCCGGTTTCTTGGACGTACTTGATTCGGCTTCCCGTTCGATCATCTGGATCAGGGTCTTTCTCATTTCATCCGGCGCGACTATCAACCAGCGGTAGCTGTGCTGCCGGGAGTAGCCCGTGAGATGGTTGAAGAGGTCGCTGACATCGGCCCCAATCTCCCGATCAGAGGTGAATAGGCTCATATCCTCGTACATACGCGCCGTCTTGGGATTGTAGTTGCCGGTGCCGACGTGGGCGTAGCGACGAAGCTCCTCGCCCTCCTGACGGACCACCAGGCATAGTTTGCAGTGCGTCTTCAATCCCACCAGCCCGTAGACCACATGACAACCGGCGCGCTCCAGTGTTCGGGCCCAGTTGATGTTGTTGCGTTCATCGAAGCGTGCCTTGATCTCCACCAAGACCACGACCTGCTTGCCTGCTTCAGCGGCTTCTATCAGCGCGTCGACGATAGGGCTATCACCCGACGTGCGGTACAAGGTTTGCTTGATCGCCAGCACAGTGGGATCTGCCGCGGCCTGTTCGATAAAGCGTTGGAAGCTGGTTAGGAACGACTCGTAGGGATGATGGACGAGCAGGTCCTGTTCGCGCAGCAGTTCGAACATGTCCGGCGGGTTGTCTTCGGAGGGCAGCAGCACCGAAGGGGTTACGGGCTGGAAAAGCTCATCTTTGAGGTCCGGGCGATCGAGATCGTAAAGATCCCAGAGCCCTGAAAGATCCAAGGGCCCCGGGAGGCGGTGCACATCCTTCTGCTCGATCTGGATCTCGCGAGTGAGCAACTCGAGAACGTGCCGGGGCATGTTCTCTTCGACCTCCATGCGCACCGCCGGGCTGAAGCGGTTCTTCTGCAGCTCAGCCTCCAATGCTTCAAGGAGATCCTCGGCGCCGTCGTCGTTCACCTCGAGGTCGGCATTGCGAGTCACCCTGAAGGCGTGATGCTCGACGACTTTCATACCCGGAAACAGCTTATTCAGATTCGCTGCAATGACGTCTTCGATAGGGACAAACCGCCTGCCCTCAGAAAGCTCGACCAGGCGGGCCAATAGCGGAGGCACTTTAACCCTTGCAAAGTGTGACCTGTTGGTTATCGGATCCCTTACCAGAACCGCAAGGCTCAAGGAGAGGTTGGAGATGAACGGGAAGGGATGGCTCGGGTCGACCGCAAGGGGAGTTACGACTGGGAAGATCCGCTCCAGGAAGAGCTCGTCCAGTTCTTTGCGTTGGCGCTTCTTTAGCTCGTCCCAGCGGAGGATCTCGACCCCCGCGTCCCGAAGGGTCGGCATGATCTCGTCTCGGAAGACATGGGCGTGTCGCTGAACGATCGGCCCCACCTTGGCACTGATCGCAGCCAACTGCTCTCTGACGGTCAACCCGTCGGGAGAACGGCTTGTCAGTCCCGCTGCGGCCTGACGCCTGATACCTGCGATTCGCACCATGTAGAACTCATCCATGGTGCTTGCGAATATCGAGAGGTACTTCACTCGCTCCAACAGTGGTGTTTCGGGATTCTCGGCAAGAGCGAGAACGCGTGCACTCCAGTCCAGCCACGAGAGCTCGCGGTTGATGAACATGTCCTTCGAAAGCTGTGCACGAGCGACCATTTGGGACTCCGGGCTAGTTGGGTACCCGAGTCTACCCACTCACCTCCACAACGGCTCAGGAATCGAGAGGAGGCCTCGCGGAGGCGGGATCACCACCGCAGGGGCTACCCTACTGATCGTGAAGGACTTCTCGAGCGAGCTGCAGAGCGCCAGGGAGTTCGCAGAGGCGGGGTCCCGGGTGGCCATGGGCCATTACCGCGCCAACCCGGCGACCAAGCGGAAGAGCGATGGTACCTGGGTCACAGAGGCAGACTGGGCGGCGGAGGCACAGGTCAGACTCCGCATCGCCCGAGCCTGGCCCGACCACAATGTCCTCGGCGAGGAAGAGGGCTTGAGTGGCGCAGGCGGCGGGCCGGCCACGCCCGGCGCGCCGACCTGGGTCATCGATCCCATCGACGGCACCCACAACTACATGGCCGGTATCCCCATCTGGGCGACGCTCGTGGGGCTGAGGATCGACGACACCACCGTGGTGGGCGTGTGCGATGCACCCGCACTAGGTGAGGTTTATGAAGCGGCGGTGGGCTCCGGCGCCCGCATGAACGGTGAGCCTATCGCAGTTGACCCGCTCGATACCTGGGAGGATTCAACCGTACTCACGCCGGGGGCCGAGGTATTCGCGCAGCACGGCTTGACGGAGTTCCTCAATGCGTTGATCAGCCGGGCGTGGCGAAGCCGGGGGTTCGGAGAGTTCTGGGGCCACATGCTCGTGGCCCGCGGCGCCGCCCACGTGATGGTCGAACCGGAGCTCAATCTGTGGGACATCTGTGCGCTCGAAGTGATCGTGGCCGAGGCCGGCGGGCGTATCACGTCCCTTGACGGGAAGCCCTGGACCCCGAACAGTTCGGCGCTCACGACCAACGGCCGGCTCCACGAGGACGTCGTACGTCTTGCCGCAATGCCGCCGACCGGGTAACCCAACGGGCGTTGTCTCCAGTCCTAACCCGCTCGACGCGCCGGCGCATCAAGGGGCGAGGCGCTCGACTGTCCACCCCGGCTCGGCGCGCCGGTAGATCAGACGGTCGTGCATCCGATCGGGACGGCCCTGCCAGAACTCGATCTCGGACGGCATGATGCGCCAGCCTCCCCAGTGGGGCGGCGCCGGGACGTCCACACCCGCATACCTCTGCGCCACCTCACGGAAACGGTCGTCGAGGACCGGGCGTCCGGCGATCACCCTGCTCTGATCCGAGGCCCACGCACCAAGCTGGGCGCCGCGAGGACGGGTTCGCCAATATGCCTCCGAATCGCTGCGATCGACCCGCTCGGCCCGCCCCTCGACCCGAACCTGTCGCTCGAGCTCCGGCCAGAAGAACACCAAGGCCGCCTGCGGGTTCTCAGCCAAATCGTCGCCCTTGCGGCTCTCGTAGTTGGTATAGAACACGAACCCACCTCGGCTTACGTCCTTGAGCAGGACGACACGCGCCGAGGGGCGCCCCCCCTCGCCGGCGGTGGCGAGGGTCATCGCGTTCGGCTCGTTCGGCCCGGCTGCGCCGGCAGCGCGGAACCAAACCATGAACTGCTTGATCGGATCGGGGTCGAGATGACCGATGGCGAGGTCCTCCCGGCTGTAGTCGCGCCGCCGGTGGGCGGGGTCACTTCCTAGGCTCATTCGGCTGGGATGTCCGCCCCCTGCGGCGTCATCCCCAAGCGTTGCGACAGAGCCCGGAACGCCCGGCCGCGATGGCTGAAGGCAAGCTTGGCTTCGAGGGGAATCTCGCCCATGGTTCGCCGCTCGCCGACGGGCACGAAGTGCGGGTCGTAGCCAAAACCGAGCAAACCGCGTCCCTCATCGATGATGCGGCCTTCACATGTGCCCTCCGCTGCAACCTCGCGGCCGTCCGGAGTGACCATCACGGCGACACAGCGGTAGCGGCACGTCCGCTGATCCTCGGGAACGTTGCCGAGCGCTGCCACGAGCTTGGCGTTGTTTTCCCTGTCGGTCGCGGCCTCGCCCGCATAGCGAGCCGAGAACACTCCCGGCGCGCCGCCAAGCGCGTCGACCTCGAGTCCGGAATCATCGGCTATCGCAGGTTGTCCGCTAACGGCCGCCACTGCGCGGGCTTTGGCAAGGGCGTTTGCACGAAAGCTGTCCCACGGCTCCTCGAGCTGAAGGTCGGGGGCTACAGCATCCACCGAAATCAGCTGTATGCCGGGCAGGAGAATCGCCACCTGCTCGGCCTTGTGCCGGTTGCGCGAGGCAAAGACTGCTCTCATGCGCCCGCCGAGATCCCCTCCAGGGCGGCTGACTGGTGGCTCGTAAGGATCGCAGTGCCGCGCGCTGCAAGGTCGAGCAGCCGGTCCAACTCGTCCCGGTCGAACACACCATGTTCGGCGGTCCCCTGAACCTCCACGAGCTTTCCGGTGCCCGTCATCACCACATTCATATCGACGTCGGCCGTCGAGTCCTCGGCGTAGTCCAGATCAAGGAACGGTTGACCCGCAACGATACCCACGCTTATGCCCGCCACCGAGTCGTTCAAGGGAGAGGGAGTCAGGCCCACCGAGATGAAGGCCTGCGCCAAAGCGACGTAGCTGCCGGTGATCGATGCAGTGCGGGTGCCGCCGTCTGCCTGAAGCACGTCACAATCGAGGTAGACGGTGCGTTCGCCGATCTTCGTCATGTCGGTAACAGCGCGAAGTGCGCGCCCCACTAGACGTTGAATCTCCTGAGTGCGCCCCGACGGCCGGCCTCTGTTGACCTCGCGCTGGACTCGTTCGGGGCTCGAACGCGGCAGCATCGAATACTCGGCGGTCACCCACCCGGTGCCGCGGCCCTTCATCCATCGTGGCACGTTGTCGTCGATGGTGGCGGTGCATATGACCCGCGTGTTGCCCGTCGCCACCAGGCAGGAGCCTTCGGCATAGGGCATGAAACCGGGAGTCAGCGCCACCGGCCTGAGATCGCCCGGGTCCCGGCCGAAGCTTCGTTTCAACTCCATCAGAGCTCGTACCGTTCCCCGTCGGTGGCGAGGGTCGCATAGACCTCCGGCGCAGCGGCGCGCGCCTCGGCGAGCGAGACACCCAGATCCCGCCCGGGCGGCAGGTGAGTCAAGACCAGACGCTTGACATCCGCCTCTCTGGCCACCCTTGCCGCTTGCGCAGCGCTCATATGCCCCTCGAAGTCGGGCCCGTCACACTCCTGAAGTGTGGCCTCGCTCATCAATAGCCCTGCCCCCTTGGTCAGCGGTAGGAGATCTCCTTCGATGCCGCTGTCGGCGGTATACGCGAAGGTCGAGCCATTGCAATCGACGCGTACCCCGACCGTCTCAACCGGGTGAGCCATCTCGAACAACATTACCTGTGCCCGGCCAACGGAGAACGTGCCGCCCGCTGCGACGGGGCGAAGGTCGAAAGCTATATCAACTTGTCCGGCGTAGGCGCACAGTCGCTCGAGTACCTGCGCCGGTGCCCACAAAGGAATGGGCGGCAAGGGCTTCCGGCCCCCGTAGGCGAGTGCGTGGTAGCACCCGAAGACATCTGTGGTGTGATCCGGGTGCACATGAGTGAGAATCACTCCATCGAGATCCTTGTAGTCCGTCAGGCGCAGCAGGTTGCGCCAAGTTCCGGGGCCTGCATCGAGCCAGATCCGGAGTCCACCGATCTCCAGCAGATACCCGGCGGCAGCGCGCTCGGTCGTGGCGAACATCCCCGAGCTCCCGAGGACGGTGACTGCGAAGCTCACGCCTTGTCCCAGGGGCGGTGCTCGACGCGACCGAACTCGGGGCCCAGAAAGCGCCTCCCCAGGTCACTGAAGGCACCCTCTTCGCTGGAGGCTACAAAGCGATGAGCTGCGCGCCGGCGCGCCGGATTGAGCAGATGGTCGTCCTTCAGGCGTGCAAAGACTTCGGTCGCGGTGGCCTCTGCGCTTGAAATCAACACCACGTCATCTCCTGCAACATACTGAAGCACTCCCGAAAGCAGCGGGTAATGGGTACACGCGAGGATAAGGGTGTCGATTCCCGCGCGCGCCAAGGGCTCCAGATACTCTGCTGCCAGGGTCACCAACTCTTCAGACGTCGTGTCGCCACGCTCCACGAAGTCAACGAACCGCGGGCAGGCCTGGGAGAAGAGCTCGACATTGGCATTGCTTGCACGCACAGCGGCCTCGTAGGAGCCGGACGCAACGGTGGCATGAGTGCCAATGAGGCCGATGCGCCGATTCCTCGTTGCCGCGACGGCCGCTTTGACACCGGGTTCGATGACGCTCACGACGGGCACGGTGTAGCGATCGCGAGCGTCGGCCAAGGCTGCCGACGCGGCACTGTTGCAAGCCACCACCAGCAATTTGACGTCCTCTTCGACCAGGCCGTCCATTATCTCGAGGGCGAACTTCCTGACCTCCTCGAGGGGACGAGGCCCGTAAGGGAGCCGGGCCGTGTCACCGAAATAGATGAGGTTCTCTCTGGGAAGGAGATCTATGACGGCTCGGGCGACGGTGAGCCCGCCCACACCCGAGTCGAACATCCCGATCGGGCGATCAGCCCGATCCGATGACACCGTCTACCACCACAAGACCTCTTCCACCTGCGCCTCGGCTGTGTCGATCTCCTCCGTCCAAGCCTCGGTCGAAAGATACTTCCATCCGCCGTCGGCAAGCAGGCAAACGATGTCACCGCCGCCGTCGTCTCCCAGACGCTCGGCGACGCGCTGGGCGACCCAGATCACTGCTCCGGCGGAGATCCCGGCGAAAATGCCTTCCTTCTGGAGAAGCTCCCGGGTCCAAAGGATCGACTCGCGAGCCTTGACCATCACCTTGCCGTCCAGCAGGTCGGGATCGAAGATGGGCGGCACGTAGCCCTCCTCGAGAGAGCGAAGCCCGTATACCGACTGCCCCAGCGCCGGCTCGGCGGCCACCACTTTGATACCAGGGTCATGCTCTTTGAGCCGCCGGCCGGCGCCCATGAGGGTTCCTCCGGTGCCCAGTCCGGCAACAAACGCCTTCACCTCCGGAAGGTCATCGAGAATCTCGCGGCCGGTGCCCTGATAGTGAGCCTCGACGTTCGCCTGGCTGCCGTACTGAAAGGGCATGTAATACCGAGGGTCTGCGGCGAGCTTCTGCGCCAGGGCAACTGCGCCGTTCGACCCTTTGGCCCCCTCGGAGGAGATGATCTCGGCGCCGAAAGCCTCTAGCAAGGAGGTTCGTTCGGAGCTCGCATTGTCGGGGAGCACTGCGGTGAAGCGGTAGCCACGCGTCTGGGCGACCATGGCGAGAGCGATTCCCGTGTTTCCGGACGTGGGCTCGAGGATGATCTTGTCCTTTGTGAGCTCACCCGACGCCTCACCGGCTTCGACCATAGCCAGAGCTATTCGGTCCTTGGTCGATCCGGTCGGGTTCTGGCCTTCGAGCTTCACCCACATTCGTACCCCGGGGGTTGGGCACAGACTGGGCACTTCGACCAGGGGGGTGTTGCCGACCAGGTCGAGAACCGACTTGTACTTCACTTCACGCCTGCCCGCCCGCGACCGATGGAAGGATGGACACGGTGTCGCCTTCGGTCACCTTGGTCTCGAGCTTCTCGAGATAGCGGGCGTCCTCATCGTTCACGTAGACGTTCACGAAGCGGTGAAGCTGCCCATCGGGGGTGCGTACCTGACCTCGGAGGTCAGGATATCGGGTCTCGAGCTGCTCGAACAAGCTCCCGACTGTGCCGGGTTGGACCTCGACGGCCCCGCTGCCACCGGTAAATTTACGGAAGACGGTCGGTATGCGAACTTCGACGGCCACATTTCCTCCTTGCAAAGGTTGCTCTCATCAGGGGTCAACGCAGCACGGACACCGAAACTTCCTTGATCTCGCCCTCCTGGTCCGTCCAGTTCGCCTTGAGGATCCGGAAGGCTCGGACCGAAGGTGGCTCGTCGGCCAGCGAGACGATGAGATAGGGCACGTCCTCGCTAGCCAGCCGGACATCGGTCGGCGAGGGGTAGGCCTCGGTGTGGGTATGGGAGTGAAAGACGGCGCCCAGCTCCCAGCCCCGGCCCTCGATCGCGCGGTAGACGGCGAATTGCTCCTTCGGGTCGAGTGAGTACCTCAGGGGACTGAGGGTTGCGTTGGTCATCCGGAAAACCTTGACCATGTCGCCGTCCTGGGACGCAAGGATGCCGCAGGCCTCGTTCGGGCGGCCCGCCCTGCAGTGGTCGATCATCTCGTCGGTGATCTCCGCCGGCAGGATGAGGGTTTCCGTGGGCTCCTTGGCGTCGCCGGCTTCGCTCACGAGCGTTTCACCCTAATGCGCCCGATCCCCTCTATGACTCTGCCGATCACCGCCGCCCGATCCACTCCACGGCCGGCCAGCTCAGCCAGCAGAGTGGCGGTCTTTTCAGGATCCACGGCAATCAGCAGGCCGCCGGAGGTCTGAGAATCGAACAGCACATCCCGGCGCGCCGAGTCGAGAGAGCCCACATCGGTCCGGGCGGACATGGCGTCCAAGTTGCGCCTGCTGCCTCCCGGAAGAATTCCCCGGGCGGCGAGCTCGACGGCCCCTTCGAGAACCGGGACCGCGTCGAAGTCGAGCTCGGCCGAAACCTCCCCGCCCAGCATCTGCAGAAGGTGGCCCACGAGCCCGAAGCCCGTGACGTCGGTGGCCGCAGGGACCCCCGTGGCGACCATGGCCTCGGCCGCCGCGACGTTAAGGCTGGACATCACGGCGATTGCCTCTTCGACTGCGCCCGGGGGCGCCTGGTCTTCTTTGATGGCGCTCGAGATGATGCCCGAGCCCAGCGGCTTGGTCAGCACCAGATCGCTTCCGGCCGGCGCGCCGGTCTTGCGGATGATCGCCTCCGGATGCACCGTGCCCGTGACGGCCAGACCGAAGACCGGCTGTGGGTTCTCGAGCGAGTGACCGCCGGCGACGGCGACACCTGCTTCGGTGCAGGCCTCACCCGAGCCCTCGAGCACGTCACCCAGGATGTCGAGGCCAAGTGAACGGGGCCATCCCACGAGATTGAGCGCCAGGACCGGGCGCGCTCCCATCGCGTAGACGTCAGACAGCGAGTTCGCCGCGGCGATGCGGCCCCAGGTGCGCGGGTCGTCGACTATCGGAGTGAAGTAGTCCACCGTCTGGACGATGGCCACCTCGGGAGCGACACGGAGGACCGCGGCGTCATCGGGCGCGTCGAGACCGACCAGGAGGTCCGCTTCCATGGGCTCGGTTGTCACGTGGTGCAGGACCTGCGCCAGCTCCTCGGAGGAGAGCTTCGACGCTCAGCCCCCGCCCTGCGTGTAGGAGGTAAGCCGTACCTCGTCGCGCATCCCTTCACCTCCCTCTCGGTCACGTTGCACATAAGAGACAGACCGCGAGCCCTTTCGGGGACGCCCGTCCCACCCGCCGGTGTCCGGGTCAGTCGGTGGGCGTGTCGGCTTCGGTCATGCGAACCCCGATCGGCTCGGCCGGTCCGCGCCCCAGCACCGGAAGCGGCGCCGCCACGCTCCCGTGGCCCTTGTGTGCTGCGAGCGCCTGACGATGATAGTCCTCGGCTATCTCCGAGAAGACGTCCGTGTGGTAGACACCCCCGTCGATGAGCGGTCCCTTCCGTCCTTCGATGATCGCCTCGACGTCCTCGCCGGTGACGGTCTTGTTCGTTTCCAGGGCATGGGCGACGGCAAGGATGTGCAGGCGGTTGACCTTCACGAGATCCTCGGTTCGCTTCAACAGCTCGTCCAGCTTGGATTCGATTCGCTCGCCGAGTCCGCCCTCGAGCAGATCGTGGTCGGATTTGCCCTCGCCTTTACCGGGCCGCCCGCCCCCGCCGATCCCGACCTCGTGGGTGACGCCGTGCGAGGCGACCGTCGAGCCCATTCCCCAGTAACCCTCCATGAGTGTCGCGATGCGGGTCGCTCCCTCGAGGTCCCCCGATACTCCCGAAGAGCTGTCGTCTTCGAAGAACAACCTTTCGCCGACAAGGGAGGAAAGGCTCACGATGATGTCGGCCTCGTACTCCGATCGCCAGCGCGTGAACTGGTCCTCCGGAGGAATGGAGGCGACCATGCCGAGATAGGTACCGCCCTTCTCGATGGTTGCGATGTCTATAGTGAGATGCTGCCGCACCTTGTACGCGGCTACAGCGTGGCACGCTTCGTGCACGGCAACTGCATGGCGCTCGCGCTCGATGTACTCGACGTCTTCGGGGGGGCCGAGGTCTTTCAGTTGCTTGGCCTTGATCACGTCTTTCCACGAGATCGCCTCGCGCCCGTCGCGAATGGCATTGACCAAGGCCTCGTTGACCAGGTCCTTGATTGTGGCGCCCGTGGCATACGGGGTGATCGTTGCCAGCTTGTCGATCTGTTCGGTGCTGAGCTCGTGGTTCACCTTGTCGAGGTATCCCTCATAGGTGCGGATGCGCCCAGCCTTGGAGGGATAACCAACCTTGTAAATGCGGTCGATGCGGCCGGGTCGCAGCAGCGCCTCGTCAAGCGCTTGCGGCATGTTTGTCGCCATCATCACGAGCATGCGGTACTTGGGCGGTGGTTTGGGGCGCATGCCGAGCGACCTGCGCACGACGCGGTTGAAAAAGCCGCGCGGCTTCTTGAGACCGGAAAGCTCGGTAAGAAGAGCCTGCAGCGTTCCCATACCGCCTCCGCCGCCCCCGCCCATCATCATCACCCGATCCCGCACGCCGCGGCGGGGTTCGGCTGCACCACCGGCATCAAGGCTGCCCTGAAGCAGCATGGCAGCGCTGTCGCGCGAGATGTAGGACAAACCATTGCAGGGAGGATTCGAAGACCACGGGCTCGGCGTCGCCGCCTGTCCTCCACCCCAACCTCCCTGGGCCATGGCGCCCCGGTTTCCCAGGGAGTCGGCCTCGTCGAAGAACACGATCACTCCGCCGTATTTCACCGCCAGCTTTCGCAGCTTGCGGAACAATCCTTTGACCTTGAGGATGCCCACCCCCATGAACATGTTGATGAACGCTCCCGGGTCGACGAACACATACGGCTTACCGGTCTCGCCGGCCACGGCCTCCGCCATCAATGTCTTGCCGGTTCCGGGCGGTCCCCACAACAGGATGCCGCCCGGCACATAGCCGCCACGCTTCTCTATTGCCTCCGGGTTGTCGAGAAAGAGCAGGTTCTCTCTCACCTTTTGCAGGACGTTGTCCTGCCCCCACACGTCACTGAAGCGCGTCTTGATGTCGTCGGGGAAATAGACATCCACGCCTCCCCGGGACAAGAACCAAAAGAGAGCGCCGAACTGCGCGATGAGGACAAACATCGTGATGAAGATCTGGAAGAAGAACGGAAGGGCCGAAAAGAGCGCGATGGGCAGCTGAACCAGCGCAACCGCAGGCGATAGGCCGGCGAAGCGGGCGAAGATCAAGTCGACGATCAGCAGGAAGAACAGCCATTTGAACACCCGGCCGAGCCGGTAGCGATTCCAGTCGTTCATGCGAGATCTCCGGCGGTCGAGTGAACCGAAGACTTTCTGGGTCCAGAAACGGTGATAGCGCGCCGAACGTTCGCTGATGAAGTAATGGATCTGACGCAGGAGCTCGATCCCGGCGAGGAACAATAGCCAGCCCTGCGACCGCAGGGTCAGGTTGACGGCGTCGTTGAACGGGAGGAATGGATTCTGCGCCATGGCCGCCCACAGCATCAGAGACCATGCTCCGACAAGGAATACGATCAGCTTGATCCGGTCCCACCACGCCATGGGCTTGCGGGTGGTGCGGTCCTCGTCTCTTATCCTGCTCGGAGCCTCGTGAGTGGCGTCGAGGCCACCGTCGTGCTTGTTTCGTCTCAAGGGCACGCGCACCCACTCGCCAACCCTCGGCTACGGCCTCTGCTGCTCATATCAGCTCTCCTCGATCGTCCACGAGTCCGCCACCTGGTCGATCACCGCTTTGTTCGCCTCGTAACAAGCAGCCTCGCACCCGATGACCAGCACATAGACTCGGTGGGTCCCCGAGTCTACGAGACCGGTCTGATCGAGGGTGAAGACGTCCCCCTCCACCTTGATCTCGTTGACGAGCCGGCTCCCGTGGGCGCCGCTCTCGAGCTCGATCTCCTCCTCCGAGACCGCCTCGACCCGGCCGTCGGCCTGCTTGAGCCGGTCCAGCGGGACCACCTCGTTGCGCAACGACGCCAGAGAATAGGTATCTCGTTCCTTCTCGGTTAAAGGGCGGACCAGCGCATAGCCGGTTGGGTGCTGAGACGAGGTAGCGGGAACGTTATCGAGGTCCGGGCTCGGAGCCGCATCGAACGCCACCACCCACAGGTCCGAAGCACCCTGGAGGCTCTGAATCGAGACGGCGGGGGATTCGCCCGACATCATCTCGCTTCTTTCGAACAGCTCCCACTCCTCGGGCACCTTGAAGTATGTTTTGGTGCTGGCGTTGGAGATGTAGGAGTAACCCGATCCCTTGCATGCAGGCAGGCTCAGGACGAGCGCCAGGAGAGCCGCCTTCACCGCCGTCCGGCGCACCGATGCTTTGGGTTGTCCCCGGGCCATACGACATTATCAACCCAATTTCAGGTCCACACACCTGCGTGGCAGTCAACCCACGATGTCGGATCGACGGGCAGGCCCAGATCGGACGCCACCGAGAAGTGGTGGCCGGGAATCGGGGGCGGGCCTGTCGCCGATCCAAGGAGCGGGTGGCGCCATCGTGAGGCGAGCCAGGGCCACCAGGACTGCGTCGTAGTTGACCCTCCACCCGGCAAAGGCCCGCCAGGCCTGATCGGGCTCGGGCTTCATGGGCAGGCCCTCCTGTGCGAGCTTCTGCCAGACCTCGTCGAACTCGGCGCGCCGGATGGAGATGGGATCGTCAGGCGAAGGGTCGGGGTCGTAGGGGATGGCGAAGAAGGTGGCGATGTGGCGAAGGCAGAGATAGCCGGCGCGGATGCAGAGCTCGGCCTCCGGCTCCCGCTCCATATCGAGACAGGAGGCGTGCAGAGCCGCTGCGTCGAGAGTGCAGCCTGCTGCGGTTACCCACGACCGATCCGGCTGTGGGGACCGGAAGAAACACAGTGCCGCAATCGAGGTATGGCTCTCCTCGACATCGGCAAACCACGTCTGCCAGCTGAGCCAGTTGTCGTCCAACCGGGTAAGGCCGCCGATGCGGTAATGCCGCAGCAGGAATTCGCTCGATGATGGCGGGCTGCCTGCGAAGGCCTCGAGGAGGGTGACGGAGATCTCTCGACGCGTGAAAGCGGCGTAGATCACGGGCAGGTAGGTGATGAGAAGGGCGATCAACAGCAGCCCCAGAGCCGCCTCGGAGAATGCCAGCAGCACCGTGGAGGTGCCCGCAGGGCGTACGAAACCGAGTGTCAACAGCGACGAACCGCTGGTGATCACCGCCTCCGAGAAGGGTCTGATCCCGGCGGCCCAGTACATCATGGTGTATCCCCCGCCCACCAGGAGGACCCAGGTGGTTGCCAGCGAGAGCAGGGCCAGCGGGCCATAGAGGGCCATGATGCGATCCCGGTCCTCATAGGGGCGGGAGGGCCGCGCGAAGAGGTCGAACACCGACCTGAGCCCCAGAAATACGATCCTGCCGATCAAAACGGGCGCAGCCCGGGGCAGTACGAAGGTTCGGATGGCCGACAGAACGGTGCCGAAGACGACGAAGGTGCCGACGGCGCCGACAAGTATCCGCAGGGCGGTCATGGGTTCACATGATCCCACCGGGGAGGTTGACGGGCGTTCCCGGGGATTGAGGGGATCGCCAAACTCAGGTCGAAAAGCGCGCCTGAGTGCACATTTTCGACCAATGTCGGCTCCCGGCGCGGCGGGAGCGCCTCAGCTGCCCATCGCCTCGGACGCCCGCTTGGCCATCTCCTCTTCGGATACGTCCTCGATATGGGTGGCGACACTCCATCGATGGCCGAAGGGGTCTTCGAACTGCCCCGACCGGTCGCCGTAGAACTCATCCTCGACCGGGCGGAGGGCTGTGGCGCCCTCCGCCACTGCGCGCTCGACAACGCCGTCGACATCCTCGACGTAGACGCTCAAGGTGACCGGAGTCCCACCGATGGCTTTCGGGCTCCGGATGTTCATCTCGGGGAACTCGTCCGCCAACATGACGACCGAGTCGCCGATCTGGAGCTCGGCATGGCCGATCTTGCCCCCGGGCGCGGGCATGCGTGTCCGCTCCGTCGCGCCGAACACGGAGCTGTAGAAATCGATTGCTGCGGCGGCCCCATCAACGCACAGGTAGGGCGTGACCTGCGGGTATCCATCGGGAATTGGCTTCACACTCGCCATTGGAACCTCCTATGAGGATCAGTGATGATCAATTCGTCGCCTCTAAGTATCTACTCTCGTCGATGACGAGCCCCCAATAGCCCGACTCAGGTGGAGCTGCGCGAAAGTCCTCGAAATCGAAGGTGAGGATAGGGAGGTCATGGCGCTCCGCGTACGCCATGACTGAGGCGTCAACCAGGCCCAGGTCGAGATCCGAGAACCGGATGTCGATCTCGACGGCACGCCGGAGTAGACCCTGAGAAAGAAAGGCAACGGTGTGTTCCCCGGCCGAGATGGCTTGCAAGAACATCGAAGCGGCGCCCTTGCTCACGCGCGCCCGTAGCAGCTGGTCGACCTCCACAAGCACGAGGTCGGGGATCACGAGATCACGACCTAGTTCGGATACAAGTCCGGCCGCCAGCCCGTGAGCCTTGTCCCGCCGGTTCGTGGCAGCGACAAGTGGTCCCGTATCCGCGACGACCTTCAACGGCTGGAGACGAGCTCCTCGAGGTAAGTCTCGGTTTTCCGCCCAAGCTCTTCGGGACCTTCTCCCGCGCCGACATAGCTGGCCGACCTCCGCCCCGCGAGCGACTTCGCTCCAGCTTCGATCAGCCGGGCGACCGCGGCGGAGAACGATTCGCCTTCGTGCGCCATCCTTCGAACGAGCGCCTCTGTGTTGTCCGGCAAGCTCACGGTCCGGCGAGCCATCCAGTCACCTCCAGGTCGTATGAACTCACCTTTCATACCATGCCTGAAGCCTGCGTGCTTGGGCGGGAGAAGCGATCGCGATCTAGCAGGCGGCAGCGATCCGGAGTGATTCGCAGACTTCTTGCATCCGTTCGCCGCGCGGCTGGATAATGCGATCCGTGCACAGCGCCACCCGGACGAGCATCACATTCCACGAACAGTCCTCCTCGTGACCGGGACCGCAAGGACTTGATTGAGCACGGGTATCGCTTCGTCCCGGGTCAGAATCAGAAAAGGCCGTCTGCCTGCGCGTGGATGCTCGTACCGCCAGACATCGCCTCTCGCTACCACTGCTTACATATGTGTCATTAGTGGAGGTGATGCCTCCACATACGAACACCCAGCTTGTCGTGCCCGGCCCAGTGCTGCAGGTTCGGGAGCGCAAGCCGTCGCGCTGACGTGCCGTGACGAGGTGCTGGCGGCGATCAGCCGGTTGATGGAGCGAACCGACGACGAGGTGTTCACGGTCGCCCGGGTGTTCGCCGAGATGAGCGGGGTCGGCACTGGATACAAGGAGAGCACCGTCTACAAGACGATGCAGCGCATGAAGACCGCCGGCGACGAGGGATGCTTGGAGCGGGTGGGGCGGCAGGGCTTCCGGCTGTGCCCTGCCTCGTAGGTCATGGCCACGCCAGGTCCCTATTGCCGAGGTGTTGGCGCCAGTTGGGCGGCACCCCTCCCACGTTAGCCGGGGATCCCGGCAGCCTGAGCGACCACTCTGCGAGGGCCGGAGTCGTCGCGGCGGGGCCGACACACCGTTACGGGCAGTGATTGCCGGCCCGCCGCCGTCACTACGGTCCTCCGGGCCAAGGTCCGCGGCCACGGCGGGGCGGCGCTCGCTTCGTGGAAGCCGGCAGCCTGGCCGAGATGTCGGTCCCGCGCCTGATGCCCGGGTCAGTTGTAGGCACGCGTCGAGAGCGCGAGTTGCTGAGCGATCGACTCAACATCGTCGAGTTGTCCAGTCGCGACGGCCATAACGAGGTCGTACGTCTCCTCGTTCGTCAGCGTGAGCCGCATACCGTTTACCCCGTAGAACGCGATCAGCGCGCCGAGACCGAGCCGCTTGTTTCCATCGAGGAGTGCGTGGTTGCGGACGACCGAGTGGACCAGCGCCGCCGCTTTGTGGTGAATCGATGGATAGGCGTCCTCCCCGAATACTGTGGCCTGAGGCCGGGCGACGGACCCCTCAAGCAGGCCTGCGTCGCGGATCTCATATGCTGGCAGGATCCGGCGAGCGATGTGCAGCAGATCTTCGAGGTTGAGGTAGATCACTCGCCGAGGCGTTTGAGGGCCTCGGCGTAGCGAGGTAGCTCCTCGTCGAGGACCTCGTCAAGTAGTTCACGGCGACTCGTGCGGTCGATGTAGTCGCGGACCGCCTGACGTGCGAGTTCCTGCATGGGGCGCCCCTCGCGCGCTGCGCGGTGACGTAGCGCTTCGGTCTCCTGCTCATCAAGTCGCAAGGTCATCGCCATGAGCCGGATGATACCAGGACTGATACCTGTAGGCCAGGCGTGGTCTCTATCAGTCGTCCCGGCCACTCGAACCGCCGAACGCCCGGCGTCCAAGGGGTCAGCACAGGGCGTCAGGCGGGCACGGGCCGAGGTCGCCCCTTCGGGGCCATGGTCCGCGTTGTGGATCGCCATCGGCGTTTGGTCACGACCACGGGCTGTGTCAGCCCGCCGGTGGGGCCATTGCCTTTGTGTCCATTGGTTTGCGGGTCCGGCACAACGGGCTGCAGAACCTCGTCGGGCGGGGCTGCTCGGCTACAGGGGGCTTGTCGGACGGGTATCAGCTGTCCGTTCCTGTCGTCGCGGCATGAGCGCGCCCCATGCGATCAGCCAGAGGTTACCTCCAACGACGCCTGACACGAAGGCGAGCCAGTCTGGGATCAAGGACACTCCAAGGGCAACGGTCAACGAGGCAGCGCCCGTCCATGTGCCCATCGCCAGTCCGGTGGCGCCGACCCACCGATTCCCCGAGGGGTCGAGCAGGGTTGACCCCGCCAGCAGGGCGATGGCGAGGCCGTAGAGCACGATGACCCACATCAGCGCCAATCCCACGGTGGCGTCCGCTGTGATCTCGGCCACGTCCGCGAGCGTTTCCTGGGTCGCAGCATCCGCCGCGGTGAAACGAACGGCGATGGCCGGAAGACCGAATCCATCCAAGGAGAACTGCACGGCGAGCACCCCGGCACCGACGGTCGCCACGGTGGATGCCCACTGCGCCACAAGACGAGCCCACATGTCATCCAGTAGGGGTGGATAACCCCGCAGCCCCAAGACCCAGACCACGGCGCCGATGATCGACCCGAAGTGGACGAGGCCGTAGGCACGATGGTCCGCGACAAAGCGGAGAGCCGCCTCACCCGAGCCTTCCGGAAGGTCGCCGTGGGCCGCACCCATCACCAGAGCCAGCGCCGCGCCGACGATGATCAGCGCCGAGGTCGCTCGGGCCGTGCCACGCAGCTCTGACGGACCGGCGCTCATGGGCGTCCTCCATCGCGTTCGGTCCCCATCCGACAGGAAAGCAGCGTCCAGAGCGCGGCCAGGACGTGCGGACCGGATGCCGGCTCAAGGCGAATGCCTTTGACGGTGGCGATCACCAATTCGGTCAGGACTTCGGGATCACCCTGGACCCCACTCTCCCGGAACAGACGCGCGACGGCCTGCCGCCAGCCGTGCTCGACGGCCTCGACCGTGACCGCCACGTCCGGGTCCCGTCTTGCTCGTAGATCAATCTCGGCGAGGACCACGAAAAGGTCCGGTTGCGTCCTCATCATCGCTGCGAGAGTGGTCAGATGGTCCTGCAGCCGCTCCAAGGGTGCGCCTTCGTCGGGAATGGTCAAACGGAGCGGATTCGTCACCCGCTCCACCACGGCACCGATCAGATCCTGCTTCGTGGCGAAGTGATGATGCAGCGACGAGTGGTCGATACCGACAGCCGCTGCGACAGCTCTCAGGCGCAGGCCCTCCAGGCCTTCACGGGCAATGGCCTGGAACGCCGCGTGCACGAGCGCTGAGCGTCGGTCAGCGTGGACGGGATTGGACATGCGGCCATGCTACCCGCGCACCAACTGGTTGGTTGGTTCGTGGGCGCATCTTCACGCAGGCCGAACGACGACCACGACTCGGCACGGACCTCGCGGCGAAGGACCGTGACCTGGTAGCTGCCGTCCACGTCACGGACGGTGACGACAACGGCCGGCCGACGCACGCGTTGCGTAGACCTCAACCTTCGGGGAGCGGCTGTTCTGAACGGCCGTCGCGTTGGCGGACGGCCTTGCTGAACGGTCACAATCCGTGAGGCGTGGTCTGTACGAGGTGGTCCCTCAAAATCCGCTCACGGATCGACGCCAAGGACGGTGAGCTCAGCGGTCGTCAGCTGCCGGGTCGCCTCAGCGAGCCTGTTCGTTCGCCGTCTGTGCGGCGTTGTGAGTCGCTGCCCAGCTGGCCAGGAGCTTGAGCCGGTCTTCGGAGGCTGTCCCTGGTTCGGCGGTGCAGATCGTGAGGTCGAGGATCCAGTCGTCGTCAGCGGCAAGGTCCAGGGAGTGGTAGACGAGATCGAGCAGCCCGACCTCGGGGTGGTTGAACTGCTTCTTCCCGGCGTGATGGATCCGCACGTTGTGGGCCGCCCATCGGGCGCGGAACTCGTCGCTGAGCGTGGACAGCTCGCCCACGAGGTGACGCAGGTCCTTGTTGTGCGGGTCTCGGCCAGCTTCTGGCGCGTAATAGGGCGACAGTCACGTTGGCCGCGCCGTCCCAGTCGGGGAAGTAGTCCTGCGCGCTAGGGTCGAGGAACTGGTAGCGGGCGATGTTCGCAGATCCGTCGTCGGCGAACATCGGCGAGTACAGCGCCCGGCCGAGCGCGTTGATGGCGAGGATGTCCATGCGTCCGTTGCGGACGAACGCGGCCGACGACGTCATGGAGTCGAGCATCCACTGCACCCTCGGCCGCACTTCGGCTTGCTTGCGCCTGCGGGGTGTGCGGTTGGCAGGTCGGGCCGCGCGGGCGAGGTCGAACAGGTAGGTCCGTTCGGCCTCGTCGAGCTGCAGCGCCTGGGCGACTGCCTCGAGGACGTCGTCGGAGACGCCGCTGATATGACCCTTCTCCAGCCGCGTGTACCACTCGGTGCTCACCCCGGCCAGGACGGCGACCTCCTCGCGCCGTAGCCCGGGGACACGGCGGCGGCGGCCACCGGCGGGCAGCCCGACCTGCTCGGGCGTCAGCCGGGCCCGCCGGGTGGCGAGAAAGTCACGGATGTCCGTGCGGCTGTCCACGCCGTCCACCGTACGTCTCGCCTTTCGCTGAGGGAGGTTGTGGTTCTACCCCCATAAACGCGACCTCTTGCGTACGCGCAGTAGCCGGTATCCATGAGATCGACCCGAGAAGAGCCGGACCGCCGGCATCAACCCATATGAAGAAGGAGCACGAGCATGCGAGGCGCAGTCCTCCACGCCCCCGGCGACGTCCGCGTCGAAGAAGCGACCGCCCCACCATCGTCGAGCCCACGGACGCAATCCTCCGGGTGTCCGCCGCCTGCGTGTGCGGCTCGGACCTGTGGCCCTACCGCGGCATCGAAAAGATCGACGGACCCGCGCCGATGGGCCACGAGTACGTCGGCATCTTCGAAGAGGTCGGCGACGAGGTTGCCAACGTCAAGCCGGGCCAATTCGTCGTCGGCTCATTCTTCGCCTCCGACAACACCTGCGAGATCTGCCAGGCCGGCTACCAGAGCTCCTGCACCAACCGCGAGCCGATGGGTGCCCTCGGCGCCCAAGCGGAGTACCTGCGGGTCCCGCTGGCTCACGGCACCCTGGTCGCCACGTCGGGCCTGCCCGCTGACGACCTGGTCCCCAGCTTGCTCGCCGCCTCCGACGTCCTGGGCACGGGCTGGTTCGCCGTGGCCGCCCAGGCCGGCCTCGGCAAGACCGTCGCGGTCGTCGGCGACGGCGCTGTGGGCCTCCTCGGGGTCCTGGCCGCCAAGCAGCTCGGCGCCGAGCGCATCATCGCGATGAGCCGCCACGAGTCCCGCCAAAAGCTCGCCACAGAGTTCGGCGCCACCGACATCGTGACCGAGCGCGGTGACGACGGCGTCGCCCGGATCAAGGAGCTGACCGGCGGCCTCGGCGCGCACTCTGTCATCGAGGCGGTCGGTACCCAGGAGTCGATGATGCAGGCCATCCGCGCCACCCGCCCAGGCGGGCACGTCGGCTACGTCGGCGTCGCGCACGACGTCCAGCTGCTCGGCGAGGAGCTGTTCTTCTCCCACGTGCACCTGCACGGAGGTCCCGCCCCGGTCCGACGGTACCTGCCCGAGCTGATCGACCTGGTCTGGAACCGGCAGATCAACCCCGGGAAGGTGTTCGACCTCGAGTTGCCCCTCGACCAGGCCGCCGTGGGCTACAAGGCGATGGCAAGCGACGCGCCATCAAAGCCCTCCTCCGTCCCTGACACGCCCCACTCGACGACCCGCATCCACTGTATAGCGGACGCCACCTGTGACCGGCTGATCGATGCGCCAGGAGGACTCTTGTTCTGCTCCTCAAATATGCACGGGCGCACTTGCTGGAGGCTGCTCAGGGCGACCCCGGGGTATCCGCTGGCACCGAACGAACAGCCAGCCGGCGTTCTCCTGCACCTGCAAGGGGTTCCGGCACCGCCGAGCGGCGGAGGACACAGAGACGACGGATGCGAGACGTCGGGTTCGATCAAACCGACACCGAAGCGTCCGCCAACAGATGGCCAACACCTGGCGCCTGGTGTTCGTATGTAGTGGCGTTTGTGGAGGTGGCGGGACGATGTGTGAACCGCATCGCCCTCTTCAGGGCCCTCAGCCAGGGCGTTCCCTCCTGATGCAAGGGCGGGAAGCCCAAGCGTTCATCAGCCTCTGCCCTTGGTTCGGATTAAGGGTAGCTGGGTGGACTCAACTTCCCTTAATGCGAACCACCGCTCTGCCCTGCAGCTGCGCATTTCGGTCGCCTCGATCTCCTGGAGCGACGGGCGCCAGGCCCTCCCCACCCGGGAGCTTGGCCGTCACCGCACCAAGAGCAGGCACCAAGAGGATCCCGCCTTTCACGGATCGGCCCTGGAGGGGCTCAACAAGGGCCGCGAGCGGCGGGCATGGAGCACCGCTAGCATCCTCGCCGCCATCGACCGCTTCGAACGGCATCATGGACGGTGGCCTGCCCAGAAGGACTTCCCTTCGGACAACGGCCTTCCGGGCTACGCAACCCTGTGGCGCATATTCGGCGGCGTCAGAACGGCGGCTAAATTCGCTCAGAGGCTGAGAAGCGAGACCTCAGCCGTCGGGCATCATGCGCCCAGGTGATCCCGCCTCAGTAGGGTCGGTTGTCTCGGAGTTCTCGGAGTTCTCGGAGATTTCTCGGAGCTTTCTCGGAAATAGGACTTCACATGGACACTGTCCTGAATGCGCTGCGTCATCGCGACTGCCGTTTCGAGCAAGGGCCTTCGAAAGGGCGGAACTCCCCTTCGACTTCCGCCTCACCCACGGTGCTGGTAGCCCGCACTTAGATGGTTGCGCAATGTTTCGGTCACCCGCGAAGCTATCGATGTGTCGCATCCCAATGAGGA
>Ga0136621_1000185_pt1 | contig 23108 bp, 28 predicted proteins | sample AntDryUQ445A2306_FD_104673 | JGI IMG/M metagenome (GOLD analysis project Ga0136621, IMG submission 104673) | Polar desert sand microbial communities from Dry Valleys, Antarctica - metaG UQ445A (23.06) | ecosystem: Environmental > Terrestrial > Soil > Desert | place: Antarctica: Dry Valley...
CGCACCAAGAAGCGCCCCGGCCGAGTTTCACCAGCTTGGCGTAGACCCGAGCAGCCTCGCGGCGTTGTGCTTGTTTGGGGTGTCCAGTGCCAGAGCCGCCGAAATAATCGGCCCTACACGTCCTGTGGAACCTCTAATGGCTAATTTCGGGCATTGTCCGGGCCGGTGGGCCGGCTTCTCATCCCTTCCCGTTGCCCCACACGACAAGGGTGAGGTCCGATTCACCAATTGGACCGCTGGTTTGCCGGCCCGGAACATGTGGGGCCCGCGCCCCTACTCATCGTCATTTAGGTGAGGCCGGATCGCTCTGACCCACGACAACAAACCATGCCAAATCGCATCGCGTTCCGGGGCGGGGAGCCGGCGTTCCCTCTCGTCGCACACGTGGGCGGGCGAGGTTTCAGAAGTCTCGCGGCCGCAGTCGTCGCAACGCATCGCCGCGAAGAATAGTTAACCCCATGAACGATTCGCGCTCGCGCTCGCATTTTTTGAGGGCGCATCTCCGCGCGGCCCTCTGCGCGTTCCAGGCTCGCAACAACGGGGCCAACGAGGTGTCTGATCGCCTCGCTACGCAGCCGGGAAGGCGCCGGCGCGTCCCTCGATGGTGGTAGCCACCACCGTCATGCGGCATGTCCACATCCGGCCCGGGCCGGCCGTCGATGAGTTCGCAGCCATCGCCACAACTCCAGCGGGGGTCTGGTCGGGCGGCCGCGGAATTGTGCGACCGCGGGGGGCCGGGCGCGGGCGGAGAGCTGATTTCGCTTCAGATGCATTGACATGCTGCGGGTGTTGTTCCAGATCCAAGCGCTGGTCGCCTCATATTGCGGCCAGCCACAAACCGACACGTCCCAAAGCTCGGCGATCAGTTCGATGACCCTCACCGGCCCCTTGTCCCCCTCGTGCCAGGAGTCTGTTTCGGCGACGAAACTGAAACTGGCGCCGGCCAGGTCTCGGCGCTCGACGAGGACCGCGGTTTCCTGGCCTAAGACCGTGTCGGGCAAGCGGACGGTGGCCAGAAGTCCGGCCGGGGTGTTGGTCAGACGCAAAGTCGACGACGACGACCGGCCAAGCAGCAAACTTTGGTCATGGTCGCGAAGCGCGAGTGTCCTTTTCAGGCCGTCTTTACGTCGCAGCACGTTTCGGAAGGCGTCCGGCGCCACCATCTCCATGAAGGAGCCGTGGGGCGTCGCGATCTCCGTGGGCGAGTTGTAAACGACCGCCATCATCTCGAGGACGCCCGGGCCGCTCATCAGCGTTTGCCCTCGCTGAACTGCTCGAAGGTGACCGGATGGCCGGCCTCCTCCTCTTTCGAAATTACTGGGGCTTTAGCCCGGGTCGGTTCGGAAAACGTCACCCGGTTGAGCAACTTGGCGACTTGGTTTTCTTTGCGCCGCGCTGCCTCGCGGTAATCGGCGTTCCGTTCGTCGTGTGCCTCTCTGGCGCGCTCTTCGAGATACTTCTGATAAGCCGCGGTCTTGCTTGAAATGTCTGCGTTCTCGGCGTTCCAACGCTGCAAGATTCGCGCGGCCTGTTCCGCTGGGACACCTTGACGGCCCGCCCAGTCGACCGCGAGTTCCACTCCGTCATACCGGATGCGGCTATGGGCGTGTTCGACCGCTAAGCCCATTTGGCCCGCCAGTTCTTCAATCGGGACCAGCGGCCCTCCGCTGGGATCAGTCTTCTTCTTTGTGGTCATCGTGATCTCCTCGTAATCGCTCGGCGAAATTCAAAAGGTCGTCGCGGTGGACCCTGCGGGCCGAACCGATCCGCACCGCCTTCAACTCGCCGTCGGCCACCAATCGGCGGACGGTGCGCGGGCTAACCGATAAGGCCCGGCCCGCCTCCTCGTAGGTCTGCAACAGTGACATCAGCCCATCATTCGGTGCCAGCTCGAATCCGTCAACAGTTGGCCGCTCCGGGCCGCTCCGGGCCGCGATCAGTAGTTCGAGCTGCTCGAGAACCGGCGACATCCGCCCCCCATTCACCCGGCACCGGAGGCGATAGTCGTCTAGAGCCCGCGCCAGGCTGGCGGCGGACCACTCATCCAATTGGAGGACAAGCGTCACGAATCCGCCCCACCCCGGCGAACCGCTTCGCACGCATCGCAATAGAAGTCGTTTGGGGACTTTGGCGAAACGTTCCTCGGCCGGCAGGTACACCCGGGCGGCGGGTTGGCCGGGTCGAAGGGCTGTAGGATTGCGGACCGCCGCCCGGCCTGGCGTTCGCCGAGCGTCGCCATCGACTTCGAATAGTGGTGGTATCGGCAAACGGTTCGCAGATTCGACACGTCCCAGAAGGCGCCGCCGTCACGAACCTCGACGATGTGATCCACCTGCGTCATTCGCCTCTCGCTCATGTCGGAAGGGCATCCCGGCACAGCACAACGCCGACCGTCTCGACGAATCACCTGCTCTCGCAGGCTCCGCCAACGGGCGGAGCCGTACCGGGCGTCACGGGGCATGGTTCACCTCCGGACTCGATTCGAGTCGAGTCCACATCTTTCCTGGGAAATCGGGTCGGAGAGAAACTTCGGAACTAGCTCTTGACATCGATCCACCTGACTAAAAAAACGGGGCTCAGCACGGGCTCGTTGCAACCGAATCGATCGGCCTCGATGGTCATGCCTGGGGTAGGGAAGTGTCCGGAGGGTTTGGCGGAACCAGTAGCGGCGACGGTCAGTCATTGCGCTCCTCCAGTTCCCATAGGTGGGTGCATCCGTGGTCGCAGTGCTCGGTGACGTAGCGGGCGACGAGACCTTTCACATCTGGTCGTGTGATCGTCCTCGACGTGCCGAACGAGCAGAGGGTGCCTTTGCGGGTGGAGGATGTCGTCGATCGCCCGGACCAGACCGGCGAGGGTCTGATCGTCAGCCCACGTCTTGCCGGCGACCTGGCAGGTCCAGTCGAGGACTTGGGCGGAGGTGAGGCACTGTTCGAGGTCGACCTCATATCGGTTGTCGTCGAGGTCGAGGGTGAGCACGTCGGGGTTGAGGCGCCACCGTCCCCAGCTCCGGCCGGGCTCTTCGAGGTGTTGGCAGTATTTGCCGGAGAGGATGTCGGCCAGGCTGATGATCCGGAACGTGGTCATGGCCGCCCGCCGATATAAGTGAGCAAGGCTGTCCCACGCCTTGCTCTTATATATATGGGACAGTGGGACACCCCCAAAAAACTCAATGAATACAAGGGTTTTTCGTTTCGGTGGGACAGCCAACTGTCCCACTTTCCGGATTCTTCAATGCTGGTAGGCGTTTTTGGGGTTGGGACAGGGTCATGGGACAGTGGGACAGATGACAGGCCCGTTCCCGGATTCTTCAATGCTGACAAGGGTTTTTCCGGTTTCCGGGGGGGTGACAGACTGAAAAAGGGTCGTGGGACAGTGGTCCCATTTCCCGGATTCTTCAATGCTGACAAGGGTTTTCGGGTGCTAGCGGTCATGTTTCGTCCTCTTCGGCGAACATCGATGCCCACTCGTCGGAGTGCTGGTCGAGCACCCTTTGGATGGTCGATCGGGGTTCGACAATTGCGGCCTCGATCATGCGAAGCGAGGGGCGGAATAGCTGGGTACCGGCGTAGGCGACGACCTTCGCCCAGAGGACGGCGTGCCGGTCGAAGGGGATGGTGAACGGCCAGCTTCCGCCGCGGGTGAGGAAGCTGGGCCATTGCCGTTCGTCTCGAGCTCCCCGCCAGTGGGCTAGCTGTCCGGTGTCTCCGAGGTGGAGTCCGAATTCGGGCCAGCGGAGCCACAGCGAAGCTCCGTAGGGTCGTTTGGTCCGGCTGAATCCTCTGACGCCTTGAACCCCGTGGGGTGAGTGCGCTTCGATGACGACGGCGAATCCGTACACGGTGCGTAGGCGGTCGACGAGAGCGCTGACAGCCTTGGCGGGCTCTTCGGCGGTGGGGTCGCCGCTGGCAAGTTTGTAGAGGGGGCCGATGATGAGCAGATCAGGTCGGTTGGCTTCGACTTTCTGGGTGAGCCATCGCTGATCTTCGAGGCCATGCAGGTCGAGTCCTTCGGGTCGCACGATGACGATGAGTTGTCGCCGTTGGAGGCGTTCGCCGGCTGTCAGGCGGAGTGGGCGCATCTTCTCCCGGATGTGGCGTCGACTGTTCTCACAGTCGACTAGCAGCACCCGGCGGGGGTCGATCTTGTCGCTGCTGAAGGGGTGGATTCCGCTGGCGGTGGTCACGCTCATCTGTCTGAGCAGGGTCGACTTTCCGATCCCTTCCCCGCCGGTGACGATGCAACGGTCGCCCCGTTCGATCAGTCCGGGGATGATCCAGTCATGTTCCGGTTCGGGGGCGTCTAGGAAGTCGTCGAGATCAGGATCGATATCGTCATGATCAGGATCGATATCGTCATGGTTGACGTGGTCGTGGTCGTTTGCTCGGCGGGAACCGTCGGCAGAATTGAAGGGGGTGATGAGCCCCGGACCTTTCTCACGTGCCCCTTCGACCAGCCGCTGCCATTCAGCCTCCGGGCGCCGTTCCCGAGTTTCTTCGGGGGGGATGCTGGCCAGGAATCCGGCGTGCACCTCGTCGAGGGCTGCGGCCGCTCCCGGCCACCCCTGATCGAGGAACCCGACGAGTGGCAGTACCGCCCCCCGAGCGGCGTTGTGACGGGAACCGGCGGCCTTTCGGTACTTGTTCACCACGTCCGCCACCGGGTCGCCGCTCGTGGCGGTGATTTTCAGTCCGTAGCAGGAGCATTGCTGGCTGATGTGCCGGTACCAGCCTTCGGGAAGTTCGGCCAGCTCGTCGGGTTTCGGAATTTTCCCGTTCAAAGCACCTTCGGGGGTGATCCACCGATATCCCCCCGCCTGTGGATGGACCGACGGCCAGACGTTGGCGTAACGATGTCCGAAGCGGATGACTTCGATCCCGTCGAGGTCGTCCTTCAGGAGGGCCTGGTCGGCTCCGGGTGGGAGTCGGAACAGTCTGATTCCCGACACTCCGTCACCGCGGGCGGTGCTTATCCAGGTCGCTGGAAGCCGCCCATGATGGTCTTCGATGTCGAGGAGGGTTCCGGCTCCGTGTTTGTCGTCGTAGGCGTCGACGTCGATGCCGATCACGTTGGCGGGGAGTCGCAACCCGATGTTGAGCCGAGGTTCGGCTTCGACCCATTCGAGGATCTGTTCGAGGGTCGGCCATGCTCCCTTGTTGCCCGTGTACCCCTCCGGCGGCGGGGTCTTCTGTCGGGGTCGCTTCCCGATTGGGAGTGGGCCCGGCCAGCCATGCTCGAAGTAGCGCACCGCCTGGACGTAGGGCTCGGCGGGGGTCACAGCCGGCCCTCCCGTCCCAAACGCTGCGCAGCACGGACCGCGAACCTGTCAAACCATCGAGGCACCCAGTAGGGAAGCCGGGCGATCACCGTTAGGACCCGGCCAATCAGATGGTTAACGCTGTCGGGAGCCATCACGCCACCTTCGCATTCGTCACCATGTGGGCGGCGATGTCGTTGAAGCTGGCGATGGCATCGACCAGTTGAGGAACCACGGTTGGATCGCCGGCGTTTTGCTCTTGAGCCGACTTGACCATCAGCGCCTTCTCGACGATCAGATCCCCGATCGATTTCAGGCCGTTCTTGATGGAGGCTTCGAGCTCGGGGAGCTCCCGGCCTTTGATCGGCTCACGGCTCGAGGGATCGAACCTTCCGTATGCGGAAGGTTCCCGACCAAATCTGAACGTGGGGGGTTCGGGCGCGGCCTCGGGTACCAGAAAGATGGCCCACTTGATCTGGTCGAAAGTGCGCTCGGCCACCTCGAATACATATGCGGGGTCGAAGGCTCGACTCTGATCGATCACGATCAGGTCGTAGGCTTTCCTCAGCGACAGGTCGCCTTGGGCGATGGCATCGGCGTAGTAGGCGTGACGACCGACCACAAGATCACGATCGATCACGGTCCTCGCCATCGCCATGTACCTGGTCGAGATCCCGAAATCGGAACTGAGTTCCGATTTGTGTCCGTGGTCCCATCCGCCGGCGGCTATCTCGACCCGGGCCAGGGCTAGGGCTTGCTGACCTTTCGACATGTGGCGGCGAGCCAGATTGGCCGAGAGGATGAAGGCCACCGGGTCCACGTCGGCGGCCAGCTCGAGCGTGGTGGGTTCGACCCCGGCCAGTTCACAAGCGCGGAGACGGTTGCGACCGTCGATCAGCACGCCACCCTGAATGACGATCGGTTGTCTCAGGCCGTTGGCGGCTATGTCGCCGGCCAGGGCTTGTAACTCGTCGTCAGCGAGCATCGGGAAGGCTGCGGCTACCGGATGAACCTCGAGGTCGCTAGCCTTGGGAGGGTCGGTGGTGTCCTCTGCTGACTTCTGAGCCGGTCCCGCGGTGAGCGGGGCCGTCTCTTTTTGGGCCGACATCAAGCATCCGCCGTCTGCCGTTGCTGGTCGAACCAGGCTTCCAGGTCGGTCCGGCGCCACATCAATTTCTTGCCGACCTTCACGGCCAGGTTTCCGGGAGCCTCACCCCGGTGCTTTTGGGAGTAGAGCGCCGAGGGTGAGGTCTGAAACAAGATCGAGACTTCGGCGATGCCCAGGTAGTCATTCGTTGCTGTCATCATGGTTGCAAAGTATGGCGGCCTGCTGCTAAGTTGAGAAGGCCAGATATGGGGCGTTCTACTAGCGAGGTTTGATGAAGCTCCTTAAGGAAACCCTTCGGCTTGCCGGCGGGTGGCAGGTCGAATCGGTCGGAGGACCGTTTGTGCCGGCGGTGATGCTCGAAGGTCGGGCGGTCCCTCAACAGATTCGGTTCTCTCATCCTGGCGCTGACGGACTACCGGCGATCACGATGGATCTGGAATGGCGAGACGGAGTCGCACAATGCCGGAGCCTTCACATCGCGTCGGTAGACGACGGGCGTGAAATTCGCCCCCTCGATCTCGAGATCGTCCGCCGCAAGCTCTACCAGTGGATTGGCGACGTATTCGCTTCGATGGCCCGGCGGGTGGAGAAAACTGGACCCAACACGGTCCAAATTTTCGATCTTTTCGGACCGACTGCTGAGGTTTTTGAGGAGGCATTGATCGAGATCACCCGAGCTCGACGGCCCCGGAAGCTCAGCGCCGACTTCTTAAGGCGAGTGGCGGACGTTTACCGGGAGAACATCGCCAGGGCACCGACCAAGGCGGTGGCGGAAGCGTTCAGCGTCCCTCACAGGACCGCGGCCAGCTACGTCAAACGAGCTCGTGAGATGGAATTGCTGCCACTGACTACTCGAGGAAGGAAGTTGATATGAACGGGTCAATTCAGCATCGGCCGGAGCGGGGTTCTAATCCGTGGCGGGCGCGGTACCGGGGGCCGGATGGCCGGGAGCATTCCAAGACGTTCGCCCGGAAGGTGGAGGCAGAACAGTGGCTGCGGGGCCAACTGTCGGCGGCTGACCGGGGCGACTGGCTCGACCCTTCGGCCGGTCATCTTCCCTTCGGTAAATGGGTGGAACGCTGGCAGGCGCAAAGACTGCATTTGGCCCCAGCTACCGCGGCTCGGGACACGTCCCTGCTCGGCACCCATGTGGTTCCTCGATTCGCTGATCGGCGCCTTGCCGGTATCACCCAGGAAGAGGTAGCGGCATGGGTGGCCGAGCTTTCGACCCGGCTATCCCCCACGACCACCCGAAAGGTGTATGAGCTCTTCTCGGCTTCGATGGAAGCTGCCGTCACCGCGGGCCGGATCGGTAGGTCCCCTTGTCGGGGAGTGAAACTGCCACGTCTCGGCGACCGTGAGGAAATGCGGATCTTGACTCCGGCGGAGGTCGCGGAGTTGGCCGACACCATCAACCCTCGATACAGGGCGATGGTGCTGGTCGGTGCCTATGCCGGTTTGCGTTGGGGGGAGACCGCAGCTCTTCGGGATCGGCGCATGGACCTTCTGAGGGGCACGCTGAGAGTCGAAGAGACCTTGACCGATGTTCGAGGGCGGGTGGCGTTCAAAGAGCCGAAGTCGAAGGCTTCGCGGCGTCAAGTGACGTTGCCGGCGTCCCTGGCCGAAGAGCTCCGAGGCCACCTAGAAAACTTCGGGGTCAGTGCCAGCGGTTTGCTGTTCCGATCGCCCCAAGGCGAAGTCTTGCGGCGTACCGGGTGGACTCGACGCTTCTGGCATCCAGCCGTAAGGAAGTCGATCGGTGGGACCCTCCGCTTCCATGACCTTCGACACGTTCACGCCAGCTACCTGATCGCCGAAGGCGCCCACGCCAAGCTGATCCAGGAACGCTTAGGGCACACCTCGATTCGGACCACTCTCGACCTCTACGGCCATCTCTTCTCGGGTCTCGACCAGGCGGCGGCGGACAGCCTCGATCGGCTGATGCGGTCGGCTGACGCGGCCCCAGTGCGGCCCAGCAGCGTATTGTCGATCGGCGAAGACGTGCGCGGAGCGGCCGCAACCCAATAGATATAAGGGTGTTTCGGGGTGGGCCCTACTGGACTTGAACCAGTGGCCTCTTCCGTGTCAGGGAAGCGCTCTAGCCGGACTGAGCTAAGGGCCCGCATTTCCCGGCTTTAGCCGAGTGGAGGCGACGTCCGGAATTGAACCGGAGTGACGGGTTTTGCAGACCCGCGCCTAACCACTCGGCCACGTCGCCCGGGAGCGGAAGACGGGGCTCGAACCCGCGACCTCAACCTTGGCAAGGTTGCGCTCTACCAACTGAGCTACTTCCGCACAGAACCGTGGCAGTGTAAACCCGCCCGGTTTGCTCGCCAACCTCCTGGTCAACCTACTAGCCGGTACTGCCGAAGCCGGCCTCGCCTCGATCCGACTCTTCCAGTTCGTTGACTTCTCGCCAAACGACCTCGCGCACCGCGACGATCACCAACTGGGCGATGCGGTCGCCGACCTTGATCTCGATGGGCTCGGACCCGTGGTTGATGAGCACCGCCTTGAGCTCGCCGCGATATCCGGCGTCGACGATTCCGGGAGCGTTCACCACGGAAAGACCTTGAGTGATCGCGCGCCCAGAGCGAGGAACGACCAGGCCGACATGGCCCGCGGGGATGGCGACGGCGATGCCGGTTGGGACCAGCGCCCGCTCCCCCGGCGCCAGGACCAGGTCGATCGCCGCCTCGAGGTCATAGCCGGCGTCACCGGGATGCTGGGCGGTCGGAATAGATACCGACTTTGACGAACGTGTGAAAGTAAGGTGCATCGCGCTGTACCAACGATTGCTCTGGGGCTTCGGGCGGAGACCGAACCACGGAGACCGATTTGGCCCTTTCGTACTGTATCGTTTGCGATGCCGAGCACCTGTCCGGCGAACACCGCCAGAGTCATTCCACCCCGAGACCACATTCTCATCGCGGTGGCCGCCATCTTGCGCCAAAACCCGCGACACTGGTTAAACGCGCACGGATAACGACGAGGCTCACAGCCTTTGTCGCCAGCTGCAGAGAGTGGGGAAGCCAGGCAGCCACCGGGCTGCGCGAGGTCATCGATGTCAGTCGCATTAGCTCCGATCTCGCGACTCCACGACGAGCGACCGAGCCGCGACACGCCTCCGCACGTACCTCAGTGGGGTTGCTCGAACGATCTGAAGGTCCTTCGATCGAGCTCACGATGCTGGAGTCGCTCGGGTTTTACACCGATAGCGATGACCTCTTGGTGACGATCACCGACCCTGTGCCGCCCGGGATCGATCCGTTGCTTCCTGCGGCTTCGCCGCGCTCACAGGTGCCTGACCTCGAGATTGGAGGCTGGCGCCCACACGTGATCGCCCGGTCAAAGCTGGGGCGCGGTCGCCTGTCTTCTCTGATGATCGTGGGCCTTTGTGTGAGTCTCATCATCTTGGTGGCGTTGGTTGCCTCCCTGCTGCAGGCGCCGGCGGCAACGACAGCCAGGCAAACGAGCGAATTGGCTGCGACCGCGACCGAGCTTGCAGCTTCCTTGAGCCGGCTTGACGCTGTGATCAGTGATCCCGCCGGCGGCGTGGCCGAGTCCAGCGCTCTCCTGCTCAACGTCGACCGATCGGCGCGAGCCCTGTTCGATATGGCCGCCGGGTTGCCCGATGACAATGCTGATCGGCAAACCGCCATCGGTGCAGCCCAATCGGCGCTGGCGCTCAAGACCGCCCTCGGTGATGCGCTGAACTATCGACTGGTGTTGGAACCGTTGTGGCAAAGCCCCGAGCTCGAGGGAGTCTCCGATTCCACGGTGGCTGCCGCCCAGGTCGCCGAATGGCAGGTCGCCCTCGCCGACGTCCTCACGGATCTCCCCGCGTCGCCTGAGCTCGCCGACCACGTGGAGCAGGTGAAGGGGTTCATTGCCTCGGTCGAAACGTGGAGAATTCGCTATCTCGATGCCCTGACTGCGCGGAACACAGCCGCCGCCGCGGCCGCAACCGCCGATCTCGAGGGTCAGATGGCGATCCTCGCCCAGAACGGTGAGGATGCCCTGACCGCGATTTTCGTCACAGCCGACGCCGAACGTGCCCGGCTGATCAGCGGTCTCGCCGAGCTCTAAGAAGGAGCGGAGTCTTCGAGGGCCGCCACTTCGCGCTCGAAATCCTCCGCGACCTGAAAGCCCTTATACACGGAGGCAAAACGGAGATAGGAAACTTCGTCCAGTTCCCGGAGTCCGGCGAGGACGAGCCTCCCTATCTGTGAGCTTGATATCGGACCTGCATGGGTAGCGGCGGCCGCTTCGATTTCCTCCAATAGTTGGGCGAGGCCAGGTCCCGGAACCGCGCTGCCGGCAAAAGCAGCTTCGACTCCTCGTTGCAGCTTCTCAGGCGCGAAAGGCTCGATCCGACCGTTCCGTTTGCGAACGAGGACCACCGGGGCGTTCCTTTCATAGGTGGAGAAGCGATGACCGCAACTCCCACAGTTGCGACGGCGGCGGATGGCCGCGCCTTGATCGGCCGGCCGGCTATCAATGACCCGAGTGTCATCGTGACCACAAATCGGACAACGCACCCCGGCAGCGTACCTGGGGGTGTGCTCCACCCTATTGGGCGGGGAGCATGATCACCTGGCCTGGCTGCAACGTGGTGCTCGAGAGCCGGTTGAGCTTCTCGATCTCTTGGATCACGGCCCTGATGTCGCGGTCCAAGTTGATCTCCGAGGCGATCTCCCAAAGATTCTCGCCGGCGATGACTAGGTGAGGCATCGGCGCCGGACCAGGGACTCCGGCCTCCACACGATTCGAGACCAGGAGAAAGACCGTGGCCGTTGCCATGAGGAGGAGCAGCAGCCTGAGGGGAAGCAACTGTTGGCGTCGGTGCACGGTCTTTCTCCTATCTCGAGTCCGGTCGGACTTCGTCAGCGTATGAGGAGGGTGTGACAAGAATCCGAACCTCTGTTCGGAACAGTATCGAACCGCTGTTCGTGTGTCAACTCGAACAGATGTTTGGAATTGTCGGCGCCGTTCGATATGCTGGCCCGGACGAAAGGAAATTCATGGCCCCCAATCCCCCGCTCACCAGCCGCCAACAGGAAGTGTTGACCTTCATCCGTCAGACCGTCGCCGACCGTGGCTACCCACCGTCGGTTCGCGAGATTGGCGAAGCGATCGGGCTTTCGTCACCCTCGACCGTCCACAGCCACCTTTCGTCGCTTGTCAGAAGCGGCTATTTGCGACGCGATCCCTCAAAGCCGCGGGCGATCGAAGTGCTGGGACCCCAAACCAAGCCGAGGTCGAATCCGCAGATTCGACAGGTCCCATTGCTCGGCCGTATCGCCGCGGGTGCGCCCATTCTGGCCACCGAGGAGATCGAGCAGGTGCTCTCCCTGCCAACTTCGCTAGTTGGTCGGGGTCAGATCTTCATGCTCCGGATCAAGGGCGAGTCGATGATCGACGCGGGGATTCTCGATGGCGACCTCGTCGTGATCGAGCAGGGCGCCGAAGCTCGCAACGGAGAGATCGTGGCCGCACTCGTCGAGGGGGAGGAAGCCACCGTCAAGCGACTACGCCGGCAAGGAGGACAGGTCACCCTCGAACCTGCCAACCCCGCGCTCTCCCCTGTCACCTATGAAGGCGGAGTCGAGATCATCGGCCGGGTCAACAACGTGATCCGAACTCTCTAGGGCAGCTCACCCCGAAAGACGAGGCGAGCCGGGCCAGTCAGCCAGGTGGTGGTGTCCTCGATCTCGACGATGGCATGACCCCCGGGAACCTTGATTGCCATCGCTGGCCCCGTCAATTGGAGACGGTGAGCGAGCGCGGCTGCGGCCACCATCCCGCTTCCACAAGCGAGCGTCTCGCCGACCCCGCGCTCCCACACTCGCAAATTGATGCCGGAACCAACGACTGACCCGAACCCGACATTGGTCCCGCCCGGAGTCGCCAGCTCCAGCGCCTTCCCAATCGAAGCGACATCGATCTTTCTGGGATCTTTGCCGAGGGTCACGAGATGAGGGTTTCCCACCGAGACAGCGTGGAACGTCATTCCATTCCAATCGCGAGGTTCTCCCATCGTCACTGGTCCGAGCTCCACGCTGATCAGATCGCCAATTTCGACCCGCCGATCCCCGACTGCCGTCTTGACCACAAAGCTCTTGTTCTCGACCAACGCATTGTCATAGGCATAGAGAGCGACACACCGCAGGCCGTTGCCACACATTTCGGCCATCCCGCCATCAGCGTTCCAGTAGTCCATCCGGATGAAATCGCCTTCCTGGCCGACGCGCAATACGCCATCCGCCCCAATCCCGAAATGGCGATCGCAGAGCTTGCGCACCAACTCGGCGTCAACCTCGACCGACCCTTCGAAGACGATGAAGTCGTTCCCGAGCCCTTCCATCTTCGAGAAGTTCATGTGATGTCCAACATTTCCTCGACTGCGCCTAGTCGAGCGCTGAATTCGGTTGTCCACGGCACCCACCGTATTCTCGGATCGCGGCGGAAGTAGGTTCGCTGCCGGCGCGCCAATCCATTGGTGGCAACGGTGATGTCACCCCAGACCTTTTCCGGATCTCGGTGCCCAATTTGGGCCTGACGTAGTTCGCCGTAGCCGACGGCTCCGCTGGCGGTGCGGCCCAGGCGGCTACCGAGCGATTGCACTTCGTCCCACCAACCTCTTTCCCGCATCGCCTGCACTCGTCGAACGATGCGCTCGCCCAACGCGTGACCGGCGTCGAGACCCGCGGCGACGAAATGATGGTGGGGAACGTAGTCGTCAAAATGGCGACGTTGCTGCTGACGGCGACGCATCGAAGGGGTGAGGCCCGTCAAATGGAAGATTTCGAGAGCGCGCACCACTCGCCGGGGATTGGCCAAATCGACGACTTCACCGGCGCCGGGGTCGGCGCCAACGAGGGCAGCCACCGGATCCGGCATGGTTTCGAGCTCGGATCGCAACTCGGGATCAGTCGGAGGGAACTCCAAAGGATCGACGATCGACCGAAAGTGCAGCCCTGAGCCGCCGACGATGAGCACCTCTTCTTCGGCTGCTATCAACCGGCGCGCTTCTCCTTGAAACTCGGCGACGCTGTAGTCAACCTCAGGCTCGACCACATCGATCAGGTAATGCTGAACCTCGGCTTGCTCGACGGCGGTCGGCTTGGCCGTACCGATGTCAAGCCCTCGATAGACCTGCATACTGTCCACCGAGACGATTGGTATCTGCCTCCGATCGGCAACGGCGAGAGCGATCTCACTCTTCCCCGAGGCCGTCGGTCCGAGCAGCGCCAGGATCCGGGTCATCGCCCGAATAGATGGTGTGGCGCCGCGGTCACGATCTCGGTGTCAAAAAACTCACCAGCCGGAAATTGGCCCTCGACATGGACCAGTTTGCCACCACGGGTGCGAGTCGTGGCAACGTGGGGATCTTTTCGGGATGGTCCCTCGGTCAAGACCTCATAGGTGCGACCGACCATCTCCTGATTCCGTCGGAGCGAAGAGGCGTTCTGGATCTCCACCAAACGACCAAACCGCTCCGAGATCACCCCCGCCGGAACGAAGTCGTCGACCATGTCTGCGGCCCTCGTGCCCGGGCGGGGGGAGAAGATGAACATGAAGGCGGAATCGAAACCGATCTCTCGAACAAGGTCGAGTGTGGCCTGAAAGTCGGACTCGGTCTCGCCGGGAAAGCCGACGATGACGTCTGTCGACACCGACAGGTCAGGCATCAAGTCTCGGGCGAGCGAAAGCTTGTCGAGATATCGGGCAGAGTTGTAGCCGCGATGCATCGCCGCCAGGATTCGATCAGAGCCCGATTGCAGAGGAAGGTGAAGCTGTTCGCAGACTGCGGGAGTTTCGGCCATGGCTTCGACCACATCCCGCCGAAAGTCGGCCGGGTGCGGACTCGTGAAGCGGACGCGCGAGATCCCTTCTACCGCGCCAACCTGGCGCAGTAGATCAGCGAAGAGCGGACGGCGTCGCCCGTCCAGGGCGAGGTCCCGTCCGTAGGTATCGACGTTTTGGCCGAGCAACGTCACCTCCACAACCCCTTGGGCGGCGAGGGAGCGAACCTCGGCGAGGATGTCACCCGGCCGGCGGCTCACCTCCGGGCCGCGCACGGCAGGAACGATACAAAAGGTGCAGGAGTTGTTGCAGCCGACCTGAATCGAGATCCACGCCGAGTGGGCCAACTCGCGCTCGACGGGCAAAGACGACGGCATCGCCTCGAGCGATTCGACGACCTCGGTGATGCCGCCCCAAGCCTCGGCGTAATCGATAAGGTCAAGCACCCGGTCGAGGTTGTTCGTTCCCATGACCACGTCCACCCAGGGCGCCTTCTCCCGCACCAGGTCGCGGTCCTTCTGGGCGGCACATCCGCCGACGACCAGCAGGGATTCGGGGCGCTGATCCTTCCACTCCTTCAGTTGCCCAAGGTTCCCGTAGAGCCGATTGTCGGCTGCCTCACGGATCGTGCAGGTGTTGATGAACAGCACATCGGCCGAGTTGAGCTCGGAGGTCGCGGTCATGCCATCGAGAGCGAACAGACCGGCGATCCGCTGGCTGTCGTGCTCGTTCATCTGACACCCGAAAGTTCGGATGAGGTAGTGCTTGCCGGCGCGCGTCGCCGGCCGCGTCGATAGCGGCTTCCGAACCGGCGGCGCGATCAGGACCACGACTGCTTTCTAGCGGGCTTGTTCGGTGGCGCGAAACTCGCGAATCACCGTTACCTGGATCTGGCCAGGGTATTGCAAGTCCTCTTCGAGCTTGCGGGCAATTCTGCGGGCGAGGTCCGAGGCCGAGAGGTCGTCGACTTGACCGGGATCCACCACCACCCGCACTTCTCGCCCAGCCTGCATCGCAAACACCTGCTTTACCCCGCCAAAGTCGGAGGCCAGCGACTCGAGCTTCTCGAGCCTGCGAACATAGGACTCCAGGGCCTCCCGCCTCGCCCCGGGACGGGCCGCCGAGACGGCATCGGCCGCCTGCACCAACACCGCCAGCAGGCTGCGCGGCTCGACCTCGTTGTGATGAGCCTCGATACCGTGCACCACGGCCGGGTCTTCACCAAAACGGCGGGCTATCTCAGCTCCGATCAGGGCGTGGGAGCCTTCAACCTCATGGGTGACGGCTTTGCCGATGTCGTGCAAGAGCGCCGACCGCTTCACCTGCATCGGTTCGATCCCGAGCTCCGAAGCAAGCATGGAAGCAATGTGGGCGGATTCGACGAGATGGTTGAGGACGTTTTGGCCGTAGCTGGTCCGATACCGAAGGCGCCCGAGCAGCACGACCAGCTCTTGATGCATCTTTGAGAGCCCGACTTCGACGAGCGCCCACTCGCCGGCGTCACGCACGGATTGCTCGACTTCATCGCGAGCCTTCTCGTATGCCTCTTCGATCGACGCGGGATGAATCCGCCCGTCGGCCACCAGTTTTTCGAGGGTGATGCGGGCTACCTCACGGCGGATCGGGTCGAAAGAGGAAACCGATACCGACTCGGGAGTGTCGTCGACGATGAGATTGACGCCGGTGACGGCTTCCAGGGTGCGAATGTTCCGACCCTCGCGACCGATGATCCTCCCTTTCATGTCGTCCGAGGGCAGGGCGACAACGGAGATTGTCGACTCGGTAACGACTTCGGAGGAGAGGCGCTGAATCGCGGTAGCGAGAATCCGCCGAGCCCGACGGTCTGCCTCCTCGCGGGCTTTGGCTTCGAGATCGCGGACGAGGATCATCGCATCGCGTCGGGCTTCGTGTTCGACTTGGTCCAAGAGCTCGTCTTTGGCCACTTTTGCGTCGATCCCCGCAATCCGCTCGAGCTCGTTGCGGGCATTCTCCTTGAGGCTGTCGAGCTCGGCATGGCGTGAGCTCACCTCACCCTCACGCTGGACCAGGAGTTGTTCTCGTTGAGCAAGATTAGTAGCTCGCTGTTCGAGGGTCTCCTCCCGATGGCTGAGCCGGGTTTCGATTCCGTCGAGCTCGACCCGGTGATGCTCGAGGGAGGCGTCTTCACGCTGGCGGTAGGCCTCGGCCTTCGCTCGGCCCTCGTCGTCGGCGCGAGAGAGTATGCGCTTGGCCTCAATGCGGGCGCCGCCGACCGGGTCGTCGGTGGCTTCTCTACTCGGTCGATTGCGGCTTCTGGCCAGGAGAAATCCGACCGCACCTGCCAGGATCACTGCCAATGCAGCAATCGCTGCGATCCACACTGTTTCCATCGTGCTGCCTTCCCGGTGGAGCACCCAAGAACCCGAAACCGAATAGGGCCAAATCTCTTAGGGAGATCTCCTCAGATTCGGACGGGACAGGTGCTTCACGGTGTCTTTCAAGGGTTTTTTGGTCTTAGAGACCGCATCCTAGCCAGACCTCGCTTGCGGCAGAACGCGAAACCCGGGAATGCCCTAGAGCTCGTCGACCGAGACCTCGCTGGTCTCCTGCTCGACAGGCTTTTCGCCCATACCGACAAGTTCGTAGACCTTGGCCTGGAGCTGAACCGCGATCTCGGGGTTCTCCCGCAGGAATCGTTTGGCGTTCTCCCGACCTTGCCCTAGCTGGTCACCGTCGAAGGTGAACCACGCCCCGCTCTTGTTCACCACCCCGTGATCGACCGCGACGTCGAGAAGGCTTCCCTCCCGTGAGATCCCGTGGCCGAAGACAATATCGAACTCTGCCTGACGAAATGGCGGCGCGCACTTGTTCTTTGTTACCTTGACTCGTACCCGGTTGCCGACACTCTCGGCGCCGTCCTTGATGGTTTCGATCCTTCGGACCTCCAATCGGACACTCGAATAGAACTTGAGGGCGCGCCCGCCTGGCGTGACCTCTGGTGAGTTATGCACCATGACTCCGTCGACGAAATAGTTGTGGCTTCCTTCGACCTCGAGATCGAAACGATGATTGTTGCCACGTGGCACGGAGGTCTTGACTTCCACGATTGGATACGCGTCGAGCTCATAGCGCATTTCGACCGTGCTGGGGCTCACACTGAAGACGCCTCGGTAGCGCGGTAGCAATTTGTATTGCATCGAGGGATGGATGAAGGGTGCGACAAGGGCTTGGAACCGGTCGGTCGCTTCGCGCGTAAATGCCAGCGTCGGCGTCTTGGCCGCACCGGCCTCACGAAGTCGAGCATGTATCCCCCAATTGTCTGCGAGATAGTTGACGAGGCGCTGACGCGTATCGGGACTCATCGCCTTGACGCAGATCTCGATCCGTCCGCTACCGCCAGCAGTTCGAGTTTGGAGACCCTTGGAGCGAACAGCGAGGTGCCCGTCGTCCATGTACCAAATAGCCAATGACATAGGTGTAAGCGTTTTGAGATACTCATCATCGAACCTCTTGAGACCCGACCCATACACCGCATATCTGAGTCCTATTAGCTCACTTAGAGGCTGCACATCATGGAAGACCGCTGACTTCGCATTGGTCGAACGAGATACACCCAGGTTTGAAAACAGTGAGGCTTTCCAGTCGGCATATTCCGCTTGCCGTGATCCATGGCCCATTCTGAAACGGGCAGCTAGACCGTTCTGCGAAGGCGACAAGGAACCCTCTCCCATCAACGCGCCTCGAATCAGCTCCATTTGCTGACTCGACAAATAGTGGGCTACCGCTTCGAGCACCCGATCGCCGACCTTTAGTTCACCGGCTTCCTTCCACCCTGCCGGAGTCATGAGTTTGTGGTTTGCGGTGACAGTCATCCGCGCGCGCCCTCGGCCGACAGGCTTCGCAACCTTGATGGTCAAGAATTCATCGGTAGGGCCATTGTCGAACCAGCCCACGACATGTTTTGGAACGATCCCGCCAGACGCGAAGTCATATGAGAGAACCTCAACTGGGAGCTTTTGAGAGACGATTGCACCGATCTTCTCGTAGGTCCCATCGGCCAGCGCAATACGACTGTCACCCTGGAAACATCCGAACAGGACCCCTATCTTCTCGCGGAGCTGGTTGATGAAGACGGCGGTGGTGCGGGAGCGGGCGAGGCTGCCGGCCAGCTTGCGCAGCGCCTGTGACATCAGACGAGCCTGAAGACCGATATGGGTATCGCCCATCTCGCCGTCGATCTCAGCTTTCGGGACCAATGCTGCAACCGAGTCGATCACCACGACATCGAGCGCGCCGGAGCGAATCAGCATGTCGGCGATTTCGAGAGCTTGCTCCCCGGTGTCGGGTTGGGAGATCAACAACTCGTCGATGTCGACGCCGATCGCTTTGGCATAGCCCGGGTCGAGAGCGTGCTCGGCGTCGATGAACGCGGCGATGCCGCCGTTGCGCTGCGCCTCGGCTATGACATGTAGAGCGAGCGTTGTCTTGCCGCTCGACTCAGTTCCATAGAGCTCGACGACGCGGCCGCGGGGAACTCCTCCAACACCCAACGCCAGGTCGAGCGCCAAGGCTCCCGTGGGGATGACTTCCATCTTGCGATCGGCGACGTCGCCCATTTTCATGATCGCCCCTTTGCCATACTGGCGATGAATCTGACCAACTGCCATGTCGAGTGCCTTGTCCCGCTCCACTTGAGTGCTCCTCTCGCCTCAAAACGTTTGCTGTGGTGAATGTACGCGCTCTCTCCGACAAATTACATACCTGTGATCCCGGAATCATAGACGAACAACTGTTCGGGCGAGTGGATCTGCACCAAAATAGCCTCATGGATGCCGATCTAAGGGACCGCCTTGTCACCGTCGGGCTCGACCCTGACCGCATCTCCGATCCGGCTGCGGCCTATCGGATGCTCTTCTCCAGTTTTGGCCAAAGGGCGACCTTGCTCGACCGGTATCAGCTCGAGGAACACCATCGTCAGATCCCCATCGATAAGTTGACTCGAGAGGAACGGATTGAGCTTTGGCTCGAGGTGGCGGCGCTCAGATATCCCGATGCCGAGGTAATAGGCAGCCGGACTGATGCTTTCGAGCCAATAGAGCTCGTCGACTATGACCCGGGCTGGCCGGCCGCGTTCGAAGAGTGGCGACAAGCCCTCGGCTTCGTCCTGGGCGACGACGCTCGCTCGATCCATCACATTGGCTCGACCTCGGTGCCGGGCCTTGCCGCCAAACCAGTGATCGATGTGTTGGTCTGCATGGGCAACGTTGAGGACGAAAGCACCTATGTCGATGAGATTGAATCCCTAGGTGTTCCGCTTCGTTCGCGTGAGCCGGGCCACCGTTACTTTCGGCCGGGCAAGGGCGAGCCTCGGACCGTCCACATTCACGCATGTCAGAGCGGATCAGATTGGGAGCGCGATCACGTGGCTTTCCGCGATCTTCTTCGAAGCGACGCCGACGCGGCCTGGGTGTATGCCGAGCTCAAGAAGGTGCTGGCCGCCACGTACCGGGACGACCGTCTGGCTTACACGGAAGGCAAAACCGCCTTCATCCTGGATGCGCTTGGCCGGCGTTGACGGCCCGGATTTTCCGTTCTGTGGGCTGGGGTCGTTGTTGTACAACTACCTGAACCCAGGGTTCGCTTAAAGGGGGAACTGCTCGAGGGGAACGTAAACGGTGGCGCGGTCCAGCCGGCTCTCGTAGAGGATCAACTCGCTCGCTTTCCATTTGATCGGCTCGGGTCGGTAGCTCAACAAAAGCGGGCGCGCGTCGACTTCGGGACGGATCCGGCTGATCGTCAGGTGCGGTGAGTACGGCCGCTCTTCGGGCTCGAGCCCCGCAAGGTCGCAAGCCTCCTCGACAACCCCATTGAGTGCAATCAGCTCCCGGCGGCCCTGTGCGAGGCCGATCCAAAGCACCGATGCCTTGGCCGGACGAGGAAACGCTCCCATCTCCCCGAGGACGATGTCGAAGCCGCCACCAAGTTCGGATTCATCCAGGGCGGCGGAAAGGTGATCGCGCGTGACCTCATCCACGTCACCCAGGAACCGGATGGTCAGATGCAAGTTGTCGGACGGGTCCGGCCGCCCTGGGAGCCGGGGCAATGTTGCCGCCAGCGCAACCCCAGCCTCCATTGGGACCGGAAACCCTAGAAAGAGGCGATTCACCACCAGGTTTCGGTGATCGCCAGCCTGACCAGATGGAGAGCGGCGGTGGTGCAATAGGCCCTGACCCGCTCACGATCACCGGGGAAGCGTCGGGTCATTGCCCGCGCCGACTTGGGAGTAGCGACTGCAATGACCATCGTCCCAGCCGGCTGTTCCAAGGGCTCGGGCCCTGCCGAACCTACGACCGCTACCCCGACGTCAACCGACAAGGTTTCGCGCGCGCCGATCGCCATTTCCAACGCAGTTGCTTCGCTCACCAACTCGTCGGACGCTACGGCGAGCAGGCTCTTCTTCAGGTCCGGGGCGTACGCGACCACGGCGCCTCGAAAGAAACGAGACGAACCGGGCACCGAGGTGAGCCGGCCGGCGACCAATCCCCCGGTCGCGGATTCAGCCGTGCCGATGGTCCATTCGCGTTCGAGGAGCAAGCGAACAACGACGGTTTCGATCGTTTCGTCGTCCACTCCAAATACCGAATTCCCGAGGATGTCCCGAATTTCCGCCTCGACCGGGTCGATCATCGTCTCCGCAGTTGACGCATCGGTTGCCTTGGCCGTGATCCGGACCTTGATCTCGCCCGCGGAGGCAAGAAAAGCAATGGAAGGGTTGGCGCTGGCTCGATATACGTGGTCGAGCATTTCGCCCACTTGCGATTCTGACCGACCCCAGGTGCGGAGCAAGCGACTCTTGACCACTCCGGCCTCGCCGGAATGAACGAGCAACCTCGGAACGACCTCGCTCTCCAACAAGAACTCCATCTCCTCGGGCACTCCCGGCACGGCCAGGACCAGGCAGCCATTGACTCTCAGGGCGAGGCCCGGCGCCGAGCCTTTCGGATTGAAAAGCAGCTCGGCGCCCTCCGGATACTCAGCCTGGCGAAGATTCGACTCCGGCATCGTCCGTCCTGAATAGGCCCACTTCTTGCGAAGGTCAGCCGCATAGGTCTCCGAGAACCTCATCGGGAGGTTGAAGGCGTGACACATCGCTTCCCGGGTGAGGTCATCCTGGGTAGGCCCGATTCCCCCGGTGATGATCACCCCGTCCGAGCGAGATGCCGCTAGCGCCAGGACTGCCGCCTCGCGGACGACATTGTCACCAACCATGACGGAGTGGTTCACATCGAACCCGGCTTCAGCGAGACGCGACCCGATCTTCGCCGCGTTCTCGTTCGTGATCTGGCCCAACAGCAATTCGGTACCGACTGCGACGATCTCGATGATCATCCAACAACTACCGCTTCGCGATCCGTCCCATAGGCAGAGGTGATCTCCGCGTCGACCCACTCCCCCACCGACCCCCGATCTAAGACGATCACTCCGTCGATCTCGGGGGCTTCCCGATAGGAACGACCAACCGCGCTGCCGTCCTCCAACTGATCGATCAATACCCGGACCCGCGAACCGACCGAAGCGAGGTTCGCCTCTGCGGTGAGGTTTTCCTGGATGGAACTTAGGTAGCGAAGGCGCTCGCTCACCTCGTCGGGATCGACTCGCCCATCGAGCATCGCTGCCGGGGTTCCCTCCTCGGCCGAATAGGGAAAGAAGCCCGCCCAATCGATACTCGCCGCTTCGAGAAACTCCGCTAGTTCCTCGACCTGTTCGGCCGACTCCCCCGGGAAACCAACGATGAACGACGACCGCAAGGCCGCGTCGGCGTCGGCTTCTCGGATCTGATCGATCAGCTGCAGGAATCTCTCGCCGTTGCCGGGTCTCTTCATCGCCCGCAATAGCGGCTGCGCGGCGTGCTGAAGGCTGAGGTCGAAATAGGAAGCAATCTTGGGGTTCTGACACATCTCCGCCACGAGCCGAGGGCGGACCTCCTTTGGGTACAAATAGAGCAGACGCACCCGCTCAACTCCCCCCACGGCCGTGACCAGACCCAGCAAATCGACGATGTCACCCGGCGCATCGATGTCTCGCCCGTAGGCGGCCAGGTCCTGGGCTACGAGCACGATCTCCGAGACGCCGGCGGCCACAAGTCCTTCCACCTCTTCGACGATGTTGGGCGGCCGGCGCGATCGCTGCTTGCCGCGGATTAGGGGGATCGCGCAAAATGTGCAGGGTTTGTCGCAACCCTCGGCCACCTTCACATACGCGTACGGCATCGTCGGGGCCGGGCGGTTGACCAAGTGCAAAATGTCCATCGTCGGCCGCACCAGGCGCACCGGCTGCCAGCCGGGCCGAGAGGTGAACCGGTCGAGGAGTGGCACCAGGCTGTCGTAGCGATCGAGCCCAACCACCGCGTCGACCTCGGGCAATGCCTTCTCCACCTCGGTGCCGAACCGCTGCGCCATGCACCCAAGGACAATCGTGCGGGCGCCGTCCCTGCGTTCGTCCTGCAGCTCGAGAATCGTCTCGACCGACTCGCGTCGCGCCTCCTCGATGAAAGCACAAGTGTTGACCATGACGACATCTGCCATCGAGGGAGCACTCGCGACCGCATATCCCGCTTCGGCCAACATCGCCTCGATCTTCTCCGAGTCGACTTGGTTCTTGGCACAACCGAGGGTGGTCAGCCAATAGGTTGGCCGGTTGGCAACCGAGTTCATCAAGAAAGCGAGCGGTAGCGGCCGCGGAAGTAGATCAGCGGATCATCGATCGCTCCGAGCTCGAGATGTTCGATCTCGCCCACCACCAGCACCTGCCAGCCGATCGAATGGCACGCTCCGAGCCGACAGCCCGCCCAGTTGCCGAAGCCGGCGATCAGCGGCCCCCATTCGGTTTCGGTGACCTCGAGGCCGGCGAAGAGCCCACCCGGCGAAGGCGCCAGCTCGGCGAATCGATCGGAAA
>Ga0136621_1000187_pt1 | contig 23097 bp, 14 predicted proteins | sample AntDryUQ445A2306_FD_104673 | JGI IMG/M metagenome (GOLD analysis project Ga0136621, IMG submission 104673) | Polar desert sand microbial communities from Dry Valleys, Antarctica - metaG UQ445A (23.06) | ecosystem: Environmental > Terrestrial > Soil > Desert | place: Antarctica: Dry Valley...
GAGTCACGAACCGCGCGGCGCGGTCGTTGCGGCGTGGCACAACGAATGCGTCGAGCAGCGCGTAGTGGGCGCGGACCCGGGCGTGCGGCACGCTGCCGGTGAAGTGGACCGCCGATCCGACGCCGGACCGTCGCGCGATCTCCTCGAGCTGCTCGCGCCGGCGGCCGTCGCCGACGATCAGGCAGGCCACGTGCCGGCCGCGCTGGACGAGCTGGGCGGTCGCCTCGATCAGCAGCTCCTGACCCTCGCGCGGATGATCGAGGTTGCTCACGTACCCGAACACCATCCGCCCCTCCAGCCCGTAGCGGCGGACCAGCTCAGGGTCGCGGTCGGCCGGCTGGAAGGCTTCCGGGTCGACGCCATTGGGCATCAGGTGGATCCGCTCGAGCGGGACGCCCCGCGAGGCGATGTCCTGGCGCATGGCCTCCGCGATCGTGATGACGACGTCGGCTGCCTGCATGCAGCGGTTCTCGGTCTCGAAGCGGCGCCGGTAGTGCTCACCCAGCTCGGCGCGGTCGGGATCGGCCGACCAGGTGGTCTCGAAGAACGAGCGCACCTCGTAGACGAGCGGACGGCCGAGATGCTCGCGCAGCGCCCGGCCCACGAGCGCCGTCTCGAAGCCCCGGAAGCCCGAGGACGCGTGGATGATCGCCGGCCGCTCGCGCTGTGCGACCTTCGCGGCCAGCCAGGCGTAGTCCGTCAGCTGCCGGTCGAGCGGCGCGTCCATGGGGTAGCCCGGGCCCAGGTCGAGCCGGTGGTGCTCCACGCCGTCGACGGTCTCGGTCTTCTCGAAGCGTTCCACCCCGTCCTTGCGCGGGAAGCCCAGCGAGGTCACGACGAACGGATCGAGCCCGGCGTCGACCTGGCTCTGGAGCGTGTACCTGCTGCGCATCGTGAAGCCGTTCTGGTGGTACGGCAGCGATTCCTTGAGCAGGTGCATCACGGCGCGCGGGCTGCGTGGCGTGACGGGGCGGGGCGGGCCTGGAACGTGCGGCAGCCAGCGAGCATCGGTCTCGACGAGGCGGCCCAGCCAGCCCCGCTCGAGCTCGAGCAGCCGAGGATCGTCACGCAGCCGGCGCATCCGGCCGGTGGTCCGGACCGCGCCGGTCAGGTCGCCCTGCCGGCCCAGGATGTCGCGCTGGAGCTGGAGCGCCCTGAAGCTGTCGGGGTGCGTGCGCAGGATCGCATCGACGCGCTGGAGGGCGCGATCGTAGTCGCCGTCCTCGAAGGCGGTCCGGGCGCGGTGCCACGCCATCGGCGTGATGAACGGCTCCTCGACGGCTTCCTGGCCGCGGGCTCCATGCCGCCGGCCGGCCGGCCGGCCCATCGCCCGACCCGTGACCAGCGCGCGGATCGATCGGACCAGCGCCAGCAGCGCCTCGTCGCGCGGTGGCGGCAGGAGATCGGCGATGCGGCGCACGGCGCTGCGCAACCTGCTCGGGACACGACCCACCGGCGGTCGTCCCGCACCCCGCGCGCTCGTCGCGGCATCAGTCATCTGGGACCAGCTCATCGGGACGAGGATACGCGGCGCCCCGGGAGCGCCGCGTTTCTCGGCGGTCGCCGCGCAGGGCTAGACGGCGCCAAGCCGGCGATACAGGTCGAGGTAACGGGCTCCGTTCTGGCGCCACGTGCGATGGGCGACGACCCATTCCCGGGCCTGCCGCCCCAGCCGCCGCCGAGCGTCGGGGTCCTCGAGCAGCGGCTCGACCGTGTCCGCGAGGCTGGCCGCGTCCTCCGGCTCGAACACCAGCCCAGTCTCGCCGTCCACCACGATCTCGCGCAGCGCGTCGACCCCGCTCACGATGAGGGCGCGCTCCAGCGCCATCGCTTCGTACGGCTTGAGTGGCGTGACGAGCCGGCTCACCCGATCGGCGGTGCGGGGCACGACGAACACGTCGATCAGGCAGTAGTACGCCAGCACCTCGTCGTGCGGGACGCGGCCGGTGAACACGACCGTGCCGTCGTCGAGCCCCAGGTCGCGGGTTCGTGCCTCGAGGGCTTCCCGGTCCTCTCCGTCGCCCACGAGCAGCACCCGCAGCGGACGCCCCCGGTCGCGCAGGATCGCCGCCGCCTCGACCAGGTAGCGGATCCCCTCGTACCCGGTGAAGCTCGATACGTACCCCAGCACCGGCACCCCGTCGGGCAGCCCCAGCCGCGCAGCCAGGGCATCGTCGCGCGGCCGGGGCGTGAAGCGGTCGACGTCGACCGCGTTCGGGACCACGATGACGCGGTCCTCGCGGGCGCCGCGGGCCAGGATCTCGGCGCGCATCGTGTCCGACAGCGTCACGACCGCGTCGGCGTCCAGCATGGCCGCGGTCTCCGCGGCCCGGGCGCCGCGGTAGCGGTCGGCATCGCCCGGGTGCTCGGCGGCGTCCCGCCGACGCGCGGCCCACGTCTCCTCGAGGAACCCGCGGACCTCGTAGACCACCGGCAGGCCGTATCGATCCCGGAGCGCCAGCGCCGCCTGTGCGTTCTGGAAGTGGCTTGCGGCGTGGACGACGGCCGGCCGGAGGCGACGCACCAGCCGCTCGGCCTCGCGTGCCGTCCGCTCCACGGTCGTGTCCGGACCGCGCCAGCGATCGAAGTCCGGGGCGAGGCGGTGGTATTGGATCCCGTCGACAATGTCGAAACGCGCCGCGCTGCGGATCCCCTCGTTGGCGGGGAAGCCCGCCTGGGTCGCGATGTGGGGGTCGAGGCCCGCCAGGCGCTGGGCCAGCGCGATCGACTGCGTGCGGACGGTGTAGCCCGCCTGGCGGTGCGGCAGCGAGTTCGTGACGAGATGCAGGACCACGCCGGGCGTGGGGTCGAGATGGCGCGCGCGGCCACCCAGCGTGGGCCGCCAGCCCGGCTCCAGCACCCGCAGCTCGCTCGCGGCACGGCGCTCGATCGCCGGCAGCGCGGTGCTCCGGACGCCGCCCCGGCGGGCGCGCCCGGCGAGCTCGGCGGCCTCGGCGTAGCGGCCCGTGCGGAGCGCGACGTCGGAGCGCAGGGCAAGCGCGCCCGGGGCACCGCCACGTTCCGGGCTGAGCTGCCGGAGGATCTCCGCCGCGGCGGGCACCGCGTCGAGCGCGAGCGCACCGCGGGCCAGCGCGAGTCGGGTCACGGTGTCGGTCCCGGGCTCGGCGGCGGTGGCCTCGGCGCGCGCCAGCGCCTCGGACCGGTGGCCCCGAACGGCCTCGCCGATGAGCCGCACGGCGGCGCCCGGACCGCGGCTGGTGGAGGCCACGACGAGCGCCATGCCGATCAGCGGGCGAACCGGGGCCGGCAGCGCGGCGAGTCCCCGGGCGATCGCCTTGAGCGGCTGCGCGCGGACCCTCCGCCACGCGGCGGGCAGGCCCCGGGCGACGGCGAGCCGCCGCCTCACCCCATACTCTCCCGGGTGCCGGGGCGCGGACGGACCGTGCCGGCGTCGGCTGGATCGGGAGACATGGCCGGGACCGTAGCACACGTCATCGGCGCCAGGCCGAACTTCATGAAGGCCGCGCCGGTGATCCGGGCGCTCGAGGCCCGTGGCGTCAGGCAGACCGTCATCCACACCGGCCAGCATTACGACGCCGGGATGTCCGACGTCTTCTTCCGCGACCTGGACCTGCCCCAGCCGGACCTCAACCTGGGCGTGGGATCCGGCTCGCACGGGGTCCAGACCGCGGCGCTGATCATCGCCCTCGAGGACGCGTTCGAGGACCTCCGACCTGGCCTCGCGGTCGTCTACGGCGACATCAACTCGACGGTCGCCGCGGCGCTCGTCGCAGCCAAGCTCCTGGTCCCGCTGGCGCACGTCGAGGCCGGGCTGCGCAGCTTCGACGACACGATGCCCGAGGAGGTCAACCGCCGGGTGACCGACCTGCTCTCGGAGCTGCTGTTCGTGACTTCGCCGGAGGGCATCGACAACCTGCTGGCAATGGGCGTGCCCGCGGAGCGGATCCATCTCGTGGGCAACCCGATGATCGACACCCTGCTGGCGAACGAGTCGCGCTTCGACGCCGGGCGGATGCGGTCCCAGCTGGGTCTCGGCGATGGCCCGTACGGGGTAGCGACTCTCCACCGGCCGGCAAACGTCGACACCCCCGAGGCGGCCGGGCGGCTGGTCGACATGATCGACGGCGTCACCGAGCTCCTCCCGCTGGTGCTGCCGCTCCATCCGCGCGGCCGTCCCACCCTCGAGGCGGCCGGGCTGCGCTCGTCCGGCCGGCTGCGCGTCGTGGATCCGCTGGGCTACCTGGACTTCATCTCGCTGGTTCGTGGCGCGTCGCTCGTGCTCACCGACAGTGGCGGCCTCCAGGAGGAGACGACGATCCTGGAGGTGCCGTGCCTGACCGTCCGGCCCAACACGGAGCGGCCCATCACGATCACCCACGGTACCAACCGCCTCGTCGAGCCCGGCGATGTCGTGCCGCTCGTGCGGGCCATCCTCGCGGACGGCTTCGATCGCCCGGCCGAGGCGCCGCCGCTGTGGGATGGCCACGCGGGCGATCGGATCGCGGCAATCATCGAGGACTGGCTCGTCGGGAAGGGCTGACCCAGGCTTCCGGCGCCCGGACCCCCAGGCTCGGGCCTGGCCCCCGCCAGCCTCGGCCCGCCAGCACCGGACCAGATACCACGTCCATTCGTGCAGCCAGCACGATCGTGACCCGCAACGCCCGGCGGCCCGTCTCCCGGCGCGCTCTTGGGCCCGAATCCCGGCTCTCGTGCCACCGTCGTTCGTGCGCAGGCGATCAGCGCGGCCTTGCGCCCGCTCCTCCCGCTCGCGCCAGAAACGGACCTCATATCGGTCTGGTCATGGGGCCTGCGGCGGCCCCACGGTAGACTCTGCCGCGGTGCCCCTGGCGCCCGCCCCTGACCGATCCGCTGCCCACCGACTCCCGGAGGACTCGTGACCGACGATCGACGCGTGGCCGTGATCGGGCTCGGCTATGTGGGGCTGCCGCTGGCGATCAGCTTCACCGAGGCCGGGCTCGACGTCGAGGGGATCGATGCCTGGCCGGCCCGCGTCGAGGAGCTCAATCGTGGCGAATCACCGATCGACGACGTCAGCGACGAGCGGCTCCAGGCCGCGCTGAAGGGCGGTCTTCGGGTCGTGGCCCCGGAGGAGGCGACGCCCGGCGAGGCCGACGCGATCTTCGTGTGCGTTCCCACGCCGATCACGCCCACGAAGGACCCGGACCTCGGACCCATCCTGTCGGCGGCCCGCTACATCCGCGATCACGTCCGGCGGGGTCAGCTCGTCGTGCTCCAGTCGACCACCTTCCCGGGCACGACCACCGGCCGGTTCAGGACCACGATCGAGGAAAGCGGCCTGCGCGCCGGGGAGGGTTTCGACCTCGCCTTCGCGCCCGAGCGGGTCAACCCGGGCGACCCGGCGAGCGCCTCGAAGCGCGTCCCGCGGCTCGTCGGCGCCACGACGCCACGAGCGACCAGCCGCGCGGCGGATCTGCTGCGCACCATCAACGACAACGTCGTCGAGATGTCGTCGCCCGATGCCGCCGAGCTCGCCAAGCTCCTCGAGAACGTCTTCCGCAACATCAACATTGCGTTCGTCAACCATCTCGCGCTCCTGTGCGAGCGGATGGGCCTCGACGTCTGGGAGGTCATCGACGGCGCGGCGACCAAGCCATTCGGGTTCATGAAGTTCACGCCGGGGCCTGGGGTGGGCGGCCACTGCATCCCGGTGGACCCGTACTACCTGTCGTGGCGGGCGCGCGAGTTCGACTTCAGTGAGCGGTTCATCGAGACCGCCGGCGACATCAACTTCGGGATGCCGCGCCATGTCGTCGACCTGACCGCCGAGGCGCTCAACGAGCGGGGCAAGGCGCTCAAGGGAGCGCGCGTGGGCGTGCTGGGGGTGGCCTTCAAGCCGAACGTCCGGGATGCCCGCAACTCTCCGGCGGCCGCAGTCATCGCCGGCATCGCCGACCGCGGCGCGGAGGTGCGCTACCACGATCCGCACGTGGCCTCGTTCCCGGACGAGGCGGGGACCACGCGCGAGAACGTCGAGCTCGGTGCGCTGCTCGGCTGGGCGGACGTCATCGTGGTCGTCACCGCCCACCGCGCGATCGACTGGGAACGGGTCTACGAGCTCGCCGAGCTCGTGGTCGACACCGTCGACAGCTCGCGCGGCCGTTCGACGCGTGACCGGCAGGTGCTCCGGCTGGGCGCCGGCTGGTCCGCCCGTCCGGCGCTCGCGGCTCGTGCTGTCGCGCCCGACGCCACGCCGCCCGCGACTCGCCCGGCCGCGACCCCGGCGTCCTGAGCGGCGCGGCCCCGCGCCCGGCCCGGCGGCCGGTCGCGATGATCGTCCACAGCTTCTACGAGGAGGACCCGCGCGTTCGGCGCGAGGCGGAGTCGCTCGTGGCCGCCGGCCGCCCCGTCGACGTCTATGCGCTCCGCCGGCCGGACGATCCGCCGCAGGCCGACGTACAGGGCGTCCGCGTCCACCATCTCGACGTGCAGCGTCATCAGGGCGCTGCGCTGCGCGTCTATCTCGCCGAGTACCTCGCGTTCTTCGTCCGGGCGCTGTTCGCCGTGACCCGCGCCCACGCCCGCCGAAGGTACGCCCTCGTCCAGGTCCACAGCCTGCCCGACTTTCTCGTGTTCGCAGCCCTCCCGCTGCGCGCCGTAGGCGTCCCGGTGGTGCTGGACCTCCACGAGACGATGCCCGACATGTTCCGAAGCCGGTTCCCGGGCGCCGCGAACCGGATCACCAACGCCTTGCTCCTCCTCGAGGAGCGGCTCTCGATCGCGGCGGCCAGCCATGTCGTCACGGTCCACGAGGCGCGCGCACGGCGGCTCGCCCGCCTGGGGGTTGCGTCGGAGCGGATGAGCGTCGTCATCAACAGCCCATCGCTGCGCCGGTTCGACGCCGGCCGTCACCCACGGCGCACCTTCGCCCAGGACGGCTCGCTCAGGCTCGTCTACACGGGCGCGCTGACCCCGATCTACGAGCTCGTTGTGGCCATCGAGGCGGTCGGGTTGCTGCTTCGCACGCGCCCGGAGCTCGAGCCCCGCCTCGAGCTCTATGGCCGAGGTGACTCGGAGGCCGCGCTGCGCGATCAGGCGGAGCGGCTGGGGATCGCCGACAGGATCACGTTCCACGGCCGTATCCCGCTCGACGAGGTGCCGGCGGCGATCGCGCGGGCGGACCTCGGGCTGGCGCCCACCCGGCTCGACGAGTTCACCGAGGCGACGATCTCGACCAAGATCTTCGAGTACGGGGCGATGCTGAAGCCCGTCGTCGCGTCGCGCCTGCCGCTCGTCGAAGAGACGTTTCCCGACGGGTCCGTGCGGATGTATGAGCCCGGTTTGCCGGCCGCGATGGCGGCCGAGATCGCGGCGTTCGCCGACGATCCGGTAGCCCGCGAGGCGGCCGTGGAGCGGACGCTCGGCCGGGTCCGCGAGCTTGCGTGGGAGCGCGAGGCCGAGCGCTACGTGGCCCTCGTCGACCGGCTCGCCCGGGAGCGCTGATCCACCGAACGGCGGACGTCGCGCAGCAGCCGGCTCCACGGCCACGGCCCGGTGCGCTCGAGGAGGAACGTGGCGAACGTGAAGTCCAGCGCCAGCCGCTCCCAGTGGACCACGCGCTCCTCGCAGCGCAGGTCCAGCCGGCTGGTCAACCGCAGACCCTGTCGCGCGGCGCTCGCGACGCAGCCCTCGATCTCGGCCGGCGAGAAGATCTTGGCGGCCACGCCGTACGCCTCGCGGCCCGCCGTCTCGATGGGGTCGCACCAGAAGTCGGTCGACGTGATCAGCAGCCCGCCGGGACGCAGCAGCCGGCTGGCCTCGCGCAGGTAGGCCTCCACGGGAACGCCGTGCTCGATCACGCTCAGGCAGGCGATCGCGTCGAAGCTGGCGGCCTCGAATGTCGTGGCCGTCAGGTCCATCCGCTCGTAGCGGATGGGCCCCACCTCAAGCGGTCCCTCGTACGTCAGGTCGACGCCGTGGAGCTTCCGGTAGCCGTACAGGTAGAGCCAGGGCAGCAGCCGCGAGTACTGCGTGGAGCCCGCGTCGAGCACGCGCGCCGTGGTCGGGGAACGCTCGAGGATCAGCCCCAGGGCGAGCAGCGAGTCCCAGTTCTTCGGGTCGTCGTCGTGGGGATGGAGCCCGGCCTCGACGACCGCGGCACGCGCCGCCCGCGACTCCGCGCGGGTGCGCAGCGCGGCGTTCGCCCAGGGCCGCCAGATCCCGGACGGGGGAGCGGGGTCCAGCCGCGCGCCCTGCCAGACGAGCCGCTCCCGCAACTTCACCTCCGCGGGCGGGATGGGGGTCTCGACGGGCGCCGGTGGTGGCGGCGGATGCAGTGCCCGGGCAACCCCGGATCCGGCCTCCCGGAGCGCCCGTCGCGACCGGAGCACCACGCGGCGCGGTGCCGCCACGAGACGCGAGGTCACCTGCCTTGCCACCTCTCCTCGCTCGACAGTCTACGCGCCGCAACCGGTCACTGAAGCCCGTGTCGCAGGCGATGTGCGGTAGGATGCCGCCCGTCCACGGCCGAGTGAGTCGCCGTCTCCACGATCGAGGATTCAGCACGTCCCATGACCTATCGCGCCAAGCCCGTCGTCCGCTCGCGCCGGGCGTCGTGGGAGAGCCCGCAGCGCCGGAACTTCCTGCTCAACGTCGGGTTCGGCCTCGTCGTCCTGCTGGCCGTCGTCCTGCTCGCCGTCGCCGCGGCGCTGACCTGGTACAACGACCATCTCGCGCCGGTAGCCCGCGTCAACGGCGAATCGATCACGGTGGACGAGTTCAGGCGCCGCTTCCAGGTCGAGAGCCTGCGCCTCGCGCTGGCCGACAGCCGCGTCCTCGATGAGTTCAACGCGGGCCGGATCACCCAGGAACAGCGCGACACGCAGCTGCAGTTCATCAACCAGCGCCGGCAGCAGGGCGCGAGCATCACCCTCGAGCGACTGATCGACGCCCGGGTTCAGACGGCGCTGGCAACGCAGGAGGGCCTCACCATCACGGACGCCGATGTCGAGGCCCGCGTGACCGAGGAGGCGACACGCGCGGAGCAGCGCCGGGCGTGGGCGATCGAGGTCGCCCCGAAGGTCAAGGACGGCGAGGAGGAACCCACCGCGGCGGCCGTGACCGAGGCAAGGGCGATCGCCGACAAGGCACTCGCGGAGCTCCGGGCGGGCAAGGCGTGGGAGGACGTCGTTGCACAGGTGTCGAGCGACGCCAGCCCCACCGTCGATGGTGACCTCGGCTGGATCACCAGCGACTCCGGCCTCGACAGCGCGTTCGTGGAGGCCCTGTTCGGGCTTCCCACGGGCGGCATGACGGAGGTGCTCGAGGGCGCGGACGGGACGTTCCGGATCGGGCGCGTGACCGAAATCGCGCCGGAGTTCATCGAGGCCGACTACCGCAAGCTCGTGGCCGACCGCGGCGTGCCGATCGACGTCTACCTCGCCGCGGTCCGCCAGGACGTGCTCGGCGAGAAGCTGCGCGACAAGATCCAGGCGCAGGCGCTTGCCGCAGGTCCGCAGCGCGACGTGCTCGGGATCTATCTCGAAGACAGGAGCCTCCCCACCGCGCTGCTCGAGGGGTCGGTGAAGACGCGACACATCCTCTATGCGCCCAAGGACGATCCGCAGGGCGCCGCGGATCTCCCGGCGGGCGATCCGGCCTGGAAGACCGCCGAGGACGACGCCCGCAAGGCCCACGCGGCGCTGGTCAAGGACATCACCGGCTTCGACGCGCTCGCCCGCAAGGAGAGCGACGAGGACGGCGCGGACCTGGGTGGCGGCAAGCTGCCGTGGTTCGATCCCAGCCAGACCGTGTCCCAGGGCGGCCGGCTCGACGACTCCTTCGGCGCGGCCATCTTCAGGCCCGGTCTCCAGCCGGGACAGCTGCTCGACCCGGTCCGCAGCGGCTTCGGCTGGCACGTCATCCAGGTCACGTACTTCCCGACCGACATGGACCAGGCCAACAGGCTCAAGGCGGAGCTGGAGGCGGGGGCAGACTTCGCGGCCCTCGCCCGTGAGCATTCGTATGGGCCGGAATCGAAGGATGGCGGGAAGATCGGGTGGGTGGCCCGGTTCCAGCTCAACCCGACGGCAGAAGCGGCCATCTTCGCCGCGCCGGTGGGCTCCATCGCGGGTCCCGTCGCGGTCGACGGTGAGGGTGTCTACCTCTACAGGATCCTCTCCGAGGAAACGCGCACGCCCGAGGGCGACCAGAAGAGCACGCTCGAGCAGGGCGCGTTCAGCAACTGGTATGCGGCGCGGAAGGAGACGTTCGAGATCTCTCGCGAAGTCGACTTCAACGCGACAGGTTGAGGGCGCAGTGCTCGACGCGCTGGTCGCCGAAGCGCGGTTGCGGTGGGGCCTCGACCCCGCCGCCGGTCTGCAGGTGGTCGCCGCCGAACGGCTCGTGGCCACGCCCGTGGAGCCCTCCCGACCGGTCCTGATCGTGCCGGCGACGATGCTGGGCGGGGCGGTGGAGGCAGAGGCTGGCGCGGTGATGGAGCCGCTGTCGGGCCGTCATGGGCCGGGCGGCCGTGTCCCGCTGGCGGTGCTCCGCCGGCTCTACCCCGCCGATCATGCGGTGGGCCGGTTCGGGTCGGCGGAGGCCGCGTCGATCGGATCGCTGATCGGCGCCGACCTGCAGGCGCCGCTGTACGTCGCCCCAGTCGCGCCGGAGCTCGCCTCGGCCGGGCCATGGGCGATGCCGTTCATCTCGGACCGGCTGCGGCGGGAAGACGGCTGTCCCTGGGATCGCGAGCAGACCCACGAGTCGCTGCGCAACCACCTGCTCGAGGAGGCCTACGAGGTCTACGACGCGCTCGAGGCCGGCGCCACCCCCGAGCTGGCCGACGAGCTCGGCGACCTCTGGCTGCAGGTGGTCCTCCACGCGCAGCTTGCCGCCGAGGCCGGCGTCTTCGACCTGGCCGACGTCCAGGCCGCGATCGCCCGGAAGATCGTCCGCCGCCACCCGCACGTGTTCGGCGACGCCCAGGCGGCGACCGCGTCGGACGTCAACCGCCAGTGGGAGCGGATCAAGGCCGCCGAGCGCGCCGAGCGCGGTGCTGACGCGCAGGCGAACGGCGCGCTCGAGGGGATCAGCCGCGCGCTGCCCGCGCTCGCGGCCAGCCAGGAGATGCAGGAGCGGGCCGCGAACCTGGGCTACGACTGGCCGGATCTGGAGGGCGTCCTGGACAAGGTTGTCGAGGAGGTCGGCGAGCTGCGCGCGGCCGCGACCGACGCCGAGCGCGCCGAGGAGTTCGGCGACCTGATGATGGTCATGGTCAACATCGGGCGAAAGCAGGGCGTCGAGGCGGAGGCTGCGCTGCGCCGGGCGAACGAGAAGTTCCGGCGCCGGTTCGGCGTCGTCGAGCGGATCGCCGCCGAGCGCCGGGTCGCGCTTCGGGACCTCGAGTTCGCGGCGCTCGACGAGCTGTGGGCCGCCGCCAAGGCCGAGGAGCGGTCGGGTAGAGGAGTAGAGGAGGCACGGGCATGACGATCGTCAATCGGCCGGCGACGGCGCGGGCGGACGGCCGGGCGCCGACCGACCTCCGCCCCATCACGCTGACCCTCGGTGTCCAGAAATGGGCCGAGGGCTCGTGCCGGATCCGTGTCGGCGACACGGAGGTGCTGTGCGCCGCCACGATCGCCGACCGCGTGCCACCGCACCTCCGTGGCAAGGGCACGGGCTGGGTGACCGCCGAGTACTCGATGCTTCCGCGCGCCACTGCGGAGCGGACCGATCGCGAATCGGTCAAGGGCCGCATCGGCGGGCGAACGCACGAGATCCAGCGGTTGATCGGGCGATCGCTGCGCGGCGTGGTCGACCTTGCCCGTCTGGGCGAGCGGACGATCACGGTCGACTGCGACGTCCTCCAGGCCGACGGCGGGACGCGGACGGCATCGATCACCGGCGGCTACGTCGCCCTCGGTGCGGCGCTCATCACGTACGGGATGGAGCGGCTGCTGATCTCGAAGATCGCCGCCGTGAGCGTGGGCATCGTGGAGGGCATCAGCCTGCTCGACCTCGACTACTCGGAGGACTCGCGGGCGCAGGTCGACTTCAACGTCGTCGGCACCGATGCCGGAACGTACGTCGAGCTGCAGGGCACCGCCGAGGGCCGCCCGTTCGACCGGGCGTCGGTCGACGCGCTGCTCGACCTCGCGGGCAGCGGGCTCGAGCGCCTGTTCGAGGCGCAGGCCGAGGCGCTCTCGACGGTCCGTCGCTGACCGGCACGTCCGGCGGCGACCCGCTGATCGCCCCACGAGCGAACTGGGAGCGGATGCGACCGCGCACCGCGCACCTGCTCGTGCCGCGAGCGGAGCAGGCACGCACTGGCCATTCGTGCTCGCGCCGGGAGCCATTACGGCGCGACCGGCGACAACCAGGTCCGGTTGGCTCGCCCCACGAGCGCCCGGCCGGATGACCCGGCTCGTCGTCGCCACCCGCTCCGCCCACAAGCTGCGCGAGCTGCGGGAGCTGCTCGACTTCCGCGACACGGAGCTGGTGTCGCTCGACGACCTCGGCATCGACGGCGAGCCGGTCGAGGACGCCTCGAGGTTCGAGGGCAACGCGGCCAGGAAGGCCCGCTGGGCCGTCAGGGCGACCGGCCTGCCGGCCCTCGCGGACGACTCGGGGATCGAGGTCGACGCGCTCGGCGGGCGCCCAGGCGTCCGAACGCGCCGGTACGCCGGCGAGGACGCCACCGATGACGACAACAACCGGAAGCTTCTCCACGAGCTCGGCGACTGCCCGCCCGAGCGGCGCGGCGCGCGCTACGTGTGCGTACTCGCGCTCGCCAGTCCCTCGGCCTGCGGCGTGCGTGGTGGGCTTCCCGTTCTCACGCGCCGCGGCGTTGTCAACGGGCGGATCGCCTCCGCGCCCCGCGGCGGGGGCGGGTTCGGGTACGACCCGATCTTCGAGCCGTCGCCCGAGCCGCCCGGCGGCCGCACGTTCGGCCAGTGGTCCGCGGCCGAGAAGCACGCGATCTCACATCGCGCCCGAGCCGCCCGGCGGATGCGGCCGGAGCTCGAGCGCCTGGGCTTTCGGTGACGCGCATCGCGCGCATCTGCGTCTTCTGCGGCGCGAGCCCCGGTCGCGACCCGGCCCACGCGACGTTCGCTCGCGCCGTCGGCGGGGCGCTGGCGGGGCGCGGGATCGGCCTCGTGTACGGCGGTGGCCGAGTCGGGCTCATGGGCGCCCTGGCCGATGGCGCGCTCGATGCCGGCGGCGAGGTCGACGGCGTCATCCCGCGCCGGCTGGTCGACCGGGAGCTCGCCCATCCCGGCGTCCGGCTGCACCTCGTCGACACGCTCCACGAGCGCAAGGCCCGCATGGCCGAGCTGTCCGATGCGTTCGTTGCGCTGCCCGGCGGCCTGGGCACGCTCGAGGAGCTCGCGGAGGTGCTGTCGTGGGCCCAGCTGGAGCTGCACCTCAAGCCCGTCGGCCTGCTCGACCCCACCGGCTACTACGACCCGCTGGTGGCCTTCCTCGACCGGGCGGAGGCGGAGGGGTTCTTGGGTGCGGCGCACCGGGACCTGCTCGTCGTCGAGGCGGAGATCGAGTCGCTGCTGGAGCGGTTTGCCGCGCACCGGACTCCCGCCGGCCGCTGGAACCAGGCCGTGGGAGCCGGGTAACCCTGGACATGGCGACGCCGGGCGGTCCATCAGCCTGCCAGTCACCGCCCGGCGTCGAGAGGTCAGACGCGCAAGGCCGGTCGCGTGTGCCGTCGATCCGGTGCGGGCCCTGGCCGCTTCCTCGGCGACGTAGCACGACGCTCCGCCAGCGCAGACCCCGTGATCGCCCTGCGGTTGGCTGACCCCTCCGCAGGTGGCATAGGTAGGCTGACGTATAGACCGGGGTAGCCCGGCACCGCATAGTCGCCTCAGCTTTCCGTCGTCTGAGGCCCGGAATCCACTTGCCGGCCTCAGAAAGAACAGGACTCCCAGGGGCACAAACGCAATCCGGGGACGGCGTTACCTGGGAGTCCTGTCATTGTTTCGCTCGTCGGAGCGGGACGGATGGAGCGCTGTTGCGTCGGAGCGACGCCGATCGCGCGTAACCGGCCACAAGTTGACGTCCGGTTAGATAGGGAGAAACCCCCCTATTTGCCGTCGTCGCCACGGACCCGGATGCGGCGACGCCGAGATCCTCGCCAACGCCCGGCTCGGTCGGCGGCGTTTCATCAGGAACCGGTCGGCGCCACCTGCCCGTCGACGACCCATCGCGATGGCCGACGACCGGGCGGTCGCTTCGATCCACTTCGTCGCCATCGGGGTCGATCGCGCCAAGCACGGCGTCCGGGCACTGGTTGGGCCGCGAGGCGGTCCGTGACCGCAATCTGTCCCGGGAGCGGCCCTCTCCTGGTCGCTGGTCATGGTTCACCGTCTGTTCATCGCGCGTTCAGCCTGGGGCTTCTTGTGCCACCGACAGTCGTCGGCTGGAAGCGCTTGCTCGCCGACGGCCCGTGGCCACAGCCATCGTCACCGACGGATGTCGCGGGCCCGCAGCGGTACACGGCGCGTATGCTCGACCAATGCGTGGCGCAGGACATGGTGTGTCAATGAGCGAGGTCGATCGCGCGCAACGGCGCCGGATCCTCGTCATCGATGACGAGCCGATGGTGCGGGACGTCGTCGCCAGCTACCTCGAGCGCGATGGCTACGGAGTGGACTCGGCCGCGACCGGCGATGACGTTCGCCGGCTCCTGGCCAACGGGCCGGATCTCGTGGTGCTCGACCTGATGCTGCCGACGCTCGATGGCCTCGGCTTCCTCCGGGACCTCCGACGCACCAGTGATGTCCCGGTCATCGTGCTGACCGCAAGGACGGACGAGGCCGATCGCATCGTGGGGCTCGAGGTCGGCGCCGACGACTACGTCGTGAAGCCCTTCTCGCCGCGCGAGCTGGTTGCGCGCGTCGGCTCCGTCCTCCGGCGGACTCGACTGCGTGCGGATGTCGCGCGGCTCGAGTTCGACGGCGTGACGATCGATACACGGTCGAGGACCGTCACGGTCCATGACCGTCCGGTCGAGTTCCGCGCCCGGGAGTTCGATCTACTGGTTTTTCTCGCGTCCTCACCCCGTCAGGTGTTCTCGCGAGGGCAGTTGCTCGATCACGTGTGGCAATCGTCGAGCGAGTACAGCGATGTATCGACGGTCACGGTGCATGTCCGCCGGATCCGGCAGAAAATCGAGGATGACCTGATGCAGCCGCGGTGGATCGTCACCGTACGGGGCGTCGGCTATCGCTTCGAACCATGAGAGCGGTTGTCTTGGGACCGCTCGCGGTGGGCCTCGTCGGGTCGGTCCTGATGATCGCCATCGCCAACGAGTTTCCAACGGCGCAGCAACTCGGACCGGTCCTCCTGGTCGCGATTGCGGTGGCGACGACGGCCTTCGGCATACTGCTGCCGCGACTGGTGGCGCGGTTCGACTCGCTGGGTCGCGAGATCCTGGTCGTGTCCCTCGCCGCCATGGTCACGACCGGCGCCACCATCACGCTGTCCGCCGGAATGCTGATGGTGCAGCCGACGCAGCTCGGCATCCTCGTGCTCGTCGCGCTTGTCGGGGCCGGCTTCGGGGTGCTCGTTGAATATGCGGTCGCGCGGGACCTGGCGGCCGACGCTCTGCAGCTGCGTCGCACGGCCCATGACATCGCTCGAGGCGAGCTCGCGACGCGCTCGGATCTCGGACGCCGGGACGAGATCGGTCAGGCAGGCCGAGCGCTCGACCGGATGGCGGCCCGGATGGCTGGGCTCGAGGACGAGCGCGCGGCAGCCAGATCCGCCCGGCAGGCATTCCTTGCCGCTGTCGGTCATGACCTGCGGACGCCGCTGACGGCCCTCCGTGCCGCGCTCGATGCCCTCGAGGACGGACTCGCGCCAGACCCGCCGCGCTACTTCCATGCGATGCGGACGGACATCGACGCGATCCGCCGTCTTGTCGACGACCTGTTCCTCCTTGCCCGGATCGAGGGCGGCAGCTTGGACTTCGAGCGCGTCACCGCTGACCTGTCCGAGCTCGCGGACGACGCGGTCGAGGCGCTGAATCCCGTCGCAGTCCAGAAGGGCGTGTCGGTCCGGGTCGAAGTGGACGGCGGGACCATGGCGCCGGTCGGCGCCAACGAGGTATCCCGGGTCATCCGGAACCTCCTCGACAACGCCATCCGGCATGCGCCGGCCGGAAGCGAGGTCGTCATCGAGCTGTCGTCCCGGGACGGCGGTGTCCTCGTCCGCGTCCTTGACGAGGGCGAGGGGTTTAGCGCCGACCTCCGCGCGGACGTCCTGCGCGGTACGGACGCCATCGTAAGGTCGGCCGAGGGGGGCGGTGGAGCCGGCCTGGGGCTGGCGATCGTTCGCGGGCTGGTCGACATGCACGGTGGTCGGATCTGGCTCGACGAAGGCAAAGGCGGCCGCGTGTCATTCTGGGTTCCCGCGACCGGTTGACCTGCAGAGGCGGTCGGCACGACTGGTTCACCGGACGTTTCCCGTCTGTTCGGGCGCGGTTCCGTACCGCGTCACGGGGCGGGCACGATGCCCCGTGACGATCGGGCGCATGGCCGCCCACCCCAGGCGGCACCGTGCAGGAGTACCACCCATGGCCCACGTACCGAGGCGCCCGACCGGTCAAGCTGCTCCGGGCGGGCACCGTCGACAAGGACGCCATGACGGTCACGCTGCCGCTCTACCGTGGTGAGCTGAGAAACGGGAAGCCCGTCTGGTACATCCTGACGGACACCAACGACGAGCGAATGCGGAGGCGCTCGGTCTCAACCGAGGCGTCCGACGCCGTCGTCGCCACCCTCGACAACGCCACATTCACCCGCACGCTCGGCGACATCGGCGTCGGCGGCGACGACGGCGCCTTCAGCGCGGTCGAGCGCCTCTTCCCGATCGTGAACGGGCCGACCGGTGCCGGGAATCCGCAGCGCCAGGGCCTGAACAGCGCCCTGTCCGACGTCGGCAAGGACGGCAAGCCGCTGCCACCGCTGCATGTGATCGGTGGGCTGCCGACGCTCGCCCTCGACTACAGCCCACTCTGGGACGTCAACCTCGGCGAGTGGACAAAGGCCGCGATCGCCGCCGACTACCGATCACGTCAGATCGATGAGTTCCAGCTGCTCGAATTCGTCCGTCGCGGCTTCATCACGTGCCCAGGCGGAAAGGAGTTCGGATCGACGGGCATCGTCGTGAACTGTCCCATCGTCGTCCGCTTCCTGTAGCGCGCGACCGGGATCCACAGCCGCCGGTGCTCGTCGCTGGCGGCTGTGGCTCTGCGTACCGGTCAGTACCGGCAGCAGCGGCACAGTGACAGGCTCGAGGCAGCTCGACCGCGAGGCCTCGAACGCATCAGCAGGCGCACGGGTCGAACACCCGCGCCCGCGTTCATCGTTTTGTTCCGCGACGTTCCGGGTGCAGTCACTCCAGCAGCGCGTTGGGCGGTGTCCGACGAGCGGCGCTCACGTATCGTGGTCGCGCCGCCCCCGGTGGCCACCGAAGGACGCTCGGTGCCACGCACGTGCTTTGGGAGCCGCTGGGGCAGCAGCGCCGTACCCTCGGCCCCGTCACGCACGAACTGCCCGAGCGACAGTCTCCCGATTATCGTGCGGTTGGGAGGCGGCGACGCGACCGAGGCCGTGACCGCAAAGGCACGAGTTTGAGTGGAACCCCGCGGGGATCCAGCCCTCGCTGAGCTCCTACGTCCTCAACACGCCGGCATTCAAGCTCGTCCGCCAGGAAGTGAAGTGGCTCCCCATGTCGCGTCGGCGCTCGCGAGGGCGGTGTGCACCCACGCCCGTGCCTGATCCGGGTTAGCGCCGTCGTACTGGACTCCGGCGACCGTGCCGAGCCAGGAGGCAGCTTCCGCCGCGCTTGGGGTGGCCGCGTGCGCATGACGCGGTTCAGTTGCCCGGAGTCCGGGCCGTCGGCCGTCAGAGACAGCGAGTGGGGCACGAGCACGCACGATGCCGAGAAGTCGCCGACGACGATTGACAGCGTCTCTCGCACATAGCCCCAGCGGGCTCGACGGCTCCCGCCACGCGATCGGCTGTAAGCCCCGCTCGCTCGGGACTGCGGCGTGACTGCGGACGGCCGGCCCGGGACGCCGCGAGCACGCCATTCACGCACCGCAGTTGGACCGCAGGTGCCGTCTGCAACGCTCGGCTCATTCGTCGACCAATGCCATAGGAGGGACCGATGTCCGGGAACCGCTTCCACGTCCACGGGGCCTCGAGCCGCGCCCCCGCCCGTCCCGCTGTGATGCTCCTGGGTGCCTTGTTCGTGGCTGCGGCCTGCGCCACGGGCGTCGCGCCAACCGACATCGCGTCGCCGACGCCGAGCGCAGCGGAATGGAGCCGGCACGATCTCGGGCGGACCGGGCCGCAGATCAGGGCGGTGGTCGCCGCAGATCAGGGCTTCGTCGGGGTTGGCGCGTCGACGCCTCACGACGTCGCGTCTTCGGGCATCTGGGCCTCCACCGATGGTCTGGCCTGGACGGTGCTTGACGAACCGCGGGCCGGCCGGAGCCTCATCGAGCTCGCCGCACACGACTCGGCTCTCGTGGCGATCTCCGCGTCACCGGCTGGGTTCTGGATGTCGGACGCGGAAGGCCAATGGACGCAGACCGCGGACGCAGACGCGTTCGGGGGCGGGCTGCTGACGTCGGTCGCGAGCAACGGCAAGACGCTGGTTGTCGCTGGAGGGGGCCAGGTCTGGACCTCGACAGACGGCCGCGCGTTCGAAGAAGCGGAAGTACCTATCGCCGATGGAAACGTCACCGATGTCGTCGCCGGTGGACCAGGCTTCGTCGCCGTCGGCTCAACCTACGTTGCGTCGATGGAGGCGAAGGCTCTGGTCTGGCTCTCCCGGGACGGCCGAGCCTGGGAGGCGGTCGAGGACGACGAAGCGTTCAAGATGTCGGAGCTGCGCGCTGTCGGCGCGCATGACGGCCGCCTCGTGGCCACAGGATGGTTCACGGACGCGGAGACCGGGCTCTTCTTCACCCCGTCGGCCTGGACGTCTGACGACGGCACGGCTTGGAGCCGCGCAACGGTCGTCGACGACCACCTCCCCGACGCCAGCTCGCCCGAAGGCGCGCTCGAAGGCGCGGTCATGATGGCGCTCGCGCGAGGGCGTGATGGCTGGATCGCTGCCGGCACGTCGGTCGCTGCCCAAGGCGATCTGGCAGCGGTCGATGCCGCGATCTGGACCTCGAACGCCGATGGAACGAGGTGGGAACGGGTCCCCCACGAGGCGCGGTTCGAGGCCGGGATGTCGACGTCGCTTGAGTTCGGTGCGTCGTCCGTAGCAGTCTCCGGTGACCGGGCCGTTGTCATCGGTCGAACCGAAGGACCCCAGACAACCTCGTGGATCAGTCCTGCCCAGGCGGGCGGAACGGAACCATCGCCGCGCGGGTCCGCTCCGCCACCAACGGACGTACCCGTCACGGGCCCGATCGCCACCCCTGCCCCACCCGTGCCGGCTCCGCCGAGCGTTCCGTCCGGCTCGCTTGCTGCGATCTCGTATGAGGAGTACTGGCACACAACGTGCGCCGCCTGGGACTCGCTCATCCGAGCCGTCGGCAATCCCGAGACCGCCGAGGGCTCTGAGCTTAGCCGTGCGCTCGACGCCGCGGTCGAGGCACGTGACGGCGCCTCGGCAGACGAGCTGGCCGCGGAAATCCTCACGGAGATCACGGTCGGCCGGGAGCACCTCGCGGCCGCTCGAGCCTGGCAGCCGGGTGAGCGCGCGGTCAGCGCTACCGATGGGATGTTCGCCGCCTTCGAGGTGATGACCGAGGCCAAGCGCGCCGTCGCGAACGAGGAACCCGGCGCACCCGACCCGCAAAGAGCCTTCGAGGAAGCCGGGGGCATCGAGGCCTGGTACGCGATATTCGAGGCTCTCGAAGAGACGAGGGCGGCCGCGGGATCCGTGGCGAAGCCCTGCCCGAACGTCCCGTTGATGCCATGAGCGTCAACGCCCGCCAACGGCGCTGGCTCCGCCGCCTCGTCGCGTTGCTTGTAATCGCCGCGGTCGCGACAGCCGGCGGCTACACGCTCTACGTGGGGGCGGTCGGGTCCGACGCTCTCGCGCACCCGACCCCAGCGGCGATCTGCGCAACTCCGCAGCAGCAGTTCGGCTGGCGCTACGAGGCTATCAACTACGACATCGCCGACGACGCCGCCCTGGCGCGGCGGAACCCGGATCCGACGAAATGCCCTGACCAGGGCAGCGGGGCGGGAGACGAAGTAGTCACGACCGACGGCGTTTCCATCGCGGGCTGGTATATCCCGGCGGCGGATGGAACCGGCCCGTCGGGACCCACCATCGTGCTTCTTCACGGCTGGAACGCCAACAAGAGCGAGGTCCTCCGCTACGGCCTGCCTCTGCATGAGCGGTTCAACCTCGTCGCGCTCGACCTCCGCGGTGGCGGTCGGAGCGGTCGCACCGACGTGACCTTTGGGCCGCGCGAGCGGTTCGACGTGCGCGCGATCGTCGATTGGCTCGAGCGCGAGAAGGGCCCAACCACCATCGGCCTGGTCGGCAACTCGATGGGTGGCGCGGTCGCGGCCGCTGCGGCGGCCGACGACCCCCGGATCGACGCGCTTCTGCTCGACTCAACGCATGCAAAAGCGGTGGATGTGTTCGCCCGCCGCCTCGAAGTTGAGGAAGGCCATCCCCCGTTCCCGGGTTGGTGGGCGATGGCCGTGGGCATGCAACTCCGGACCGGCGAGGACATCGCCGCCACGGATCCCATCGCAACCATCCCGCGTCTCGGCAGGCGGCCGGTCCTCTTGATCCACGGGACGGACGACCCGGTAGACCGTCCGGCCGAGAGCGCAGAGCGGAACGTCGCCGCCGCGCAAGCGGCCGGTGTGCCGGCGACGCTCCGCTACTGCGAGGGTGGGCGTCACGGCAACCTCATTGACCACTGCCCCGACGAGTGGGGGCGCTGGGCGAACGACTTCTTCGCCGATGCCCTGGCCGCTGATTTCGGCGGCGTCGGCTCTCCGCCGCGCTCGCCGACAGTGCCGTCGGACGGACCGGCGCGCCGAGAGTCGCCTGTCGTGCCGCTCGACGTTCGTGAACGCGAGAGTGCGCAGGCCGCTCGCCTGTCGGCAGGCGGATCCGGACTACTCGCGGCCGGAGGGAGGACATGCAAGTTCGACGCCTCGGGCACGACGATGACCGCATGCGTCGGGCGGCTGTGGACCTCGGAGTCCGGCGAGCGATGGACCCGGCTCGACGTTCCCGAGCTCGCGGCGGCACGGGAGTCGTCATGACGGGAAGCATTGCGGAGGGTGCGGCGGCACGATAGGGTCCCGCCAAGGGAACGAGCGAAGGGAGCCGTCCGCTGGATATGCCGTCGGTGTTGGAAGTCGCCGTCCACGGTGTGACGGCGGTGCTCGCCGCGTGGCTCGGACTGACAGTCGCCACGCGAACGGTCAGCCCGCCGGCACGGATCTTCACGACGATCGCGATTGCCATCGCGGTCTGGAGCAGCAGCGTCATCGTCGAGCGGCTGACGCCGTCCTTGCCCGCACAGCTCGTCGCACGTCGGCTCGAGGAGCTGATGGTGGTGATCGCGATCCCGGCAGTCGGCCACCTGTCGCTCGCTATCGCGACTGAGGGGCATTCCTCACGGCGGGCGCGCCTCGTCGTCTGGGCGCTGTATGGCCTCAACCTCACCTTCGCGATCCCAACGCTCATCGACCCGGCCGTATCGCCACCGCGGCTGATCGACGGCGAGCCCGCCGAGGCCAGTTTCGCGTGGGCGTGGGTCGCCATCCGTCTCGCGCCACTCGTGCTCGGTGCGACATGGCTGCTGAGGGCCGTTCGGAAGGCTGAAACGACGGTCCGGCATCGTCAACTCGCGGCAGCGGTGGCGACGGTGGCCGCTGGCGGCCTCGGCGCGGCCCTGCGGTTGCTGCCCGGCGTCAGCGACAACGCGGCATGGATTGGCGTCTCGCTCGTAACCGTCTCGGTCGTTCTCGCCGCCTACGCGGTCTTCGCGGCAGGGATCTTCTTCGGGCCCGCCGTGGCCGGCAGGGCCTTCCGGACGTCCGTCCTCGGCGGGATCGCGCTCTTGGTTCTGGTGGTCGTGCTGGTCGGACTAGATGCGGCTGGCCGAGCCTTCACCGGGCTGGACCTGCCGCTCTTCCCGCTGCTCGCGTTGGTGATAGCGATTGCCGTCTACGAGCCCGTCACGGCCTGGGTGCGCCGAAGGCTCAACGACGGAGGTCCCGCGCTCGCGCGCGAACGCCTGCTGCGTGCGCTCGGACAGCCCGACCTTACCGCGCGCCCGGCCGACTCGGCCGTCGAGCCCGCCCTCCACCGGCTCGCGTCGGCGCTCGACGTCGACGGGCTCGCGGTCGTGCGCCCTGACGGGACACGGGTCGCGCTCACGGGGGTCGAGCCGTCAGTCACGGCGATTCGTCCCATCCCGCTGCTCGTCGCCGGTCGGACGTTGGGCGAGCTGCGCGTCGGCAACCGCCCGACGGGCCTTGCGTTGACCTACCGGGAGCAGGAGCTGCTTCAACTGTCGGCCGCATACGTCGCGTCGGCGCTGCATACCGGCCTGCGGGAGGCCGAGCAGGCCGCCTCCCTCGACGGTCTCGCGGCCGAGCGGGCCGCCGTGGAGGCGCAAGCCGTCGACCTCCACGCGGCGCTCGTTGAGCACGCCGACCCGCTCGCCGGCCTCGCCGTTCACGCGCTCGGCGCCCTCCGCGTCGAGCGGGAGGGTCACCTTGTCGAGCGGTGGGGCGGCGACAAGGCCGGCAGCCGGCAGGCGCAAGCGATCTTCGCCTTCCTTCTGGACGGCGGCGAGCGAGGGGTGCTGAAGGAAGAGGTGCTCGAGCTCATCTGGCCGGATGTCGATCTGGAGCGAGCCGATCTGGCGTTCCACCGCACCCTGGGGGGCCTCCGCCGCACCCTGGAACCGGGAGTTCGAGGCCGGGCCGGCCATGCCATCCAGTTCCGAAATGACCGGTACCGCCTCGGGCTAAGCGTCGTGGGCTGGTATGACGTCGATGCCTTCGTCGTCCGCCTTGACGAAGCGCGGACAGCTCCGTCGGTTGGCGAACGGATCACTTGCCTCGAGTCCGCCCGGGCACTGTACCGAGGCGAGTACCTCGATGACTGCCC
>Ga0136621_1000192_pt1 | contig 22911 bp, 30 predicted proteins | sample AntDryUQ445A2306_FD_104673 | JGI IMG/M metagenome (GOLD analysis project Ga0136621, IMG submission 104673) | Polar desert sand microbial communities from Dry Valleys, Antarctica - metaG UQ445A (23.06) | ecosystem: Environmental > Terrestrial > Soil > Desert | place: Antarctica: Dry Valley...
GATACGATCGGGCGGTGGGCTCCCTGCCGGTCGGCCGTGAGGACGTCGAGCGTGCGGCGGGAGTCATCGCAGGCCGTCTCCACCGAACGCCGGCGTTGTCCTGTCGGACGTTGGGGCCGCACGTCTACTTGAAGGCCGAGCTCCTGCAGCGCACCGGCTCGTTCAAGCCCCGTGGCGTTTTGACCAAGCTCGCCTCGCTTGCTCCCGAGGAGAAGGCTCGCGGCGTGATCGCCGCGTCCGCTGGCAATCACGCCGCGGCGCTCGCCTTCGGCGCGGCGCTCGAGGGGATCGACGCGCTCGTCGTCATGTACCAAGGGGCGAGCGAGGTCAAGCTTCGGGCGGCCGAGGGGTACGGCGCGACGATCGATCTCGAGGCAACTGGGCCGGGAGACGTCTTCGAGCGACTGGACGCCCTGCAGAAGGAGACGGGCCGGGTTCTCGTCCATCCTTTCGACGACCCGCTCGTGATCGCCGGACAGGGGACGGTCGGGCTCGAGATCCTCGAAGACGTTCGCGATGTCGAGCGGATCATCGTGCCCTGCGGCGGCGGCGGCCTCTTCTCAGGGATCGCGGCCGCGGCCGAGGGAGCCGAAGTCGAGGTCGTGCCCGTCGAGCCCGAGAACTCGCGCGCGCTCCACGCCGCGGTCGAGGCGGGGGAGACCAAACGCGTCGAGGCACGCTCGATCGCCGATGGACTGAACGCCCCGTTCGCGGGAGAACTCGCTCTCTCGAGCGCGCTGGCGCTCGACGCCGAGCCCGTCCTGGTGACCGAGGATGAGCTTGCGGAGGGCTTCCGCTTCCTCTACCAACGCGCGAAGCTGGCATGCGAGCCCGCCGGCGCTGCGGCAGTCGCAGCGCTCCTCGCAGGCAAGTTCGAGCCCGATCACACGGTGTGTGTCGTCTCGGGCGGGAACGTCGCCGCCCATACAGCCGCTGGTATCCTGGCCAGTCCATGAAGGCCGAAATCCATCCCGATTACGCCCTCGCGCACGTGACGTGCTCCTGCGGTAACGAGTTCTGGACACGATCCACGAAGCCCGAGCTGCACGTCGAGATCTGCGCCGAGTGCCACCCCTTCTATACGGGGAAGCAGAAGCTCGTCGATACGGGCGGTCGGGTTGAGCGGTTCCAGCGCCGGCTCGAGAAGGCCGGCGGCTCCAACCGCGATTAGCCGATGGCAGTCAGCTACGGCGGCCAGGCCGTTCTCGAGGGCGTGATGATGCGCAGCGCGTCCAACTGGGCTGTCGCCGTACGCACCCCCGAGGGCGACATCACCGAGGTCGTCCAGGAGATCACCTCCCCGATGTCGAAGCGCAAGCTGTGGCGCCTGCCGATCGTCCGAGGCGTCATCGCGCTCGGTGAGTCGCTCGCGATCGGCTTTCGTGCGCTCGCGATCTCCGCGAACGTGGCAACCCAGGAGACGGACGAGGATGGGGAGATCAAGACCGTCATCAGCCGCGGGCAGATCATCTTCTCGTTCGCGATCGCGATCGTCTTCGCGCTCATGCTCTTCAAGGTCGGGCCGGCGCTTCTGACCAGCTGGCTCCCGATCGAGTCGACGGGGTTGTTCGTCGTCGTCGAAGGCTTGATCCGCGTCACGGTCTTCATCGGGTACATCCTCCTCATCTCGTTGCTTCCCGATCTGCGGCGGGTGTTCCAGTACCACGGCGCCGAGCACAAGACGATTCACGCGCTCGAGGCCGGGGTGGAGCTGACGCCTGCGAACGTGCAGAGGTTCAGCTTGATCCATCCTCGTTGCGGAACCGCTTTCTTGCTCTGGGTCATGGTCATTGCCATCTTCGTGTTCGCCTTCGTCGGACGGCCGGAGTGGCACTGGTTGATCCTGAGCCGGATTCTGCTTCTGCCGGTCATCGCCGGCTTGGCGTACGAAGTAATCCGCTACGCGGGCAAGAACCAGGACAATCGCTTCCTGATGACCATGCTCGCCCCCGGGATGTGGTTGCAGCGGCTGACGACGCGCGAGCCTTCCGACGACCAGGTCGAGGTGTCCATCCGCGCGCTTCGCAGCGTGCTCGAGCGCGATCAGGCGGAGACGCCCGAGGAGCAGAAGCTCGACACCCGCGTCGAAGTCATGGCGTAGAGGGCGCGTGCCGCGAATCGTCCGCGAAGCTGACATCGTCTGGGAGGGAACGATCTCCCGCGGTGCCGGCGTGGTCGAAGCGACGAGCTCGGGCGCATTCGAGCTGCCGGTGACGATCGCCTCGCGAATCGGTGATCCCGAAGGAAAGACGAGCCCTGAGGAGCTGCTCGCGGCGGCGCATGCGACCTGCTTCGTAACATCGCTCGGAAGCGAGCTCGCCCGCGCTCGGACGCCTCCCGAGCGGCTGGATGTGCGCTGCACCATCACCATGGACGAGGTACAGGGAGTCGGCCACCGGATCGTCGCTTCGGAGATCGTTGCGAGCGGCGTCGTGCCAGGGTGTGACGCAGCGGCATTCGCGCAGGCTGCGGAGACCGCCGACCAGGGCTGCTCTTTTTCGGCGCTGATCAGGGCGAGCGCTACCGTGACGATCGACGCGAGCCTCGAACAAGGAGAGAGCTGATGGCTGCCGAGCGAACCGCGCACGTGACCTGGTCAGGCTCGCTGATGGAGGGAAGCGGGACGATCGACCGCGTGGGGAGTGGGGCGTTCGGCCCGCTGGATGTGACCTGGGCCTCGCGCGCCGAGGCGTCCGACGGCAGAACGAGCCCTGAAGAGCTCATCGCGGCGGCGCATGCCGCGTGCTTCTCGATGTCGCTGTCGCACAGTCTCGCCCAGGCGGGCACGCCGCCCCACAAGCTCGAGACGTCGGCGTCGGTGACGTTCGTTCCGGGTACAGGGATCACGAAGATCGCGCTTACCGTCCGGGGTGACGTCCCTGGGGCGGGCGACGACGGCTTTCGCCACCAGGCGGAGACCGCGAAGGAGGACTGCCCGGTCTCGAAGGCGCTGGCGGCGGTTCCCGAGATTACGCTGGACGCCTCGCTCGCGTAACGACCGCCGTACGGGGCCAGGCTTCAGCCTGGCCCCGGTTTCAAGGTTGAGGCCGCCGCCAGGACGAGGCCGTAACGGACATCTGGTATTCGGGAGACCGTTCCGCCACGCTCGTACGATGCCGCGCAAGCCACGCGTCGACGTCGCGGGAGCGCTTCAGCACGTCATAGCCCGAGGCAACGCCGGTGGACGCATCGTCATGGACGACGATGATCGACGCACATTGCTCGTCAGTCTGGCGCGCACAGCCGAGCGAGCAGATTGGCGTGTCCATGCGTACTGCCTCATGGACACGCACCTCCATGCTGTGGTCGAGACACCGGCGCCGACCCTCGGCTCGGGGATGCGGCGACTCCTCGGTGGGTATGCCTACGAGTTCAATCGGCGCCACGGTCGCTTCGGCCATCTCTTCGCTGGGCCCTTTTCGGCGTCAGTCATCGAGACCGAGGCATATGCGATCGAGGTGTGCGTATACGTCGTGCTCAATCCTGTCCGCGCGGGTGCAGCGCGAGCGCCGGAGGACTGGGCGTGGAGCAGCTACCAGGCAACCGCTGGTCTCGTGACGGCGCCTCCCTTTCTCGCGACGACGCTCGTGCCGGGAATGCTGCACCCGGTCCCGAAGCGGGCTCAGCAACTCTACGGAAGCCTGACGGAGGAGACGATCGAACGTCCAAGACCGAGGTCAGGCTGAAGCCTGACCCCAGGCGCTGCGCACCTCGGCTGGGGTCAGGCTTGAGCCTGACCCGATCGTCGCCGGGCTACGATCACAGCCGTGTCCGCGATCGAGAATCTCGTCGACGACGTGGATCGGTCTCATGCGGAGGCGCAGGAGCGGATGTCCGATCCCGCCGTCTACAACGACCACCGCAAGGCCGCCGAATCGGGTCGGCGCCTCAAGGAGCTGGAAGGGCCGAAGAAGCTCGCCGACGCGTGGCGTCAGACGAACGCCGATCTCGAGGCGTCCCGTAACGATTCGGAGCTCGCAACGATGTCCTCCGACCTCGAGCTCGAGCTCGCGCGGCTCGAGGAGGAGCTCAAGCTGGCGCTCGTGGAGACGGATCCGGCGGACGAGAAGGATGTGATCCTGGAGGTGCGGCAAGGCGTCGGGGGCGATGAAGCCGCGCTCTGGGCGGCAGAGCTCTATCGGATGTTGTGGAGGTACGCCGAGCGGCGGGGGTTCAAGACCGAGACCCTGTCCACGAGCGAGAACGAGGCGGGCGGCGTCAAGGAGATCGTGTTCGCGGTGAAGGGCCGGGGGGCGTTCTCTGTCTTCAAGTTCGAGGGCGGAACGCACCGCGTACAGCGTGTGCCGGAGACCGAGTCGCAGGGAAGGATCCACACGTCGACGGCGACGGTGGCGGTCATGCCCGAGGCGGAGGAGGTCGAGATCGCCGTGGAGGAGAAGGACCTGAAGATCGACGTGATGCGCTCGACCGGCCCTGGTGGACAGAGCGTGAACACGACCGACTCGGCCGTTCGTATAACCCACCTCCCGACCGGAATCGTCGTCGCGATGCAGGACGAGAAATCGCAGCTTCAGAACCGCCAGAAGGCGATGCGCGTCCTGCGTGCGCGCCTCTACGAAGCCGAGCGTGCGCGCCAGCAGGCGGAACTCGCCGCGACGCGCAAGTCGCAGATCGGCAGCGGGACGCGCGCCGAGAAGATCCGCACCTACAACTTCGCGGAAAGCAGGATCACGGACCATCGCATCAAGCTCACCGCCCACCGGCTCGACCAGGCGCTCGAAGGCGATCTGTCCGAGTTCACGGAGGCTCTTCAGGCCGAGGAGCGCCGTCAGGCGCTCGCGACTGCTTCTGCGTGACGACGGTTGCGACCGCGCTTGCGCGTTCTTTTGACAGGCTCGACCGCGCAGGCTGCGAGTCTCCGGCGGTCGACGCGGAGTTCTTGCTCGCTCATGTGTTGGGGACGACACGCAGCGGGCTTGTGGCGGATAGTCGACGCGAGCTGGATGCGAACGCGCTCGCCGAACTCGACCTGCTCGTGGGCCGTCGCGAGCGCCGCGAGCCACTCGCGTACGTGCTCGGGGAGTGGGGGTTCCGACGGCTGACACTGAAGGTCGACGGGCGCGTGCTCGTTCCGCGACCCGAGACGGAGATCGTTGTCGAGCGCTGTCTCACACGCATCGCCGGTGTCCCTCGGGCGCGCGTTCTCGACGTGGGCACGGGAAGCGGGGCGATTGCGCTCGCGATCGCGGACGAGGCTCCGGAAGCACGCGTCACCGGCCTGGACGCCTCGCCGGAGGCGCTCGACGTCGCCCGCGAGAACGCTTCGCGCACCGGTCTCGAGGTCGAGCTCGTCCAGGGCGATCTGTTCGAGGGACTGCCCGAGGGCCCCTGGGATCTCGTCGTCTCGAATCCACCGTACGTTCGGCCCGACGAGATCGAGTCGCTCGAGCCAGAGGTCCGCGACTGGGAGCCCCGTGCCGCTCTCATGGGGGAGGGCGCGACCGGAGCCGTCGCCCGGCACGCTGCACGCGTGTTGCGGCCGGGCGGCGCTCTCGTCCTCGAGTCCACTGAGAGAAACACCCGCCAGGTCCGCGATCTTCTGCGCGCGCTCGGCTACGTCGATGTGGGAATCCGGCAAGACCTGTTCGGGCGGGACAGGATCATCGACGGCGTGACCACATTAGACAACTTGACGTGACTACTATGCGAGATAAGGTGACTACTCATGTGGGCATTCGGGAGCTCAAGGCCAAGCTGTCGCACTACCTCGACCGCGCCGCCGCCGGCGAGACGATCGTGGTGACCGATCGAGGCCGCTCGAAGGCGACGCTTGGGCCGCTTTCGCTGGACAACCGACTCGAGCAGCTCATTCGAGAAGGAAAGGTGACGCCGCCACGCGAGCCGGATCGGCCGCCGCTGCCGGCGAAGCGGTACAAGGGGCGGATGACAGTGCAGGAATTGATGGACGAAGACCGTGGTGACTGATGCAGTACGTCGATTCGAACGTATTGCTGAAGGCACATCTCGACGAGCCCGACTCAGACCTCGCGGATGCGATTCTCGACGCAGATCCGGAGTGGTGTACAGGTAGGCACACGCTTGTAGAGGTACGACGGAATCTCGCTCGGAGCATCGAGCCGGCGGATCTCGCAGAGGTGAGGGCCGCTTTTCGCGTCCAATGGAACCGAATGCAGGTCATCGAGCTCGACGAGAGCCTTTGCGAGCGCGCCGCCGACCTTGCCGAGCAGACCGGCGCCCGGGTGCTGGACGCGCTTCATCTGGCGGCCGCAGACGTCCTCGGAGAGGGGACGCTTCCGTTTGTCACTTTCGACCGTCGGCTCGCCCAGTCCGCACGGTCGCTCGGCTGGGTCGTTCTCGGAGCGTGAGCGAGGTCGAGCAGGCGATCGCCGCAATCCGTGCCGGCGAGGTCGTCGTCATCCCGACGGACACCGTCTACGGCCTGGCTTGTGCCCCGCACCGCGAAGTGTCCGTGCGAACGTTGTCGGCGCTGAAGGGCCGCTCGCCGGATCAGCCGATCGCGATCGTCGCCTCGAGCGTGGACTCGCTTCTCGAATGCGTCTCGGAGCTGCCCGAGCGCGCGGTCGAGCTCGCTCGACGGCTCCTTCCCGGTCCGTACACGCTCGTACTTCCGAATCCGGCCCGCAGCTTCCCCTGGCTCAGCGGAGGGAGCCGCGAGACGATCGGCGTCCGTGTGCCCGAGCTCGCCGGACGGGGGCGCGCTGTGCTCGAAGGAGTGCGCGTCGTAGCCGCCACGAGCGCGAACCTCCACGGCGGGCTCGATCCTCGCCGCGTCTCCGACGTGCCGGAGGAGCTCCGCGACGCTGTGGCAATCATGGTCGACGGCGGCGTCTTACCCGGAACGCCCTCGACGGTGCTCGATCTGACCGGCCCGAAGCCTCGAGTCCTGCGCGAAGGCGCCGTGCCCGCGGCCGAGGCTCTCGCTCGCGCCCAGTAGCATCCTCGCGATGGCCACCCGGCAGTTGACGCCCGAGGATCTTCGCTCGTCCGGCCTCGCAGACGTCGACCCCGAGATCGCCGATCTCTTGGAGCGAGAGCTCGAGCGCCAGCGCGGCGAGATCGAGCTGATCGCGTCCGAGAACTTCACCTGGCCGGCACTGCTCGAGGCCGTCGGCAGCGTGGGCACGAACAAGTACTCGGAGGGATATCCGGGGAGGCGCTACTACGGCGGCTGCGAGGTTGTCGACGAGATCGAGCAGCTTGCCATCGACCGGGCGAAGGCACTGTTCGGCGCTGAGCACGCGAATGTCCAACCCCATGCGGGCGCGCAGACGAACATGGCGGTCTATTTCGCCTGTCTGAAGCCCGGCGACACGATCCTGTCGCTCGAGCTGTCGCACGGCGGCCATCTCACCCACGGCCTGAAGGTCAACTTCTCCGGGCGCCTGTACTCGATCGTCCACTACGGCGTCTCACGTGAAACGAACCTCGTGGACTACGACGAGGTGCTCGCGCTCGCGAGAGACCATCGGCCGAAGCTCATGGTGTGTGGAGGGTCTGCGTACCCGCGCACGGTCGAAGCCTGGCGCTTCCGCGAGATCGCCGACGACGTCGGCGCGTATCTGCTGTGTGACATGGCCCATTTCGCGGGCCTGGTCGCTGCGGGAATCCAACCGAGTCCGGTGCCGCACTGCGACTTCGTCACCTCGACAACGCACAAGACGCTTGCGGGCCCTCGTTCGGGTTTCATCCTCTGCACGGAGGAGCACGCACAAGCGGTCGACCGGGCGGTGTTCCCAGGGATGCAGGGCGGTCCGCTCAATCACGTCATCGCGGCGAAGGCCGCATGCTTCCTGATCGCCGCCTCGGAGCCGTTTCGCCGTTATCAGGAAAGCGTGCGCGCGAACGCCGACGCGCTGGCGGTGACGCTCCAGGCCGGAGGGCTGGACGTGCTGACCGGCGGCACGGACACGCATCTCCTGCTCGTCGATCTGCGCTCGACCGAGTGGTCGGGCAAAGAGGCCGAAGAGCGGCTCGCCGAGGTCGGCATCACGGTCAACCGGAACACCGTGCCCTTCGACGAGCGTCCGCCGACGGTTGCGTCCGGCGTTCGCGTGGGGACGCCCGCACTCACCATCCGCGGCTTCGACGAGGACGACTTCCGTGAGGTCGGCCGGATCATGTGCGATGCGCTGGCAACCAAGCCGGATACCGCGGCCCTATCTGCTCGGAGCTCCGCGCTTTGCGAGCGGCGACCTCTGTACCCGGGCAAGGGCGCCTTTCCGACTTTCGGAGATCGACGTGGAAACCAGGACTGATCTCGGAGCCGCCCGGACCGCTCAGGTCACGGAGGTGATGCATCCTTTGGTGCAGCACAAGCTCGGTCTCTTGCGCGATGTCACGACGACGACGCAGATGTTCCGGCAGCTCGTGAACGAGCTCACTCTGCTCCTCACCTACGAGGCGACGAAGGATCTCGCAGACGAGGAGATCGAGATCGAGACGCCGCTCGAGCGGACGGCGGCGCGCCGCATCTCCGGGAAGAAGGTCGCCGTCTGCCCGATCCTGCGCGCGGGCGTCGGAATGCTCGATGCCGTTCTCTCGCTCGTCCCGGGCGCGCGTGTCGGCTTCATCGGCCTCTTTCGGGACGAGGAGACGCTCGAGCCGGTCGAGTACTTCGTCAAGCTGCCAGGCGATATCGCCGACCGCGACGTGATTCTGCTCGACCCGATGCTCGCTACGGGGAACTCGACTGCAGCGGCGATCGAGACGGTCAAGCGCGCAGGGGCGACATCCATTCGCCTGATTGCCTTGATCGCCGCGCCCGAGGGGATCCAGCGCGTGCACCGCGAGCACCCGGAGGTGCTGATCGTGGTGGCCTCCGTCGACCGGGGTCTGAACGAAAAGGGCTACATCCTCCCGGGCCTCGGCGACGCAGGCGACCGCCTGTACGGGACGAAGTAAACAGCCGTGTTGGACGAGCTCGGGGCGACGCCTGAGGTCCTGTACGGACTCGGCATCGCCTTCGCCATCGTGGTCTTGCTCACCCCCGCCGTCGGAGGGATGGCCCGTCTGCTCGGCGCCGTCGACCATCCGGATTCGCGCCGCTTGAATCGGCGGCCGATCCCGCGGCTCGGCGGGCTCGCCATCTTCCTCGGGATCCTCGTGCCTGCCCTCGCCTTCCTCGACCTCTCAGGCGAGAGTCGGGGAGTCTTGCTCGGGGCCGCGGTGGCGACGGTCGTCGGCGCGATCGACGACTTTCGCGGCCTCTCACCTCCGGCAAAGCTCTCCGGCCAGCTGTTGGCGGCGGCCATACCACCCGCGTTCGGCGTCTGGATCGACCACTTCACGCTTCCGTTCGTGGGGGTGATGGACCTTTCGATGTGGCTCGGCGTTCCGCTCTCGATGTTGTTCATCGTCGCGGTGATGAACATGGTCAACTTCCTCGACGGGCTCGATGGTCTCGCGGCCGGTGTCTGCGCGATCGCAGGCGCGACGTACGCGACCCTCGCGCTCTCGCTCGGCAAGGCCGATCCGGCGATCCTCTCCGCGATCGTCGCCGGGTCGTGTCTCGGGTTTCTCAGACACAACTTCTTCCCCGCCCGCATTTTCATGGGGGACTCGGGCGCGCTCTGCCTCGGCTTCATCCTCGCGTCGGTCTCGATCCAGGGCCTGCTCAAGACGGCATCGACGGTAGTCCTGCTGCTCCCGCTGCTCGTTCTGGCCGTGCCGATCATCGACACGTCTTTCGTCGTCGCGCGCCGGGTGAAGCACGCGCGGCCGATCTACACCGCGGACCAGAGCCATCTGCATCACCGCTTCCTGAACATCGGCTTCTCGCAACGACGCGCGGCGGTGACCATGTGGCTCTGGTGCGGAAGCCTTGCGCTCGCCGCGCTCGCCACCCGCTTCATCCCATTCCGCGAAGGGGGCGAGTGGCATCTGTGGGAGACGCTCGCGGTCGCGCTGATCGCGCTGGTCGCAATCGGGTTCTCCGTCTTCGTGATCTACCTGCTCGAGATCGTGAAGCTGATGAACCCGCGCGTCCGCCGCCGAGCGAACGACGAGGCCGACGAGTCAGAGCCGAAGTCGCCAGACCGACAGACGGCGTAGGCCCTCGTGACACAGTGTCACTAGGGGTGATCCTGCCCTTCGGCTGACTTGAGCGCGACGAGGAGATCCGCGGGGTGGCGCGTTCCGAGCGTGACGCCGATGGCGAGCGCACGGATCTCAGCCGTGAGCTCGCGCTCGATGCGTCGTCGTGTGGCAAGCCGCCGAACGTTTTCGTAGCTCGGCGGCGGTATGTCGAGCTCCCTCGCCAGAACCACCAGCGAGCGCCGGATCTCGGCGAAAGACAGATCGGAGCGCTCGAGGTTCTCGAGTCTCTCGAGCAGACGTCGATCGAGCCTCGGGGCCGAAAGCGGCATGAGGCTTCAGTGTTGCTGGGAACCCCACGTGGAGGTGTGCCGAAACCGTGTCAGCGTGGCGGGGCCTTGTGACACTGTGTCACTAGGGTCGCAACTGTCACGCTAGGCCGACTAACCAGTTGAGGAGGAGCCCGCGCTTGCTCGCTCGATGAAGTCGGTCAGATGAGCGTTGAAGTCGGGGTGTCGCTGAGCGGCGTGGCCGTAGCCCGGGAGCACGAGTCGCTCGGCTTCGAGCGCACGCTCGAGCTTGGCGCAGATCGCGTCGAACGCAGGGTGGTGGGCGCCGGAGACGACGAGCTTGGGGAAGTCCGTGGCGGCGAGTAGCTCGAGCGGGATCTCGGCTTCCCACGGGCCGCGTTCGACCATCAGCGCCCTCGCGCCCTGCTCGAGATCCGCAGGCAGAGGAGAGGGCGGGGCGAACGTCGAGCCGACGGCGGTCAGGAACCTTCTCAGGAATGCCTCCGCGTCATCGGTCTGTCCACTTGCGTAGAGAGCAGCACCACCCGCTGCGAACTCGGCCACGGCCGGAACGTCCAACGCGACTGCCGTCGCGGGCGGCTCGATCACGGTCAGCGAGCGCACCAGATCGGGTCGCGCAGCGGCGGCGAGGAGTGAGATCACACCGCCATAGGACTGGCCGACGAGATGGTCTCCCGGCTCGAGCAGACCGGCGACGAGTTCCGCGTCCACCTCGAAGTCGACGCGGTCGACGGGCGGATGCGGTGGGAACCCGGGCCGGTCGAGGACCAGGAGCTCGAAGCGCTCGGCCAGCGGGAGCTGTGCACCCCAAGTCGGACGGCCGCCGACGACGCTTCCGTGAACGAGCAGGAGGCGCTCCATACGGCGAGTTTAGTCGTGTAGCGAACTCACCCGTTTTCTCGCAAGAAAATAGGAAATGGACTGTTACAAGCTCGCTGATATGCTCCGGCCGAGATGACGCCGCACGCGGCTTCCTCGCCTCACTCGCTCGCCACCGCCTCGGGGCTTCTCCTGGGAGCGCTCGGCGCCTCGATGGCTGCCGGCGCGCTCGTCGGCTGGACGCTCGGCGCGTGGGGCATTGGCCTCCTCATCGGAGCTGTCGTCGGAATTCCACTCGGGGTGCTCAGCGTCTATCTCGTCTACTCGCGCGAGGGAACGAGATGAGCGCGCGGATCTTTTCGACGCCACGACCGGTTCCGAGCCGGCTCGCTCCGGCAGTTGCAGGCGGCTTGGTCGTCGCGCTCGCACTGCCCGTCTTCGCGGTCGCTGACTGGCCGCTCGCCGGCTGGGCGCTTGCGGCGATCCTCTGGGCGGTAGCACAGGTCTTCGCGCTCGTACTGGCGCAGTTCGCAGGCGACCCGGATAACCTCGCCGCCGCAGGGATGCGCGGCATCGGCACAACCTCTCGAGGACTGCTCGTCGGCATACCGCTCGTCGCGGTGACCGTGGGGGACGAGCGCGTGGGCATTGCCGCCGCGTGCCTCTATGCGCTTGCCTACACCGTCGAGCTCGGCGTCGGTCTCGCCGCCTACTTCGGCGCGGAGCCGAAGAAGGTATGAAGCGGCTCGCTCTCGGGCTGCTGGTGCTCGCGCTGGTAGCGCCCGGTGTCGCGTTCGCCCAGGAACCGGCAAAGCCGACTCCGGCCGCCGAGGAGGAGGAATTCGATCCCTCGCACGAGTGGGACCTCAAGACGTGGGGGCCGGAGCTGAAGATCGGACCGATCGACATGTCCCTGAACAAGGCGGTCGCGTACCTGATCCTGGGGATGCTCGTGTCGATCGCGATCGGAATCCTCTTCATGCGCGTCAAGGTCGGGCGCGACCCGGATCGCAAGCAGGCGCTCGGGGAGACGATCTACGACGTCGCCCAGGTGCAGGTGGCCGAGCAGGGCCTGCCGACGAAGGCCATCGGGCGCTGGTTCCCGTATGTCGCGACCCTGATGATCTTCATCTGGGTCGTGAACATCCTTGGATTCATCCCGCTGCCGCTCTCGGACGAGCGCTTCGAGATCGGCGGAGTCGAGCTGCCCACGCTCGCGATCTTCGCCGCGACCTCGACCCTTTCCGTGACGCTCGCGCTGGCGCTCATGACGTTCTTCTTCACCCACATCGAGGGCATCCGCTGGAACGGACCTGCCAAGTACTTCAAGAGCTGGATCCCGGACGTGCCGAAGGCGATGTTGCCTCTGATCATCCCTCTCGAGATCCTCGGCCAGTTCATGCGCCTGATCAGCCTCTCCGTCCGCCTCTACGCGAACATGCTCGCCGGCCACATGCTGATCCTCACGTTCATCGGGCTCATCTTCGTCATTGGAAACGTGTTCCTGGCGGTCATCGCAGTGCCCGCCGCGACGATCTTCTACCTCTTCGAGGTCGTCATCGTGGTCTCCATCCAGGCTTACATCTTCGCCGCCCTGTCCGCCATCTACATCGGCTCGGCCATCGAGCCGGATCACTGATCTAAGGAGGTTCACCGCCATGCTTTCCTCGTTCTTCTTTCTCGCCGCTGCCGAGGACGGCGCCGACGCCGGAAAGGCCATCGCGCTTGCGCTCGGCATCGGGCTCGGGTCGCTCGGCGCCGGCATCGGCATCGGCAACATCTTCGGCTCGATGATCCAGGCGGTCGCACGACAGCCTGAATTGCGTGGAGAGCTGACGGGCATCCAGTGGCTCGGCTTCGCGCTCACCGAGGCAGTCGTCTTCTACGGCCTGATCGGCGGCCTGCTCGCCTACGTCCTCGTCTGAGCCGATGCTGTCTTCGTTCCTGCCCCTTGCCCAGGAGGCCGCCCAAGAGGAGTCCTCGGGAGGTCTGATCGATGTTGTTCCAGGTCTGATGATCTGGACGCTGATCTGCTTCGCCATCACCTTCTTCGTCCTCAAGCGGTTCGCGTTCGGCCCGATCCAGAAGACGATCGACGAGCGGCGGGACCGGATCCGGAAGGCGGTCGAGGAGGCCGACAACGCCCGCGCCGAGGCCCGGAACCTGCTCGAGCAGCACAAGGAGCTGATGGGGCAGGCAAAGGGAGAGGCGGGAGAGATCCTCGCCGACGCCCGCAAGGTGGCGGATGCCCAGATCGCGCGGGTGAAGGTCGAGGCGGAGGAGGAGCGGCAGCGCCGGCTCGAGGAGACCCGCAGGCAGATCGATGCGGAGACCAAGCGCTCGCTCGACCTGATCCGCTCGGAGGTGGCCGACCTGACTCTCGCGGCCACCGCGCGAGTGACGGGCAAGGTTCTCGACGCCGAAGACCAGCGGCGGTTGATCGACGAGGCGATCGCCGAGCTCGACTTCTCCGCGCTGGACAAGGAGGGCTAGACCCGAATGGCGGTCGCGAACCGGATGTACGCCCGCGCGATCTTCCAGGCCGCGCAGGACGAAGGACGGCTCGACGAGGTCGCAGCCGACCTCGCCGCGCTGGCGGGCGCCCTCGAGGACTCACCCGAGTTGCGTGCGTTCCTGCGCAATCCGCAGATCGACGCGCTGGATAAGGCGCAGGTGCTCGGCGAGATCGCCTCGGGCGCCGACGACCTGGTGCGCAACTTCCTGAGGCTCCTCGCCGAGAAAGGCCGCGCCGGCGAGCTCGCCGAGACGAACGCCGAGCTCGAAGCCCTCGTCGCGCGCGCTCAGAACCGGCTCGCGGTGGAGCTCACGACCGCGCACGAGCTCTCCGACGACGAGGCGCGCTCGATCGTGGAGCAGATCGAGAAGGCTTCCGGCCGGAAGGTCGAAGCGACGCGCTCGGTCGACTCGAGCCTCGTCGGCGGAATCGTGCTCCAGGTCGGCTCCTTCCGCGCCGACGGCAGCGTGCGCGGCCGGCTCGAGCGCCTCCGCCAAGAACTCGTCACCGCCCATGGCTAGTGCGCAAGATCGGAATCCGCTCGCGCGAATTCCGATCGCGCGAAAACCTCTAAAGCGGCGCTTTCGCGCCGCGTCGTAACGAAGGAGCGCACGTTGAAACTACGCCCCGAAGAGATCACCTCGATCCTGAAGGATCGAATCAAGGAGTTCGACGTCGAGACCGACCTCTCGGAGGTCGGCACCGTCCTCCAGGTCGGCGACGGCATCGCCCGCATCCACGGGCTCGAGAACTGCATCGCCCTCGAGCGGCTGGAGCTCGAGCACGGCGTCGTCGGCATCGCCTTCAACCTCGAGGAGGACAACGTCGGCGCGGCGCTCTTCGGGGAATGGCAGAAGGTGAGCGAGGGCGAGCCGGTCCGCCGCACCGGTGAGGTCATGAGCGTGCCCGTCGGCGAAGGCCTCCTCGGCCGCGTCGTCGATCCGCTCGGAAACCCGCTCGACGGCCTCGGCCCGATCGAGGCCGCGGAGCGCCGCCCGCTCGAGTTCAAGGCGCCGGGCGTGATCAGCCGCCAGCCGGTGAAGGAGCCGCTGCAGACGGGCCTGAAGGCGATCGACTCGATGATCCCGATCGGCCGTGGTCAGCGCGAGCTGATCATCGGCGACCGCTCGACCGGCAAGACCGCGATCGCGATCGACACGATCCTGAACCAGCGCGGCGGCGACGTGATCTGCGTCTACGTCGCGATCGGCCAGAAGGGCTCGACGGTCGCCCAGGTGGTCGAACGACTGCGCGACGCGGGGGCGATGGAGTACACGATCGTCGTCTCGGCGCCAGCTCAGGAGGCGGCGCCGATCAAGTGGATGGCGCCGTTTGCCGGATGCGCGATGGGCGAGTACTTCCTCTACCAGGGCAAGCACGCGCTCCTCATCTACGACGACCTCTCGAAGCACGCCGACTCGTATCGACAGCTGAGCCTCCTTCTTCGCCGGCCCCCCGGTCGTGAGGCCTTTCCGGGTGATGTCTTCTATCTCCACTCCCGGTTGCTCGAACGCGCGTGCAAGCTCTCCGACGATCTCGGCGGCGGCTCGCTGACGGCGCTTCCCATCATCGAGACGCAGGCAGGCGATGTCGCCGCATACATTCCCACGAACGTGATTTCGATCACGGACGGGCAGATCTACCTCGAGTCGAGCCTCTTCTTCTCGGGCGTTCGTCCCGCGATCAACGTCGGTGTCTCGGTCTCTCGCGTGGGCGGGAACGCGCAGCGCCGGTCGATGCGCAAGGTGGCGGGACGACTCCGCCTCGATCTCTCGCAGTATCGCGAGCTGGAGGCGTTCGCGCAGTTCGGCTCGGAGCTCGATCAGGCGACGCAGCAGTCGCTCGGCCGAGGCGAGCGGATGGTCGCGACCCTGAACCAGCCGCAGTACGTGCCCTGGCCTCTCGAGGAGCAGGTCGTCGCGATCTACGCCGGAGTCAACGGCTACCTGGACACGATTCCCGTGCCGCAGGTCTCCCGTTTCCACGACGAGCTGCGCGAGCACCTGCGGACCGAGGGCTCTGTGCTTGCCGGTATCCGCGAGAGCGGCGACGTGCCCGACGAAGCCGAGGAGAAGCTGAAGGCCGAACTCGACAAGTTCCTGAAGTCGTTCAACATCGAGGAAGAGAAGGGCATCGCCGGCTAACGCCGCGCTGTCGCATGGCAACCGTCCAGGACATCAAGCGGCGGATCCAGTCCGTCCGCAACACGCGCAAGATCACCCGGGCGATGGAGCTCGTCGCCGCTGCCAAGCTGCGCCGCGCCGAGCAGCGGATCAGGGCGCTGCGCCCGTACGCCGAGACGATGAACGAGCTCATCGCGGGGGTGGGGCGGGCGTCTGCCTCCGTTCGGCTCCCGCTCCTCGAGCAGCGGGAGCAGGTCGAGACCGTCGCGATCGTGCCCTTGACCGGCGATCGCGGCCTCGCCGGAGCTTTCAATGCGCAGATTCTGCGACGCGCATTTGCGCTCGAGCGGTCGCTCCAGGCGGAAGGGAAGAGCGTGCGCTGGGTGGCGGTCGGTAAGCGGGGGCGCTCGACGCTTCTCTTCCGACGGCGCGAGCTCGCGGCTGCGTACATGGGATTCACCGATCGACCTGCCTACGAAGACGCTCAGGCGATTGCACACCGTGTCTCCGAGCTCTTCGTCGAAGGCGAGGTCGATCGCGTGACGCTTGTCTACAACACGTACGTCTCCGCGCTGACGCAAAGGGTCACCGAGCAGGACGTGCTGCCGATCTCCCCCGAGATCTTGGAGACCGACGAGGACGAGCGCGCCGCAGACACTCTCCGCGGCGATTTCATCTTCGAGCCGGAGCCGGAGGAGATCATGCAACGTCTGCTTCCGGTGTACGTCGAGACCCAGATCTACCGCGCGCTGCTCGAGTCGACCGCCTCGGAGCAGGGCGCGCGGATGACCGCGATGCGGAACGCCTCCAAGAACGCCGCCGATCTGATCGACTCGCTCACGCTGCACATGAACCGCGCCCGCCAGGCAGAGATCACGCAGGAGATCCTGGAAGTCGTCGCGGGCGCCGAAGCGCTGACATAGGGGCCGGGCATGCCGGCCCCTACAACCACCGGCGTGCTCATATAAGAAGGCGCTAAGAACGCTCTAACAACCCGTCGCGGCACGCGTAGAACGTCATGCAGTGGCGATTCAGTCCCCAGATAGCATCACGCCGGTGGATTCGGCGATAGCGGGGCCAAGTAGCGAGCAGCAGCGCTTCGAGCGGGCAAGCGCGATCGCCGATCGCTTCGTCGACAACATCGAGACGGTCGTCTACGGGAAGCGGGACGAGATCAAGCTCGTCCTGACCGCGCTCACCTGCGGCGGCCACGTTCTCCTCGAGGATGTGCCCGGTACGGCGAAGACGGTTCTCGCGCGTGCGATCGCCGGAACGATCGAAGGGGCGACCCCGTCTCGCATCCAGTGCACCCCCGATCTCCAGCCGACCGACGTCACCGGGCTCTCCATCTTCGATCAGCGAACGCGAGACTTCGAGTTCCGCCCCGGCCCGGTGTTCGCGAACGTCGTCCTCGTGGACGAGATCAACCGCGCGACCCCCAAGACGCAGTCCGCGCTGCTCGAGGCGATGGCCGAGCAACAGGTGACGGTCGACGGCGTCACCCGCGAGCTTCCCTCTCCCTTCCTGCTCATCGCGACGGAGAACCCGATCGAGTACGAGGGCACCTTCCCGCTTCCGGAAGCGCAGCTCGACCGCTTCTTCCTGCGAACCGCGCTCGGCTATCCGGACGTGGAGGACGAGCTGAAGATCCTGGAGCAGCAGCGTTTCAGCCATCCGCTGGACGAGCTGCGACCAGCCGTGACGCTCGACGAGGTCGACGACCTCCGCGCCTCGACGCAGCACGTCTACGTCGACGACGTCCTCCACCGCTGGGTGGTCGAGCTCGTGCGCGCGACTCGCGAGCAGGAGGCGGTCATCATCGGCAGCTCCGTGCGCGGGAGCCTCGCCCTCGAGCGCGCAGCGCGTGCGTGGGCGCTGCTCGACGGCCGTGCGTATGTCGTGCCGGAAGACATCGAGCTCCTGTTCGTCCCCGTGCTCGTCCATCGCGTGGTCTTCAGCCCCGGGTTCGTCGCACGGGCCCGAGCAACCGGTTGGAGCCAGGCGATCGAGGACTTCCGGGCGAGTTGCCTCGAGCTCGCGCCGCGCCCTGGCTCCGAGGAAGATCCGTTCTTCGAGAAGCCGCGGCCCTCAGGGATCGACTCCGATCCCACCGGCGCCGACCCGAGCCGGTAGTCGCCGCGTGGCGAACGCCCGGCTCACCTTCCCGCTCGTCCCACGGCGGCGGGTCATCGGTCTTTCCTTCGGGACGATGCGGAGTCTGCGCCGAGGCTCGGGCACCGACGTCGCGGGCTCGCGGCCGTACCGCCCGGGCGACGACATGGACGCGATCGACTGGGCGGCCTCGGCGCGCATCTCGACCGCTCGGGGAAGCGACGAGTTCATCGTGCGCGAGCGCTTCGCCGAGGAGGCGCCCAAGGTCATGATCGTCTGCGATCGCCGTCCAGAGATGTCCTACTTCTCGGCGTCGCTCCCCTGGCTGGACAAGCCGCAGGCCATGCGCCAGGCGGTCGAGCTCATCCTTGCCAGCGCCGGAGCAGCGGGTGGCTTCGTCGGCTACCTGGACTACGCGGACGGCGATCCCCATTGGCGGCAGCCGAAGGGCGAGCGGAAGCTGATCGAGCTTCGCGACGACCGGCTTTGGTCGTCGGAGTACGCAGGGCCGCCGGACTGGCTCGAGCGCTCGTTCGAGCACATGGCCGCACACACGCGGTCGGTGACTCCCGGGACGTTCGTGTTCCTGCTCTCGGACTTCCTGCCCCCGCCCCCCAGAGAGCTGTGGCTCGCGGCGCTCGACCACCGGTGGGATCTCGTCCCCGTCGTCATCCAAGACCCGACCTGGGAGCGGAGCTTCCCGGACGTGAGCGGAGTGGTCGTTCCCCTTCGCGATCCGCGCACGAGACGAGTGGTGCCGGTCCGCCTCACGAAGAAGGAGGCGCGTGCGCGCCGAGTCGAGAACGAGGCACGCACGCGAGAAGTCTTCGAGACCTTCCGCCTGCTCGATATCGACCCGATCCTCGTCACGTCGAGCGAACGTGGAGCGGTACTGGAGCCCTTCCTCGTCTGGACGAGCCTGCGCCGGACGCGGCGGGTGATCGGAGCCTGATGGGTCGCCGCCTCGTCATGGTCATCGGACTCGCTATCGCTCTAGCGAGCGTGCTGGTCCTCGCCTTCGTCGTCCTTGATGGGAGCGACGAGAGGACGGATGTGGCAACCGAGCTCGAGATCGCCGATATCGAGGCCGCAGTAACTCTCGAGCCAGCGGTCGCTCTCTTCGGGGACACCGTGCTCGCGCACGTGGACATCCTGCTCGACAAGACCCGCGTCGATCCGGACTCAGTCCGCGTCGCAGCCCAGTTCGTTCCGTTCGAGATCGTCGGCCCCCCGCGGCGCCTTCGGCGGGATGCTGGAGACAGCACATATCTGCGCAGGACGTTCGTCCTGCGCTGCCTGTCGGGCACCTGCGTCCCGTCGGGCGAGTCGGCGCGCTACGAGTTCCCGCCTGCGCGAATCGCATTCGAGGCCAGCGACGACGGGACTACGGAGACGAGTCCCATCAACGCCCCGATGCCCTCCGTCCGGGTCTACTCACGCTTCACCGCGTTGGGCGCTGGAACGGACAGGGGGTCGGCGCCCTGGGTAGTCGACCTGCTCTCGCTTCCATCCGCGTCGTATCGCCTCGCTCCTGGCCTGCTCATCGCCATGCTCCTCTCGTTTGCGGCGCTGGCCGCGCTCGTCGGCGTCTTCCTTGGATATCTCGCGTGGCCGCCCCGCGTGGTCGAGCCCGAGCCCGAGCCCGAGCCGGAGCTTCCGCCGCCGCTGCCGCCGCTGAGCCCCCTCGAGCAGGCTCTCCTGCTGCTCGAGCAGTCGATCCGAGTCGACGGCGCAGCAGATCAGCGCCGCGCGCTCGAGCTCGTGGCCGAGGAGCTCGAGCTCGCGGACTGGGGCGACCGCGACCTGGCGCGCACGGCCAGGGCGCTGGCGTGGTCGGAGGGCGTCCCGCCCATCCAGGAGACGACTCAGCTGGCCACGCGCGTTCGCACCGCTCTTCCGCACGCAGAGGACGCCGAGACGAATGGAAACGGAAATGTGGTCGTCTAGCTCGAAAGTTCGTGACGTGGTGGACACCCACGACGCGGATGCGTTTCCCGCCGCCGCGTGGCGAACCCGGATTCTCCGGTTGGTCTTCGGCGGCGGCGCGCTAATCCTCGTCGTCGCCTCGGCCGCCTCCGCGCGCGATCTCGAGACGCGTGAGCAGGGCCTGATTCCAAGCGGCACCACCGGTGTCGTCGTCGTCGATCTCTCTCTTTCGATCGCGGACGAGGATTACGACGCGGTTCGACGTGCTTTCCGCCGACTGGTCTCCGAGAACGCGAGCATCGGGCTCGTCGTCTTCTCCGATGTCGCCTATGAGCTCCTCCCTCCCGGAACGCCCGCCTCGGAGCTTCGGCCGATGCTGAGACTTCTCGTTCCGCCGAGGCTCGGGCCGGTGGTGAATCCGTGGACGCAGGCGTTCCGGGCCGGCACCAAGATCTCGGCTGCGCTCGACCTCGCGCGCCGGATGCTCGAGCGGGACGGCGTGCGTTCGGGCTCGATCCTGCTCGTCAGCGACCTCGAAACCGCGCCGGATGACGTGCCTTCGCTCGCTAGGACGGTTCAGAGCCTTCGTCAGGGCTCGATTCAGCTGCGCGTGCTCGGCCTCGCGCCATCGACCGATGCTCAGGTGATCTTCGCGGGGCTCCTCCAGGAGGGCGTCTTCGAGGCGCCGGTTGCCGGGGCGGAGGGATCCGAGGCGGAGAGCGAGACCCGGGTTGGAGCGCCAAGGACGCTCGTTCTCCTGGGGATGCTCTTCTTCCTCGCGCTTGCGGCCCACGAGCGCTATTCGGGACGGCTCGCGATCACCAGCAGGCGGACGCCGGCATGACCATCGCTCGCCGGCTGGCGCTGGCAGGGGCAGCATTGGGCTGCCTGGCGCTCGCAGTGACCTTCGCGCTCCTCGCAATCGATGCATCACGGTGGCAGGACTCCTTCACCTCTGGCGACGTGCGCTTCCGTGCCACGCCGGCGGACGAGCGGCTCTGGCGACCCGACGAGCTCGTTCCTTTCGCTGCCGGGCGCAAGTCGCTCGCGGTTCAGGACGATGTCGACTTTCGAGAGGGGGTGCGTGCTGTACGCGAGGTTGACCGCGAGGATGCAGTGGTCTCCGATCCCGAGGTCGCGATTCGCAGAAACGAGGCGCAGGCCCGTCTCGAGGCGATCGTCGCCCGCGACGCTGACGACTCGAGGCGCTCGCGGGCCGCGGGCCTGCTCGGAGTCCTGGGACTCGCCCGATTCGTGTACGAGACCCAGGAGCGAGAGGCGCTCCTCTCCGCGACCATCGCCAACTTGACCCGCGCCATTGCGCTCGACTCCCGAAACGACGAGGCGAAGTACAACCTCGAGCTGGCCTACCAACGTGGACGTGGGCTCGAGCTGACGGAGGCATCGGCCGGATCGAACGCCGCCCCAGGCGGCCAGGGCTCCAAGGGCGCGGGGGCCGGATTGCCCGGCAGCGGGTATTGAACCTCGTCTTTCTCACCCCCGTCGGCGTGCTTCTGGCCCTCGGCGTCCTGATTCCCCTCGTCGCGCTCTTCTTCGTGCGGCGTCGTGCCGGACGAGTGCGAAACGCGCTCGGCCTCGGCGAGCCACGCAGACTGGGGCTCGTCGTCGGGATTCTCTCGCTGCTCGCCGCAGGGGCGTTCCTCGGGCTCGCGGCGGCTCAGCCGGTGATCGAGCGGACGACGACGCTCGAGACACGCACCGACGCCGAGGTCTTCGTCGTGCTGGACGTTTCACGCTCGATGCTCGCCCGGAGGTCGCCGGGGTCGGCGGCACGGATCGAGCGCGCGAAAGCGGCTGCGAGAACGCTCCGCGCGGCGCTTCCCGAGGTTCGCTTCGGCATCGCGTCGCTCACCGACCGAGCCCTTCCGCACCTCTTCCCGAGCATCGACCATGACGTGTTCGAGTCGACTCTTACCCGCTCGCTCGGAATCGAGCAGCCACCCCCTCGGTCGTCGTTGGCCACCAATGCGACGAGCCTCGACGCGCTCGCCACGATTCGCACGCAGCGCTACTTCATGCCGAAGTCACGCAAACGGCTCCTTGTCGTACTCACCGATGGCGAGTCGCAGCCGGTCACGGGAGCGCGGCTTGCGTCGGTTCTGCGCAGGCCGCCGGTGGTCGATGTCGTCTTCGTCCACTTCTGGCACTCGGACGAGCGCGTGTACGCGGGTGAGTCCCCGGAGCCCCAGTATCGACCCGATCCCTCGTCGGGCATCGTCCTCGACGGAATCGCGAGAGCTGTCGCCGGCGACGTCTACGCGGAGAGCGAGATCGGCGCAGCGACGACGAAGGCCCGCGAGCTCATCGGCGACGGACCGACCGTGGTCAGAGGCGAGCAGAGCGGCAAGGTACCGCTCGCCCCGTATTTCGCAGCGGCCGCGCTCGCGCCACTTGCCCTTCTTCTGTGGCGGCGCGACCGCTGAGCGGCTCAGGCCTCCAGCAGGTCCTCGTCCGGAATCCAGGGCGCGACAGCCTCCGGGAAGCCGTACTCGTCCATGTACGAGATCGCGCGACTCGCGAGCCATACGACCGCCTCCGGGCTTGCCGCCGCGAGAACGGTTCGCACCGCCTCGTCGCCGTGCTGTGGCCCTCCACGCCGGCCTGCCGTCGCACGCCGCAGCCGGCAGAGCACGGAGGCCGTTCGATCGATGTCGCTTCCGGGCACGTCATACCATTCGACGTCCTTGCCCTGCTCGAGAAGAGGGCCCGCCGCATCCCACAACATCGCAGCATCGCCCGCTGCGATGGGAACCGGGGCCTCGCGGGGATCATCAGCACGGGGAATGCGCACGTTCACTCTCCCTTCTAACAACATCCACCCTAGAACGTCACACAGTATGATCATGCACCCGATCGCGGCGTTGAGCGTGCTGTTCCAGTTTCACGCCGCGACGCGTGGATGACAGACCACAATCCCACACGGAGGGAGTACATGCGCAAGCGTTCGCTACTGCTCTTGACGGGGCTTATCGCACTCGTCGGGAGCCTCGTCATCGGCCCGGCCGCGACGGCGACCACAGAAGGTGCCTCTGCCGGCACCGTGGTCATC
>Ga0136621_1000193_pt1 | contig 22868 bp, 20 predicted proteins | sample AntDryUQ445A2306_FD_104673 | JGI IMG/M metagenome (GOLD analysis project Ga0136621, IMG submission 104673) | Polar desert sand microbial communities from Dry Valleys, Antarctica - metaG UQ445A (23.06) | ecosystem: Environmental > Terrestrial > Soil > Desert | place: Antarctica: Dry Valley...
CCCCCGATCCGGCGCCGACCGCTCCGCGCCGGCTGCGGGGACGTGCGACTCGGTCTGGGGAAGCCTCCTCGCCTGGTCAATTGGGCGTGCCAAGACCACACCAAAAGGCGCCCCTCGGGCGCCCTCGTCTCTCTCAAGATACAGATGCTGGCTAGCGGGACGGCTCTCAGGGCCAGCTACAGCAGCTCCTGCCGGCCCTCCCGCTCGAGGCCGTCGACCACCGCCTTCACGTCGTCGGCCCGGTCGCGCGCCGAGACGAGGAGGGCATCCGGGGTGTCCACGACGACCAGATCACTCACTCCGATGAGCGTCACGAGCTTGCCAGGCGCGTGTACGAAGTTGCGTTCCGAGTCGCGGGCGATCACCCCGCCCGTCGTGCCGACCGGCGCGACCTCCGCCAGGCGGGCCCACGAGCCGACGTCGTGCCAGCCGATGACCGCGGGCACCACGGCCACGTTGGCCGCCTTCTCGGCGATCCCGTAGTCGATCGTGGTCCGGTCGGTCTCCTCCCACGCGTCGGCGAGCACCTGCTCATAACGCGGCGATCCCAGCGCTTCGGTAAGCGCCTCGATGGCCTTCGCGGTGTGCGGCAGGTGCTCGCGATAGGCCTCGAGCACGACGGAGACCCTCCACACGAACATGCCCGCGTTCCAGTAGTAGCCACCGGCGCCGACCATGCGCAGGGCGGCCTCCCTCCCGGGCTTCTCGATGAACCGCTTCACCGCGCGCACCGGGATCGGACCGGCGACAGGAAGCGGAGCGCCGGCCTCGATGTAGCCGAAGCCGGTGTCGGGACCTTCGGGCTCGATGCCGAGCGTGACGATGTACCCGACGTCGGCGGCCGCCGCCGCGCTCAGCAGCACATCTCGGAACGCGCGGCGGTCCCGGATCACGTGGTCGGAGGGCAGCACGACCACGACGGCATCGGGATCGAAGGCCTGGAGCGACGCCATCGCGAGCGCGACCGCCGCGGCGTTGCCGCGCGGGTAGGGTTCGACAACGACGTGATCGGCCGCGAGGCCCGGGAGCTGCTCGTGAATGAGCGAGCGGTGCTCCGGCGGCGCGACCAGGAACACGCGCTCGGTCGGGATGAGGTCGGACACGCGCTCCACGGTGTCCTGGAGCAGCGAGCTCTCGCCGACGAGGTCGAGGAATTGCTTCGGTCGCGCGCGTCGCGAGCGCGGCCAGAGGCGAGTGCCGGCACCGCCGGAGAGCACGAGCGCATACAGCCGCGGCATGCGGCTAGAGGCCGAAGTAGTCGAGATGCATGGCGGCCCGCACCTCGTGGAGCGTCCGACGGGCTTCGTCGCGGGCGCGCTCGCTGCCGGCACGAATGATCTCGTCGATGCGCTCCGGCTCGGCCGCGTAGCGTGCGCGCCGCTCGCGGATGGGCACGAGGAAGGCTTCGATCGCAACGACGAGCTTCCGCTTCACTTCGACGTCACCGATCCGCCCCGAGCGGTAACGGTCCTTCATGTCGTCGACGTCCACGGTATCCGGGTTGAAGACGTCGTGGAGCGCGAAGACCGGGTTCCCTTCGACATTGCCTGGGTCTGTCGCGCGGACCCGCGTGGGGTCCGTGTACATGCTCATGACCTTCGTCGTGACGGTCTGCGTATCGTCGGTGAGGAAGATCGCGTTTCCGAGGCTCTTGCCCATCTTTCCCGCGCCGTCGGTTCCGGGGAGCATGCCGCCCTCGGGAATGAGCGCCTGCGGCTCCGGGAAGACCGGGCCGAAGAGCTCGTTGAACCGACGGGCGATCTCGCGCGTGAGCTCGATGTGCGATTCCTGGTCGCGGCCGACTGGCACGACATCGCCCTTGACCATGAGGATGTCGGCCGCCTGGAGGATCGGGTAGCCCAGCAGGCCATACGTCGGCGCCGACAATCCGTGGTCACGCATCGCCTCCTTCAGGGTCGGGATGCGCTGCGCCCGCGGCACGGTGACCAGCATCGAGAAGTACAGGAATAGCTCCGTCACCTCGGGGATGAGGGATTGCAGGTAGATCGTTGTCTTCACCGGATCGATGCCCACGGCCAGGTAGTCGATGACCAGCTCGCGGATGTTCGCCCCGATCTCCTCGAGATCCTGGATCCGGGTCGTCAGCATGTGGTAGTCGGCGATGAGGAAGAAGGACTCGTACTCGTCCTGAAGGCGCACGCGGTTCGCGAGCGTGCCGTAGTAGTTCCCGAGGTGGAAGCTCTTCGCTGTAGGTCGATCGCCCGTGAGGATGCGCTTCCGCGTGCCGGGCGCGGCCGGACCGCGCGTGGTCGACACCGTCTCGGCCGTCATGGGACGGTCATGCTAGCCGAGCGTCGCGCGCGAGCTGCTCGATGACGATCGTCGCAACCTCCCGATAGCGATCGCGGATCGCGCCGATCGGCCCGGTCGCGCCTGGCTCGGCGGCCGCGCGCTCGACGAAGAAGTGGTCGACGCGACCGACCTCGACGACGCGCGCGCGGGGCAGCCGCTGCCGCAGCTCCGCGGCCGTGCCGAACTGGTCGTGCTCCCCCTGCACGATGAACGCGCCGTCGGGAACACGCGCCAGGTCTTGAGGCCCGAGGCTCACGCTGCGTAGCGGCAGGCCGAGCAGCGCGTACGCGTCGGCGGTCCCGCCGGACGCGAGCCACTTCAGGAGCATGAGCGCGCCGAAGCTGAATCCCGCGGCGAGGAGCGGCAGATGCGGCGCGATCGCGCGCGCCTCCGCGACCGCATCCGCCAGGTCCTGGTGCTCGTCGCGCCCACCCGTGAACTCGCCGGCGCTCGCCTCCGTGCCCCGGAAGTTGAAGCGGAGCGCGTACAGGCCGCGCTCAGCGGCTGCTCGCGCGATCGCGGCGAGGAGCGGGTTGCGCATCGAGCCACCGTGCGTCGGCAGCGGATGGGCAACGACGGCGATGCCCCGCGCCTCGCCGTCGGGGATCCGCAGCGTGGCCTCGAGGCGGCCGGCGATGCGGCGCGGCTCCTCTCGCATCGCTGGAACCGTAGCCGAGGGCGCCTTGTATAGGCTGCGGATGATGCGGCGCCCGTCGCTGATCTTGTGCACCCTGCTGTTGTCCGCCTCCGCGTGCGGGGTGCCCGTCGGCTCGGGCGCAGCCACGTCCGCCGCTCAGGCCAGCGGCGCCCCATCGCCGACGGGCATCCCGCCCGCCTTCAGCAGCACTGCTCCCGCCGCGTCCGCCGCATCTCCGTCGCAGTCCCCCGCTTCGACGCTGCGCCTGCCCCGATCCGCGCACTGCGGGGAAGTGATCACGACGGACCTCACCCTCGCGAACGACCTCGCCTGCACGACGGACGCGCTGGTCGCCGGTGCCGACGGCATCACGATCGACCTGGGCGGAAAGACCTTGAAAGGCCCCGGTATGGGGCCGCAGACGTGGCCATCGCCGCAGCTCGACAGCGTCGGTGTCCGTGTCGAGGGCCGTACTGGTGTGACCGTGAAGAACGGCACCGCCAGCGACTTCTCCACCGGCGTGTACTTCGATCGCGTGAGGGACAGCGTCATCGAGGCGATCCGGACCGAGCGCAACCGCTACGGCCTTTACATCCACAACTCGGACGGCAACACGATCCGCAAGAACCACGTGGCAACGAACATCTACGGGCTGCACCTGCAGCGCGCGAACGACAACGTCGTGCAAGGCAATCAGCTCGTCCGACAGACCTACAACTCGCCGGGCGGCTACGGCATCTACCTGTTCGCAAGCGAGCGAAACCGGATCATCGAGAACGACATAGAGAACAACGTCAACTGGGGCATCTGGTTCAGCGAGGCGCGCTCCAACGTCACATATCACAACAATGTCGCCGGGAACCGCCCGCAGGTGAGCGACAACACCGAGGGCAATGTCTGGCACGACGCGGCGACGAAGCGCGGGAACTACTGGGGCGACTACCGCGGAGGCGACACGAACGGCGATGGGATCGGCGATGGCGGCGCCTACCTCATCCTTGGCCCGGCCGACGTCGTGGATCCCTATCCCTTCGTCGAGCGCGATGGCTGGAAGAAGACCTCACGAACGATCGACATGTACACACCGCCGCCCGCGAGGCAGCCTAGGGAGATCCGTCTCATCGCGCTCACCGCTGACGGCACCGTGCGCGCGGCGCGCCCAGGCGACGCACGCGCCGAGGACACCGGCCTGCGGGCGTCATCGGTCGCGCTGCAGTCCGACGGGCACACGCTCTATGCGCTCGAGGGGCAGCGGCTGGCGGTGTGGGACGCGCGAGTTGGCGTGACGAGCGCACGCGAGGTGGCGATCAGGGACGGCGTCGTCGCAGCGAACCGTGACGGTGTCTCCGCCCTGGTGGTGAGCAGGAGCGGTGCCCAGCAGATCGACACGACCAGCGGTCAGAGTGAATTCTTCGCCTATGCGAAACAGCCGAACGGCATCGCCCCCTCGTACAAGCACAATCACATCTTCGTCGCCCACGACCGCGGCCTCGACCTCTTCTACCTGAACCTCGGCGGCCGGACGCCGTACACCATCCCGCTTGATGGGCCGGCGGCCGGACTGACCATGAACGGCTCGGGGACGCGCGTGTACCTGCTGATCGGCGACGGCGGTGGGAGTGGCGTGAGCCCGACGTCGACACTCATCAACGTCGTGGACACCGAGCAGTATGCGGTGGTCGATCGGATCACGCTGCCGGTCCGCGTCAACGCCGCGATCGCCGTCGGGCCGCGCGAGGACCGTCTCTATGTTGGATACGCGGGCGGCGTGCTCGCCATCGACCTGAAGGACAAGCGCATCGCGATACGCCAGGAAGCCTCTTTCATCGGTGTCGTGGTCGACCTCGCCGTCTCGCCGAACGGTGACGAGCTCTACGCGGCTCTGGGCGGTCTCGACCAGGGGGTGGCCGTCCTCCGCACAAGCGATCTCACGCGAGCGAACATCATCCGGCTCAGCGAGCTGCCCACCCGCATCCTCGCCGCCGCGTATTAGCGACAATGGTCATGTGAGACACGGCATCGCGCTCGCGGTCGCTCTCGTGGCCGCCGCCTGCGGACCGACAGCAGGGTCGCCACCAGCCGTTCAGCCTGCGACCCCGACGGCAGCTCCTCCGGGGAGCGGCACCGCGTCTGCAACGTCACGTGCGCCCTCGCCTCCGCCCGAGCCGAAGGTCCCCGCGGTCCGCGACGAGGTCGTCCAGAGCGGCCTCTCCGTCCCATGGGATGTCGCGTTCCTGCCGGACGGCCGGATGCTCGTGAGCGAGCGCGTCGGCAACCTGCTCTTGTTCGAGAGCGGCGAGCCGAACGCGCGGCGCGTCGCCACCCTGACGGTCCCCGGCATCCGCTCCCAGGAGGAGGCCGGACTCATGGGGATCGCCGTCGACCCGAAGTTCGCGAGCAACGGCTTCGTCTATGCGTGCGCGTCGCGGACCGACCAGGGCCAGTGGCTGAACCAGATCCTCCGCTTCAGGCTCGAGGGGACGGTCCTCTCGTTCGATGGCTACGTGATCCGCGACGGCATGCGCGCCAATTCGTTCCACGACGGCTGCCGCCTCGCGTTCGGCCCCGACGCCAAGCTCTGGGCCACCATGGGCGAAGCCGGCATGCGGCCCCTCGCGCAGGACGTGAGATCGCTCAATGGCAAGATCCTGCGCGTCAACACCGACGGCACGATCCCTGACGACAACCCCATCCTCCCGGGCGCGTCGACTCGCACCGCCGCGTATTCATTTGGGCTTCGCAACCCGCAGGGCCTCGCCTTCCAGCCCGGCACCGGGCGCCCGTTCGCGGTGGACCACGGGCAGGACGACCACGACGAGATCAACCAGATCCAGGCTGGCGCGAACTACGGATGGCCGCTGCAGGTCGGACCTGGCGGCGGGCCACGTGGCTTCGTCGACCCGATTTGGTCGTCGGGACCGGCGGGCACCCTTGCGACGAGCGGCGCCGCGTTCGTGGAGGGCCAGCAGTGGGGACTCTGGTCCGGATCGCTCTTCGTCGCTACGCTGAAGCAGTCCGACCTGCGCCGATTCACGATCGATGGCGGAGTCGCCACCCAGCGTGAGGTGCTCCTCGACGTCAAGTACGGACGGCTCCGCTCGCCGGTGCTCGGCCCGAACGGCGCCCTTTACGTGACGACGAGCAACGGCTCGGGCGACCGCGTCATCCGGCTGGTCGCGAGCCAGTAGCCCGTGGCGATGACCGATGACCAGCGTGACGTCGTCACCGATGACGGAGTCCGTCTCCCGGCGGCGTCGTCGGGTCAGGGAGCCGACGCGACCGCGCTCAAGCTCGGCGCCGTCGCCGACGACGCGCTCTACGCGACGCTGAAGGAGGAGTCGCGATGAAGAGTGCGATGACGAGTCGGACGGTGCTGTTCGTGTGCCGGCACGGAGCTGGACGGAGCCGCCTCGCGGCGGCGTTCTTCAACGAGGCAGCGCCGGAGGGTTGGCTGGCGACCTCGGCCGGTTTGGAGCCGGATCCCGTGCTCAGCCCCACCGCGGCCGGCCTGCTCGCTGGGACGGCGGCCGCGCCGTACTTGGACGCCGAGGCGCCCCGAGCGATCGGGGCCGTCACGGCGCCGGCGCGGACCGTCGCGATCGAATGCGAGGTGCCCGGTGCGGATTCGTGGGAGCTCAAGGAGAAGCAGCTGAACGAAGCGGCGCGGGACGAGATCGCGGAGCGCGTGGCCGCGCTGGCCGATGAGGTCGGCCGCGGCTAGCACGACAGGCGGCGCGCCGGCGCACGCCGTGGAGCGGGTGTCATTTGGCGAGGCGCTCTCGTTCTGGGTGCGGCTCGGCTTCGTGAACTTTGGCGGGCCGGCCGGGCAGATCGCGATCATGCACCGGGAGCTGGTGGAGCGGAGACGCTGGATCGGCGAGGGAGCCTTCCTGCGCGGGCTGAACTTCTGCAACCTGCTGCCCGGTCCGGAGGCGCAGCAGCTCGCAACGTACGTCGGCTGGCGGCTGCACGGCATCCCCGGCGGGATCGCCGCCGGCACGTTCTTCGTCGTCCCGTCGGTGTTCGTCCTGCTCGCGCTGAGCTGGCTGGCGGTCGCCCACGGCGAGGTGCCGTGGGTCGGCGGGCTGCTGTACGGCGTGCAGCCGGTCGTGGTCGCGGTCGTCCTCGCGGCCGTGGTGCGCATCGGGAGGCGGACCCTGCACCACCCGGTCCTGCTGGCGATCGCCGTCCTGTCGTTCGTCGCGATCCTGCTGCTGAGGGTGCCGTTCCCGGCGGTGGTACTCGGCGCCGGGCTGATCGGCCTGGCGCTGCAGCGGTCGTACCCGGACGCCTTCCGCGCCCCCGAGCACGGCGACGGGCAGGGAACCGACGACCGCACGCAGCCCGAGCCCGACCACGATGATGTGGAGCCCTCGCTTCGGCGTGCCGTGCGGATCGCCTTGGTCTGCCTGGTGCTGTGGGCGATGCCCGTCGGAGCGCTGATGCTCTGGCGCGGGCCGGGCGATGTGCTGGTGCGAGAGGCGCTCTTCTTCACCCAGGCCGCCTTCGTGACCTTCGGCGGGGCGTACGCGGTGCTCGCGTACATCGCCGAGCAGGCGGTCAACACCTACGGCTGGCTCGAGCCGGACCAGATGGCCCAGGGTCTCGGCCTTGCCGAGTCGACGCCCGGCCCTCTGATCATGGTGACGCAGTACGTCGGCTTCGTCGGCGCCTGGCGGCACGCCGGCCCGCATCCTCCGTTCCTCAACGGCGTGCTCGGAGGGCTGATCACGACGTACGTCACCTTCCTGCCGTCGTTCATGCTCATCTTCCTTGGCGCGCCGCACATCGAAGCCTTGGGACGCGACCGGCGGATCGCGGGCGCATTGGCCGGCGTGACGGCCGCGGTGGTGGGCGTGATCGCGAACCTCGGTGTGTTCTTCGGCGGTCACGTGCTCGTCCGGAACGGCCACCTCGACGCATTCGCGTCGGTCCTAGCCCTCGCCTCAATCGTCGCGATCTGGCGGTTCCACGTGCCGATCTACCTTGCGGTGCCGGCCGGTGCGCTGCTCGGGATGGTCTGGCGGTTGTCCGGTCTCGCCTCCTGAAGCAGCAAGCTGTCTCCGGGACACGTCACTCGGGCTCAGCGCCGAGCCAGGCGTCCATCCGCGAGCCGCGTGATACGTCCCGCCATCAGCAGCTCCACGATGCGATCGCTGCTCGCGCCGAGCGCGTCGATGCTGAGGGGACCCGCGGCGAGCCGCTCGAGCACCTCGTCCCGTACGGGCGGGACCGCGTGCAGTCCGAGCGCTTCCGGGCCAGTGAGCGCCCGCGCGCCGCCTGTGGCGATGAGCTCGTTCGCGCCGGCGGACGCGGCGGAGCCGAGCGGCCCGGGGACGGCGTAGACGTCCCGTCCGACCGCGCGCGCCTCGGCGGCGGTGATGAGCGCACCGGAGCCGTGCGGCGCCTCGACCACGACGACGGTCCGCGCCAGCGCCGCGATCGTGGCGTTGCGCTTGGCGAACATCCACCCTTGAGCCGGGAACAACGGCTCGTATTGAGACACCAGACAGCCGCGATCCCGGAGCCGCGCGGCGAGTCGCCGCCGCCTGCCGTGCGGGTCGAACGCGGCGAGCCCCTCTCCCAGTACCGCGACCGTGTCGCCGCGCGCATCGAGGGCGGCGGCGTGGGCGGCCGAGTCGATGCCCTGCGCCAGCCCTGACACGACAACGACCCCCGCGAGCGCACACGCAATCGCGATCTCGCGCGCGACACGATCGCCGTACGGTGTCATGCGGCGCGTCCCGACGATGGCGATCCCCTCGCGCGAGAGCAGCGTGACGTCGCCCTCCCACCAGAGTGGCTCGGGTGGCGCAGCGAGGTCGAGCAGTCGCGGCGGGTACCTGGGGTCCGACCGGTGGAGAACGCTCATGCGCGAAGGAGGAGGGCTGAGGCGAGGTGGTCCCGTTGGACCCCGTCGCTCCCGGCGAGATCGGCGATGGTGCGGGCAACGCGGAGGGTCCGGTGGTAGGCACGCGCCGAGAGCCTGCGGTCGTGCACCGCGCGGCCCAGGAGGACCTCCGCGGACGCCCCGAGCGAGCAGTGTCGGCGTAGCTCCGGTGGTGTCAGCTCCGCGTTCGCGCGGCGTCCGCGTGCCCGCATGCGAGCGCGTGCGGCGATGACCCGCTGCCGTACGACCGCCGAGCGCTCGCGGGCCGTGCCGTCCCGAAGCTCGACGTACGGGACGCGCGGCACGTGGACCCGGAGATCCACACGGTCGAGCAGCGGGCCGGAGATCCGGGCGTTGTAGCGGTCGACCTGGTCGGGCAAGCAGGTACACGGCGCCATCAGGTCACCGAGATTGCCGCACGGGCAGGGGTTCATCGCCGCGATCAGCGTGAAGCGCGCCGGATAGGTGGCCGAGGTCCCGGCCCGCGCGATGGTGATCCGGCCTTCCTGCATCGGCTCGCGCAGCGTGTCGAGGACCTGCGGCGAGAACTGCGCCAGCTCGTCGAGGAAGAGTGCGCCGGTGTGCGCGAGGCTCACCTCGCCAGGCCGTGGCGGGGTGCCGCCGCCCACAAGGGCGAGACGCGAGGCGGTGTGGTGGGGCGCGCGGAACGGCCGCGTCGCCAGGAGCGGCCGCGCCGGATCGACGAGCCCGGCGACGCTGTGCACGACGCTCGCCGCCATCGCCTCGTCGGCTTCGAGCGGGGCGAGGATCGATGGGAGCGCCTGTGCGAGGAGGGTCTTCCCGGTCCCCGGCGGACCGACCATGACCAGGTTGTGCGCGCCGGCCGCCGCGATCTCGAGTGCACGTTTCGGTGTCTCCTGCCCGACGATGTCGCCGAGGTCCACCTCCCAGGCCGCCTCGGCCGATGGTCCCGGCGGCGCTGCGGGGAGGAGCCGTACCGTGCCATCCAGGTGCGCGACCGCCGCGCGCAGCGTCCCCACGGCGATCGCCTCCCCACCGGCGGCGGCTGCCTCGGCGGCGTTCTCGGTCGCCACGAGCGCGGCTGGGATGCCGGCGCAGACAGCTCGGCTGGCGCGGGGCAGCACCCCGCGGAGAGGCCGTACCGCGCCGTCGAGCGCGAGCTCGCCGAGGCACAGATCCCCGAAGTCCACGGCGAGCTGGCCGCTGGCGCGGAGGATCGCGAGCGCGATGGCCAGATCGAATCCCGTCCCTTCCTTGCGGCGCTCGCCGGGGGCGAGGTTGACCGTTATCCGCCGCAGCGGAAACTCGAACCCCGAATTGCGGATCGCCGCGCGGACGCGCTCGCGAGCCTCCCGGACCGCGCTGTCCGGCAGACCGACGATGTCGAACCCCGGAAGCCCGCTCGACACGTCGACCTCGACCGAGATGAGCTCGGTCTCGAGACCCCAGAGGGCGCAGGCAGTGACCCGTGCGAACCCGGACAACCGGCGTAGAGTCCTCGGCGACCACACCGGTTCGCATGGGACCTTCGGCCGGTACCAGCGTCATGATGCGCAGCGATGCGCGCCGTCATCCTTGTCGTTGTCGTCGCGATCGCGATCCACGTGCCGAACTTCCCGATCGGCAAGGCGCCCCAGGAGGATGCCGGCGTCTTCATGTACGCGGCGCAGCGGCTGCTCGACGGCGGGCTCCCCTATCGCGACGTATGGGATCACAAGCCGCCGCTCATCTACGTCCTCGATGCGCTCGGCCTGCTTCTCAGCGGCGGCTCCCCGGTCGGGGTCTGGGCGGTGCAGGCTCTCGCCCATGCCGTGGCGGCGGCGATCGGGTATCGGCTATTCGCGCGGGCGTTCGGCACCCGCGCGGCGCTCTTCGGCACGCTCGCGTGGCTCCTCGCCGCGCCACGGATCATGCTCGCCGACGGATACTTCACGAACTTCGTCCAGACCTTCGTGGCGCCACTCCAGTTGACGGCGCTCGCGCTCTTCGCCGACGAGGAGCGCCGGCGCAGGAGGACCTGGCGGAGCTTGGCGATCGGCGTATCGGCGGGGTTCGCGGCGCTCCTCACCCCGGCGGCGCTCGGCCTGTGGGGGGCACTCGGGCTGTTCGTCGTCGTTGGACGGCTGCGCGCCGGGTCACTCCATGGCGCCTTCGCGCGAGGGTCGCTCATCGCGGCCGGCGCGGCGCTCCCGGTGCTCCTCGCGGGTGCCGTGCTCGCAGCGGCGGGAGTCCTCGGCGATGCCTGGGACCAGGCCATCCGCTACAACGCGTCGTACACCGGCACCGTGACCTGGGCGAACCGCGCGTCATCGCTCACGCACGGGCTGCGCCTGCTCGCTTCGGGCGGTTTCCTCTTCGTCACGCTCGCTGGCGCGGCCGCGGCCGTCGTCGCGCTTCGCGACCGTTCGATCCTGCCGCGCGCCTCGGACGCGCGGCGGCTGATCAGCGTCGCCTTGCTCGCGCTCCCGCTCGAGGTCCTCCTCGGCAGCTCGTCGGGGCGCGATCACGGCTACTACTGGCTCGCCGCATTACCCTCGCTCGGCGTGCTCGCGGCATTCGCCGCATTCGAGTTCGAGCGGAGCGTCGTACCGGACCTCGCCAGAAGGCTGCGCGGTCCCGCGACCGCCGTCGCGACCGCCGGGCTCGTGGCCGGCCTGGTCCTGCTCGCGGCGCGACCGGTGCCGCTGATGGCACGGGTTGCGGTGAGTCACGAGGACGGCCTGACCTCGAGCGCGGTCGCCTACCTGCGCGCGCACACCGGCCCGGAGGACACGGTCCTCATCTGGGGCTCGCGGTCGGCGGTGAACTTCGTGGCGCAGCGGCGATCCGCGACGCGGTACGTGTACCAGTACGCGCCGCTCTCGACCCGCGGATACGACCCGCGGCCGCACATCGCCGAGCTCGGGCGCATCCTGGAGGAGCGGCCACCGAAGGTGGTGATCGACGCCTCGCGCGACAGCGCGGTCACCCCGCCGCTCGAGGAGGCGGCGGCCGGACGGTTCGATACGCAGGACCCGCTGTTCGTCTTCTCGCCGGCGGTCTCCGAGGTCGCGCGCTCGATCCTGGAGCGCTACCAGCGCGTGGACACCGTCGGGCCCTCGGCCTGGCCGGTCTACCGCATGCGGGGCCCGTGAGCGCCGCTGCCCGGGCTCTCGCGCGGAATGAGGTGCGTGTCGCGATCGGCCTCGCCGTCGGCTGGACCGTGATGTACGCCACGCTCGCGGTGCTGCGGCACGTGACCTGGAACTCGACCGCGTTCGATCTCTCGGTCTTCGACCAGGTCTACTGGAACACCACGCAGGGCCGTCCTCTCGAGTCGACCCTCGACCGCGGCTCATGCGAGCCGGTCTCGTTCTTCGGCGGGCACTTCTCACCGCTGCACTTCGCGCTGCTGCCGCTCTACGCGCTCCTGCCTCGAGCGGAGACGCTCGTGGTCCTGCAGGCGATCGCCGTCGGCCTCGGCGCGTGGCCGGTCTACGTGCTCGCTCGCGATCGTCTCCGTCCGGGGGCGGAGCGTCTCGTCTGGGTCGCGAGCTATCTGCTCCTCGCACCGCTCTCGTGGATGGTCCTCTTCGACTTCCACGAGATCCCCTTCGCGATCCCGTTCCTTGGCTGGGCGCTCGTGTTCGTGGCGCGCGGCCGTCACTGGCACGCTGTGGTCACGCTGCTGGCGTCGTTCCTCGTCAAGGAGGAGCTCCCCCTGGTCGCGCTCGGCTTCGCGGCCTTGCTGCTGCTGAAGCGGCAGTGGCGACCGGGTCTCGCGCTCGGCGTCGTCAGCGTGGCGTGGTTCGTCATCGCGGTGAAGGTGGTCATCCCGGCGTTCGCCGGCGGCGAATACCGGTACACATCGTTCTACGCGAGCCTCGGCAACGACGAGGTGGAGATCGTCCGGACCGTCCTCACGGACCCGGCGCGGACGACGGCGGTGCTGGCGAACGACCTGCGCATGAAGCTGCGCTACCTCGCCGCGATCTTCGGCCCGGGACTGGGGCTCACCCTGGCGTCCGGACCGTTCGCGGTGCTCACCATCCCCACGCTCGCGTACTCGCTCCTCTCCGACTACTCGCACCAGTACTCGGTCCAAACGCACTACCCGGCCACCCTGGTCCCGCTCGCGGTCGGGACGGCTGTCCTCGGGATGTCGCGGCTGCGGGGGCGGCTCCGCGCCGTTGCGGCGCCCGGCGTCCTTGTCGCGTCAGTTGCGCTCGCCTACCTCTACGGCGACGTGCCGCTCGGCCAGAAGTTCGACCCATCGCGCTTCGGGATGGAGCCGCGGTACGCCGCGCTGTCGGCGGCGCTCGTCGCGATCCCGGCCGACGCGAGCGTCACCGCCAGCGACTTCGTCGCCGCGCAGCTCGCGCACCGCCGGTACATGCGCGAGTACACCTACCAGCTCGGGTGTGGGGACGCGGAGTACGTCATCCTCGATGTCGCCGACCCGCAGACGTTCGCGCGCGACCGCGCCCGGTTCGACCGGGAGCGCGACGCTCTCCGCAGCATCGGCTACGAGGAGATCGCGGGCGGCGACGGTCTCTCGGTGCTGCGCCGCCGCTAGCGGGCGGCCTTCGAGCGAGGGGCCTTCGAGCGCGTCGCCACGCCGATCACGGGGATGCGCGACCTCCGGGCGACCGCTTCGAACGCGCGCACTTCGCCCTTCATCGTGCGCTCGAGACGCGCCAGCTGCCGATCGATCCGGCGGGAGAGATCGGCGTACACCCCCTCCATCGACCGCGTCGGAGCGGCGTCGCCCATCGCGACCGCAGCCGCGAGCCCGCCGAGCTTGGCGTTCAGCTTGATCGGGAAGTTCAGCGTGTCCTGCCGGCTCGCCGCCTTCGTCTGGATGAGCTCCTCCTCGATCGAGCTGAGGTCGCGGCGCAGCTTCGCCGCGGCCTTCACGACGGCGCGCGCGGCGGGGTCGCCGGCGGCCCGCTTCTCCCAGGCCTCGACCTGGCCACGGACCGAGCGGATCGTGTTGATGGCCTCGTGCGTCTCGGACAGCTTGTCCCTGATTTGGAGCAGCAGCTCGAACTGCGCCTCGAGGTCTCCCTGCGGCACGCTCGCGCGCGGATCGAGCCGCGTCTCGAACTCAGCGCGGTACGCCTCGCCGCCGGTCTTCAGTCGCACGGCGTAGCGTCCGGGAGCGGCGACGGGCCCGGCGAGCGCGCGCTCGAACTCGTCCATGGAGACGTCGTCGTCGACCTTGACCGCATCGGGGTAGCGCATGTTCCAGACGAAGCGGTTGAGACCGGTCTTCTTCGGGACGACGGGCTCCTGGCTCGCTGGCTCCGCCGCTCCGGTCGGCCGCTGGACCGACTCCGCGCCCTCCCCCGGCAGAACCGCGTCGGGCGGCGGCGCGGCAGGCTCGTCGTCCGGCTTGCTCGAGAACGTGCGGATCGTCTTCCCGCGGGCATCGAGGAACGTGAGTGTCACCTCGCCCTTCGGCCGCTCGCGGAGCAAGTACTGCACGATGACGCCGTCCGGCGGGTTCTTGCCCGCATCGAGATACGTCTCCTGCTTCTCGCCGGTCTCCTTGTTCGTGCCGAGCTCGTACGCGAGCATCGCCGCGCCGCTGAAGCGGTAGTTGATCCCCGGCACCGGCTTCGCCGGGAAGCCGCCCTTGGAGCGCATGCGGATCGCCTGCCGCGGCGGGAAGACGACCACGTCGCTTCGCGCCGAGGTGCCCCTACCCCTGGGGCTCTGCCCCCCGGGGACCCCCGACGCCTTGCCCCACTCGCGCAGCGGCGTGATGTTCGAGCACCCAGAACGAGCGGCCGTGCGTGCCGAGCACGAGATCGGTGTCCTTCACCACGAGGTCGTGGACCGGCACGACCGGGAGATCGCCGCCGAGGCGCTGCCAGCGCGCGCCGTCGTCGAACGAGACGTACGCGCCGGTCTCGGTGCCCGCGAAGAGGAGCCCCCGCCGCTCCGGATCCGCGCGAACGACGCGCGTGAACGAGTCCTCCGGGATGCCGGCGGTGATCTTCGTCCAGGTGCGGCCGAAGTCGCGCGTGCGGAAGAGGTAGGGGCGGAAGTCGTCAAGCTTGTAGCGGTTCACCGCAACGTATGCGGTACCCGCATCGTGCGGGGACGCCTCGATCATGCTGACGAGACTCCACGCGCCGAGGCCCTTCGGCGTGACCTTGCGCCAGGTCGTGCCGTCGTCGCGCGAGACGTGCACGAGCCCGTCGTCCGAGCCCGCACAGAAGATGCCTCGCTGCTTCGGCGACTCCGCGAAGGCGAAGATGGTGCAGTAGTACTCGGCGCCGGTGTTGTCCTTCGTGATCTCGCCGCCCGAGGCGCGCAGGCGCGACGGGTCGTTGCGCGTGAGGTCGGGGCTGATGACGTCCCAGGTGACGCCCTCGTCGCGCGAGCGGAAGACGTGGTTTCCGCAGGTGATGAGCTCGTCCGGATCGTGCGGCGAGAGATGGATCGGGAACGTCCACTGGAAGCGATACTTCACGCTTTCGGCGCCTCGCCGCTCGACATCTCCGGCCAGACCATGACGTTGCGCTGCACGCCGAGACGGTGGTCGTACCGCGTGAGGAAGCCCTGGAAGCTCCCCGAATACACGATGTCGGGGTCGTCGGGGCGGATCGCGATGTAGCCGCTCTCGCCGCCGCCGATCTCGTCGACCTCGGCGTGGGTGATCGCGGAGAGCCGCGCGCGGCTCGGCACGACCATCGTCGTGTTGTCCTGCTGCGCGCCGTACACGCGGTAGGGCACCCGATCGTCGGTCGTCACGTGGTAGAACTCGGACGTCGGCTGGTTGTAGATCGAGGACCAGGTCCGGCCACCGTCGAGGCTCACGGTCGCGCCGCCGTCGTTCGCCTCGATCATCCGCAGCGGATCCTTCGGGTCGAGCCAGAGGTCGTGGTTGTCACCGTGCGGGATCTCCACCTGCTGGAACGTCGCCCCCGCATCGGTCGAGCGCCAGGCGTCGACGTTCAGCACCCAGACGGTCTCCGCGTCGTGCGGGTCGGCGTAGATATGGTGGTAGTACCAGGCGCGCTGACGGAGGTTGCGGTCCTCCGACAGGCGCTGCCACGTCGCACCGCCGTCGTCCGAGCGGAACACCGCGCCGTTCTTCGCCTCGACGAGCGCGAAGACGCGCTCCGGCCGGGCGCCGGAGACCGTGATGCCCACCTTGCCGAAGGGCAGCAGCGGCAGGCCCTTGTTCCGCGAGAGCTTGGTCCAGCTGTCGCCGCCGTCGGTCGACTTCCAGATGCCGCTCCCCGGGCCGCCGCTGTTCAGGTAGTGCGGGCCGCGCCGGGCCTCCCACGTCGTCGCGTACACGATGCGCGGGTTCGTCGGGTCGAGGACGATGTCGATCGCGCCGGCCTCCTCGCCGCGGTAGAGCACCTTCTTCCAGGTGCTCCCGCCGTCACGCGAGCGGAAGACACCGCGCTGGCTGTTCGGCCCGTGCGCGTGACCGAGTGCCGCGACATACACGGTGTCGGGGTCCTGGGGTGCACACGGACCTTCCCGACGTTGCGCGTGTCCTCGAGCCCGAGGTGGGTCCACGAGCGCCCCGCGTCGGTCGAGCGGTACACACCGTCGCCGTGCGAGACATTGCCGCGGATGCAGGCCTCGCCCATCCCGGCGTAGACGACGTTGCGATCCGAGGCCGCGACCGCGAGCGCGCCCACCGAGGCGCGCTTGAAGTAGCCGTCGGACACGTTCTTCCAGTAGCGGCCGGCGTCGGTCGTCTTCCAGACCCCGCCGCCGGTCGTGCCCATGTAGAAGGTGAGCCGATCCTCCGGATCGCCTGCAACGGCGACGCTGCGGCCGCCGCGGAAGGGACCGATCAGCCTCCACTCGAGGGTGTCGAAGATGGTCGCGCTGGTGGCGGCGCTCGTGGTCGGGCGGCATCGTGCGGGCATTGGTCCCCTCCCCGTGTGTTCCGCCAGAGCCTACCCGCCGGGACGGCGAGGCGCGGCCTGACGGCCCTTGCTAGCATCGCCGCCATGGATCAGCTGCGCACAGTGCTCGGAAGCCGGCTCGACGTCGGGACGGCGGTCACCCTCGCGTCGCTCGCGATCGCCTTCGTCATCGCGGAGCAGCTCTACAAGTTCCACAGCTTCACGCTGGAGACGGTCGCCTTCCTGGCGACGTGGTGGATCCTGCGCCGCGCCGGCCTTTTCTTCACCAAGCCTTAGGCGACATCAGGCGGACCGAACGGCCGGCGGCGACGCAATGACCGAGGCCGTGATCTCGCTCCACGGCGTCTCGAAAGTGTTCCACCCACCGCGTCAGCGGCCGTACGTTGCCCTCGAGGGCATCGACCTCGACATCCAGGCCGGCCGTTTCGTCTCGGTTGTCGGGCCCTCCGGCTGTGGAAAGTCCACGCTGCTGGCCCTCGTCTCGGGGCTCCTGCCCGCGACGAGCGGACAGATCGTCCTGAGTGGCCGACCGGTGAGTGCCGTGCGTAGCGACGTCGGCTTCATCTTCCAGCGAGACGCGCTGCTGCCGTGGCGCACGGTCCGCGAGAACGTAGCGCTGCCGCTGCGCTTCCGCGGCGTACCCGCGACGGTCGCGGGGTCGCAGGTCACCGAGTGGATCGCACGGGTCGGGCTCTCCGGCTTCGCCGACAACTACCCGCACGAGCTGAGCGGCGGGATGCGCAAGCGCGCGCAGCTCGCGCAGTCGCTGGTCAATGACCCGCCGGTGCTCCTCATGGATGAGCCCTTCAGCGCGCTCGACGTACAGACGCGCAACCTCATGGAGAACGAGCTGCTCGAGCTGTGGGGCGCGTCGCGCAAGACCGTGCTCTTCATCACGCACGATCTCGAGGAGGCGATCGCGCTCTCCGACGAGCTCGTGGTCATGACCGCCGGGCCGGCCGGGACGATCAAGGCGCGCTACCCGATCGATCTGCCGCGGCCGCGCAGCGTGACGGAGATCCGCTTCTCACCCGCGTTCGTCGCGCTCTACGAGCGCGCGTGGAACGACCTCCGCGATGAGGTGCTGCGCTCCTATCAGCGCAGCCTCTCCGCCTCGTGACCCAGTCCGCCATCGGCGTGACGCGCGTCCCGCTCTCCGAGCGAGCCGGGGTCATCCGTTCGCTGCAGATCCTCGTCATGCTGGGTTTCGTCGGGACGTGGGAGATCCTCAGCCAAGTCGGCGTCCTCGATAAGTTCTACTACTCGCGGCCCACGCTCATCGTCCCCACGATCGCAGAGTGGATCACGCAACCCGGCACGACGCTCTTCCGCGACATCGGCGTCACGCTCCTCGAGACCGTCCTCGGCTTCGCGATCGGCACGCTCGCCGGCGTCGCGACCGGTTACGCCTTCGCCCGGAATCACCTGCTCGGCGCCGCGTTCGACCCGCTCTTCTCGATGTTTAACGCGATCCCCCGCCTCGTCCTCGCGCCGGTGTTCATCCTGGCCTTCGGCATCGGGCTCGCGAGCAAGGTCGCGCTCGGGGTGACGCTCGTCTACTTCATCGTGTTCTTCGCCACCTTCACCGCAGTGCGGGACGTCGATCCGGCATTCATCGACAACGTGCGCATCCTCGGCGCCCGGCGACGTGACGTGACGTTCCAGGTGCTGCTGCCGGCGGCGCTGAGCGCGATCGTCGCCAGCCTCCGCACGAGCGCGGGCTTCGCGTTCGCCGGGGCGGTCGTGGCCGAGTACATCGGGTCGAACGAGGGCGTCGGTCGCCGGATCGCCGTCGCGGAAGCCTTCTTCGACTCCACCGGCGTGTTTAGCGGTATCGTGCTCATCGCGATGCTTGCGCTCGCGCTGGACGGTCTGCTCCAGCTCGTGGAGTCGCGCTTCTCGCGCTGGAAACCACGTCGCGAGCGGTAGCGGGGAGGAACATATGGGACGGCGGTCTCTCGCGCTCATCTCGGCCGCGCTGCTGATCGTGTCGGCCTGCGGCGGCACGACCGCTCCGGTGCCGGCCGCGCAGACGGCAGCACCGACGAAGCCGCCGCGCGCCACCGTGAATGTCTCCATCGGCTCGGCGGCCTCGCTCCTTTACCTCTCGTGGGACCTCGCGGCCGCACTCGGCTACTTCGAGGACGAGAACATCGACGTGAAGCTCACCTACCAGGCCGGCGGCACGCAGGCCGCGACCGCGCTCTTGTCCGGCTCCGCCGACTTCGCCGGCAACTCGCTCGACCATTCGATCAAGGCGCAGCTCCAGGGCAAGCCGACGAAGATGGTCGTGTCGTTCGCTCGCCAACCGGGCGTCGCGATCGTCGTCAGGAACGATCTGAAGGACAAGGTGAAGACCATTAGCGACCTGAAGGGCCAGACCGTCGGCGCGACCTCGATCGGCTCCGGCACGCATCTCCTCCTCACCTACGCGATGGTCCAGAACGGCATGCAGCAGGACAAGGATTACAAGTTCGCCGCGATCGGCTCGAGCACGATGATCGCGGCGCTCGACAAGGGCGACGTCGGTGCGGCGATGAACTCCGACCCCTTCGTCACGCAGTACGTGGCTCTGGGGAAGGGCTTCGTGCTCCCGGGTGGTGACTTTCGCGCCGAGAAGGACACGAAGGCGCTCCTCGGGGGCGACTACCAGTTCACCGGCGCGGTCACGACGGCGGAGTACATCCAGAAGAACCCCGACGTTGTGCAGCGCGTCGTGAACGCGCTCGTGCGGGCGAACCGCTATCTCGCGGCCAATCCGGCGGCGACGATCGCCGGCAAGCTGCCGGAGAGCGTCACCGGCAAGGACAAGGAGCTCTACGTCAAGACGCTGGACGCAGCGAAGGGCTACCTCTCAGCCGACGGGATAGTCGACCCAAAGGGCGTCGAGAACGTCCTGAAGGTGAACGTCGAGTCTTGCAAGGTCAACCCGGCGACCCTCTGCGGGAACGTGAAGCCAACGGACAAGGTCGACACGGCGGCGCTCTACGACAACTCGTTCGCGCAGAAGGTCAAGAAGTAGGGCACCGGGAGGCACTAGCAGCGGTCGAGTGGGATGAGCTCGACCGTCGTACGGTCAGCACCGACGGTCACCGCCGCGATGACGATCCGCCAGTCCGCCCCGCGCTCGCCCGCCTGCGCGAGCCAGGCCCACGCGAGCCGGACGAGGCGGCGGATCTTCGGCGCCGTCGCCGCCTCCGCTGCCGTCACGAACGCGCCGGCGCGCCGGGTCTTCACCTCCACGAACACGTAGCCGTGCCGGTCGCGGCAGACGAGATCGATCTCGCCGAAACGCGTGCGCGAGTTTCGCGCGACCGTCCGCAGACCGTGACGCCGGAGGGCGTCCTCAGCGATCCGCTCCCCCGAATCCCCGAGCGCACGCCTCGAGTCCACATGTCCTGAGATCGACCGCGCATTGCGCGATCAGGACAGACGACGCGTGAGCTCGCTCGGTGAGAGCTCGCTCTAGCCGGGCCTGATCCGCACGATGCGGTCGCCCGTCCCGTTGCTCGTCGTGATGTAGAGCGACCCGTCTGGCCCCTGGCGGACCGTGCGCAGCCGCCCGTAGACGCCGTCGTAGAGGATCTCCCGCTGCGTCGCTGTGCCGCCCGAGATCGTGAAGCGGCGGAGGTCCCCCTCCTTCAGGTTCGCGACGAAGAGCGAGCCGTCCCAGGCGCCCCACTGCGGACCGCGGGCGAAGTCCGCGCCCGACGCCGCCGTCGTGATGCCGCCCGAGGACCAGGCCGGATTCACGAACCCAGGGTTGTCGCAGGGGCCGCGGCAGACCGGATACCCGTAATTCGCACCGGCGATGAGGATGTTGATCTCGTCGTGCGTGGTGTCGCCGTGCTCGACCTCGAACGGGCGACCGCTGCCGGGCTCGAATGCCAGTCCCTGAGCGTTCCGGTTGCCCCAGGTGTAGACGGCGGTCCGTCCGCTCGCGCCGGCGATGACCGGATTGTCCGCCGGGATCGTTCCGTCGCTGTTCACGCGGAGCACCTTGCCGTTGAGCGAGTTCGGGTCCTGCCCGTTCGCGGGATTCCCCGCGTCGCCCATCGTCACCCAGAGCTTGCCGTCGGGGCCGAAGCGGATCCGGCAGCCATCGTGGTTCGTGTTCGCGAGCATCCCGTAGCGGATGACGTGGCTCTCGAGCATGGGCGTGTTCCCGCTCATCCGGTAGCGCAGCACCTGATTCAGCCACTGGCCGCCGTCCATGACGGACGCGCAGACGTAGACGAGGCCATTCGACGCGAACGCGGGATCGAGCTCGATGCTCATCGCGCCTGACTCGTTCTGGGCGCGGATGTTCGGCGCGACCGCCGAGTTCGAGAGCTGCGAGGCACCCGGCGCGGCGCTCGCGAACACCAGGAGGTTCCCGACGCGCTCCGTCACGAACATCCGCCCGTCCGGGGCGAAGGCGACGTCCCACGGGATCCGCAGGTCCCCCTGCACGATGGTCGCGCTGAGCGTCGGCACGCGGGTCGTCGATCCACGGACGGTGACGAACATGAACACGCCCTCGTCCTCCATCCAGGCCACCCCGTCGATGACCGGACGGAGGTGCAGCTGGTACGTCCCGGGAGCCGGCGGGCCGCGCATGCTGAACGTGAAGGTGCCGATCCCTCCGGGGCTCACGAGCGCCTCGTTCTGGATCGCGGGCCGGTCTGGCGTCGGCCAGCCGACGCCATACGCGCCGAGGCTCCGGTCGTCCCCGTTGATGCCAAGATTCGCCTGCTCGCCGAAGGCGCCCTTGCGCCACGCGCGCGTGCCGGTGTTGCGGAACGAGATCGTCATCGCGGGCGTCGTCTGGCCTGGATCGACCGCAGGATACGGGGACTGCGACACCCAGCGGCTGTGGAAGCCGAGCGAACCGGTCACGGTGAGGAACGCCCCTGGGTCCTCGAGATGCTCGACGCCCTCGAGGACGGGGTGGACGTAGATGCGGTAGGAGGTGCCATCCGCCGGACCACGCACGCTGAAGGTGAACGTCGCCGTGCCCCCCGGCGGGATGGCCGGCTCAGTCGTCGTGGCCGGCCGCGTGGGCGCGTACCAGCCGACCGCAAAGCCCTGCTGCGCGAAGATCTCCGAGTCGCCGAAGACCGCAAGGTTCACCTGGCGCCCGGCGACGCCGCGCTGCCACGTCTGCGTACCGGCGTTCCGGAAGCGGATCGTGTAGCTGGCCATCGCGCCCGGAGCGAGCGTTGGCCAGGGGTCCTGGCCGAGAAATGCGGAGTGCCAGCCATGCCCGGCGGCGGCCGGGCTGGGCGTGATGAGGGTCACGGTGAAGAGCAGGGCCGCGAGGAACGCGCGCGCGAGCCTCATCGCCACGGACATCGCCTGACAGTCAGGACCATGGCGATCCCTTTGCCGCGGGCCGCGCGGCGCACCCCGTTCACGGCGCGACCTTCCGCATCTCGATCCAGGCCGGCTGCTTCACGAACCCCATCGCCTCGTTGATCCGAAGCATCGGCTGGTTCCGCTGATCGTTCCAGGTCTTGATCTCGCGGATCCCGTGGGCTCGCGCGTACTCCACGGTCTTGAGCTTGAGCGCCATCGCGATGCCCTGGCCGCGGGCCTCGCGTCGCACGCCGGTGAGCCCCTGCCAGATGAAGGTCGGGTCCTCGAGTGAGCGCCAGAGGTTGCTGACGCCCAGGTACCGACCCTCGGGCGACACGGCGAGGTAGAAGGCGTCCGGCGTCGAACTTGGCGATTCGAGCACCTCCTTGCGCCAGTCCTCGAACGCAAGCGGTGTAAAGGGATCGGTGGAAGGAACATCGCGCCCGCAGTCGCAGTCGAGCTCGTAGATGCGCTCCAGCGCGGTCGGGTCGTTCGCCGTGTCTTCCGTGAGGGTGGTGATGCGGATGCCGGCCTCCGCGACGCGCCTCGGCGCCTCGGCGAACGCGCTGAAGTCGAAGTGCTCGGCGTCGAGACGCGACTCCCAGTCACGTTTCACCTCGGCGAACCCCCCGTGGAGCGCGAACTCGAGGCCGTCGGTCATCGACTCCTTCACGTTCGCGATCAGCTCCTTCGCGCCGCGGTCGCGCGCCGCCGCCAGCAGGTCTTCATACATCGCGCGCCCGATCCCCCGCCGCCGCAGGTCGGGATCGACCTTGACCTCGATGTGGTACTTGTCCGGGTCGAAGGTCCAGCGCGAGTGGTTGAGGTC
>Ga0136621_1000194_pt1 | contig 22813 bp, 18 predicted proteins | sample AntDryUQ445A2306_FD_104673 | JGI IMG/M metagenome (GOLD analysis project Ga0136621, IMG submission 104673) | Polar desert sand microbial communities from Dry Valleys, Antarctica - metaG UQ445A (23.06) | ecosystem: Environmental > Terrestrial > Soil > Desert | place: Antarctica: Dry Valley...
GGTTGCATGTGAGTGGCGGCCAGCCGGCCGGCGACAACTATTTGCAGGTCGCTTCTTATGAGAACAGCCTGGTCGAGCCGCAGCTCACTGTTACGTACGCGGTGCCCTAGCGTCTTGGGCTTAGGCAAGCTGTCACCACGGTAAAGGCGCTTCTCGCTGCTGGGAGGAACAGCAGCACCGCGTTGCGTCGTAGCACGATGCGGTATGGATCGTCGGGTGCACGCAGTAGATCGGCCAGAAGCTCTGCGTGAGCGGCAGTCTGAGCAACGGCGAGGCCGACCACTTGTCTTCGAACCCGTACGATCACTGACGTCCGCTGCGCAAGGTCACGTAGCGCCCGGAGACGATCATCTCCCGTTGCGACACCAGTGACTGCATCTGCGTGTCGTCGTTTCAGACAGCGCAGTGTTGACCGCAGCACATACAAGGGCGGTGCCTTGGGTTCACTCCGCATGCTCGACGACGGTGGAGCTGTCGAGGGCGCGCTGGACTCCTCGTCGGTGCACGCGGCGACGAAGGCAATCGACATTGCGGCCACGACTGCGGCAAGCGCATGAGGCGCGTTACCGATTGTGGTCGCCTGGTTGAAGTCCATTCATTCCGATCCTGGGCCGAGTTCGCGTCGACGTTCCTGCTCGAACGGCTAGTTCGCTCTAGTCTCGCAGCGTTACCGACCACCCGGATAATGGGCTCATGCGTACGTTGGGCATGACTGAACGGCAAGGCGGGCGCCTACGAGTCCTCATGCTTTCGCGCTCCTATCCGAGTGAGCTCTTTCCAAATTCTGGGCTGTGGGTCGAGCGACCGACGGTGCTACTAAACGAACGCGACGGGTTCGAGGTTCGTGTTGTGTCCCCGCAGCCGTACTGCCCACCCCTCCCGCACACAGGACCTCTGGCGCACTACGCACGCTTCCGGCGCATCGCCGGCCACGAGATCCGCAACGGCGTTGAGATCATGCGGCCACGGTTCGCCTCGGGGCCAGGAAGTAGGGCCAACGCCGTCGAGTCACGCGCATACGAGTGGGGCATCCGTAGGATCCTCGACCGCCTGCGAGGTCGCTTTGCCTTCGACCTGATCCACGCCCACTTCATCTATCCCGAAGGCGCGGCGGCGCACGCCCTCAGCCGCCGCTACGACGTTCCCTTCGTCGTGAGCGAGCACGCGCCGTGGAGCGAAGAGCGCTTCGCCCGCCGCTCGGTCAGGCGTACGAGCATCGAGGCAGGTCGTGCGACCCGCTCACTCATGACGGTGAGTGACTACGTTGCTCGCTCCATTTCCGATTGGATCGGAACGGCCGCGTCGATCTCCATCGTCCCTACGGGCGTAGACGGGGAGATGTTCGTCCCCGCTCCTCCCTCGGATCACATCGACGATCAAATCTTGTACGTCGGCTGGCCCAACTTCAACAAGGGGGTCGACGTGCTCTTGCGGGCAATGGCGCTGATCAAGGAGCGACACGAGCCCGGCCGTCTCTTGCTCGTCGGCGGCAGCTACTTTCGCAGCACGCGCCTGATGGAGGCACAGCTCAAGCAGCTGGCCGAGTCGCTGGGGCTCGGCGACCGGGTCACCTTCGCTGGACCCCGCGAGCATCACGAAGTCGCAAGGCTCATGGCGAGAAGCGCGGTGCTTGTCCTTCCGAGCCGCGCAGAAACCGCCGGTACCGTACTTGTCGAGGCACTCGCCTGCGGGACGCCCGTCGTGGCCACGCGCTCCGGAGGGCCTGAGATGTACGTCACGCCCGAGGTCGGAGTGCTGGTCCCTGTGGGCGATCCGAAAGCCCTTGCTGACGCGCTGCTCACGGTCTTGCACGGACGGGTTTCCTTCGCTCCCATGCAGCTCCGAGAGTACGCCCTCGAGCACTTTGCGTGGCCTCGCATCGTCGATGCCTGGGTCGACGCCTACGCTCGAGCCATGAGCTCGTCTTCCGAGGTGGATGCGCCTTCCCGGTCCCGTGCCGTCAGGCATTGATCGAGATGTGTCCGCCGGCGCGGCCACTTCGCCCTTGACGCTTCTCGAGCGGGCCGCGCGGCAGTTCCGATCGCCGCTCGTGCGGGATGCTGCGGGCACGGTTGTCTTGAATACGACGGCTGTCGCCGTGGGCTTCCTGGTCGCCCTGGTTCTCTCGCGCCGTCTCGGTGCAGCCGGTTACGGCGCCTACTCCTTCGCGTTCGCCTGGGCGAGCGTCCTGTCGGTCCCCGCTCTCCTGGGGCTGACCCAGGTCATTGTCCGCAACGTGGCCGCATACGCGGCGCAGACGCGGTGGGCCGAGCTCAAGGGAATCCTCATACGCTCGAATCAGGTCGTGCTGGCGATGTCCGTTCTCCTCGTGGCGACGGCGGCCGTTCTGGGGCTGCTGCTCCTGGACGCCGAGAGCCCTCTCCGCTACCCGTTTCTCATTGGATTGACCCTCGTGCCCTTGCTCGCGCTGGCCACGATCCGGCTGTCGACGCTTCAGGCGCTCGGCCACGTGGTTCTGGGCCGCCTGCCCGAGACGGTCGTCACTCCTGCCGCATTTCTCGCCTTCGTGCTCGTCGCTGCCCCGGCATTGGGGCCGGATTTTTCACCGGCGTGGGCAATTGGTCTGCAGGCGATGGCCACGCTGATCGCATTCGCGCTGGGTGTCCACCTGCTTCGACGCCGGCTGCCGGCGGAGGCTGCGAACGCGTCGCCGCTGTTCGAGACTCGCTCGTGGGCGCGCAGCGCGGCGCCATTCCTCCTCTTCAGCGGGCTTGCGGTGGTGAATCTCCAGGTCGGGACGATCGTCCTCGGCGCCACCGCGGACGCAGCCGAGGTTGGAATCTACGGCGTCGCCGGGCGGATCGCCGTCTTTACGAGCTTCTTTGCACTGGCTGCTATCTACGCCCTGATGCCGTTGGTCGCGCGGCTGCACGCGCTCGGTGACTCGTCGCGGCTACGAACGCTCGTACCGAGGAGCGCCCAGGCCGTCCTCCTCGTCTCTAGTCCCGCCGCCTTGGCGTTCCTCGCTGCGCCCGCATTCTTTCTCGGCCTCTTCGGCGGTGACTTCGTCGACGGCACGTCGGTGCTGCGCATCCTCGTAGCCGGCGAGGTGGCCAAGCTCGTCCTTGGCAACGGCAGCTTGATTCTCGCGATGACCGGTTTCGAGGATCATCTGTTGAAAGGCTCTGCCGCGGGTGTTTCCGCGAACGTCCTGCTCCTCGTTGCGCTCGTTCCCGGACTCGGCGCAGAAGGTGCAGCGATCGCGCTCGCGGGCGGCGGGCTGGTGGCGAGCAGTGTATTTGCGTACTCCGCTTGGACGCGGACGGGGCTCTATGCGCCGGCGATCCCCTTCAGGCAACGCAAGGGCTGAGGGCTAAAGCGTGATCCGTGGGTCGGGTCCTAGGCCACCGATGAGTGTCGACACGACCATGGAAGCTACGCCGCTCCGCCCGACCGCTAGTCCGGGGTCGGGCGCGTTTCGGCGACGGCGTGGTCGGCCAGCTCCATCAGCCGGGCGAAGACCCCTTCGAAGGTGTGTCCCTCCGTCAGGAACGTGTGGGCGGTGTCGGTGATCCGGCGCCGGGCCTCCTCGTCGCCGAGGTAGCTCTGCACCGTCTCGGCCATCTGGTCGACCTCGCTCTCGACGTAGTGCACGCCGGGCTCGAACGGCGCGGGGAGGTACACGGGCTCAGACACGACCAGCGCCCCCGTCGCCATCCCCATCATGACCCGGTCCGAGAGGTGCCCCGGGTAGCGCGGGAGGTTGAGCAGGACCTTCGTCCGGTTGAGCAGCTCGGTCCGCGCCTCTCCCCAGTGCCCTTTCGTCGGCGAGGAGCTGCCGAGCGCGAGGACGTCGAGGCCATCCCGCCTGAGGCGCTCCAGGATCTTCCGCCGCCGGCGGACGCGGTGCTCGCCGAGGAAGAGGACGGGGATGTCCCGGTCCAGGCCGAGCTGGCGTCCGTAGGTCGGGTGATGCCCGATGGGAACGAACTCGGACTCGATCCCGTGCTCGGCGAGGTAGACCTGGTGCGCCTTGCTTACCACGGTCAGCACCGTGACGATCCCCTCGTGGCTGAGGCGGCGCAGGTACCCGGCGTTGGAGTACTGATCGTTGATGCGGCGATCTCGCAGGACGATCTTGGCCACCTCGCGCAGGGTCAGCCGCTCCGGCGGGAAGCCCGCCGCCGCCGGCATCGGTAGCCCCTCCGTATGCCACACGACGACGTAGGGTCGCTGCTCAGGCGGGAGTGAGGCGACGCGGCTCAGCGCCCTCTTGAACCAGCGGGGGTTGCCTCCGACGAGCAGAATTCGTCCCGGTGCGAGCTCGACCTCGTGCTCGCGCGCGACCCGGGCATCGAAGCCGAGGCCTTGCAGGATGGCCGCCACGATCGGCGCGCGCGTGACCTTAATGTCCTCTCGGACGAGCACGTCAATAGCGCTCCCCTGCAAGGCCTATAGCAACGGCGCGTGCTGGATTGAGCGCTCTGGCGGGAGCATGCACCCACTATAGAAGCCCGGGACGCGAGCCGCCTCCTGAGATCGCCGGCGCCCGAACGCGCGGAGGCAGTCGTGTCGCCAGGCGTGTCTTTCAGGCCCGGGTTCCGTCGCGGCTGGCGAGCTGACTCGGGCGCACGCTTCTCGCCGCCGAGGCGTGGTGGCTCGCCCCTCCGGCCGGACGTTCCCATACGGACATACGCTGTTCGCGGTCGCCGCGCCGCGATGAAGCCCGCCTGCCTCGTCCCGATGCGGCGCTGCCTGCATGCTGCGGGCGCCGATGGCGGCGCGCCGGCCAGAAGCCGCTCTGACACCCCGTCCGCGACCAACGCCCGCACCTGCGCCCACTCCAACGCGCTCCGCACCTCCACACCTCTCGTCCACGACACCGACCGAGCCAGCCTCGAAGGCGAGGCGGACGCGATCAGCGACAGCCGCGAGTCGTGCACCTTTTGTTTCCCGATCCCGGTGGGGTATGGGCGCCCGGCATCAGAAGCAAGCCCACCAGTGGACGCGTCACGGCCCCTCGACTGACGTCGCCTGATCTACATTGGTGCGATCGGCACACTGGTCCGCCATCTCTATGCACCGAGCCGAAATGCCTACCAGCGGCTCTTCAATCGATCGCACTGGCAGGCGCGGACGCGTCTCCGCGAGACTCTGCGGCCGTTCGTGCCCCCTGGGTCACTCGCGTTCGATATAGGTGCGAACCACGGTCATTATTCTGAAACACTCTACGAACTCGGCGCTCGTGTGGTCGCGGTTGAGCCGACTCGGGCACTGGCGGAGACGATCCGTCGGCACTACCCTAAAATCGCCGTCGAAGAAATCGCCGTTGCCGCTATCCCGAGTCGCCTGACGCTGAGGCTAGGCGCCTACGACGGCCATTCGACCCTCTCCGAGGAGTGGACCGAGCGTTACCCTGACCGATGGGTCGCTACGCAGGAGGTGGATGTGACGACCCTGGACGCCTTGATTGCCCACCACGGCAAGCCGTCCTTCGTAAAGATCGACGTGGAGGGTTACGAGGCGGAGGTGTTGCGCGGCCTTACAGTCGCGCTTGCGGCGCTTTCGTTCGAGTATCAGTGCAGTAGCCCGCACATCGCTCTTGCGGCGACCAACCTCGTTGAGCATCTAGATCGGTACGAATTCGCGCTCGCTCGGGCAGACTCGCCGCTTGGGCAATGGGGTGACGTCGCTCACGCGCACGTCGCGATCGAGGAGCACGCCTCCGCCGATCCGAACGGGTACGGCGACATTTACGCACGCCAGCTGACGCGGGACGTAGTTTGAGACGGTCGGTCCTGGTGCACGGCAGGCACACTCCGTGGTATTCAACTTAGTCCCCTAAGCGACGAAGTACGCGGCACGCAGTTTCTCGAGCGCTAGCATTTCCTCGCGCAGCTCCTCGTTTCAGGCGTCCTGCCCACGGCCGTTGTGAGCGCGGCTGAGCGGCGGTAGGCCACCGCGCGGGCCGTAGGGTCTGCGTTCGTTGTACGCCGCCGAATGTCCCAGAATTCTAATCGTCTTTACCGGGCTTGCTCTCGGCAGCCTCGGTGATTGTCGCGGCGACCCCGTCGTTCGCTGCGATGCAGCGGCCCAGGGCTTCTCTCTTCAACCGCTTTGCCTTACACGAGACGATCGTGACTAAGATCCTCTTCTGAGTGACGTGGGCGTTCCGGGTTTTGCTGAGCGCTGCTACGCACTTGCCGAAGCCGTCTGAGCTGCCATTCGTGCTCCATAGTTCGTTGAACGCGCTCCGCGAGCCTGCGGCGGCTAGCTCGGCCTTGCAGAGCTTGACGGGACTCACCCCCGCCTTCGCTGGCTGGGGAATTCTCGTTTGCGCTGAATAGGCGGTCACGGCCCGGGCAGGGTTGGTGCCTGTGACGCCGACCCTGAGTGCCGAACCGGCGTCGGCCGCGACAACTGCGTAGGTCTTTCCGGTCGCTGCGCCGATATTGATGCAGCGGGGGGTGCAGCGCTGCCACTGGTACGTCAAAGTTGGGCCCGTGCCACGCCATCGGCCTGCTGCCGCTGTGAGAACTTGCCCTTCACTTGGCCTTCCCGTCACGGTGGGTGTACCGACGTTTGCCGGAGGGATGATGGCGCCGACAAAGCGGATCAAGTTGTTCTGCTCCTCTGCAATCAGGAGATCGCCGGAGCGCGTCAAACCGACTGCCTTTGGCAAGGCGATCTGCGCCGCCGCAGGGGGCCCACCATCCCCGGTGTAGCCGCGCACACCGGTGCCGATCGTCGTCGTGATCGTGCCGTTAGAATTGACATAGCGGACTCGCTCGTTGCTTGCATCCGCGATGTAAAAGCCCCCGTCGGCAGCGGAGACAAGATTATGCGGGTTGTACACCTGCGCGCTCGTTGCCGGGCCTCCGTCACCGCTGAAGCCCGCGACTCCGGTGCCTGCGACTGTAGAGATCGTCCCGGCGGAATCGACCTTCCGAATGCGTTGGTTGCCCGCATCGATCAAGAGGAACCCCCCGTCGGGCGTCGGCGCGACCGCGAACGGAATCGACAGTTGCGCGGAGGTGGCCGGGCCTCCGTCGCCGGAGAACCCCTGAACTCCGGTTCCTGCGACCGTGGTGATCACACCGCCGGCGGAGACCTTACGCACGCGCTGGTTGCCACCGTCCGGAATGAGGAAGCTGCCGTCGCTGAGCGAAACGACTCCACGCGGACCCTGGATGCTCGCCGACCGGGCTTGTCCGCCATCGCCGCTGTAGCCGGCGGCGCCGTTACCCGCCACCGTCGAGATGATGCCGCGCGCGGAGATCTTCCGGATCCGGTAGTTCAACGAATCAGCCAGCAGCAATCCACCGTCGGGCGTTGGTGCTGCGGAGTGTACGAAGTTGATCTGGGCAGCTATCGCCGGGCCGCCGTCACCGGAGAAGCCGCCTATACCGGTGCCTGCGATTGTGCGGACGATTCCGTCCCGCCCGAGCTTGCGCACGCGGTGCGACCAGGGCTCCGCCCACACGACGCCTCCGTCCGCGGTTTCGAACACGCTCCGGGGTTGGTTGATTTCCGCTTCCCGGCCCGGCTTTCCGTGGCCGGAATCACCTTTGACCCCCGTCCCGGCCAGGGTCCAGGTCAGATCACCGCCGGCGCCCTGCACAGGCACCGCCGCGAGCAGAAAGAGCGTCAATCCCGCTCGTCCACACCAAACCCGCAAGCGTCTGCTCGGCCTCACCCTTGCATGGTAATGGGGTGAAGGCGGCTTCACAATGGGCGAAAGTCTAGCTCTGACGGCTGGCAAACCCGCATCTTGTGTCGAGGACATCGATAGCCGCGTTGGCGCCTCGACCCGACGCTATTGCCATTCCCTCCGCTGTCCGCTAGTTGTGTGGAGGTGAAGACGCTCGTCACCGGAGGAGCCGGATTCATCCGTACGCACCTAAGCCGCGACCTCGTACGCGGTGACGAGGTAATCGCACTCGACAGCCTCGAGGCGCAAGTCCACGACCTTGCGATCATCGTCGTGTCACACAACGATGCCGCCTGGCTTCGATCCTGCCTCTCAAGTGTGTTTGACAGGGTGGAGGGGCTCGAGGTGGACGTTGTCGTAGTCGACAATGGAACTGATGGCGCTGCTGATCTGGTCGAGCGCGAGTTTCCGACCGCCCGAGTGCTTCGCCTCGACAACAGAGGGTTCGGAAACGCGAACAATCAAGCGCGCAGCACGTGCGCATCACACTACGTGCTCTTCCTGAACCCGGATACGGAGGTTGTAGACGGTAGTTTCCCAGATCTCATCGCCGCGCTCGAGGCCCGACCCTCAGTGGGGTTGATTGGCGTCCGGCAAGTAACGGCAGACGGTGCGACCCTACCCACGATCCGCCGCTTCCCGAACGCTATGCGAGCGCTTGGTGAGGCCTTCGGCTCCGAGCGCCTTCCCTTCAGGACGAGTTGGCTGGGTGAGCGCGAATTGGACACATCCGTGTACATGCGGGAGGTCGAATGCGATTGGACGTCCGGGTCGTTCATGCTCGCTCGCCAGGAGGCGTTCGACAGTGCGGGAGGGTTCGATGAAAGGTTCTTTCTGTTTGGAGAGGAGCCCGACCTCTGCCTGCGCATGCGGCGCGCCGGCTGGGAGGTACGTCACCTCCCGTGGATGACGATCGTCCACCATGTAGGCAGGGCAGGCATCGATCCGCGGATGGAGGCACAGAACGCGTTCGCTCGCCGCCAGCATGCACTCCTGCACTTCGGGCTCAGTCACCGCATCGCGTTCCTTGTGGCCCATTCCATTAGGTATGGGCTTCGCGCCATCGTTCCCGGCGGAGGCGATGATCGTCGTCGTCGTCGTGTGGCTTCCCGCTGGTCTCTCAAGGTGCTGTGGGGTACAGCGAACTCGCCCTTCGGTCTTCCGTCTCGGCAGGCGCCCCGGATCGGCGCCGCGCCACCCTCGACGCCGGGCCAGAGCTTCGAGCCCTGAACGCCTACCGTCCTGCGCTGCGTTCTCTTCCTCGCGTATCACTTCCCGCCGATCGGCGGCGCTGGTGTACAGCGCCCCGCGCGGTTTGTCCGCTACCTTCCCGAACGCGGCTATCAGCCGATCGTCGTCACAGGTCCGGGGACGGCGGCAGGACGTTGGACTCCGGTGGACAGCACGCTCTGCAGCGAGATCCCGACGAACACCGAGGTGCATCGCGTCGCCTCTCCCGAACCGGCGCAGGAAGGGCGCAGCGAACAGCTGGAGCGGTGGCTGCGCGTGCCGTCACCGTGGTCGCGCTGGTGGGTCAACGGGGCGTCCGAGGTTGGACAGTCCGTCGGCGCAGGCGCCGATCTGGTCTACACGTGGATGCAGCCCTACCAGACGGCTGCGGCCGGCGCGAGCCTCGCGCAGAAGCTCGGTAAGCCATGGGTGGCCGACCTCGGGGACCCATGGGCGTTCGACGAGATGATTGTGTACCCGACGCGGGTACACCGAGCTCTCGAAACACGCCGGATGAGAGCGCTCCTTGGGAAAGCGGACGCCGTTGTGATGAGCACTCCAGAAGCGGTACAGCGCGTACTCGCTGCGTTCCCGGAATTTCGTCGCAAGCCGGTGCTTGCGATCCCGAACGGCTACGAGCCGGCGGACTTCGCTGCACCCGTGTCAGCCAGGGACGATGGCCTGTTCCGCATCGTGCACACCGGTTACCTCCACACCGATCTCGGTTTACGCTACCAGACGTTTGGCCGGCTCCGTCGGCTGCTCGGAGGCACCATCCCAGGGGTTGACGTACTTCCGCGCTCCCATATCTTCCTCCTCCAGGCCGTCGAGCGACTGTTCGAGCGGCGCCCGGAGTTCCGTGGCCGAATCGAGGTTCTCCTCGCTGGTGTCCTGGGCAGAAGCGATCGGGAAATCGGCGCCCGGTACTCGTTCGTTTCGATGCCCGGCTTCGTGACCCACGCACGTGCCGTTGAGCTGATGCGAACCGCCGACCTCCTCTTCTTGCCGATGCACGAGGTCGAGACAGGGCGTGCGACCATCGTTCCGGGGAAGGCGTACGAATACCTGGCCGCGGGAGTGCCCATTCTCGCGGCGGTTCCCGACGGGGACGTCCGGGACGTCCTTGAGGCCGGCGGCCGGGTGAGCTTCTGTCGCCCCCGAGACCTCGATGGGCTGGCTCGTGAGGTTGAGGTTGCAATCGAAGCACAAGACGCGAAAGGGCCGGGCTGTGTCCCGCCTCTCGTCATCGACCGCTACTCATATCCATCCCTCGCTGGCGAACTCTCGGAAGTCTTCGACCGCGTCCTCGAGAGCCGCTGAGTTCAAGGCGCGGTCGCGCCTACCGCCGGTTGCTTCCGAAGTCGTCGCACCTCGTCGATGACAACGGGTGCACGCCACCTGCAAAGTGCCGCAAACACGACAGCTCCGACGACCACCTCGACTCCCAGCCGCGGCGCCGGCCCAATCCCTGCTTGTAGCAGCAGGATCCGTATCGGAAGAACGGCGGCGGCCATCCCGGCCGTTGCCTGCCCGATACCGGCGAGGTCTCGTGCGAGACGTCTGAGACTGACGCCGAGCAGGCGCCCTGTGAGCCACGCGTAGGCGGGTTCCGTGATCGACGCAGAGACAGCGAACGCCGTTGCAACTCCGACGATTCCCCAGCGGAGCCCGATCACGAAGGCAGTGACGGCGGCCGCGTACGAGAAGAGCGTCCAGCGGAAGAGTAGCGCCGTCCGGTCTAGCGCCTGCAGCACGATCGGGTTGAGGAACTGCAGGGTCTGTAGCAGGCCAACAACGCCGAGCAGCTGGATGACGGGCACCGCTTCCAGCCATTTGGGTCCGAGCGCGACTGCGACGAAATCAGGCGCAACAAGGATCAGACCGACGATCGTGGGCATCGCTAGGGCGGCCACCAGCCGGATTGACCGACGCCAGTACTCTGCCACGAGCGCAGGCTCGTCCTGGAGCCGAGACATCGCGGGAAAGAGCACCTGAGCGATTGGAACCGCAATGCGATTGAAAGGGACGAGGATCACGTTGTATGCGAGTGCGTAAGCACCGAGCGATGAGGTGCCGAGGAAGCGGCCGATCAAGGCGTTGTCGGTCGTGCTGCGTAGCTGCGAGAGCGTGTTCGTGCCGAGCACATTGGCGCTGTAACCGGCAAATGCACGCAGGCTCTCCCTCGAGAAGACACCACAGGGACGCCACGACGAGTAAAGCCATACGAGCAGGGTCGAGGTCGTAGATAACGCGAGCTGTTGCGCGATGATTGCCCAGGCGCCTACGCCTGTGAGAGCGACCGCTATTGCTGCCGCCGCCCCGGCGGCCGTAGCCACGATCTCTCGGATCTCAAGGCTACGAAACGCCATCTCTCTGACAAGAAGCGCGCTCTGGGTCGTCCCGATCGATGAGATGAGGAAGCTGAGGGAGAGGGTTGCGATCATCGGACGGAGCTCAGGCTCGCCGAAGAACGCGGAGACCGGGCCGGAGAGCGTGATGCCTAAGACGGTGAACGTCGTGCCGGCGAGGACACTTGTCCAGAATGCGGTTGCTTTGTCCGCGGCCGTCAGGGAGCGGCGTTGAACGATCGCTTGGCCGAGTGCCAGGTCGGAGAAGATCAGGACGAAGCTGCCGAAGACGAGGGCCATTCCCGCGAGTCCATACTCCTCTGGCGCGAGGATTCGGGCCAGAGCGAGCGCCACTCCCAGCCTGGTTATCTGGACGCCGACCTGACCAATGCTCTTCCAGGCGATTCCCCTGACAATGAGCAGCCGGAGGGGCTCGCCCGCTACGGGGGGCGCCGGGTGTGGAGGGGGCCGGCGCCTGTCAGAGCGGCGCTTCATCTCAGGACCTTAAGGGCGGGAGGTGAACGCAGAACTTCGGAGGGCCACCGCCGGCTAGGCCTACCCGCACGGCTAGGCCTACCCGCACGGCTAGCTATAAGCGTGATCCTCGCCCCTCGCCCGGTTGACCAGGTGAACGATCGCTCCTAACATCCAGGTGTCTTGAACGCGGCTCATGCATGTCCGTCAGCGACGATCACCGAGGGAGAGGGCTGCGGATGGATTTAAGCCTCTATCTCCGCGTTGTCTGGCGGTTCCGAGTGCTGGCTGCGCTCGGTCTCGTTCTTGCGGTTATGCTCGGGCTGCTTTCCTACCTGAAGGTGGACCTCGCCGACGGCTCGTTTGACATCAGCTACCGGGATTCCGAGCAGTGGTCGAGCTCTGCGACAATTTTCGTGACGCAGCTAGGCTTCCCGCTTGGACGCTCGATCTACGATGAGACCGTCCCAGTAAGGCCCGCCCCCGGCGCGGAGACGTCTTATGTTCCGCGTTACGCTGACCCGAGCCGCTTCGCCTCCTACGCGCAACTCTTCGCACGTGTTGCGGCGAGCGACCTTCTTAGGCGCCGCATGTTGCAGGCTGGACCGCTGCGCGGCACCGTCCGCGCTTCGGCTGCGACCGATTCGCGCAACGTGAACTTCGTTCTGCCGCTTGTCGAGATTCAAGGCCTAGCCGAAACCGCTCCCGACGCGCGGGCGACATCCGCACGCGCGACCCGCGCACTCATCGAGTACGTCGAGCAGGAGCAGGCCGCGAACAAGATCGCGCTCAACCGGAGAGTCATTCTCCGCGTGTTGGACGACCCCAGCAAGCCTTCCTTGGTAGCTCCGCGGTCGAAGACTCGGCCCGCGTTCATCTTCGTTGCGGTGCTCCTCGCCGTCTCTGCTCTTATATTCATCCTCGAGAACCTGAGGCCGCGACTGCGGGCCGTACCAAGTGACGAGAATGACCTCGCCGTAAGCGGCGACTCGCGCCGCACTGCCTAAATGAACCTCACAGCCGGGGACGGGTTCAGCCGCTCGCTATGGCAGGCAACCGTAATCTCCGCCGCCCTCGGCGCCCTTGCGTTGGGCAGCGTGAGCGACCTTCCGATCAAGGAGGCGGGCCTCTTGACGATCGTTGCGGTCGCCTTTGTCCTCGGCCACCGCTGGCTCCTCCGCTGGGACGTCCTAGCCGGACTGCTCATCGCGGTGATTTTCTTCATCCCCATCCGGCGGTTTGTGCTTCCAGGGGACCTCCCGTTCCAGCTCGAGCCATATCGACTGTTCGTCACCTTCCTCGTGGCCGCTTGGGGCACGTCGTTGCTGATTGACAGTCGCGTGCGACTCCGCCGCACGGGGCTCGAATCGCCCTTGTTCCTTTTTCTCGGTGCCGCTGCGGCATCGGTGTTGTTTAACTTCGATTACCTCCGGTCGGGGGTACAGTATTTTGACCCGGTCACGCGCGGGGTAACACCCGGGAGCCTCGACTCCAACGTCCTCAAAGCGTTCACGTTCTTCCTGAGCTTCACGCTCGTCTTCTACTTCATCACCAGCATTGCGCGGACGCCTCAGAAGGTAGAGATGCTGGTGAAACTCCTTGTCTGTGGCGGCGTCCTCATGGCGGTGCTCTCAGTGGTGGAGTCGCAAACCGGCGTCAACTGGTTCGACCGGCTCCCGCGGGTGCTCCCGTTCCTCCAGGAGAACTATCTCAATGACGCTTCGAACCGCGGGGGGAGGTTGCGCGCTCGCGGCCCTGCCGAGCACCCGATCGCGCTGAGCGCTGCGCTGGTGATGCTCGTGCCGCTTGGTGTGTACCTCGCGGTGACCAGGCGGAAGCTGCGCTGGTGTGCCGCAACTGCAGCCCTGGGTGTTGGTGCGCTGGCTGCTGTCTCTCGCACAGGCGTGATCATGTTAGGTGTCGTCGTCCTGGTCTTCCTCCTCGTGAGGCCGCGGGAGGTGAAGCGGCTGTGGCCGGCGCTGCCAGCTGTTCTGGTTCTCGTTCAGGTTGCCATCCCGGGGACGCTCGGCGCGCTCAAACAGTCGTTCGAACCACCGGGAGGCTTGCTTGCAGAACAAAGCGTACTCTACAGGGGCCAGCCAGGTGGCGGACGCCTCGCCGACATCGCTCCCTCGCTAGCCGAGTGGTGGGAGCGTCCGCTGGTGGGTCAGGGCTTCGGAACTAGGGTGACCACCTATGACGCCTCGACCGGCCAGCTTCCAAACGCGATCATCCTCGACAACCAGTGGCTCGGCACGCTCGTTGAGACGGGGCTCGTCGGCGCGGCGGCGCTGGCGTGGCTCATTGTGAGGTTCCTGCGCAAGATGCTGTCCGAGGCCCGGCGGGACCATTCGTCGCGTGGCTGGCTCCTCGCTGCGGTCGCGGCGTCCGTCGCTGGACTCTCCGTGGGCATGTTCGTGTTCGACGCACTGTCCTTCGTCCAGGTGGCATTCCTCCTCTTCATCCTGTTGGGACTGGGTGTCGTCACGCTGCAGGAAGGAGCTCCGAGGCCGAACCTCGGGGAGCTCTGACGACCCATGCGCGTTCAACTACTCGATCTGCTCGTCTGTCCCGCCTGCGCCGGCGAATTGGAATCGTCGCTCGATGCATGGTCTGGAGAGCACGTGGTTTCCGGCTCGCTCTCGTGCTCGGCGTGCCGCCACCACTACGCGATCGTGCGCGGCGTACCCCGTATGAACGTCGCCATGAAAGGTCTTGAGCGCGTGGCGCAGACCTTTGGGTTCGAGTGGAAAGCGCACCATGGCGGCAGGCTCGAGGATGACACCCTATTCGGTCAGACGCTCGATCAGGACTGGGCCTACTTCCTCGAGGCCACAGGGCTCGACGACGATCGCCTGCAGGGAATGATCGTGCTGGACGCCGGCTGCGGCTCAGGGCGTCCGACGCGTCAGATGGCGGAGCACGGGGCTGCCACTGTCGTTGGCGTCGATTTCAACGAGGCCGTCGACGAGGCGTACGCAGCCACCGCTGATCTGCCGAATGTCCACATCGTCCAGGCAAACGTCTTCTCGCTGCCGTTCAGGAAGCCGACGTTCGATCTCGTGTGGTCGAACGGAGTCATCCATCACACCCCCGACGCCGTGGGGGCCCATGCCGCCCTGAGCGACCTCGTCGAACCGGGGGGAATTCTCTACGTCTGGGTGTACGCGAAGCGGTTCAATCCCTTCAGGTTCACGAAGGACGTGCTTGACGCACTCCGCATAACGAGGCTGCCCGAGCCGGTCCTGCTTCGGGTGGCGCAAGCTTTTTCCTATGCCTCGATGCTGCCGCTCGCAATCTATCGAACTATCAGAACGGCTCCCGGCCTTCGCCCGCGAACGGCGTGGGGGCGGAGGACGGTGAGGGCTCGAACGGTTCAGGAGCTTCAACTGACGTGGTTCGACGCGCTCTCTCCGGAGTACGACTCGCGGCACTCGGAGGCGGAGGTGGTCGGCTGGTTCCGCGGTCGCGGATTCGATCAGATCAAAGCGATCGAGGAGCCCAAGCTCGGCGTGCGCGGCCGAGCTCCGGAAGCGCGCGTCCAGCCCTGAATACGCGAGTCGACCACTAGCTCGTCAGCACCTCGCGTCGTCGGAGTACTTCCCTGGCGCGGAGAGGTACCTGACGAAGTCGTTGCCTGCTACGTAGGTATTCCACCACTTCGGAGTCGGAGCAGCGAGCCTCACTTGCGCGCTGCGAACGGAGATATCCCCACACGATGCCGATGGCGCTGGGATCGCGAAGAGCGCGAAAAACGGTTCTCCCGGCGAGGTACGGGAGTCTGTAGCTCATGTAGTGAGCGAGTGCACCTTCGGCGACCCAGACCTTCCAGCGACTCCCGTCCCGCTCGCCTTCGGGGCGATGGTGCTTGAACTGGGCGCCGTAGATGACCCGGGCGTCCCATCCCCTGAGAGCCGCCTTCAGGATGTCGATTCCGTCCCAGCCGAGTCGTGGGTCGAGCGGAAGGATCTGCTCGAGGCACTCGCGGCGGAAAGTCCGAGTAGCGCCCCACACTCCGGAGCCCGATCCGTGTCGCTGCTTCCAGATTCCCTTGCGATTGCGTTCGTACCCGATGCCGCTCGCAATTCCGAGGCGCGAGTCACGCTCGAACTCCGATACCACGCGAGTGAAGAACTCTGGCGCGAAGCTGACGTCTGCATCAACCTTGACGACGAGATCTGGAAGGTCGGAAAATGCAGTCATCCCCGCCTCGAGGGCCCGCCCGATTGCCGTCTCGCGCGTCGGCTGGGCTTCACCTTCCAGCTGCACGAGATCGATCCAGGGATGCGACTCTGCAAGCGCGGCGACCACGTCGGCCGTGCCGTCGTTCGAGCCGTTGTCGACGATCACCCAGCGGACGGGCTTCGCGTGCTGAGCAAGGATGCAGGGTGCGAGACGCGCCAGATTCTCCGCTTCGTCTCGGGCTGGGGTAACGAGGGCGTACCTCAGAGTGGACGAAGACTTCACGCCTACACCACCTCGACTCTTGTGTTCGGCTCCCGCTGCAGCCCACCCGCTTCGGACGTGGCGCGCGGCAGGAACTCCCGCAGCCATACCTCGAGGAGGAGGATCGACACGAGGAGCCGGTCGTGCTCCCTCGCTCCGCTCGCGTGGTCGCCGATGAGTTGCTCGACCGCAGCGGGCTCGAGAAGCTCTGCGTAGAGCGGGTTCGGCGCTAGCAGATACTCGCTAATCGCGCCGCTCGACTGCGCGCGGAACCACGTGCCCATGGTTCCGGAGAAGAAGCCCACCTTCTTCTTGTCAATGACGCTGTCGGGCACGATCCCGCGTGCGGCGCGCCTGAGGAGGTACTTCCGCGTCAGTTTGTGCACCTTGAGCTCGTCGGGGATCGTGGCGCAGTGTTCGACGAGCTTGTGGTCGAGGAAGGGGACGCGGACTTCGAGCGAGTGGGCCATCGATGCTCGGTCGAAGTAGTGGAGCATGTCGTCGACAAGCGCCAGCTGCGCGTCGAGAAAGAGTGTCGACGCGAGTGGTGGCCCGCTGAAGCCGTCCAGGCGCAGCGCGACCGCCCGCGCTGCTTCGTCACCGCTCGTCCGAACGAGCGAGGGTCCATAGAGCTGTGCGCGCAACGACATGTTGACGTGGCCGCTCATCGCCAGCAGCCGCTCGGTCGCGTCGCCGGCGGCGAGCGTTCGCGCGGCTCTGCCGAGGCGGCCATGGCCCCGCGCCGCGATGCCGGCGGCCGCCCGGAGGGGTGACGGAACACGTTGCACCAGCGAGGCTGCGAGGTGCTTCGTGTAGCCGCCGAGGAGTTCGTCTGCGCCTTGGCCGGAGAGGGCGACGGTGACGTGTTGGGTTGCGAGCTGGCTGAGGGCGAGGAAGCCGAGGGCGCTGAGGTCGGCGAGGGGCTCGTCGAGGTGCCACACGAGTTGCGCGAGGTCGATCTGCTGGTCGTGGAGGCTGAGCTCGAGCTCGTGGTGGTCGGTGGCGTAGTGGTCGGCGACGAGGCGGGCGTCGGCGAGCTCGTTTCCTTTGCCGGCTTCGCGGAAGCCGACGCTGAAGGTCTTGACCGGTTCGCTCATGTTGCGGGCCATCAGGCCAACGATCAGGCTCGAGTCGAGCCCGCCAGAGAGCATCGCCCCGAGCGGCACGTCGCTCATCAGCCGCAGCTGCACCGACTCCTCGAGCAGCTCCAGCAGCCGCTCGGCGTGTTCCTGCTCGCTCAGGCTCCGGTCGGGCGCGGGTTTGGGGTAGTGCCAGTAGGCCTCGGCACGCGCGCCGTCGGCGTCGACGATCAGACGGTGGCCGGGGAGGAGCTTGTGCACGCCCGCCAGGGGGGTGCGCGGGCCGGGGAGGAAGCCGAAGGTGAGGTAGGCGTCGATCGCCTCGTAGTCGAGCTCCGGCTCGATCAGGCCGCTCGCGAGGACACTCTTCAGCTCCGAACCGAACAGGACGAGGTCGCCGCGGCGACTCCAGTAGAGCGGCTTGACGCCAAGCCGGTCGCGTGCCAGCACCGCTCGCCTGCGGGCGCCGTCCCAAACCGCAATGGCGAACTTGCCGCGCAACCCCTCGGGGAAGCGGTCGCCGTCACGCTCGTAGAGGTGCGGCAGGATCTCGGTGTCACAACGACTCGCGAAGTGGTGTCCGTCCGCCTCGAGCTGCCGGCGTAACTCCAGGTGGTTGTACAGCTCGCCGTTCTGCGCCGCCCAGACCGTCCCCTGCTCGCTCCGAACCGGCTGATGGCCCCCGGCGACATCGACGATCGACAACCGCCGCGCCCCCAGAGCCACGCCCGACACCTCATATGTCCCTCGGTCGTCCGGGCCCCGATGCAGAAGCACATCCGTCATCCGGTTCAAAACCCCCGGCGCAAGCACCGCCCGCGGCTCCCCGCCAACCTGGACAACACCACAAATCCCGCACATGTCGCTCTTTGCACCCTAGCGGCAGCCGTGCGATGACACGACCGCCGATTGGCCCGGCGGTTCCGCGCGACCCGGCGAGTGAGTCGCCTTCGAGACCGCAAGAGTGGCAGAAACGTCTCTGATTGCTCATGCCACGAGGCGCTCCCAGCGGCCGTCGTCGCCTCGTGGGGTTAGTGTGGACAGTCGTGGGAGTCCGTCGACGGAACCCAGCCACGATCGTTGGGATGCGAACTGTGGATGTTGCCTCGGAGCGTGCCCGCCCCGGTGGCTCCGCGCGGACAGCTGGTTCGTGGTCGCTCCTGCATTCGACGTGGGTGATAGCAGGCGTCCTGGCATTCGGCGCTGCGCTTCGGCTTGTGCGGTATCTGTCCGACCGGTCGCTCTGGCTCGACGAGTCGTACCTTGCGATCAACCTGATGACGCGGTCGTACCGCAGTCTGCTCGAGACGCTCGACTACAACCAGGGGGCGCCGATCGGGTTCCTGTGGGCAGAGCGTCTCATGCTCGACCTTTTCGGTGACAGCGAACTCGCGCTGCGGTTCTTCCCCCTGCTCGTCGGGCTCGCCTCGCTCGGTCTCTTTTACCTCGTCTCCCGCCAGGTGCTCCGGGCCGGCGCGCTGATCCTCGCTCTGGTGTTGTTCGCGACGATGGAGCCGTTCATCCGCTACTCGGCCGAGATGAAACAGTACGGCTTGGACATCGCGGTGGCTCTCGGTCTTGTCTACGTGTTCCTACGCACGATGGAAAACGGCGAGCTCAGCCGATATCAGGCTCTTCTGGTCGGGCTTACCGGGCCTGTCGCGGTGTGGCTGTCGCATCCATCGGTCTTCGTCCTCGCCGGGTTCGCGGCCGCCGGCCTCTACCTCGCCCTGCGCCGGCGAGACGTCACGGCGCTCGTCCGGCAGGCGCTCGCGTATGGTCTCTGGCTACTGTCGTTCTTGGTCGTGTACCTCGTGGCCGTGCGCGATCTGCGGGACCTTCAGGAGACGGTTCAGGGAGTCAGCTCAGGTTCGCGAACCATCAAGAACCTGTACACGATCTTCAACGACCCAGGGGGTTTCCCGCGGACTGCGGTAGGCCTTGCTGCTGCTGCGACGCTCGTCGGGGCGGTTTACCTCTCACAACGGCGCCCAGGGATCGTCGTTCTCGCCGGAGTCACGACCGCTGCGCTTCTTGTTTCCGGCGCTCTTGGGTTGTATCCAGTTGGCCAGCGATTCATCGTCTTCCTCTTGCCAATCGTGGTGCTCTGCCTCGCCGAGGGCGTAGCCGTGATCGTACGGGACGCTCCGCGCATGCTCTCAGCCGGCCTTGTCTTCGCCGTGGCGGCGCTGATCGTGGCACCTGTCGTCGGAACTGCGGCGAAGCGTCTTGTCTCCCCACCCCAGATCGAAGAAATCGAGCCCCTACTCGACCACGTAGCTGCAAACTGGCGCACTGGGGACGTTTTGTACCTCTCTCAGGGATCGCAATATGCTTTCCGGTATTACGCGGAGTGCGACGATTGCGGCACGATCAAGAGCGTCGCGCGCAAGCTCTGGCCGTCGCACCCCACGAACGGCGGACAGTCACAAACGACACCGGCGATCGTCGCCGATGCGGAGACGCTTTTCGTGGGCGCAGAAGCCCGACTCGACTACGAGCGGCTGGTGGGGCGCAACCGCGTCTGGCTGCTGCACACGCATTTCTTCCCGCGAACGGAGGAAGCCTTGCTGGAGGAGGCTGACGCCAGCGGGGCGCGCATGCGATGTACACACGGCGGCGCGTCGCTCCTCTGCCTCTATGATTTCTCGCGCAGACCTCGGAGGCGCCCGTAATTCGAGGGCTGACATCACTGACTCTGGCGACCGCCCTGCGCGTCCCCGGCCATAGATTCTGCGAGGTGCGCGCCGATCGGCGTCGCGTCCTGATCCTCGTCGAGAACCTATCGGTGCCGCTCGACCGTCGCGTTTGGCAAGAGTCGCTCGCGCTGCGCCAGGCAGGGTACGAGGTGGTGGTCGTCTGTCCTCAGGGACGCGGCCGCGATACTGAGCCGTTCGTCCGCATCGAGGGCGTCGAGATCCACCGCTTCCCCCTCGTGCCGTCCGGCGGCGGCGTACTCGGATACGCGCGGGAATATACGCAAGCGATGTGGCGAATGAGGCGCCTCGTCCGGCGGCTTGCCCGCAGCCAGCGGTTCGACGTCGTGCACGCGTGCAACCCTCCTGACTTCCTGCTCCTCGCCGCGCTGCTGCTTAGGCGTCGCGGCGCCCGTTTCGTCTTCGACCACCACGATCTGGTCCCAGAGTTGTACCTCTCAAAGTTCGGCCGCGGCCGCGACTTCCTCTATCGAGTAGTGCTCGCATTCGAGCGGCTCAGCTTCCGTCTCGCGCACGTCGTGCTTGCGACCAATGAGTCGTATCGGCGGGTTGCGCTCATGCGAGGAGGGAAAGCGCCCGATAACGTCTTCGTAGTCAGAAACGGTCCCGACCTCGTGCGCTTCCAACCCACCCAACCGGATCCAGAAATGCGCCGCCGCGCGCGCTACCTGATCGCCTACGTCGGGATGATGGGCCCGCAGGATGGCGTCGACCACGCCTTGCGTGCGCTTGCCATCCTTCGCGAACTGCGTGAAGACTGGCACGCCGTCTTTGTTGGCGATGGAGACGCACTTCCGGCCATGCGGCGCCTCTCGATCGATCTGGCCCTCTTCGAGAACGTCGATTTTACTGGGATTAAGAGCCAAGATGAGGTTGTCCGTATCCTTGCGAGCGCAGACGTCTGCCTCTCGCCCGAACCGAGCAATCCGCTCAACGACGTCTCGACAATGATCAAGGTCGCCGAATACATGGCGATGGAAAAGCCAGTTGTGTGCTACGACCTACCGGAAACGCGCTTCACCGCGAACGGTGCCGCCTGTTACGCAACGCGCGACGGTGAAGGCAATCTCGCGCGTTGCCTCGATGAACTCCTCGACGACGACGCCCGACGTGCTGCTATGGGTACGCTGGGAAGGCGGCGCGTGGAAGAAGTGCTCGCTTGGGAACACTCGGTTCCGAGTTTGCTAGCGGGCTACGAGCGGGCACTAGCCCAGGATGCACCCTTATGAGGGATCAGGACAAGACAACTGAGCCGGCCGTGTCGTCTGTACGTCCGGAAGGCGACGTCGCAATCGTCGTCCTGACGTACAACCGCATGCACCTCCTGCGCCAGTGTGTTGACAACGTCCTCTTGAGGACATCGCCGAACACCCGCGAGATTGTGATCTGGAACAACGCCTCAGAGGACGGAACATCAGAGTACCTCGAGACGATCACAGATCCGCGCCTTCGCGTAGTCCATCACGAAGCCAATATTGGGATAAACGGATACGCAAGATCATTCAGCATGACGTCCTCGCCGTACCTGATTGAATTGGATGATGATATCATCGAAGCGCCAGCGCATTGGGATCTTACACTGCTCGACGCCTTTCGTCGACTACCACGCGTCGGGTTTCTTGCAGCAAATCTTGTAAATAACCCGCACGACCAGACTGCATGGGTTATGTACACGGTAAACGCCTCTGCCTACCGGACGGTCGAGGAAAATGGAGTCTCTCTCAAGATTGGGCCAACAGGCGGCGGCTGCAGCATCACGTCGCGGGAGCTACACGATCGCGTAGGAGGTTTTCGGCAGAGCAAAAAGCAGATTTTTTGGCTCGAGGATGAAGCATACATCCACGATATCGGCAAGCTCGGGTTTGGCGCGGCCTACCTCGAGGACTTGCGGGTGTTGCACGCAGGGGGCGCCTATTACTCGCCCGTGACGCGCGAAAAGGAGAAGTACTGGGAGGACTTCAGCCGCAAGCAGGCTCGTAAACGTCGTATTAAACGCATGCTGCTCCGAATACCTTTCGTTCGGCCATTGAACGAGCGGTGCGGGTGGTTCACGGCGCCAGACGAATCCTAACCGGTATGGCGATTGCTTCAGCCGTTACCGTGTTGGCCGCGTGGGCGTTGCTTTTGGGCGGCGACTCAATCGAGTCGACTGAAGCTCCGCGTCGCGTGACCGTGTTCGTCGCAGTCGATGGTAACAACGCAAATCCAGGAACACGGGCGCTTCCGGTTCGCACGTTCGCTCGTGCGTACAGGGTGGCAGCTCCTGGTGCGACGGTGCTTGTCGGCGCCGGTGTCTATCCGTCGCAGGAGATTTCGGAGGATCCCGCGAAGGCCTCGGCGACGCCGGTCGTATTTCAGCCTTCGGGTGGCGCTGTGACCGTTGCCGGCACGCTCGACTTCGGCCAGGGTCAATTCGACCGTAGGGGCCCGAAGGGTGTAACGGTGCGGAACATGAAGGTGGAGGTCATCCGGGCGTGGGATGGCACGGATGGTCTGGTGTGGGACAACATCGACGCGCTCCGTTTCGACGCGAGCGGGAAGAACATCACGATCCGTGGTAGCGACTTTGGCCCTTGTCAGGCGCCACGGGACGGTGATTCCGCTTGTGTGTCGCGTATCGCGGGGCCGGCCACAGCCAACGTGGTTCTAGAGGACTCATCGCTGCATGAGGTTACGACGACGGATCCTGTTAACTACCACGTGGATGGGCTCGCGATTTTTGGTGGTGAGAATATCTTGATTCGTCGCAATCGTTTCTATGGCAACCATGTGACTAACATCAGGGTGCAGAATTGTTGTGGAAATCTTCCGATCCGAAATCTCACCTTGGAGAACAACTGGTTCGGA